>Ga0268298_10003120_pt1 | contig 17252 bp, 12 predicted proteins | sample WWTPWeurt_MetaG_FD_194462 | JGI IMG/M metagenome (GOLD analysis project Ga0268298, IMG submission 194462) | Activated sludge microbial communities from WWTP in Nijmegen, Gelderland, Netherland - WWTP Weurt | ecosystem: Engineered > WWTP > Aerobic digester > Activated sludge | place...
CCAACGCGCTGATGAACGAACGCGATACGCAGATCCTTCAGCAAATTCACGAAGATTACCTGCGTGCCGGGGCGGATATTATCACCACCAATACGTTTCGCACGCACCAGCGCGCCCTCGCGCCCAGCGGAAATGCGCATCGCGCCCTTGATCTGACTCGCCGCGCAGTGGATACGGCTCGGGCCGCGATTGCGGCTGTCCCGTCGGAGAAGATGCGCTTTGTCGCCGGATCCATCTCGACCCTGGAGGATTGCTATCGCCCGGACCTTGTCCCTGCTGACGGCGCGCTTCGGGCTGAACATTCCGAGCGGGTCCATCATCTTGTTGAGTGCGGCGTGGATTTGATCCTGATCGAAACCATCAACACCATCCGCGAAGCAATCATCATGGCGAAGCTGGCGACCATCACCGGTACACCGGTTGTTGTGAGTTTTGTTTGCGGCTCGGATGGAAAATTGCTCTCCGGCGAAACGCTGACTGAAGCAGCCCATGAACTTTTGCCGCTGGGTATCTCTGCGCTTGGCGTAAACTGCGGACCGACACCCACACTGCAAAACCCGCTTGAGGAATTACGTGTTGCCTGTGGAAAAGATTTTCCGCTTATTGCTTATGGCAATATCGGCTATGCCGACGAGAAGGTGGGGTGGATCAACACAGACGCGGAGAACCCGGCTGCCTATTGCACCCATGCCGGGCATTGGGATGCTAAGATTATTGGGGGATGTTGCGGGACTACCCCCGAACACATTGCTGCATTAAAATCCTCGCTTACATAAACAGATGACAGTCACTTGAAAAAGTGACTGTCGCCTTTAAAACCTGAACCCAAGGAAACGGAATGCTCGCAGAACTTTTCGCAAAACCTGTCGGATTCTTCCTGATCGTCATGGCGATCATCCTCATCACGCCGCTCATCTCTGAGCGGTTGAAACTGCCGGGGATTATCGGCATCATCGTCGGCGGGATGCTGATTGGTCCGCACGGATTTGGATTGCTGGAAGATAGCGATCGCATCCAATTCTTGTCGACTATCGGCCTGGTCTATCTCATGTTCAGTGCCGGTCTGGAAGTGGATATCAACCAGTTCATGAAGGTCCGCGCGCGGGCGCTGGTCTTTGGCCTCATTACGTTCACCTTCCCGCAATTGATGGGCATGGCGCTGGGCTACATCCTTGGCCTCGACTGGCTCGGCATGATCCTGCTTGGTTCCGCATTTGCCTCACATACCCTCATCGCTTTTCCCATCCTGACGAAACTCGGTGTGACGCGTAATGAAGCCGTGGCGGTCACGGCTGGCGCGACAGTGCTGACCGACATTGGCGCGTTCATTGTGCTGGCCGTGGTGCTGGGCGCGAAATCCGGCGGTGGGATCTCATTGGGATACTTCGCTCAATTATTGGGTTTGCTGGCGTTGTTAACGGCTGGCATTATTTTTGGCCTGCCGCGCCTTGGCAAATATGTTTTCCAAAAAATTAACGGGCGCGCGGTCGAGTTCCAGTTTGTGATCCTGGTGCTGTTCATCGCGGCCTTTTCCGCCGAACTTATCGGTGTGCATGAAGTGGTTGGCGCATTCCTTGCCGGGTTGGCGGTCAACTCCATGCTGCCTCGGCATAGCCCGGTCAGCGGGCATGTATTGTTCATTGGTGAGTCTTTCTTCATTCCGCTCTTCCTTCTCTATAGCGGACTCATCACCGACCCGTTGACCTTTCTCAAGAGTCCACAGACTGTGATCGTTGCCCTCGGCGTCACGGTTGTTGCCTATGTATCCAAATTCATTGCGGCCTGGCTGACAGCGCGCATCTATAAATACACCCGCTCCGAATTTTGGACGGTATATGGCCTCTCGCATGCACAGGCAGCGGTGACCATCCCCACGCTCGTCATCGGTTTGGAGACCGGCCTCTTTGACTCGACTTTGTTCAACGCCGCCATCCTGATGATCCTGCTCACTTCCATCACTTCACCCCTCATCGTTCAGCGCTTCGCCTCGGACCTCAAAACGGAATCTACAGACGAGGAGCAGATGCCACTCTTTGGGCGGGTGCTTGTCCCGGTGGCCGATGCGAAACAATCCGAAGAATTGGTGACGCTGGCGAGTTTGCTTTCGCGCACTTCAAAAGGAAAAGTACTGGCGGTCAGTGTGGCGAATGATAAAGGCGCAACGAACCACGAGAGCAGTCTGGTCGTGCACCGGGAGTTGCTCGGCAAAGTAAGCGAAGCTCTGCACGACCCCGAAACTGAAATCGAATTGATCCCCCGTCTCGCCGCCACCCATGCGCAGGGCATCCTGCATACCGCTTCCGAAGAAAACGCGTCGCTGATCGTCATGGGCTGGCGCGGCAAGCGTACCTTCCGAGAGAATATCCTCGGTTCGGTGCTGGATGAGGTCATCTGGGGTTCGGATACACCGGTGATCGCTGGAAAATTATCCCTGCCCTTGAATAGCATGAGACGGGTGACCTTTATCGTCCCATCGAGGTCTGTGCCTCCGATCGCATTGCGTCGTATGCTTGAAGCCACCCTGATGATCGCCAAAGCCTTGAACGTGCCATTGTTGATCCGTGCCGACAGCAGTTATTTGCAAACCCTTGAAGCGCTGATGGTCGTGAGCAGGGGAGACCAGCACGTTACAGTGGAGGTGCTCAAAGATCAACTCAAGCCCGATAAGTTGGAACACGAAGCGGTCAGCGATTTCATTGTGCTGCCCGGCTTCGGCTCTCGTAAACGGGTGCATGATACGCTGGGGAACATCCCCGAACAGATCGCTAAATTCTTCGAAGGCAATCTTGCGATCCTGCATTTCGATAAGTGACCCGCTAAAAACAAGACCGGTTGATTTATCAACCGGTCTTGTTTTTTACTTCAAATAGGCATCGAAGAACTCGATGGTACGCTTCATGGCAGTGGAGAAGTATTTTGAGATGTTGTGGTTGTCGCCTTCGTACGTGTAGAGATCGGCAACCTTGCCCTGCGATCGCGCCAACTCTGCCAGCCGGATGGAGAAATCGAGCGGTACATCCTCGTCATTGGTGCCGTGGTGCAATTGCAGCGGACCGGAAAGGTCTGTGAGGTAGGATGTGGCGGAGACAGAGTCCCAGAAGGTGGGGTTTTGCTCGGGTGTGCCGAATTGCTCCACCCAGGAAGTCCGCCAACCCACGCCGCGCGAGCTTGGTGACGGCGTGAACGAACCTGTCCGGCGCCAGTTATATAACAGGTCGGGGTAGGAAGCGACCACGCCCGCCCAGATCACCCCCACTTTCACATCGCTGGAGACGACCATCGCGCGCAAGGTCAGGTATCCGCCCATCGAATGCCCCCACATGCCGACCTTTTCCGGGTTGACCTCGGGCAATCTCTTTATGGAGGCTACCGCATTCAGTACATCGATCTGGTAGCCTGGGCTGCCATACGCGCCGGTCGCTTCACCTTCGGATTGGTCATGCCCGCGGTAGTCGATGCGAAAGACAACATATCCGGCCTTGGCGATCTCATCCACATAGGCGATATATCGCTCCGTGGTGCGGTATACATCCGGGGGGATGTATCCGTGATTGAAGACGATGGTTGGAAAGCCGCCCTCGGGCGGTTCGGCATTGGGAATGGTGAGAAGCGCGTAGATCTTTAAGCCCTCCGAAAGATAATAGGCGTAATAGCGGCGATAATTAATGCCTCGGTCCAATTCTTTGACGATGGTGATGTCACTGCCGGGGTAATTCCCATTTCGCATGGCCGTAATGCTCATGGGAAATGGAATGGGCGTGGAAGTCGGGATGAGCGACGGGGTGGCGCTTGGCTCCGGGGTGAAGGTTTCTGTTGCGGTGGCAGAAGGAAGCGGAGGAAGAGTTTGTGTGGGGGCGGAGGGGATGGCAGGTGCGCATCCTGAAATAAGTACCAATATAAGAATCATGAAGAGCAGGGGGCGTCTCATCAGTAAAATGCTCCTTTGGGATTAAGAGAACCGAACCACGGTATCCCTTACTCCCCATCCATGAGACTGTTTTAAGGGTCCCAGCGAGATAACGCTGGAAAGCGGGATATAATAAAATCGTTCAATATAAGACTCTTGTTCCATACGCAGGCCGGAAGTTTCTCGACCATACCAATTCAAATTTGAATGTCCGGAGGAGAATCATGAAACGTAACCTAGGTTTGTTGTTTTCGATTCTTGTAATGGCAGCCATCATACTGGCTGCATGCGGCGGTGGGGGTGCCGCTACGCCCGTCGACTCGGGGTCGGGTTCAGACTCGAGCAGCGGGTCGGAGCCTGCCGCAGAGAAAAAGGTGGCAACCTTCATCTGGGTGCAGGAATTCACCACCCTCAGCCCGTTGTACTCGACAGGTTGGTTCACAAGCATCACACGCCAGTTCTGGAATTGCTGGGCCTGGCAATATGATGAGAATAACGAACCGTATCCGTATCTTGTGACCGAGATCCCCGGTTTTGAAAATGGCGGCATCAGCGAAGATGGTTTGGTCATCACCCTGCATTTGCGTGATGATATTAAGTGGTCGGACGGTGAGCCGATCACCTCGGACGATTTCAAGTTCACATGGGAGATGACCATTGATCCGAAGAATGTGGTCAGTTCCACGTATCCTTACGACAATGTGGTCTCGATCGATACGCCCGACGCGCAGACTGTGGTGATGAACTTTGAAACACCGTTCGCACCGTGGCAATCGCTCTGGCAGGGGCTTATCCCTGCACATATCCTCCGCCCGGTCTTCGAAGCGGATGGCACGCTTGATAACGCCGAATGGAACAATAATCCCACTGTGGGTTGCGGACCGTACAATTTTGCGGAATGGGAATCGGGTAGTTTTGCCCGCTTCGTCCGCAACGATAATTTCTTCAATACCCCGGCCAAGATCGATGAGATCTTTATTCGCTTTGTGCCTGACGACGCCTCGCAAACCGCCGCCCTTGTGGCTGGAGACGCGTTGCTTGGTGCATTCATCCCCTACAGTGAAGCCGCCAAACTCAAAGATGCCGGCATCACCATTATGACCCAGCCCTCTGGGTATAACGAAGGGTTGTTCTTCCAGGTTAGCGAGGAATACTCCCACCCGGCCATGCTGGATGTCAACGTCCGCAAGGCCATTGCGATGGCGATCGATTTTGACTCGTTCAACCAGGATGTCAACCTCGGTCTGGTCCAGACCCCTGGCAGTTTCTGGGATTCGCTTCCCTTCTACAACGACCCGGCCGTGGAACCGTACCCGTATGACCCCGAAGCCGCGAAGAAGTTGCTGGACGAAGCCGGTTGGGTGGACTCCAACGGCGATGGCACCCGCGACAAAGATGGCGTGGAGTTTGTCATCCAACACGGGACGACCACCCGCGATGTGCGTCAGGAATTCCAGGCCGTGGCCCAGCAGCAATTGAATGAAGTCGGTATCAAGCTGGAAATTCTGAACTACGACTCGGACATCTTCTGGGGCACTTATGCCGATGGCGGCCCGACTTATACAGGCGAACTCGACCTGCAGGAATGGTCGGACTCTCCTTATGGCTTCCCAGATCCGGATATTTATTACTGGCTGTGCAGCGAAATGCCTAACGACGATTATCCCAGCGGCTCGAACAGTTTCTTCCTTTGCGATGAAGAATTGGATGCCTTGGTGCAATTGCAATCCACTCAATTGGACCCCGCTGAGCGCCAGAAGACTATTTCCCAGATCAACCAGATCTTCCATGACAAGGTCTACTGGCTGGGGATCTGGCAGGACCCGGATGTGTGGGCCGTCAGCCCGAAACTGACCGGCGTAAAGTTCTCCGGTGTCACACCGTTCTTCAATATCACCGAATGGGATATTACCCAATAATTTTCAGCAACTGAGTTTGTGGCAGGCCGGGCTTAGCCTGGCCTGCCACAACTTTTATATCCAAGGTGCTTCATGCTTCGTTATGTCATCAAGCGTTTATTGGAAGGCATCCCTCTATTGTTTTTCATCAGTTTGATCCTTTTTCTACTGATGATGAATGTTGGCGACCCCATCGCGACTATGGGAGGGCGCACCATCACCCGCCCTGAAGACCGTGAACGTCTTAAACGACAATTGGGCCTCGACAAGCCCATCATCGTTCAATATTTCTATTGGCTGGCCGGTAACGATTGGACCAATGTGGATGTGGATGGTGATGGTGTTCCCGACAAGCAAGGCGCCCGCAAGGGTATCCTGCGCGGCGATTTTGGCACATCATTGGTCACCAGGAAGCCGGTTACCGAACTGGTGGGGGAGCGCATCCCGAACACCTTGATCCTTATGGTCGCTGCCGAAGTGGTTACTTTATTATTCGCCATGCTGCTCGGCATTTATTCAGCCTTGCGCCAGTATTCCGTCATGGATAACTTCATGACAACGCTTTTATTTGTCGCTTATTCGATGCCGATCTTTTTTGTTTCACTGGCTTCAATGTATGTCTTTGCGATCCTATTCAAACGCTGGGGACTGCCATACCTTCCCACTGTCGGCATGTTCGACCCGCAAGTGGGCAAGACAGCCTCGCAGGTCCTTGCGCATATGGTCTTGCCGGTTTTCACGCTCTCCGTCCCATACTTTGCCGCTTACAGTCGCTATATCCGTGGCACAATGCTGGAAGTGATGAGCCAGGATTACGTGCGTACTGCCAAGTCCAAGGGACTGCCGCGCCGGCAGGTGGTGTATATCCATGCCCTGAAAAATGCCGCCATGCCGATCGTGACCGTGGTCGGGCTGGACTTGCCCTTCCTGTTGGGTGGCGCTGTGGTGACTGAACGCATCTTTGCCTGGCCTGGAATGGGTCGCCTGTTCTTTGACCATGTCTCCCGCTCGGACCTGCCCGTTGTCATGGGCATCCTGATGCTGGTGGCCGTGGCCGTGGTCCTGTTTCAGATATTGACCGATGTCTTCTACGCGTGGCTCGACCCGCGCATCCGCTACGATTGAGGAGTCCATGACTGCGCATACTTCCTCCATTCCTCAACTCACCGATGACCTCTCCACTCCGCCGCTCACCCTCTGGCAGATGGGCTGGCTGCGCTTCCGTCGTCACAAGATGGCTCTGGCAGGCGTGGTCATTTTGATCCTGTTATTTGTCTTCTCCTTTGGGGGCATGGTCTTTTATTCCGAACAGGAGGCTAATTTTACCGATACCTCGCTTCGGCTGTTGCCGCCTTCTGTACAGCATCCCTTTGGCACCGACACCATTGGCAGAGACATCCTTGCCCGCACCATTTACGGCGGACAGATCTCGTTGTTCATTGGCATCATTTCAGTGGTGATCGAGACCCTGCTGGGGATTCTTGTTGGCGCACTCGCAGGATACTATGGCGGCTGGGTCGATTCTCTGCTCATGCGCATCACCGAAGCGCTGCTGAACATCCCGACCATCTTTTTGCTGCTGGTGATGGCAAAATTCTTCGGCAATGAGATTCCCGAGATCGAGATCGGCGGACGGGTTTTCAGTGGCAGCGTCATTGTCATTGTGGTGATTATCGGCGCAACGAGTTGGATGTACCTTGCCCGCATTGTCCGTGCTGAGTTTCTCTCGCTCAAAGAGAACGAATTTGTTCTCGCTGCGCGCGCCACAGGTACCTCCAATGCGCAGATCATCTTTTTACATATTCTGCCAAACACCATTGCACCCATCATTGTCTCGTCTACATTGAGTGTGGCAAATGCCATCCTCTCGGAAGCCTATATTAGCTTCCTTGGGTTGGGCGTCCAACCGCCGACGGCTACCTGGGGGAACATGCTCGACAGTTCTGCCAATTACCTCGACTCGGCTCCCTGGCTGTGGTTTTTCCCCGGCATGTTGATTCTGCTGACCGTGTTGAGCATCAACTTTTTAGGCGACGGCCTGCGCGATGCGCTCGACCCGCGCAGCCGCACGGTATAGGAGGGAATGTGACCCATCAGACGTTACTTGAGGTCAAAGACTTGCGTACCCGTTTCCATACGCCGGAGGGCATCATCCATGCGGTAAATGGGATCTCGTTCCAGATCCGGGAAGGGGAAACAGTAGCCGTTGTCGGCGAGAGCGGATGCGGAAAATCTGTCAGCATGATGTCACTGCTGAAGTTGATCCCCCAGCCGCCGGGTGAGATCTATTCGGGAACGGCTTTTTATCATGGCGAAGATATTCTGGTGAAATCGGAACAGGAGATGGAGGATGTGCGCGGCAAAGAGATCGCCATGATCTTCCAGGACCCGATGACTTCGTTGAACCCGGTACTCACCATCGGCCGACAGTTGACCGAAGCACTGCGTGAGCATCTCGGCATGAATCAGGCGCAGGCTGAAAACCGCGCTGTGGAACTGCTCGACCAGGTTGGCATCCCTGATGCGGCCCGCAGGTTGCACGACTATCCCCATCAATTTTCCGGCGGCATGCGCCAGCGCGTGATGATCGCAATGGCCTTATCTTGTGCGCCGAGTTTACTTATCGCCGATGAACCCACCACCGCTCTTGACGTGACCATTCAGGCGCAGATCGTGGAATTGGTGGCGCGCCTGCGCGAAGCCTTGCACATGGCTATTATCTGGATCACGCACGATCTTGGCGTGGTGGCCGGGATGGCCGATCGCGTGATCGTAATGTATTCCGGTTTCATTGTGGAGGAAGCACCGGTGGAGGAGTTGTATGACTCGCCCTCGCATCCGTATACCCTGGCATTGCTGGCTGCCCTGCCGCGCGTCGACCGCCGCCGCGACCAGCGCCTCAAATCCATTCCGGGTACCCCGCCGAACCTTCTGCTCGCCCCGCGTGGATGTCCCTTCGCCCCGCGCTGCGAGTTCGTGCTGGATAAATGCAGGCAGGAGAATCCAGCCCTGACCCGGATCACCGCAAATCATCAGGCTGCCTGCTGGGTGGATGTGAAGACAGGAGCGTTGCGATGAGCGACCCTAAACCTCTGGTGGAAGTGCGCGACCTGAAAAAGCATTTCCCCGTTTCGCGCGGCCTGATCTTTCAACGCAATATAGGCCTTGTGCGCGCAGTGGATGGCGTCTCGTTCACGATCGACCGTGGCGAGACCCTGGGCATGGTTGGGGAGAGCGGCTGTGGCAAGACCACGGTTGGTCGCACCATGCTGGGTTTGTACCCCGCCACAAGCGGCGAGGTCACCATCGACGGCGACGACATCCTGCACTTGAAAGGCAGCGACCAATTGCGTGTACGACGCAAGGCGCAGATCATTTTTCAGGACCCCTATGCGTCCCTGAACCCGCGCTGGACCGTTAACTCCATCGTCAGCGAGCCGATGCGGGTGCATAAATTATTCGCCACCGAAAAGGAACGCACCGAACGCGCCAAAGAACTGATGCAATTGGTTGGTTTGAATCCGCGCTTGTTGAACCGCTTCCCACATGAATTTTCGGGTGGCCAGCGCCAGCGCATCGGCATTGCGCGCGCGCTGGCTTCGGAACCACTCTTTGTGGTATGCGACGAACCCATCTCCGCCCTCGATGTATCCATTCAAGCGCAGGTGGTGAATTTGTTGGAGGAGTTACAGGACCAACTTGGCCTGACCTATTTGTTCATTGCCCATGACCTGAGCATGGTGCGCCACATCTGTGACCGCGTGGCAGTTTTGTATTTAGGCGTCATGATGGAACTGGCCGACCGCGATGAACTCTACGAGAAACCGCTGCATCCCTACACCAAGGCTTTGCTCTCGGCTGTGCCCATCCCTGACCCGCGCAAGGATCGTGCCCGCAAGCGCACCATCCTCACCGGCGATGTGCCCAGCCCGCTCAACCCGCCCAGTGGATGCCGCTTTCATACCCGCTGCCCGATCGCGATGGAAATCTGCAAACAACAGACACCCGAATGGCGTGAAGCGGCCCCTGGCCACTTCGTGGCCTGCCATGCGGTCTAAAATAAATCTCAAGGGTCTCCAGCCTTTTTATCCACTCAACTGACACTCAAGCGAGTGTCAGTTTTTTATTTCAAATGGAACTCGCGCAAGGCAGATGTAATTATCGTCGATGCAAAACAGGACCTCGTACCTGTCGGCCTCAAGCCCGCTCAGATCAAAAGTGAGGTCGCCTGCTATGGATGCGTTGGTGTGCATATAGCGTAGGGGCTTCTCTACAAATGGTTTTTGACCGGCTTTATAAATCCCCAGCCAATCCCAACGGTTGCCGGGCGCGTTCTCCCATTGAACATCAAGCGTCCCTCCATATGCAATGAGCGATTGGCTCAAAGTGAGTTTCACGGCCTCGCCAACATCCTTGATCCAAAATGGGTAGCGGCAGAGTATGGCTCCATCCTCGCTCAATAGCACGAGATCATAAGCGCCTTTCTTAAAGCCTGAGGTGTTCAGGGAGATTTCTCCGTCATGAGGATGATCCCTATCCAAGGCCTGACTCAAGACCGGCAGCAACTCGCCTCTTGGAACAATTCCGCATCGTTCCCCGCTCGTGCCGGTGACGTGATACCGGGCTTTGATCGTTGCTACGGCCTCGACCAAACGATCAGCTGTTGAGATCAAGATCGGCGGTGCGCTGGGAATGACCTCAAAGATGGATAAGACTCCCCGGTGGTCGCTTGGATAGGGCGATGCAAATTCCTCGCCGATGATCCCGCTGGAAAGAGTTCGGCATGGCCCGGCAGCGTAAATAAAATCAATGCGGTCCTGAGGGTCATCCGGGTTTGGGTTCCATCCCGTCACTTGCGGACGGCTGGCCCACCATGTCAGGCCCGGTTCGAGTTTTGGGTCGGGATACACCTCCCGAAATGAATCGCGAAATCCGGCATCCATCACGGCTTTGGAAATCGTCCACTCCACCGGGTAGAGGATCTGCCTGCGAACGCCGACCAATTCCAAGGTCCAGTCGAGATGCGAAGGGGCGTTGAAATCTCCTGCGAGGAAAACAGGGATCCCCTCCGAAGCGAGACGCGGCAGTACATCCAAAAACGGTTGGATGTATGGCAGGCGTGCCTTTGTCTCCAGTTCAATGATCTCTGTTGCTGTTGCACCGCGCAGCACGGCGAAGGCGCCCTCCGGATCGTTGGGTAAATGCACATTGCCGACAGCCACGACCCTGCCCGGCTCAAGTTGAACGAAGGTGTAAATGCCGTTCCCATCCGGCGGGTCGATCAGCGGTAGTTGAGAAACAAGTTGTGTGCGAATATCGTAATACGCCCAGCCAAGTTCCTGCGCAAGCCGCGGGATGTTGCCGAAGGCCTCTTCGACAGCCACGACCTGTGGATTTGCGCGCTGAATGATCTCGACCACTTTGCCAAAGCTCACATTCGTCCCGCCGTATTCAATATTGAAGGTCATCAAACGGAATTCATGGTTCATGCTGCACCTTTAAAGATTAACTCCGGGCGAAAGCCCGGAGTTTGGATTTATTTTGCTGCGGCTTCTGCTTCGCGCAGTTTTTCGGTTGCGCGGAAATATTTCAGGTAGCGCATCGAGTTTGCGTCGCGCCCCAGCAGCAGGTCGGTGGCGCGGATGGTGCTGCCTAGTTTGATCGGGTCGGTGATGGAGCAGGTTGCCCCGGCTTGCATGGCGATGGAGAGCATCGCCGCATTGACCGAGTGCCGGTCCGGTAATCCGAACGAGACGTTGCTCGCACCGAGGCTGATATTCACGCCGAACTCATTGCGGATCAACTCAATGGACTTGAGCGTGACCGTGGCAGCCTTGCTGTCGTGCCCGACCGTCATTACCAGCGGGTCGATGATGATGTCCTCAATGGGAATGCCGATCTTGCCCGCACGTTCGATGATCTTCGCCGCCGCCGCGAGCCGTCCTTCGGCTGTGGCGGGAATACCATCATCGCCAATGGTCAGGCCGATGACCGCCGCGCCTCGAGCCTTGACGATGGGCAGCACCGTACCCAGTTGCTTTTCCTCCCCGTTGACGGAGTTGACCAGCGGCTTGCCGCCCCGGATGGCGTTCAACCCAGCTTCAAGGATCTTTGGCTCGTTCGAGTCGATGCATAGTGGTACATCCGTCACTGATTGCACGGCTTCCACCACCAGCGGTATGACTTCCGCTTCTTCGATCTGCGGATGGCCGACGTTCACATCGAGAACATCCGCGCCCCAATCCACCTGGCGTTTGGCGAGGTGTTTGACATAATCCATGTTGCGCTCGACCAGGGCTTGCCCGAGTTTCTTGATGCCGGTCGGGTTCAATTTCTCGCCGATGATAACGAACGGCTTGTCAATGCCGACGACCACTTCCTTTTTCTCTGATTTGAGAATGGTATGCATGTGCCCTCCGAATTTGTTTTATGATCTCAAGAACCTCAAGGCCGTCTCTGCCAACACAGCAGTGCCGACCGGTAATGCGCGCTCATCCAGGTCAAATTTTGGATGGTGAAGTTCATACACCTCGCGGCCTTCGATGCGCGTCCCCAAGGTGAACATTGCACCCGGCGCTTCTTTCAGGAACTCGGGGAAGTCTTCTGCGCCGAGGGTCTTGTGAAGCGGGTGGACGTTCTCCTCGCCCAGCAAATCTTTACCAACCTGTGCAATGGTATCGGCAACATGCTTGTCGTTGACCAGCGGCAGGCCCCCGAACAGGAAACTCAATTCATAATCGCCGCCCAAGGTTTTGGCGATCTCGAAAACACGGGTCACTTCCGCGCGGATTTTCTGCTGTGCCTCCAATGAAGTGAAACGCAGAGTCCCTTTCATTTCGATCCGGTCGGGTATGACATTTTCCGCCACGCCCGCGCTGACCGCGCCAATACTGACCACGGCTGCTTCGAACGGGTCAAGGCGGCGGGAGACGATGGCATTCAACCCCATGATGACATGGGCCAACAGCACATACGGATCAATGGTCGCATGCGGATACGCCCCGTGCCCGCCTTTGCCCTTGATAACTGCGAACCAGGAGTCCACACCGCCACTGGAAGGACCTTCGTTGATGGCGATGGTCCCCACCGGGCTGGTCGGGTCCACGTGCTGGGCGATGACATAATCTACACCCGTCACCGCGCCTTCATCGTACATGCGCATCGCGCCGCTCTTGCCTTCCTCGTCGGCGGTCTCTTCGGAGGGCTGGAAGAGGAAGCGCACACGCCCGTTGAACTTTTCCCTGGCAAGGAGTTGTGCTGCGCCCAGGGCCATCGCGGTATGTGAGTCGTGACCGCAAGCGTGCATTTTGCCCGGGGTCTGCGAGACATAGTCGGTTTCGTTCTGTTCGATGATCGGCAGCGCATCCATATCCGCGCGGATGGCGACCACCTTGCCGCCTTCACCGATCTCGGCTACTACGCCGGTCTTGCCGACTCCGCGTTTTACCCGGTATCCCATCTTCTCCAGTTCATCCGCCACGATCCCTGCAGTGCGATGAACATCGAAAGATATCTCCGGGTGCATATGGAAATCGCGCCGCCATTCGATCAATTCTTCTGAAATTGCGTTTGCCTGCTTGAGCATAAGTCTCCTCTGATCTGTGTTTACTTCAATTTTGAATATCTTTAATGAACATCGAATTATTTCTTTTTTGCGGTTTCCTGCTCTGCCGCCGCCAGTATTTTATCAAGTTCTTTCTCCTGCTCTGCGCTCAAAGGCACAACCTGATGATCGCGCAGGATGCGCTCAGCCTCTTCAATGGCATGATCGGCCATTTGCTTGCGTCCAAGTTTTTCATCCCACGTATCCCAGGAATTGCGCTCAGCCAGTTTGGTCAACGCCATCTCACCGCCGCGCAGGTGCTTCATAGTGTGCTTCTGACCGAGGAAGTTGCGCGTCCCGTTCATTACATCCAAAATGATATTTACAGCGATGTGTTCAGCATCCGCAGACAGACCCTTGCGTAAGCGTTGCACGCTGCCGACCAGTTCGTTATCCAGCACCATTTGTGCAAAGGAGCCCATCACTCCCGCCTCCATTTCGCCAATGCCCGAGAGTTCATCGGCTCCGGCCAGAGCGGGGATGGAAGCGTTAAGTCCGCGCTCGAAGGCGTTTTGAGCGTCGAGCGTATGGGCGTTGGTCGAGAATCCGTACACGTTGACGCTGAACCCGTAATAATGCCCAAGTTGGACCGTGGCAGCGGAAGACAGACCCAGTTCAACGCCACCCCAGATCAAACCAGTGCGCGGCTCAAGCATCCCCAAACGCCCGCAGTAGATCACACCGCAACCAGGGTTGATAAGTTGTGCCAGGACTAGTGGCGCAAGCGACTCTGCGCTCTGTTGAACGATGCTGCCGGTGATCGTCATGGGCGAGGTCGCACCTCCGGTGGGGCAGGGCAGGTTGGCATGGATCACGCCGTATTTGGCCATCTCCATGATGGCTTCGGCGGCGATATCGTGCATGGTCAACGGGCTGACAGGTGAGAGCGAAAGGGTTAGTTCGTTTGCCGGAGTTCCAACCACCGCCGCCATCTCGACGGCGAACCGCACCTCATGCCCGAACTGAATGCCCGGCCCCTGAACGGGTTTTGCCGTGTTCGACAATGCATGGCGATACATGTAAAGCGACAGCATTTCATTGGAGACATCCGGCGGGGTGAAGAACGGGGTGACTGTATTGCAGTTTGGAAGCGCGTCGAGCAGACGGACAGCGTCTTTTGAGTCTTGCATGGTGGCGGTCCGGCGGGAATTTGTACGTGCATCGTAAACATCGCGCGCGCCGCCGAGGTTGTGAAAATATAAATTCCCATCCCCAAGGGTGTTGACCTGTCCATTACGCCCGCGAATGACCGGATGTTTATTTGCCTTTGCGACCGAATCCATCACCAGGTCTGGCGGGAAGAAGACGCGATTATCGTGGACGGCGCATCCAGCGCTTTGGAGGATATCAAGGCTTGGTTTGTGCGTCCAAAACACGCCTGCTTCGTGCAATACGCGCAGTGTGGCCTCGTGCATGGCTTGTACATCTTCGTCGGATAAAAACTTCAATGGTTGCATATGCTCTCCTTATTAAGATGATCGATCACTTCAATATTCTCTCTAAAAACTCCAAGCGCTTTGCTTCTGCGTCCATCACGTTCTCGATCCTCAAGAAAGAATGGCCTTCGCCTTCATACAGGTGCAATTCTACTTCCTTCCCCAACTCAACCAGTTTGTTTTTTGCGTCCAGTGATTCAGAAGCCGGACAGCGTGGGTCGTTCTCGCCGCAGATCATCTGCACCGGCGCGTTTACACGATCCAGAAAGAAATAAGGGGAGCGCTGAACCCATAATTCATGGTTCTCTTCCGGGTCGCCCATGTTCTCAATGTTCCAGTGTTGCAAGTCTTCACGCGAGTTCTTATGTGATTTTATCCAATTCAAGAACGGAACGACCGCCGAGCCACCTGCGAATAGTTCCGGGTGTGAAGTTAAACAGGTCATCGTCAAATAACCGCCGTGGCTGCGGCCTGTTACTGCTACTTTTTTTGCCAGCCCATTTTCCAGTAGATATTTTGCGCCTGCCACACAATCATCATTATCCACACCGCCCATGTCGTAACGACTGGCGTTCTGCCACTTTTTTCCGTACCCCGTCGAGCCGCGATAGTTTGGCGCTAACACCGTCCAGCCATGCGCTGCCCAAAAACTCAAGGTCGGATTCCATGCATTTTGCAAATGCCAGTTTGGGCCGCCATGAATGTATAGCACTGCATTCACCGCGTTTGCCGCGCGGTAGAGCAGCGCAGGTACTTGCATGCCGTCCATCCCTGCATGCGAGATCTCTTCCGGCTCTGGCAGACCCAACTCTGTCTTCAAGGAATTTGTCAGCTGAGCGGTCTCGCTGCTTTCCAGGTTGATCTTCCAAAGATCGGGCGGGTGATTCGCATCTTCATAGATGATGATGACCTCTCTGTTGTTCGTGACCTTCGGATGAGCATGGACCCCATCACCGGCCTTGACCTCGCGAATAGCCCCGCTTCTTTCCCGGAACTGGAAACAAGTCCGTGCGCCCTCGCTGTGGATCCAGCCGAGCATATCTCCGCTCCGCGACCATGCGGGCTGCGTGTCGTCCCCGACCGAGTCTGTTACCCATGTGATCTCTTGTGTTTCTACGTTACATAAACCGACGTTGAACCATTCACCGTTCTCGCAGGAGAAAGCCAGGGACTTTGAATCCGGCGACCAGGCAGGGTGCTGCACATTCAATGACTTGCCGTCCTGCATAAGTTGAACGGTCTTCGCTCCTTTGGAGGATTTCCCAACCGGTACGATATGAATACTCCGGTCACTGGCTGCCGCTTCTGACTCGACTGCGATCCACTTTCCATCCGGTGACCAGGCTGCATCCCAGCATGGGTGGAAAATGTTCCTTACCATTCGCTGGCGGCTGCCATCAAGCGGAAGCGCATAAAGTGCGAACTGTCCATTGGCATCGGAGAGCACAGCCAGTGACCTGCCATCCGGTGACCAGGACATATTAGGCTGGTTGGCGTATAAGATCTGGGGTGTGAGATCGGTAGTCGAATTCGTATTGAGGTCATAAATGGCAATGTGATAGGCCTCGCTTCCATCCACATCCAGCGCGAAGGCGATCTTTTTGCCATCGGGTGAGAAACAGGGAGAAAACTTCGCTCCCGCAAGGCTGATCTCTAATTCCCTGATCCCTGTTTCATCGATCTTCCACAACTGCCACGTGCCAGATTTATTCCATGAAAAGACCACTTGCTTTTCATCGGGTGAGATCGCAAAAGGCAGGCCATTATCTACATTAGGGAGACGGAGAAGTTCGGGAAGGGTAAGCATAAGGTTTTGAAGGGTGAGATAAAAGCAACGAGTTACGAGGCTTTGGGTAACTCGCAACTCGTTGCACGTATTTGGTTAATTCTGCTCGCTAAACGAATTCGAGTTCTTCCAATCTTGGCAATCCTTCCAGGCCTGCTTGATGGGCAAGGTTTAGAACATATTCGTGAAGGGCCGCTTCATGGGCAGGATCAAGTTTAGGTCGGCGGTAGGAAGCGAGGATCTCGTTCACGCGAGCCTTGGCGCGGGTGAAGGTGTCCAGTGAGCCAGCCTCCCGCCATCCGCGCATCGAGTCGCGATCGATGACCTTGTCCGGCATGTGCTGTTCCTCGCGGAAAAGTTTCATTGTGATCTTTTGTTTGAGGAAGTCGCCGCCCTTGAAGTTGACACCTTCATAAAAACCTGTGGCGAGCGTCTCGGTCTGGATTTTCATGCCTTCGACCATGCGTTTGGCCATTGCAATGCCTTCTGCATCCGTGACGAGTTTCTCCGGGCTTTGGCACAGGAGCGAGTCAAGCATGCCAGAACCTGAGATCATGTTGATGCCGCTTAACGCTCCGACCAGTGCGCCCATGCCGCTTTCCAGCCCGGCCTGTGTATCGAG
>Ga0268298_10003121_pt1 | contig 17252 bp, 11 predicted proteins | sample WWTPWeurt_MetaG_FD_194462 | JGI IMG/M metagenome (GOLD analysis project Ga0268298, IMG submission 194462) | Activated sludge microbial communities from WWTP in Nijmegen, Gelderland, Netherland - WWTP Weurt | ecosystem: Engineered > WWTP > Aerobic digester > Activated sludge | place...
CATCGACTCACTGGCTGCGTCACACCTTCGCCAATTCCGCCGTGAAGCAGATGCAGCCCCAGGTGCTGCAGAGCCTGCTTGGGCACTCCGACCTTCGCGTGACCTCGGTCTACGTGAAGGCGGACGCTGTGGACCTCGTGCGGGGCATGCGGGCGATGCAGCGGGCGGCCGGATCGGGGACTGAAGAGGCGCCGCGCCGCAGGGCTTCAGCGGCGTCCATCACGCCAAAGTAGGCCTGCGGAGGCGGGGTGTGGTACCGAACCACACCCCCCGTCGGCGGCCCCTGGAAGAGGCATTCTGGAGCGCTGTGGTACGGTACCACGGAGCGCATTTGGAGGCCGATCGGGACGGCGCTTCTGGGACCCGTGACTCGCCGGAATTGGTTCCGGATTGAGCTTCGGCGAGGGGGTCGATGGTGTCCGTGGTACGGAACCACGGACACCCGTTACGGTGCTTCCGGGAGGTCCGAAAGCAACTTCTGGAGGGCCGTCTCGAAGGCTGCCCAGCGGGCAGGAGGCAGGACACCACGAGGCAGTTCCACGGTGACCGCACCACCCTTCCCCGCTCGGATCACGCCCTTCTTGCCATCGGCAATCACGAAGGCACGCGAAGCTTCCTTTGCCTTGGGCTTGCCCTTCGCAGACACCGCCTCGGTCAGGCTGCGGAACACCTCCGCAGCCGCCGGCTTCGGCGACCGGCCGGCGAGCAAACGGGCAGCCGACAGCACCGCGTCCGGATCCTGCTGGTAGGCCTTGTCCAGAGCGACGGCCCAACGGAACTGAATGTCAACCGGGCTGCGGAACGCGCCGACGATCTCCTGCGGCAACTCGGCCACACGAAGCGCCTTGGCCACGTTGCTGTGGTCGAGGCCGATCTGTTCGGCCAGCCGCCGCGCGCTGGGAAACAAGCCCTCGTTCAACGCCTTGTGGTAGCTCACGCCCTGCTCCCAGGCCGACAGGTTCGACCGCCCGCGGTTCTCCCGCTGCATCTGGATGTAGAGCGCCTGGTCGTCGACGTTCTCGTCGACGACCGCGCGCACAGGCAAACCCAGTTCGAGGCATGCACGCGTCCGACGCGAACCGTAGACCAGTTCGAACCGAGGCGCGTCCGCCTGCTCCGCTGCGGCACCCCGAGCGGGTCGCACCTTGATCGGCTGCACGTTGCCGCCGGCACTCTCAATCTCTTGCTTCAGTTCGATGAAGGCCTGATTCGAAAACGAATCCGCGTGGCGGTCGGCCCAGCGCGTCAGCGTGATCTGGCGAGGATCGATGAGTTGCTCGCCGACCTGCAACTTGAGCTTCTCGATCTCGGCATTGAGCTTCGAGACCGCTTCCGTGTCGGCGGCTGCGCCGGACAGCATACGGGACAGCATCCCCACCCCGGTGCGAGGCACGGCTGGCTTGGCATCGGCCTGCGGCTCCGCAGCTACAGCGGGCGCTTCGACATGGTCCGGAATCTTGAAGGCGATTCCCTGCCCCTTCTTTTGTGTGGCCACCTCAACCTCCCACCTGGCGCTGCCAGAACGTTTCCATCTGCTGCTCGATCAGGTCCACAAACCGATCGTAGGCCTCGAAGGCGCTTTTGAAGGTGCGCGTCGAGGCGTTGTCGCGCGTCGCGTCGTAGACGGTCCCGAACTCCTTGCTCGCGGTCCGGACGGCCTCGACGTCAGGAATCTCGACCGGCAGCACGCGCTCGGCGTAGGCGGCCTGGATCCACTCGCGGATGATCGCCGTCGATTGCCCGGTGTTGTCCTTGGGCGCGGCGTACTTCACCTTGGACAGCAGGATGTTGATGAACGCGAAGTCCTTGCCGGCGCCCCGTCCGGCGAAGTCGTCGGCCAGATCCTTGAACAGGTCCCAGAACTGCGCACTCGACGCGAAGTCCAGGTTGCTCGGTGGCAGCGGCATGATGATGCCGTCGCTGGCCATGAGGGCGTTGACCGTCAGGAACGACAGCGACGGCGGCGTGTCGCAGATGATCACGTCGTACTTCGACCGGATGGGGTCGAGCCCGTAGTCGAGCGTGCGCCAGAACTGGAAAGCGGCTTCCTTCAACTGTCGCGTCGGAAGGATGAACTCGGCCGAGAAGAGGGGAGAGCAGGACGGCACCAGATCCACGCCGTCCCAGTAGGTCGGGCGGATCGCATAGCTCACGTCCGACACGTCGCCACTGAACAGCGGCAGCAGCGTCTGGGTAACGTCGACCTCGGCGTCCGGCAGGAAGCCGAACAGGGTCGTCATGCTGCCCTGCGGGTCGACGTCCACCACCAACACCTTGTGGCCACGCATGCTCAGCCCCTGGGCGAGGGTGGTTGCTGTGGTCGTCTTCGAACTTCCGCCCTTGAAGTGCGCCGTCGAGATCGTGATGGCCTCGCCGCCTTCGGGCCGCAGATGGTCAGCCCGGTAGTGCCGGGCCCACTGCCGCATCTCCGAGAGCGTGAACTCGCGACGGGCGCCCGTCGACGTCAGCCGCCCGGTCGGCAGGTCGCCAGGATTGCGCACGCGATAGTCGTACTGGGAACGCTCGATCTTCAAGCGCTCGATCAGCTGGGTCGCTGAGAACGTCGGCGGCAGCTTGCGGGCATCCGGCGCTAGCATCACACCGCGAGCCTGCGCCACGATGGACGTTGCCCGCTCGGCCTGCTCGGTGATGGCCTTCAGCGAGATTGGGTGGGTCGCCAGGGGCCCCTGTGTGGTCGGATCCATGCGTTCCTTGCAGTGCGCTATGACAATGAACGCAATTCTACGTGAGACAGTGCTTTTTCAAGACATCGATGAATTCCACGTCTATCGCAGACAAGCCAGTGCTCGGACTGCGAAGAACCTGGATTTCAGGACGTTTTGAAGACTTCCTCCAAGGTCAGTCGTCGATCAGTTTTAGAAGTTCAATAGTTCAAGAGTTTCTTTGCCAGAAAGTCATTTGAAATCAACAAGTTAGCCGGCTCTCTGTCCGGACTCCCGGCGCCAGTCGTCCGGACAAGGCTGCGGAAGCGTCCGTGAACCTGGTTGAAGGCGTCCGGGAAGTCCTGGGGATAACTTTCCCGCCTGTGGATAACTTGGCGTCCGGCTTTTCAGGCCCTGTTTCGACCCCAGCCAACGTTGTCGAGAGGTCAGCCGCCGCGCCCAAGAGCCGCTCGAAGTGTCCGGGTTTTCCGGCCCGTAGTCGCTCGGAAGTTGCTCAGTTCTGATCGCAGACCGAGTTGCGCGTGTCGCGTCCGGAAGACGCTGGTCAACCCGGACACTTGCCCGAGGTTGGCGCCCTAGAATGGACGCATGGGCAGTGTGGCAATCGTGAGGCAGATGGATGTGGTGCAGGGCATGCTGCACAAGTCCGTCATCGCCCTTGCGATCGTGCCGACCAACCGATCGCTGACGGTCACTGGACGCAAAGCGTACTCGGTCATGCTGCATCTTGCCCAGATGCAGGCAGCGGCCGGCACAGAGGGTGCAGACGGCGGCTTCGCTGCGCCGTTGAATTCCATCCTTCGCGGCTTCGGTGCGACCAACAGCATCTCCAGCGATGCGAAGAAGTACATCGACCAGATGGTGTCGACGAAGGTGGAGTGGAGGCCGCTGTCGAAGTCCGAGCAGCAGTTGCCGCTGACCTTCGGTGTCGACGGCAAGGAAGAGGGCCCTTCGCCGGCGCAGATCACCGACGAGTTGCGCATCTTCAACCTGCTCGCCGAGGTCCGCGTCTACAAGCGCGCAGGCGAGAACTGGGTGACCTGGTACTACCCGCCGTCCATCCGGGAAGAACTGGTGAGCCCCTCCCGCTGGGCCCAGGTCGACTTCGCAGTGCTGCGCCAGCTGACCACCTACTGCGCGGTGGCGCTCTACGAGATCTGCGCCCGCTACCGCGACAGCCCCGCGGGCGTCACCAGCCGGCAGCACTGGTCCTGGTGGGCCGAGTCACTGCGAAGCTCGCCGACCTCCAAGGTCCGCGCATGGCGCAAGTTCAAGAACGAGTTTGTTGCGCCCGCCATCAAGGAGATCAACGACCTCGGCGACATCGAGATCGAGTTGATTGAGTTCAGGCGCGGCCGTGAAGTCGAGTTCGTTCAGTTCGCGGTCAAGAAGAGCGCACGGCGTCCCGAGAGGATCGCGCCGGTGCCGCCCGACGTGACGAACATCCTGAGAGGCGGCAAGCTGAGCATCCGCGACACGGTGATCGAGGAACTCGAGCGCGCCTACGGCGTTGTCGCCGTGACCGAAGGACTCGAACGCTACGAGCGCTTCCTGAGCGGAGCGGACCGCCCGCGCATCGGCAACGCCGGCGCCTACCTGCGCACGATCATCGCGAACAAGGCGCGCGAAGAGGCACCGGCAGGGCAGGGCGCCGAACCAGAGAAGACGGCGCACGTGGTCGTCGAGAGCAGGGCGGCATCGGCGATGCCCGCTTCGCGTCGCGATGTCGAAGACGCTGAGCGCCACCGGCGCTTCAGCCTGATCCGCGACCAGTTCGCCAAGCTGGACGCCGAGGAGCAGTTGGAGTGGGTGCGGCGCGTGCGTGACGAGGCGGACGCAAACACGGCACCCAGCCCGAGCATCATGAAGCGCCTTGCGCGCGGTGAGTGGCAGTCACCGCTGGTCCAGGTGATGGTGATCCAGCACTACGCGAAGAGCGAGCTGGGTGAGGACTGGGCGACGTTGCCGTTGACGGAGTTTGAGAGCCTCATGGCCATCGACGCCGGCAGCGAACGGGACGTGGGCTGAACTCGCTACAACTGCCCGGGCAAAACAATGCCCCACTGCATGTGCAGTGGGGCAGGGCGCGCAGTGACTAGGCTGCAATTTGCTCCGGGACATCCTCGACAGCGTTGCTGCCGACTTCGTCCTTTCCGAGATCCAACTCGGCTTCGAGCTCACGTTGCCTCGCGATCAGCGCGGCCAAGCGATCCTCGTGCTCGAAGGGCCGCTGCAGCTCAGCCGCAAGGCCTTCGAGTTTCGAGCGCATCCTCGCGAGCCGCTGGGCGCAGTCATCGCGGTGCGGCGCAATCTCGCGGATCGTCTCGATCAAGCCGGCGTGGAGTGCCGGTCCGGTCTGGCAAGGTCTGCACTCGTGTGAGCTCGCGCCCCGCACGAACAGGTGCACCTCGTCCTCTGCGCGTCCGATGAACACGCACAGTTCGAAGGCCCCGACGGTACCGATGACCTCGTCCCGCGCGGACCGCGAGATCGATGCCCTCGCGCTGCGCACGGTCGCCCTGAGCACCTCGCCGATCTCTTCACGACCGCGGTGGGTGCGTCCGTGGACGTTGACCACCAGGTCCGTTCCGAGAACGGCGTGGGCCCGTTCGGCATCTGCCACGAGGGCCGCGAGCAACCGCTCGTTGCTCTCGATGCGCATCGGCAAGCCGGCCACCTCGGATTCGTTCGCGTAGCGTTGGTTGCGCCACACGGACAGCAGCGAGGCGTACTTCGCGATCTCCGCGTCGACACCAGCCTTCTCGATGATCTTCGGATTGCCCGACGCCAGCGCCTTCACTTCGGCGTAGGTCAGCGTTGCGAGCTCGACGTCCTCGACAGACCGGATGCCCTTGTCCCCGCTCATCACCTGCGCGATGAACTTGGCCTTGGTGAGCACCGTCTGCCAGCTGTACGCGTCGAAGCTGCCTTCGGTGACGTAGCGGATGACCTCCACCTCCGCGCATTCGTTGCCCTGGCGAAGGATCCGGCCCTCGCGCTGCTCCACATCACACGGACGCCATGGGCAGTCGAGTTCGTGCAGGGCCACGAGGCGCCGCTGCACGTTCGTGCCGACGCCCATCTTCGGGGTCGAACCGAGCAGCACACGAACCTTGCCTTCGCGCACCTGGCGGAACAGGCGTGCCTTCTGCGAGTCGGTCTCGGCATCGTGGATAAAAGCGATCTGCTCGGCCGGTAGGCCCAGCTCGATCAACTCTTCGCGCAGCGCCCGGTAGACGCTGAACGCCATGCCACTCTTGGGAGTGGACAGGTCGCAGAAGACCAGCTGCGCCCTCTTGAGGCTCGCAGTCTCCTGCCAGATGTTGTGCACCTCTCGGGCGCACTGCGCCACCTTCCCGCCGGGGTCGGCTGGTTGGCGGCTGTTGATCAGTCGCATGTCCAGCGCGGCCAGGCGGCCTTCGCTGGCGATCATGAGCATGTTGTCTTCGCGCGGGTCCACCCGCGCGGTCTTCAAGCGCTCGGCGCGCTTCACGAGCGATCGCACGAAGGCGCGCAGTGGCTCGCTAGGCTTGCACGTCACCGTTCTGGGCTTGTCGCCCTTCAGGATCGGCACCGGCAGCTTCAGCATCTCGCGCGTGCGGATGTCCGACACGTCGCAGAACACCGTCATCAGGTCCGGCACGTTGATGAAGCGCGCGAACCGGGTGTTGAGCCGATAGCCGCTGCCGTCAGGTGCAATCTCCAGCGCCGTGACCGTCTCCCCGAAGGTGGCGGCCCAGGCGTCGAATTGCTCCAGCCCCAGCGAGCGCAGCGTGTTGGGCTGCAGGAATCGCTGGAACGTGTGAACCTCGGCCATGCTGTTGGCCACCACCGGCCTGTCTGCCGCAGGCCGGCTTGCTGCACTGCAGCTTGACGCGAAATGACTACGAATGCATGATGGCCGAAATGGCGGTCACGTCTACTAAGAGTGTGTCGTGACTATGTATTCATCGCCCGCTCCCCGCGGGTGCCCGGGTTCCGAGGAGACACACCACATGGATGACACGACGGGCGGCAAGCGCCGCAGTTTCTACGGCTGGGGTTTCGAAGAGGACACGGTATCGGCCGAGGAACTCGGCTGGTTCGAGAAGACTTGGTCCCGGCTCTTCAAGGTGGACAGGTTCGATCCCGCGCCCATGCCGCGGGAATCCGAGGTGTCGATCCGCGCCTCACGCATCGCCATCCCCTCCACCCTGCGCGCCTTCTGCACCGACGACCGTTACGAGCGCCTCTTCCACACTTGGGGCCGCTCGGTGCATGACATCGCGAAGATGATCCATCGCCGCGACTTCACTAACCCGCCAGACGTAGTCGCTTTTCCGCGCAACGAGGCCGAGGTGGCCGCAGTGCTCGACTGGTGCGGCTCCAACGGCTACGCCGCTGTGCCCTTCGGTGGAGGATCCTCCGTCACCGGTGGCGTAAACCACACGAAGGACGAGCGCTACAAGGGCCTCGTCACCATCGACCTCAAACACCTGAACAAGGTGCTCGAGGTGGACAAGACCTCGCAGGCTGCGCGCATACAGGCGGGCGTGCTGGGGCCCGACATGGAGAAGCAGCTCAGGCCCACCGGCCTCACGATGCGATTTTTCCTGCAGGCTTGGGAGTTCTCCTCCCTCGGCGGCTGGATCGCCACGCGCGCGGCCGGCCACTACGCCACCAACTACACGCAGATCGACGACCACGTCGAGAGCCTTCGCGTGGTGACGCCCGCGGGCACCATCGCCTCGCACCGCTGGCCCACCTCCGGCGCCGGCCCCAACCCGGACCGACTCTTCCTCGGCTCCGAGGGTGCCCTGGGCATCATCACTGAAGCCTGGGTGCGCCTGCACAAGAAGCCCACATACCGCTCCGCGACGACGGTGCGCTTCGGCGATTACGAGAAGGCCGTGAACGCCACCCGCGTTGTCAGCCAAGCGGGGCTCTTCCCGGCTAATGCGCGCCTGCTGGAGCGCGACGAGGCCCTCTTCACGGAGGCCGGCGACGGCACGAAGGACGTCCTCGTGCTCACGTTCGAGTCTGGCGACCACCCGGTCGAGCCGTGGATGAAACGCGCCCTCGAGATCTGCGCCGACTTCGGCGGCGAATGGGACAAGGATGCGCTGGAGGACGACGAGTCCCAGAGAAAGGGAGCGGCCGGCAACTGGCGCAACAAGTTCCTGCGCGGACCCTACCTCCGCCAGCACGCCATCGCCCGCGGCGTGATGCGCGACACGATGGAGAGCTGCGTCACCTGGGACCGGTACATGGCCTTCCAGGCGAGCGTGAAGGAACGCACTCTCAAAGCTATCCGGGAAGTCACCGGCCGTCCTGGCACCTGCACCGTGCGCTTCACGCACGTGTACCCGGATGGCCCGGCGCCTTACTTCACCTGGCATGCCTTCGGCGAAAAGTCGAAGCTGGTCGAGCAGTTCTGGGCCATCAAGAGCGCGGCCTCGGACGCAATGTGCGACGCGGGCGGCACGATCACGCACCACCACTCGCTCGGGCCGGACCACCGCAAGTGGTACGACCAGGAAGTTCCGCCGCTCTATCGGGACGTGATCCGTGCAACCAAGAACACGCTGGACCCGAAGTGGGTGCTGAATCCCGGCATTCTGCTCGACCAATGACCGCCCCCCTCGCCGACATCCGGGTCCTCGACTTCTCGCGAATCCTCGCGGGCCCTTGGTGCACGCAGGTGCTCGCGGACCTGGGGGCGGAAGTGATCAAGGTCGAGCGGCCGGTCACGGGCGACGACACCCGGGCCTGGGGGCCGCCGTTCCTCAAGACCCAAGATGGCGCGGACACTACCGACTCCGCATACTTCGCCTCCACCAATCGCGGCAAAAAGTCTGTGACGCTCGACATTGCAGGTCCCGAGGGGCAGGAGATCGCGCGCGGTCTCGTCGCAAAGTGCGACGTGTTCGTCGAGAACTACAAAGTCGGCGACATGAAACGCTACGGGCTCGACTACGAGAGCCTCGCCGCGATCAATCCCCGCCTCATCTACTGTTCTGTCACCGGCTTTGGCCAGACGGGGCCGTACCAGAACCGCGCCGGCTATGACTTCATGATCCAAGCCATGGGCGGGCTCATGAGCGTCACCGGAGAACGCGATGAGTTGCCGGGCGGCGGCCCGCAAAAGGCCGGCGTGCCCATCGCGGACCTTATGACCGGCATGTACGGGGCAGTGGCGATCCTGGGGGCCCTGCGCGAGCGCGACACGAGCGGAAAAGGCCAGTACATCGACATGGCGCTGCTCGATACGCAGGTCGCGTGGCTCATGAACCACAACCTCAACTACTTCGTCTCGGGCAATGTCCCTAAGCGCTGGGGCAACGCGCATCCCAACCTCACGCCCTACCAGGCCTTCCCGACGAAGGACGGCAACCTCATCCTCGCCATCGGCAACGACAGCCAGTTCCGGAAATTCTGCGGCGTGGCGGGCCTGTCCATCGCGTTCGAGCCGCGCTTCGTGGACAACAAGTCGCGCCTCGCGAACCGCGGTGCCCTCGTGGCCATCATCGCCGAGGCGATGAAGTCGAAGACCACGGCGGACTGGATGATTGCCCTGGAAGCAGAGGGCGTTCCCTGCGGCCCCATCAATACGATCGACCAAGTGTTCGCGGACCCGCAGGTGATCCACCGGGGCCTTCGCATGAACCTGCCCCATTCCGCGACGGGCACCGTGCCGCAGGTCGCGAACCCCATCCGATACTCCCGCACGCCGCTCGAATACCGCTGCGGTCCGCCCGTGCTGGGCGAGCATACGGAAGATGTCTTGAAGATGGACCTCGGCCTCGACGCCGAGCGCATCGCCGAGTTGAAACGAAAGGGCGTCCTCTAGGCGCCGACCCCAGGCAACACAACCGCAAGAGGAGAATTCATGAAGCTCGCTTCGACGCTCGCCAGGCTCGTCCTGGCCTTCTGCGCTTGCCTCGCTTTGCCGCTCGCTGCGAGCGCGCAGGGCTGGCCAACAAAGCAGCCCATCAAGTTCATCGTCGTCTACCCACCTGGGGGTGCCTCGGACGTGACGGCGCGCCTCATCGGCGCCAAGTTGGGTGAGGTCCTGGGCGCCACGGTCATCATCGAGAACAAACCGGGTGCCAACGGCATTGTCGCCACGGATTTCGTGGCGAAGAGCGCGCCGGACGGCTACACGATGTTGATGGCAAACCTGGGGCCCAACGCCCTGAACCCGGTTGTCTACAAGAAGCTGCCGTACGACGCCATCAAGGACTTCACCGGCGTGACGCTCACCACGATCGTGCCGCAGGTGGTGGTCGTGAACCCGGATCTGCCGATCAAGTCGATCCCCGAGCTCATCGCCTACGCGAAGGCCAACGCGGGCAAGGTGCACTTCGGCTCGGCAGGCCACGGTGCCTCGAACCACCTTTCTGGCGAACTGCTTAACGCGCTGGGCGGCATCAAGATGCAGCATGTCCCGTACAAGGGCGATGCGCCGTCGATCGTGGACCTGATGGGCGGCTCCATCCAGCTCGCTCTCCCAACCACAGTGGCGGGCCTGCCGCACGTGCGTAGCGGCAAGCTGCGTGCCATCGGCGTCACCAGCAAGAAGCGACTGGATTCCCTGCCGGAAGTCGCCGCCGTGGCCGAGACGCTGCCCGGTTACGAGGCCGTCTCGTGGGGCGGCGTCATGGTTCCCGCGGGCACCCCGAAGGAAATCGTCCAGCGTCTCAACGTCGAGATCAACAAGATCCTCAAGATGCCGGACATCGTCGCGAAGCTCGAGGGCCTGGGCGCGATCATCGTCGGCAGCACGCCGGAGGAGTTCGACAAGTACGTAAAGGACGAGATCGCGAAGTGGGGCAAGGTTGCACGCGACAACAACATCGCGATCGACTGAACGTGGGCAAGGCGACGGGGGCGAAGCGGACCGGCTCGGTGACGAGCCACGACATCGCCCGCCTCGCAGAGGTATCGCAGGCCACGGTCTCGCGGGTCCTGCGCGACGACCCGAAAGTGAGGCCCGCCACGCGCGAACGTGTGATGAAGGTGCTCGCCGAGACGCGCTACGAACCGAACGCGGCGGCCCGCACCTTCCGCGTGGGTCGCGCCGACTCCATTGGCGTGGTCGTGGCACGGCTGTCGTACCAGCTCTACCCCGCGATGCTTGAGGCCATCGGCGCGCAGCTCGCGCGGCTCGGGCGCCGCATGATCGTCTGGGACTCGGACCACGGTGGCGATGCGCCTGCCATCCGCGCGCTGCGGCAGGGGGTGGTGGACGGCGTCATCCTCACGGCTGCCACAGCGGAATCGGAGTTCCTACGCGAGGTGCCAGCGCAAGGCTCAGCCGTCGTGTTGCTCAACCGCATCGTCGCGGACTACGCGAGCGACCAGGTGTCGAGCGACAACCTCGATGGCGGGCGGCGCGTGGCGGAGTACCTCGTCGCCTGCGGCCGAAAGCGGATCGCGCTCATCGGGGGCATACCTCGCGCAAGCACCATCCGCGACCGCGAGCAGGGCTTCCACAAGGCGCTCGATCGGCTGGGTGTGGGGTTGCCGCCGCACTACTGCTTCCGCTCCGAGAACTTCACCCACACAAATGGCGAGCAGGCCGTCGCGCGCCTGATGGAACTCGCATCCCCCCCCGACGCCATCTTCTGCGTGAATGACGTGCTCGCCATGGGCGCAATGGACGGCGCCCGTGGCCGTGGTGCGCGCGTGCCCGATGATTTGTGGATCGTGGGCTACGACGACATCGAGATTGCCTCCTGGGGCGCCTACGACCTCACGACCGTGCGCCAGCCCATGGAGCAGATGGTGGGACAGGCCATCGAACTGCTGCTGGCCCGAATCGAGCACCCCGAGGCGCCCGTGTCACACAAGTGCCTCGGCAACGAACTTGTGATCCGCGGATCGACGGGACGGCAATCGTCGCCCGCGGCCGCAGCCCGAAAGAAGTCCCGCCCATGAGCAAGCCCCTTCGCAGCAATTTCGTCCCCGGCACGCCGAGTTGGGCCGTGCGCCGTGCCCAGTGGAAGGCGCTCGGACTCACGGATGCGGATCTCGAGAAGCCCAAGATCGCGGTGGTCAACACGTCGTCGGAGCTTTCCTCTTGCTTCAGCCACCTGGACGGCGTCTCGGCTCGCGTCAAGGCGGCCATTCGCGCGGCCGGCGGCCTCGCCTTCGAGGTGCGCACGGCGGCGCCCAGCGACTTCATCACGAGTGCCGGCCGGCAAGGGCGCTACATCCTTCCGAGTCGCGACCTGCTGGTGAACGACATCGAGGTGCAGGTCGAAGGCGCGATGCTGGACGGCATGGTCTGCCTTGCCTCCTGCGACAAGACGGCTCCCGGCCAGCTCATGGCGGCGGCGCGACTGGATATCCCCAGCCTCGTCGTCGCCTGCGGCTACCAGCCACATGGCCATCTCGACGGCCGCGCGATGGACATCGAGGAGGTCTACGAGAGCGTCGGCAAGGTAGGCGCGGGCCAGATCACCCTCGAGCGGCTTGGCGCCATGTGTGACGTGGCCATCCAGGGGCCGGGCGTGTGCGCGGGCATGGGCACGGCCAATACGATGCACATTGCCGCCGAGGCACTTGGCTTGGCGCTGCCGGGCTCGACGCCTGTGCTCGCCAATGGCGATCGCATGTTCGCCTTCGCGGAAGCGGCCGGACGCCGCATCGTCCAAATGGTGAAGGAGGACCTCAAGCCCAGCGCCATTCTCACGCCGCAGGCTTTCGAGAATGCAGTCATGGTCGGCCTTGCCCTTTCGGCCTCCATCAACCTCGTGCGCCACTTGCAGGCGGCGGCGGTGGAGGCGCGTTGCCACGTGGACATCTACGAGCTCTACGACCGCCTGGGCCCGAAGATCCCGCTACTTGCCGCCGTGCGCCCGAATGGTGAGACGCGCATCGAGGAACTTGAAGCGGCCGGCGGGACGCTGGGCGTGATGAAACGCTTGGGTTCGCTCATTCATCGCGGCTCGCTCACGGTTTCGGGTCGCACCTGGGGCACGGAGATCGACGCGGCGCCGGAACCGGGCGCTGTGATCCGCACCGTCGACAACCCCATTTCGAGAAAGCCGTCCGTCATCGTGATGCGCGGCAACCTCGCGCCAGAGGGCTCTATCCTCAAGGTGGGCGACGCAGGGGCGAAGCAGTCGTTGTTCGAGGGCCGGGCGCTCGTGTTCACTTCGCAGGAACAGGCGCTCGCGGCACTCAAGGCCGGTCGCCTCGTGAGGGGCACGGTCGCCGTCCTCGCTGGCATGGGTTGTCGCGGCGGCCCCGGCATGGCGCTCGCCTCGGGCTTCGTCGCGGCGGTGGATGGCGCGGGGCTCAGCACGATGGTGGCCGTCATCACCGACGGTCAACTCTCGGGACTCAATCGCGGCATCGCCATCGGGCAGGTGGCGCCGGAAGCGGCGCTCGGCGGCCCATTGGGCCTAGTGCGCGATGGAGATGCCATCACGATCGACATGGAAGCGCATCGCGTGACGCTGCAGGTGGGGGAAGCGGAACTCGCTTCGCGGCGTGCGACCCTCGCGCCCCACAAGGGTGCCGCCGAGCGCGGCTGGCTGCACATCTATGCGCAGGTCGTGCAACCAATTACGAAGGGCGCGGTTCTGGTGGGGCCGGATCAGGACGCTGCGCCATGAGAGCCGAGTCGATGCGCGAGCCGGCACGCGACGTTCCGGTTATTGCCGAGCCCGACGTGCTGGTGGTCGGTGGCGGCCCGGCGGGCATCGCGGCGGCCTGCGCGGCAGCCCGGGCGGGCGCCGATACGATGCTGGTGGAAAGCTACGGCTGCCTCGGCGGCACGCTCACGATCGTCACGCTGGGTGGCTTCTGCGGCATCCACGCGGTCGTGGACGACGAGCGCCTCGGGCGCGCGGTGGGGGGCCTGTGTCTCGAACTGGAGGATCGCCTCGCAAAGGTGGACGCCATCCGTCCACCAAAGCGCCACGGCCGCATTGTGGGCGTGCCCTATGACTCCGTCCGTTTCAAGGGCGTAGCCGACGAAATGCTGGAAGCGCGCGGCGTAGCGGTCATGCTGCACACGCACGCCGTTGCCGTCATGACTGAAGGTGCGCGTGTTGCTGCCGTCATCGTGGAGAACAAGGGAGGGCGGTCCGCCATCGTGCCGCGCGTGGTGATCGACTGCTCGGGTGACGGTGACGTGGCAGCGCGCGCTGGCGCAGGCTATGAACTGGGCCTCGAAGGCGAGACGCAGTACGGGTCGGCGATGTTCCGTCTGGGCGGCGTAGACACTGTGCGGGCTGGGCAACTCACGCGATCTGAGATCCGCGAGTGCCTGGAGCGCGCCGTGGCTGGGGGCTATCCCCTTCCGCGCACCGCGACGGGCGTGCACCTGAATCCCATCGAAGGCGTCGCTCACCTCAATGTGACCAAGCTCGGCCGGCCGGACGGCTCGCCTTTCAATCTTGTCGACCCGGTCGACCTGGGCGATGCAGAGCGAGAGGGCCGCCGGCAGGTGTGGATGTACGAGGAAGCGTTCCGGAAATACGTGCCCGGCTTCGAGCATGCGCGCGTCATAGACATTGGCGCCCGCGTGGGGGTGCGCGAGACTCGGCTCATCCATGGCGACGCCGTGCTCACGGAGGCTCAAGTGCGCGCCTGCGAAAAGCCCGCGGATGCGATCGCGATTTCTTCGTGGCCGCTCGAGAACCACGGACGCGGCCGCACGACGAACTGGGAGTTCCTGCCGGATGGGGAGTGGTACGGCATTCCGTGGGGCTGCCTCGTGGTGCGTGGGTTCGACAACCTGCTGGTCGCGGGACGTAACCTATCCGCGGAGCATGCGGCGCAGGCATCCGTGCGTGTGGCAGGGCCTTGCATGGCGCTGGGGGAGGCAGCAGGAGCAGGCGCCGTGGCGAGTCTCGCGCATGGCGGCGATGCGCGCGCGGTGAACGTCGGGGCGCTGCGCACGCAATTGCTGGCAGAAGGCGCGATCCTCGATCCTCGCTGGAACTAGAGCCATCAGCTTCATCGCATTGAGCCCCTGATGCGGGCGCAGGTCCTGGCCAACGCGACGCGGCTTGCTGCAGGATCATGGCGCGCAGTGCCATCGCAGACAACGTACTCGACCGCCAGTTCCAGGCCGACGCGCCGAACCAGAAGTGGGCAGCCGACTTCACCTATATCTGGACTGCAAGGCGTCACAATCAGCTCCATGCCGATCGTTACTCACCACATCGCGGAGGCGCAGAGGAATCAGATCCTCTTTCTCGAGGAGACACACTTCTGCGATCTCAAGTCGATCGAGATCGCACCCGGGAAGCTGTCTAGAAGCATCGCCGCGTTCGCCAATGCAGACCGCGGCGAGTTGTTTATCGGAATCGCGGAAGACAAGGGCACTGGCACGCGGCACTGGCGCGGCTTTGATAGCGTAGAGGGCGCGAACGGTCACCTACAGCCCTTCGAGCAGCTCTTTCCTCTCGGCGGAGATTTCGACTACACCTTCCTGCAGGCGGAAGGCAGCCCGGGACTTGTCCTCCAAGTTCAAGTGCGCAAAACGCAGGACATCAAGCGCGCAACGGACGGCCAAGTCTATGTCCGGCGAGGTGCACAAAATCTGCCCATTTTTGATGCCGAAGCATTGCGGCGCCTTGAGTACACGAAAGGACTTGCGTCGTTTGAGAACGAGTGTGTCGACGTGGCGGTCGACGTCATCGAGAACTCCCTGCCGACGCTGGAGTTTATGCTTGGCGTCGTCCCGACGGCAGAGCCCGGGCCTTGGCTCAACAAGGAACGGCTCGTTCGTGACGGCAAGCCAACCGTCGCGGGTCTACTGCTCTTTGCTGAGTCGCCTCAATCCATACTTGACAAGCGTTCGGGTATCAAGCTCTATCGGTACAAGACAAAGGACGACGAAGGCACAAGGGATACCCTGGCTTTTGTGCCAATCACGATTGAGGGGCACCTCTATGCGCAGATCCGTGAAGCGGTCATTCGCACTGCGGCAGTAGTAGAGGAAGCTCGCCGTCTGGGTGACGATGTTCTTGAAAAAAATCAGTACCCAACCGAGACCCTTCATGAGGTCATCACTAATGCGGTCCTTCACCGGGACTACAGCATCGCGGATGATGTCCACATCCGGGTTTTTGACAATCGGATCGAAGTGGAAAGCCCGGGCCGGCTGCCAGCGCACATAACGACCGACAACATCCTGACAGAGCGGTTTTCCCGGAACGGCAAACTCGTACGAGTCGTCAACAAGTTTCCCGATCCTCCCAATCAGGACGTTGGTGAAGGCCTTAACACGGCCTTCACTGCGATGCGGCGAATGGGCCTGAAGCCACCCCGAATCGAGGAGCGAGCCAATTCGGTCCTCGTCTCGATCAGGCATGAGCCGCTGGCTTCTCCTGAGCAGCTGATCCTTGAGTTCCTCGAAGCCAACGAATCGATCCGAAACCGCCAAGCGCGTGAAGTCACCAACATCGGGGCCGACTACATCATCAAACGGATCTTCGGACAGCTTGTAGAGAGGGGCCTGATTGAGCAGATTCCGGGAACAGATCGGAGTACCACTGCCTATCGTCAGGGGTCGAACTTCAAGGGCTGGCGAGACGAGCGCCTGCCCGAGTGACGCCTAGCCCCTCGAGCCGACCCGCTACGGCAGGCGCTGCTTGCCCGCTCCAGGCACATCGTTGGTATTGTCCTTCCGCGGGCAAGCGGCACCTGCCTCCGCGGGCGGCTCAGCTCGAACGTTAGGGCGAGTTGTCGGTCAGATTGTGGCCGGCAGTGTGAATCGGAAGCCCGGGCGTTGCGCCGGAGATCACCTGCCAGCGATTGGGTAAGCTGCAGCGGCGGGGGTCAACCATCGTGCAGGATCACAAGGGGTGACCGGTGAAGGGCCGCTCCCCGGTCTGTGGCACTCGTTGACTCGACACAAAGTTGCCCAACTTGCTGCGGGACTGTGCCAGCGCGATGCCGAGGGCAAAAACTCGACGCAGCGCAGGCGCAACCGCACCGGGTCTAAGTTGTTGATTTGGCAAGAATTTGACATCGACACTTAGTTGCGCGTACCCATTCGGCACGATGTGGGCCGGCTTGTTGGCCAGGCCCAGACGGCGCAGTTCCATGCTCGCGGCCACCATGATGGCCGTCTTGCCGGCGCCCACCGCGTGAAACAGCCCGGTGTTGCCGGACTGCACGACGCGCCAGATCGCGTTGCGTTGACTCGCGTGGAGCTCGAAGCACTGCGAAAAGCCCGGCAGCTTCAGATGCGAGCCGTCGAACTCCCTCTGGCGGATGCAGTTGAACAGGTCGTTGTAGATCCTGCACAGCCGCTCGCGCCGCGGTGCGTCCTCGTAGGCCCATGCCGCGAAGCGGTCCCGGATCAAGCCGAGCTTCTCCCGCGCCGCGAGCGTCTCTTCCTTGTTGACGATGTAGGCACCGTCCTTCTCGGGGTGCGGGTCGCGCACCGTGAGTGTCTGCACGTTCAGCGCATGCTGCACGAGGTCGATCGCGTGCATGCGCCGCGTGCCGTACTCCTGGATGCACGCGACGCTTTGTCGGGCCGCCCAGTCGTTGAAGGTCACCGACCAGGTGCCGGCCACCGCCAGGTAGCGCACGGCGGTGTCCTGCAGGCCGAGCACC
>Ga0268298_10003122_pt1 | contig 17237 bp, 18 predicted proteins | sample WWTPWeurt_MetaG_FD_194462 | JGI IMG/M metagenome (GOLD analysis project Ga0268298, IMG submission 194462) | Activated sludge microbial communities from WWTP in Nijmegen, Gelderland, Netherland - WWTP Weurt | ecosystem: Engineered > WWTP > Aerobic digester > Activated sludge | place...
CAGGCAACGCTTTCCCCGTCGGGATTTTCACAAACTTCCCCTGGAGCGACTTCCGCCTTGTGGCGCATGCGCCGCAAGGGACGAAAAGCGCGGCGGTTCGAACATGCCGCTTGCTTCGGATACCTAGCGCGAGGACGGCTGTGCCGGCACGCGCAGCCATCCGCCGGCACATTCCCGGGCAGAGGGGTAATACATACGTGAGTCGGCGCAGTAGTACCAGTCTCGTTTAGCTTGGGGCGGCGTGGACTCAGCCAGTGGGACGCTCCGCTCGACATAACCCGGCGATGGGTAATACCTGATAGCCGGAGGCGAATAAACATAAACGGGTGCAGGAAAAACGTATCCGGGAATGGCATAAACGGGCGCGGGAAAATGATGCGGCGCATGAATCGGGAAGCCGTAAGAGAACCCGAAGCGAACTATCGGTCCGTGCCCATGCACATGTCCATGCATGTGTGCGTGGTGCCCGGCACTCGCCGGTCCGTTCGCCAGCGATCCGCACAGGACAAGAACCAGGGTTCCGAATACTCTCGCCAATGCTCCCATGACGTCGTTCCAATCAAGTTGCCGGACAGGGGTTCAGGCTACCGAATCAGCCGCGTGAGAGTGGTAAGGAATTGTTTCAACATGTAAAGCCGGTCAGGCTGGTAACGCTGCGACCGGGCGAGTTGTCCGCAGCAGGGATGCAAGTTTCTGCGGGTGCGAATTCTGGTAACATTCGCGCTTTCTCGCGGCCGCGGCAGACTGTCTGGAATGTCTGCAACGGGTGGCGAGTCGGGTACGACCGGCCAGGACTAGACGCCGGCGGACAGCGGCGAGAACGCAGCGGCAAGTTCGAGTCCCGCATGTTTCCCACTCGGGTTGTTAGCTCAGTTGGTAGAGCAGCGGACTCTTAATCCGTAGGTCCACAGTTCGAATCTGTGACAACCCACCAATTTCATGCAGCTCCCGGCGATGGGAGCTTTTCTTTTTGATGCACCAGGTAAACCTCAAATGAAAATGAATCATGCCGTGTTGTGCCGCGCCCTGTTGTTAATGTCGGCAGGTTTGGCGACAGCCACCGCTGCCCTTGCACAACACTATGAAGTGCCGGCAGTCCTGAAGGCCAGCGAACTTGCGCCCGCGGCCTTGCTCAAGGGGCCGTTCCACACTGTCGACGAGAACGTGACCCTGGCCGGTGCGCAGCCGAATTTCACCATCCGCTCCCCGTACGGGATCTGGGAGGCCCGCGGACAGGAGATGCTGGCCATCCGCGTATCGGAACTGCCGGCGTTCGAGCAACTCGCCAAGGTCAGCAAGTCGGATGAATTCATGAAATCGGCCAAGACTGCCGCCGCCGCGCCGGTAAAGGCCGTCGGTCAATTCGTCGAAAGTCCGCTCGAAACCACCGGTAACGTGCTCTCCGGCATCGGCCTGATTGCCAGCCGCGTCGGGCGCGTGGCGGAAAAGTCGGCAACTCGCGTGGGTGATACGGTGGCCGGCAACACTCCGGCACAGAAGGAAATACTCAAGCCGGCCGCGACACCGCTGGGTACGGCCGCGCCACGCACGCTCATCGGTGATCCGCTGGGTTACAACCAGCAGCGCCGCGAATGGGCGCAACGCCTGAAGGTCGACCCGTACACTTTTAACGGCGCCCTGTCCGACAAGCTCGGGGAGGTCGCTTCCGTCACCTTTGCCAGCAGCTTCCCGGTCAACCTGGTGCTCGGTTCCGTGATTGCGCCGCTGTATTACGCACAGCAATTCAATGAACAGGCGACGCTCGAAGCCTATCAGACGCCGGCCCTCGACATCTGGACGCGCAACGAAGCACGGCTGAAGAAGTTGGGCATCGAAGGCTTGTCGGCACGCAACTTCCTGCGCAACAATTATTTCACGCCAACCCTGCAGACGGCGCTGGTGCTCGCGCTCGAGTCTCTGGGCAATGTTGCCGGGCGCGATCAGGTGATCGTGTTCGCGGCACGCGCCGCATCAGAGACCGAGGCGCGCTACGTCAATAACTCGGTGATGTTGCTCGCGCAGCATGATCGCACTGTTGCGCCACTGGCGATGATTCGTGGCGCCGACAATGTCATCGCCGGCGAAACGCGTGATGGCAAGCTGGTTGTGGCAGCTCCGCTCGACTACCTTCCCTGGGTTCAGCCGCTCCATGACTTTGCGCGCCGAACCGATCTGAAGGGGGCCGAGCGCTGGTTGCTGGTTTCGGGCCAGGTGACGCCGCTTGCGCAGCAGGAACTCGCGGCGCTTGCCTGGCGCGTCAGCGACAAACTCGCCTCGGCCAGATAAGGGCAAAAAGACTTCTCCCGAAGTCTCTTTCAGCATAGACCTCCCGCCCTGGCCGGCGGGAAGACGCGGTTTCCGAAGCTCAAACCAACGGTTGCCGCACTGCCCCGCCGACTCTGATCTGATGGTTCAGTCCGTCGATCAGCTCAGAACACTCCGCCGGAATTCGTCCGCCGGCAACGGCGGGTCGCCACTACTTCAAAGCGTCGCTAAGGTCCTTGTCGCCGACCTTGCCCGAGCGGTGCAGCCAAAGCAGAATCGCCAATGGCTTGGGGATGTTCCGTCCCGACTCGTAGCGGGATCCACCCGACTGCGTAACGCCGTATCTTGCCCAGAAATCCTTCTGGTTGAGGTTTTCCTTCTTGCGATCGTTTGCGATGTCACCGAAATCGAGTTTCTTCTTGCGGGCCATGTCGTTCTCCTGAGTCTCCTGTTGTTGGGGGCGAATCATTATGCTATTTTTTTAACCGTTCCTGCAGGGAGTCAATATAGGCTGAATTTTGCCGGTTGGCCAAGAGGAAATTTGAAACCGGCGAAAAGCGGAATTCCGCATGCATCGTCACCGACTGGCGCTCAGGCGATTCCCGTGATCAGCAGGCCGGCCAGCAGCAAGGCCATGCCGCGAACTCCTCCCCAGCGGCAGAGCCTGTTCCGCAGAACTTGATGCCATGGTGTCTGGGCGCCCGGCCTGAACCAGGTTGGCAGCAGGTGGCCGGCGGCTCCGCTGACCAGCGGCAGAAGGAAGGCGATGACGAAACCGGCGACCGCGGGGCGGGCCGGCAGCCAGCCGAAACCGTGTGCGACCCCGAGTATCGTGATGCCGAGCAAACCCAGCGCGGCCGACGCCAGGGAGGGCCCCGCTCCATGCGCTTGAACCAGGGCCCGGCCGAATCCCGACCGCCATGCAATCAGCATCCGCAGGATTACCCCGCAGTAAATCGCGGCGCCCAGCAGGGCAAGCGCCGGCCAGGCCATCGAGCCACTCCGGGGAAGACCCGTTGCCGTGCCGACCGCGATCAGCAGGGTCCCGGTCGCCCCCCACTTGATGTCCCGCCGCAGGCGCGGCAATGCGCCAGGGTCGGGTTGTCCGATGCAGGTGGGCAGCAGAACCTGCAAGGTGCCCAGTGCGGTGAGGCCGACGAAACCGAGCAGGTTGGCATGCAGGTGAAACAGGCGCAGGGCGTTGCGTTGAGCGGGGAACAGGGGCATCAGGAGAATCGCGAGCATTGCCAGCAGCAGAAATCCGAGCGCGGCCAGGTACCAGTCCAGCCCCCGATGTCGCGGACCGAGCATGCGGCGCACCCGGTTCAATGCCCAGCCGCCAAGACCCAGTGCCGCGACTCCGGCGAAGGTTGCTGCAAGCCCGAAGCCTCTCGCGGAAAAGTCGTTGGCAAAGGAGAAGACCGCCAGGATCCCGCCTCCCAATGCGAGGACCGGCAGCCATGCAGCGACGGTCCCGGTGCCGCCGCTGCGCGTCAGCACGGGGATGAAATAACCCATCGCCGCGAGAACCAGGGGCAATATCCCCAGCGCAAATGCCAGGTGGGCGGCCAGTTGCGGCGCAGCGTGGCCGGTGACCAGCAGAATGCCCGCAATGGTCAGCGCCAGCAGGGCCGTGATGGCGAACAGGGGAAGCAGCAAGGCGGTTGGCATGGACCGATTGTATAGATAGGCCTTGGTCCTGCGTGCGTGCCGCGTGGCGTCGCCCTCCGCACGATCGCGAGTTTTGAAGGCCGCAGGATTTTGTCCTCCGGTTTCGGGCACAATTGAGCCATGCTGAATGTTTCAGGGCTTGCCTGTTCGCGCGGTGAACGCCGCCTGTTCGCCGACGTGGGCTTCTCTTTGTCCCCCGGCGAGTGGCTGCATGTGCAGGGCGAGAACGGTTCCGGCAAGACCAGCCTGATGCGCTTGCTGGTGGGCCTGTCGCCGGCCGATGCGGGATCAATCCTCTGGCGCGACGAGCCGACGCCTTCGGCCGAGTTCCGTCGCGACCTGATTTATCTGGGGCACCACGCCGCGGTCAAGGAGGACCTGACCCCGCTCGAGAATTTGCGTCTTGCCGCCGCGCTCGACGGCATTGCACTCGACGAACGCGCGGCGCTGGCCGCTTTGATCCGTCTGGGATTGCGCGGTCGCGAGGAACTCCCGGTACGCGTGCTTTCCGCCGGACAGAAACGTCGGGTGTTGCTGGCCCGACTCCTCACCAGGCCGGCAATCCTCTGGGTGCTCGATGAGGCCTTCAATGCGCTTGACGTGGCTGCGGTAAAGCTGCTCGGTGATCTGATTGCCGAACACCTGGCGAACAGGGGCATGGCCGTATTGACCAGTCATCAGCCGCTGCCGGTGCCGGGTGGAAAGACCCTGACGCTATGAATCCCTTTCTCGCTACGGTACGGCGCGACGTGCTGCTCGCCATGCGGCGCAAGAGCGAGGTGCTGACCGCCGTGTTCTTTTTCGTCATCGTCACCAGCCTGTTTCCATTGGGAATCGGGCCGGAACCGGTGTTGTTGAAGAAGATCGCCCCGGGCATCCTTTGGGTTGCGGCTCTGCTGGCCACCCTGCTTGGCCTGCCGCGCCTGTTTGCGGCCGATCATGGGGATGGCACGCTGGAGCAGATGGTGTTGTCACCATCCCCCTTGGGACTCCTGGTTGCCGGTAAAATACTGGCGCACTGGTTGTTGTGCGGCTTGCCCCTGGTATTGCTGGCGCCGGTACTTGGTCTGCAGTTCGATCTGGATGCCTCGGCCCTGGGCGTTCTCACCCTTGCGCTGTTGCTGGGTACGCCCCTGCTGTCGCTGATCGGTGCGATCGGCGCGGCGCTGACGCTGGGCGTGCGTGGCGGCGGCGTGCTGCTGGCGCTGCTGGTGTTGCCGCTTTACATTCCGGCGCTGATTTTCGGCGCCGGGGCGGTCGAAGCCCACATTGCCGGGCTCGACGTCGGAGGACACCTGTCCCTGCTGGCGGCCATGCTGGTTCTGGCCGCGTTTTTCGCGCCATGGGCGACCACGGCGGGATTGAGGATTGCATTAGAGTGAGTCAGTCGATTGTTCAGTGGTTCAGGTTCGCCAGCCCGCAGAGCTTCTATCCGCTGGCTGGCCGGATGGTTCCGTGGTTCTGGGCCGCCGCCGCGATTTTCGGCATTGCCGGATTATGGATGTCGTTCTTCGTCGCGCCGACCGATGCGCAGCAGGGCGAGGGCTACCGCATCATCTTCGTCCATGTCCCGGCTTCCTGGATGTCGATGTTCATCTATCTGGTGATGGCCTTCTGGGCCGGCCTTGGACTGGCCCTCAACACCCGTGTCTCGTCGATGATGGCGCAGGCCCTGGCGCCCACCGGCGCGCTGATGGCGGCCTTGTCCCTGTGGACAGGGGCCCTGTGGGGCAAGCCGATGTGGGGCGCCTGGTGGGTCTGGGACGCGCGGCTGACCTCCGAACTGATCCTGTTTTTCCTTTACCTGGGCTTCATGGCGCTGCAGGCCGCGATCGATGATCCGCGCCGTGCCGACAAGGCCGGAGCGATACTGGCCCTGGTCGGTGTAGTCAATATTCCCATCATCTATTTCTCGGTGAAGTGGTGGAACACCCTGCATCAGGGTTCGAGCGTCAATCTCGCCAAATCCTCGATGGCCACGACCATGCTCTGGGGCATGCTGCTGATGGCGCTGGCGTTCTGGATGTATTCCATCGCCGTCGCCTTGATGCGGGTACGCGCCATCATTCTCGAACGCGAACGACACACGGAATGGGTGAAGCATGCAGTGGCATAGCGTCGGTGAATTTTTCGCCATGGGCGGCTACGCGCTTTACGTCTGGGGCAGTTTCGGTGCCTGCGCGCTGCTGATGGTCGCGGAACCTTTTCTGGCAAGGCGGCGTCTGATCGAGGTTCGCCGCAGCCTGGTCCGCGAGCGACTTGCCGACGAACTCGAATCCCAGCAAAGAACCCGATGAAACCCAGACAGAAACGCATCGCCCTGATCGCGGGCGGGCTCGCCTCGATAGCCTTGGCCGCGGTGCTGACGCTGAACGCCCTCGACAGCAACATCGCGCTGTATGTCACGCCGACCGAAGTTCTGGCCGGCAAGGCGCCACAGGGCAAGGCCTTCCGCATTGGCGGCCTGGTCAAGGAAGGCTCGGTCAAGCGTCAGGACATGACCGTACGCTTCATCATCACCGACACCGCCAAGGACATTTCCGTCGTCTATACAGGCATCCTGCCCGATCTGTTCCGCGACGGCAAAGGCGCGGTGGTGCAGGGCAGGCTCGGCGGCGACGGCGTTTTCGCCGCCACCGAAGTACTGGCCAAGCATGACGAGAATTACATGCCGCCCGAGGCTCAGCACGCCGTCGATCAGGCCAGGAAGGGGAACGCAAAATGACGCCCGAACTCGGACACTTCGCGCTGATACTGGCCTTCGTCGTTTGCATCGTGCAGGGCGTGCTGCCGCTGGTCGGCGCGCAGCGAGGACAGCAGCAGTGGATCGCGCTGGCGCGGCCCGCGGCGCAGACGCAGTTCCTGCTGATCGCGATTTCGTTCGCCTGCCTCGCCCAGAGCTTTCTCGCCAACGACTTCTCGGTAAGCTACGTCGCCAACCATTCCAACAGCCAGTTGCCGACCCTGTACCGCTTCTCCGCCGTCTGGGGCGGTCACGAGGGTTCGCTGCTGCTGTGGGTGTTGATGCTGGCCGGATGGGGCGCAGCCGTTTCGCTGGCCTCGCGCCAGTTGCCGGAAATCATGGTGGCGCGCGTATTGGCGGTGCTGGGGCTGGTCGGCATCGGCTTGCTCGCCTTCGTGTTGTTTACCTCGAATCCCTTCGAACGCATGCTGCCCGCCGCCGCCGAAGGGCGCGACCTCAATCCCTTGTTGCAGGATCCCGGCCTGGTCTTCCATCCGCCGATGCTCTACATGGGTTACGTCGGTTTCTCCGTGGCGTTTGCCTTTGCCGTTGCGGCACTGATTTCGGGTCGCCTCGATGCCGCCTGGGCGCGCTGGTCGCGACCGTGGACCACTGCGGCCTGGGTCTTCCTCACGCTCGGCATTGCGCTCGGCAGCTGGTGGGCCTATTACGAACTGGGCTGGGGCGGCTGGTGGTTCTGGGACCCCGTGGAAAATGCCTCATTCATGCCCTGGCTGGTGGGTACGGCGCTGATCCATTCGCTGGCCGTCACCGAAAAGCGCGGCGCCTTCAAGAACTGGACCGTGCTGCTGGCGATCGCGGCGTTTTCCCTGTCCCTGCTGGGCACGTTCCTGGTGCGTTCCGGCGTGCTGACCTCGGTGCATGCCTTCGCTTCCGATCCGAGTCGCGGCATTTTCATCCTGGCGCTGCTGGTGATCGTGGTCGGCAGTTCCCTGGCGCTGTTCGCCTGGCGCGCGCCCAAGGTCAGCACCGGCGGCAACTTCGGCCTGGTGTCGCGCGAAACCATGCTGCTGATGAACAACGTGCTGCTGGTGGTGGCCACCGGCAGCGTGCTGCTGGGGACGCTGTATCCGCTGCTGATCGATGCGCTCGGCATGGGCAAGCTGTCGGTCGGGCCGCCCTACTTCAACACGGTGTTCGTGCCGGTCATGGTGCCGCTGCTGCTGCTGATGGCGGTCGGTCCCCTGGCGCACTGGAAACATGCCGACCTCAAGGCGGTTGCGCGCCGCCTGCGGGTCAGCATGGTGCTTGCCGTCATCGCCGGCATCGCGCTGCCGCTGCTTATGGGCGCGTGGACGCCGCTGACCGCGATGAGCTGCCTGCTGGCGGTATGGATCTTCGCCAGCGGCGTGTTCCAGATCATCGACCGGGTCAAGGCGGGCAAACCTCCCGCGGCGTTCTGGGGCATGCATGTTGCGCATTTCGGCATCGCGGTGTTCGTCATCGGCGTGGCCATGGTCGGCGGCTACCAGGAAGAGAAGGACGTGCGCATGGAGCCGGGCGATACCGTGCAGGTGGGCGGTTACAGCTTCCGCTTTGTCGGCGTCAAGAACGCGCCCGGCCCCAACTACCGTGCGTCCGTCGGTACCGTGGAACTGTCGAAGGATGGCCGCGTATTGAAAACCATGCACCCGGAGAAGCGCCAGTATTTCTCTTCGCAGATGCCGATGACCGAAGCCGCGATCGATGCCGGGTTCACGCGTGACGTCTATGTCTCGCTCGGCGAACCGCTGGACAACACCGGCGCCTGGAGCGTGCGGGTGTACTACAAGCCCTTCGTCGACTGGATCTGGGGCGGTTGCCTGTTGATGGCCCTGGGCGGTTTCGTGGCCATGCTCGATCGCCGCTACCGGCTGCGCGCCAGGGCGGGAGCGCAGGTACCGGCCGGGGCTGCGGCATGAAGCTGCGCGGCTGGCTGGTCTGCATCATGCTGACGTTCGGCGGCGCGGCGATGGCGAAGGAAGCCGCGCCGATGGCGGCCGATGTCGAGGTCGAAAAGCGCATGGTGGCGATCAGCGAAGAACTGCGCTGCCTGGTTTGCCAGAACGAATCCCTCTCCGGCTCGCATGCCGAACTGGCGCAGGACCTGCGGCGCGAGATCCGCACGCTGATCGGCCAGGGCAAGACGGACAAGGAAATCCTCGACTTCATGGTGGCCCGCTATGGCGACTTCGTGCGTTACCGGCCGCCGGTGAAGCCGACCACCTGGCTGCTTTGGGGCGGGCCGTTCCTGCTGCTCGGCGGCGGAGTGGTCGCACTGGTCGTCTTTCTGCGGCGTCGCGCCAAGGAAAACGCCGCGCCGCGGCTTTCCGAGGAAGAGCGCCGCCGCGCCGCGGCCTTGCTGGAACAACCCGAGCCATGACCTATTTTTATCTTGCAGCGGCGACGCTGGTCGTCGTCGCCCTGGCACTGCTGTTGCGCCCGTGGTGGCGGTCCGGGCGCCGTGTCGTCGGCGCCGACTTTTTGCCCGCGCTGAACGCCGCCATCCATCGCGACCGCCTTGCCGAGCTGGAGCGCGACCACCGCAATGGCACGTTGTCCGCTGCCGACCTGGCCGAGGCGCGCGAGGAACTGCAGCGCCAGCTGCTTGACGATACCGCCGCCGCCGAAGTTGTAACGGCCGATGCCGCAGGTCGTCGCAGCGGCATCGCGATCGCCATCGTGCTGCCGCTGCTCGCGGTCGCCCTGTATGCCGTGATCGGTACTCCGGCTGCGGTGCTGCCGCAGGCGGCACAGGCGCAACGCGCCGCGGCCGACATGGAGCAACTCGCCGCCAATCTGGCGCGGAAACTGGAGCAGAACCCCGACAATCCGGAAGGCTGGACCATGCTCGCCCGTGCCTACAAATCCATGGGTCGCTGGGACGATGCCGAGCGCGCGTACGCCCGCATCGGAGCAGGTCTGGAGAAGAGCGCCGAACTTCTGGCCGAAGTGGCCGAGTTGCTGGTGCAGAAGAACAATGGCTTCGATGCCCGTTCGCGCGAACTGGTGCAGAAGGCACTGCGCCTGGAACCCGACAACCTGCTGGCCCTGTTCCTCGCCGGCGGCGAGGCCTTCGCCGCCGGCCGTTATGCTGCCGCGACGGAATACTGGGGACGGCTCCTGCCGCGCCTCGAACCCGGCAGCGAAGATGCCCAGATGGTCGAATCGAGCATCGCCATGGCGCGCGAGCGCAGCGGAGCCGGGAAGAAGGCCGCGGCAGGGGGCGATGTCCTGCCCGGCACTGCCATTCCCCGGGATGACGCGCATCGCGGCGTGGCTAAGCCGGGAACGGAGAAGGGCGCCGACAAAACCGCGGCCAAAGCCTCGGGCAAGTCGGTCGGCGGACGTGTCGAACTTGCCGCCGCCCTCAAAGGCAAGGCCGGTCCCGACGACGTCGTCTTCATCTTCGCCCGCGCGGTCGATGGCCCGCGCATGCCGCTGGCAGCGCTGCGCGCGCGCGCGGCCGACCTGCCCCTGGATTTCGTGCTTGACGACAGTCATGCCGTAATGCCGGGATCCAATCTTTCGTCGGCGCAGCAGGTGCGTATCGAGGTTCGTGTCTCCAAGTCGGGCCAGGCCGCGCCGGGCAAGGGTGACCTCACCGGCAAGAGCGCCGCCGTGAAGCCGGGAGCCACGGGTTTGCGCGTCGTGGTAGACCAGATAGAACCTTGACGCCGCGCCGCCAACGGCGCACCATTCCGATCAGCTCGTTGAATCGCCGTAGACTAAAAGTTCTATGGAGATTCTTGTCCGGGCGCATTTTCAGTTGATTCGCATCAAGGCGGCAGCTTGTTGCAGGCCTACGATGTTGCATGTGCACAAACCCTGATTTGCCAGGGGTTATCGATGCAAGGGTCTATCCGGCAGTACAAGTCGCTGCCGTCATCGGAGCCGGGAAATGAACATATCAAGTGCCATCGTCCACGCCGGTCCAGGCCAGTTGCCTGTCGTTCAAGCGGGATTGGCAGGCCTGGAGGGCGTCGAGGTGCATGCCGTGTCGCCCGAGGGCAAGCTGATCGTCACCATCGAATCCGCCGACGATGACAGCAATGTCGCCACTTACGAAGAAATCGGCCGGCTGCAGGGCGTGATGTCGACCGCCATGGTTTACCACCAAATCGAATCCGAACCAGACAGGGAAGTTTCAGTGGAGGCTGGCCGCAGGGTCGAGCCGCAAATAAAGGAGATTTGAAATGAAATTGACGCGACGTGAATTCATCAAGTCCAACGCCGTTGCCGCCGCGGCCGCCAGTGCCGGCATGAGCATACCCGGCGTCGCGCTTGCGGCCGTGCCGCAGAGCGAAGAAGGCGTGCGCTGGGACAAGGGCGTCTGCCGCTATTGCGGCACCGGTTGCGGCGTGCTGGTCGGGGTCAAGGACGGCCGCGTCGTGGCCACCCAGGGCGATCCCGATGCGCCGGTGAACAAGGGCTTGAATTGCGTCAAGGGCTATTTCCTTTCCAAGATCATGTACGGCAAGGATCGGCTGACCAAGCCGCTGCTGCGCATGAAGGACGGCAAGTTCGACAAGAACGGCGAATTCGCCCCGATCTCCTGGGATGCCGCCTTCGACATCATGGCCGAGAAGGTCAAGGCGACGCTGAAAGAGCCGACCCAGGGCGCGAACGGCGTCGCCATGTTCGGCTCCGGGCAATGGACGGTGTGGGAAGGCTATGCCGCCGTCAAGCTGATGAAGGCCGGTTTCCGCAGCAACAGCATCGACCCGAATGCACGCCACTGCATGGCCTCCGCCGTGGCCGGCTTCATGCGCACTTTCGGCATCGACGAGCCGATGGGCTGCTACGACGACGCCGAGCATGCCGACGTGTTCGCCCTGTGGGGCTCGAACATGGCCGAGATGCACCCGATCCTCTGGTCGCGCATCACCAACCGCCGGCTCACCGCCAACCACGTCAAGATCCACGTCCTGTCCACCTTCTCGCACCGCTCCTGCGAACTGGCCGACAACGAGCTGATCTTCAAGCCGCAGTCCGACCTGGCGATCCTCAACTACATCTGCAACTACATCATCCAGAACAAGGCGGTGAACCAGGAATTCGTCAAGAAGAATGTCGGTTTCTTCCAGGGCGTCACCGACATCGGTTACGGCCTGCGCCCCAACCATCCGCTGGAACAGGTAGCGGGCAATAATGGCTACCCCGGCGCCGACGGCAAGCCCAAGGGCGACCCGAACAAGCACACGCCGATCAGCTTCGACGACTTCGCCAAATTCGTTTCCGAGTACACCCTGGACAAGGCGCACGAGATTTCCGGCGTGCCGAAGGAGAAGCTGGAAGCCCTGGCCAAGGCCTATGCCGATCCGAAGGTGAAGGTCACCTCCTACTGGACCATGGGCTTCAACCAGCACACGCGCGGCACCTGGGTCAACAACATGATCTACAACGTACACCTGCTGGTGGGCAAGATCTCCGAGCCGGGCAACAGCCCCTTCTCGCTGACCGGCCAGCCTTCGGCCTGCGGCACGGCGCGCGAGGTCGGCACCTTCGCCCATCGCCTGCCGGCCGATATGGTGATCTTCAATCCGAAGCATCGGGAGATGACGGAGAAGCTCTGGAAGCTGCCGGCGGGCGCGCTTTCCGCGCAGATGGGCTATCACGCGGTGGCGCAAAGCCGCATGCTGAAGGACGGCAAGATCGGCTTCTACTGGACCTCGACCACCAACAACATGCAGGCCGGGCCCAACGTCAATGGCGAGATCTATCCGGGTTGGCGCAACCCGAAGGCCTTCGTCGTGGTTTCCGACGTCTATCCGACGGTGTCGGCGATGTCGGCCGACCTGATCCTGCCCTGCGCGATGTGGATGGAAAAGGAAGGCATGTTCGGCAACGCCGAGCGTCGCGGCCAGATGTGGCGCCAGCAGGTCAAGGCGCCGGGCGACTGCAAGTCCGACCTCTGGCAGTACATGGAATTCTCCAAGCGATTCAAGATGGAAGACGTGTGGCCGGCGGACGTGCTGGCCAAGGCACCGGAATACAAGGGCAAGACCCTGTACGAGGTGCTGTATGCCAACGGCCAGGTCAACAAGTTCCCCAAGGCCGAGACGGCGACCGTCAACGCCCACGCGTTTGCCGGATACACCAACGACGAGTCCGAGGCTTTCGGCTACTACGTGCAGAAAGGCCTGTTCGAGGAATATGCCGCCTTCGGCCGCGGCCACGCCCACGACCTGGCGCCCTTCGACACCTATCACAAGGTGCGCGGCATGCGCTGGCCGGTGGTGGATGGCAAGGAAACGCTGTGGCGTTTCCGCGAGGGCTACGACCCGTATGTGAAGAAGGGTGAGGGCGTGAAGTTCTACGGCTATCCCGACGGCAAGGCCAAGATTTTCGCCCTGCCCTATCAGCCCGCGGCGGAAGCGCCGGACAAGGAATATGACCTGTGGCTGTGTACCGGCCGCGTGCTGGAGCACTGGCATACCGGTTCGATGACGCGGCGTGCCCCCGAGCTCTACAAGTCTTTCCCCGATGCGGTGGTCTGGATGCACCCGAAGGACGCCGAGAGGCGCGGCCTCAAGCGCAACGACGTGGTCAAGGTATCGACGCGCCGCGGCGAGATCAGCCTGCGGGTCGACACCAAGGGCCGCAACAAGCCGCCGGAGGGCCTGATCTTCATTCCTTTCTTCGACGAGCACCGCCTGGTCAACAAACTTACCCTGGACGCCACGTGTCCGATTTCGAAAGAAACGGACTTCAAGAAGTGCGCGGCCAAGGTGGTCAAGGCCTGACCCGGCGAAGCGGAGGGCATGGGGAGTCGTGAGGAAAGTGCGCTCCCCGGCCAGGGATCATGGACAACGAGAACAAGCCCAGCGCGGCGGCCCGTCGGCAGTTCCTTGCCGACACCGCGCGCATGGCCTGCGGCGTCGGCTTGCTGGGGCTGGGGGTCGGACTCTACGCGAGGCATGCCAAGGCCTTGCCGCCGGCTGCGATACGGCCGCCCGGTGCATTGCCGGAAACCGAGTTCTCTGCCGCCTGCATCCGTTGCGGACTGTGCGTGCGCGACTGTCCCTTCGACATCCTGCACCTGGCCAAACCCGAAGAGCCGATGTCGACCGGTACGCCCTACTTCGTCGCGCGCCAGCTGCCCTGCGAAATGTGCGAGGACATCCCCTGCGTCAAGGCCTGTCCTACAGGCGCCCTGGATCATTCCCTGAAGGACATCAACAAGTCGAAAATGGGTCTGGCGGTGCTCGTCGACCAGGAGACCTGCCTCAATTTCCTCGGCCTGCGCTGCGACATCTGCTATCGCGTCTGCCCGGTGATCGACAAGGCCATCACGCTCGACCGGCAGGTCAACGTGCGCACCGGACGGCACACCCATTTCATTCCCGTGGTGCATTCCGATCACTGCACGGGTTGCGGCAAGTGCGAGAAAGCCTGTCCCACCGAGGTGGCTTCGATCAAGGTCTTCCCGCTCTACATGGCCAAAGGCCAGCTCAGTTCGCATTACCGGCTGGGCTGGGTGGAGAAGGAAAAGGCCGGCGGCAGCCTGGTAGCGCCGGATGTCGAGCACCGGTACAACATGCCCGAGGGCATGAAATATGAAAGCGGCAAAGGGCTTTCGCCCAGTGCTCCCGCCGATGCGGCACCGGGTTCGGCACCCGGCAGCACGTCGGGTCTGCCCAGGGCTTTCCAGGGAGGCAAGCTGTGAACGCCACCCTGAAAACTTCAGCCACTCGCCCCGGCGTCGAAGCCATCGCCGCCAAGGGTTGGCTGGCCGCGCACAAGTGGCTGTTCCTGCGCCGCAGCAGCCAGGTGGGTATTCTGTTGCTGTTCCTCGTCGGCCCCTGGTTCGGCATCTGGATCGTCAAGGGCAACCTGAATTTCAGCTACACCCTGAACTTCCTGCCGCTGACCGATCCCTATGTCATCCTCCAGTCGCTGCTGGCGCGGCAGGTGCCGGAAAAACTGGCGCTGATCGGGGTGACCATCGTCGTGCTGTTCTACTTGCTGGTCGGCGGCCGCGCCTATTGTTCCTGGGTTTGCCCGGTCAACCTGTTGACCGATTTCGCCTACTGGCTGCGCGTGCGGCTTGGGCTCAAGGGCAGCGCCCACATCAGCCGGCCGACGCGCTACTGGATGCTGGGCATGACGCTGGTGGCGGCCGCCGTGACCGGCAGCATCGCCTGGGAAATGGTCAATCCGGTATCGATGATGCATCGCGGCCTGATCTTCGGCCTCGGCCTGGCCTGGGCGGTGCTGCTCGCCGTATTTCTCTTCGACCTGTTCGTCATGCGCCACGGCTGGTGCGGACATCTTTGCCCGGTCGGGGCCTTCTACAGCCTGATCGGCAGGTACACGCTGACAAGGATCAAACTGCCGGCCCGCGAAGCCTGCAACGACTGCATGGACTGCTTTGCCGTCTGCCCCGAGCCGCAGGTCATCCGCCCGGCGCTGAAAGCCATAGACGGCACGCCGCCGCTGATTCTGGAAGCCAACTGCACCAACTGCGGTCGCTGCATCGATGTCTGTTCGAAGGACGTGTTTGCCTTCGGTACCCGTTTCAACAAAGTCGTGAATAGCGTCGAACCCGTTACCGGCGTCCCGCAAGCGGCGCCCAAGTGATCAACCTTAAATTTCGTCTGGGGAGTCCATCATGAAGAAAACCGTCACCATCCTCCTGGCATCGCTGCTGACCGTCATCGTGGGTTGCGCCAGCTACGAACCCCTGGTTTCGATACGCGGTGCCGATGTCGCCGCCGCCGACCCGGCACCGGCGGCAAAGGAATATGTCGGCAAGCGGCCGGGAACGAACTCTTCCGTGGCGCGCACCTTCAGCACCCAGCCGCCGGTGATCCCGCACGCGGTGGATAATTTCGATGAAGTGACCCTCACCGAAAACCAGTGCATGGATTGCCACGGCCCGGCCAACTACGTGAAGAAGAATTCGCCGAAGATGGGCGACAGCCATTTCGTCGCCGCGACCAAGGCCTTCGACGCTTCGCGCCATGTCTGCAGCAGTTGCCACGTGCCGCAGGTCGATGCGCCGGCGCTGGTCGAGAACCGTTTCACCGGCAACATCAAGTAGCAAGCGGCGGCGGGTCCGCCAGCGCAAAATCCGTCTCCGGCCCACCGGAGACGGTACCCCTTGCAGACGGCGCTTGCGGGATGGCGGGAAGTTCAGGCGACGCTGATCGCCGCCACCGGGCAGGGCGCCACGCAGGCGCCGCAGCCCGTGCAGGCTGCGGCGTCGATTTCCGCCAGCGGCGGCCCGCCGAGGCGCGGGCTGAAGCGGATCGCGGCCGGTTCGCAATGTTCGCCGCAAATCCGGCATTCCACTCCGCGTTGTGCCAGGCAGGCGTCGGCCACCCGCGCCTTGATCTGCCACGGCGAGGCCTGGGCATCGTGGCGTGGCAGCGCGCCGTCCTTGCAGGCGGCGGCGCAGGCGCCACAGAAAGTGCACTCGCCGCGCCTGAAATCGAGTTCCGGAAAGCCGCGGACGATGACGATGATCCGCGTCGGGCAAACCGGGACGCAGTCGCCGCAGCGACTGCAGGCGTCGATGAATAGTTCTTCCGCCAGCGCCCATGGCGGGCGCGGCGGCGGGTTGGCGGCCCTGAAATTACCGCGCAGGAATTGACGGCGACTGACCATGCTGTGGAGGAGTGTCGTGCAAGGTGTGATTTTGCCGTCGCAACGCCGGTTGCGCCAGATGGCATGCCGCAAATACACTTGCGTTCAGTCCGGGGTCTTGCCGGGATGATGTCTGATGGTCGCGCCACCTTCGCGCCCGGCGGAGCACGAGGGAGCGCTGGTCAGCGGGGAATTGCGAATGAATCACATTTTGGTCCTGTTCCACATCATGGCGGTCATAGTCTGGATCGGCGGTTCCCGCAAGCTTGCCGGCGATGGCCTCCCACCGTCGTGGGTGCGGCGCCGGTTTCCGATCTTGTCACAAACCCTCACAATTTCCCGCTTGAATGCCTGTAAAATTAGACTAGGCTTATATTGCAGTTGGGTAAATTTTCGAACACCGGTCGATCTTTTCAAAGGAGATGGTCATGAAACTCAGACACATTGCGTTGCTGGCTGTTCTGGGCGCATCGCTGGCTTCCACCGCTTTTGCGCAACAGGGCATGGGTCCCGGTTCGGGCATGGGCCCCGGTCCGGGCATGGGTCAGGGCGCCGGCATGGGTCCGGGCGGCGGCAGGGGCATGCAATTCAACGCGAACAAGGACAACACCTGGGGCTACCAGTTGATGAGTCCCGAAGAGCGCACCGTACATCGCGACAAGATGCGCGCCACCAAGTCCTACGACGAATGCAAGGCCTTGCAGGAAGAGCATCACAAAGCCATGGAAGTCCGTGCCAGGGAACAGGGCAAGACCCTGCCGGCACCGCGCAACAACGGCTGTGATCGCATGAAGGCGCGCGGCTACTTCAAGTAATCGGCATCATGCCGGCAACCATGGTGGGCTTCCGGCCCTGCGCGACCGGGAGCCTGCCGCGCTTCTCCCCCATGAATGAGTAAACATCCGCACCACCACGGCCCGGCCGCATTCAACCGGGCCTTTGCCATCGGCATCGCGCTGAACCTCGG
>Ga0268298_10003123_pt1 | contig 17235 bp, 13 predicted proteins | sample WWTPWeurt_MetaG_FD_194462 | JGI IMG/M metagenome (GOLD analysis project Ga0268298, IMG submission 194462) | Activated sludge microbial communities from WWTP in Nijmegen, Gelderland, Netherland - WWTP Weurt | ecosystem: Engineered > WWTP > Aerobic digester > Activated sludge | place...
ACGGACGACATCGGGACCCCAGCGTGGAACCGCCAGCAAGGCGACGAGGTCACCGATCGAACGAGCGTATCGAGAGTGGTCGTTTGCTCGTCGTCGAGCTGGACGTGCAAGGCCCAGTCGGCAGATTCAATAGACACCTTCCTTTGCGCGCTCCCCAGCACAAAAACGGGCAAATCGAGATCGTTGGAGACAACAGCGCACCCTCCGGACACACGCTTGCCGAGCTCGATATGGCGCTCCGTCGTGGGGGGCGTGAGGAGCGTCTTCAGCTCGTCGCCGAGCGGGATCGTCACGGGTCCTGCGGCGATGCTTGCCCCCGACCACGGGAGAGAAGTGGTCGCCGGATGGAGCATCACCGCGGCGTCGAACGGGAGAGGCACGTCGAACGGGCGCGTCTTCGCGGACCGAAACTCCAGGTTCTTTCCGGTCGTGAAGGCCTCGTCCGAGGCATGATGCCAGAAGAGATGGAGGAATACGGTGAACAAGGCCGCTCCCTGGACCGAGCTCGCACGAAGCGCCCACGCGTTCGGCGCCTTGGAGGGGCCGAGCCACAGAATCCCCTTATCTCCGCGTCCGGCGAGGAGCAGAGTCGCAGGGACGCTCTTCGTTCGGCGAACGAGCACGCGCGCTCGGCCGAGATCGCGGAGACCGGGATCCCGCGTCCCCTCGCCGAATCCCGTCGTCGAAAGCACATAGATCGCTCGATCTTGTCGCGCCGTGTCGAGGAGCAGCTTCAGGATGGATGGCGGCGGATCCGCGCCGAGCAGGAAGCAGAGCGGCGCTCGCGGAGAGACCGCTTGAAGCTCCTGTCTCAGCGCAGTGATATCCATGCTGTCTCCCGGCGACAGACGAGGAGACGAGGGCGCCTTCACGCGCTGCTCGCGCTCGTGCACCCAGCCGGACACAGGAAGATGGTCGCGCGACTCCACACGCTCCCGCGGCAGAGGCTGAATGGGGCCGCTCATCACGGCGTCGCGTCCCGTCACGGCGTCACCTCCTCGGAGAACGCCACGGCGCCGAGGAGCGCGCCGCCGACCGGCGCGGGCGCCAGATCGACCGGCGCGAGGAGACTCCACATCACGTCTGCACGCCCGTCGCTCGCCCTCACGAGCGCTTCGTGGGCAGGGAGCTCCGGGTGATGCCTCGCGAGAGGTGTGTCGCGGACGACCTCGGAGAACACCTTTCGGACATCCGCGCGGCTCCGGTAAACGGGTTTCGCCGTGAGCCGTCGGTGGAGGCGCGCCTCGGCCCATTTCTGCGCGTCGTCCCGCGTGATCGGCGCGAGGGGCACGTCGCTCAGCTCCGCGGTCCCGAACAGACCACGCCCGGGGACCTCAATATTCTCGAGCGAAAAGGAGAGGAGGAACTTCTCTTGGGCCTGTTCGACGGACTCTGGATTTGGCACCAAGAGCTCGCGGCGTTCCCTGTCCCATCGAGTGTCTTTGGGGAAATACCGTCTTGCCCATTCGACGAACACCGCCGCGGCGTCGAGCGGTATCGACTCGGCCGTCATCTGCATGGTGCGCACCTGCGCGCGCTCGCGACCGCCCGGCTCGGCCTCGATCTCCCCTTCGATCCGCCACTCGTTGGTCCCGGCGGTGAAGTCCACCCCCCAGTGGATCCTGGCGCGGCCTCTGTGCCCGAGAAGCTTTCCGCGCGGCACGCCCCCGTCTCGACGGGGCAGGTCGCGGAGGAGGAACGTCTCTTCCGGCTCGATCACGGAGCGAAAAGGCACATGTGGAGTCGGGCTCTCCGTCAACGGGTCTGCCTCGTCGAGCCGGCCGTCCCGCATGGCTCGACGCCGATCCACGTGAAGCAGCCGGGTCCCCCCGAACAGAGGGTGTGTCGCGATCCACCACTCGTAGACTCCCTGCTCCGGGACAGGGCACATGTCATCCATCGCCGCGCGCTCGCCGAGCTTCGTGAGGGCGCCCTGCGCGTCCCACAGCTCCAGAGACTGGCCCCATCGAAGGAGGTTGCGCGCGCCGCTCGTGGACACTCCCGGCAAGGCGCGGCGGATCGCTTCTTCCCCGAGAGCGCCGCACGTCCTCGCGTCGCGGCAGAGGCGGCCGAGCTCCGGTCGCCGCTGCAAGGTGGCCATTTCGGCGAACACCGCGAGGTGCCTCACATCGACGGTGGTGGTCAGATCACATCGCATGGTCATCGTCTTCCTCTGGAAGGAACGTCTGGCTTGCGCGTGCGGGTGCTCCGGACCAGCTCCGAGAGCTCGCTCACGTCACAGCCGCCGAAGTAACGCGCGTCTCCGATCACATAGAGTTGCTGGCGGGCGCGGGTGAGCGCCACATTGAGGCGATTTGGGCTGTCCAGGAAGCCGATTCGTCTCGTATTTCGCATGGAGAGGAGGACCAGATCAGCCTCCCTGCCCTGGAATCGATCCACGGTCCCACAGACGATCTCCACGAGGTCCGTCTCGTAGCGCGAGCTTGGCCTCCCCGCGCCGATGAGCCGCGCGAGCCTCTCGCGGATCGCCTGCTCCTGCTTCACGTAGAAGCAGAGACACGCGACCTCCCATTTTTGGGGGGCCTCACGCGAGGGCGGGCCCTTCGCCTTCGCCCACGAGAAGAAGCGCGACAGGATATCGCACAGGGCGTCGATCTCCGCCCCGTTCACGCCTCCGCGCTCCTGACCGTGGACGTCGATCCAGACGCGTCGCGCGGGCTCGTTCGGCGCAAAATCCCACGCGAGCCGGGCGTCGCGCGACTCGATGGTGTTCGCGTCCCGAAGGGCCTTCCCGTCGTAGAACATCGTCCTCGCAAAATCCGCAATCACAGGATGCATCCTGTGCTGGAACGAGAGGCTCTCGAAGCGACCCTGTAAGACGCTCCGTGGAACGCCCACCGTCAGCGCGCTCGGTCGGTGCGATCGGTCAGCGCCGATGCCCGTCTGCAAGACCTCCAGGATGCTCGGCAGGCCAATGTCGCGCACGTCGCCGATCGAGGGCTCGATATCGACCCCCAGCGGCAACAAGGTGTTGAGCCCTCTTCTTAGCTTCTCGCGCTCATCGCCGTGCTTGCTCCAGCGCAGCTCGTGCTCCCGCGTGATCCGCCAGGCTACCTCCCCGGCCCAGGAGTGGCCGCCGATCCATTTTCGCTCGTTGTCTTCCAGCTCCGGGGCCGTCGTGATCTCGTGGCCGCGTTCCCAAACAGGGCTGCTCAGCGTCGTATTTTTTTCACTCCACCACGCTTGTCGGAAGAGCAAGGCGTCCTCCTCGGGGAGGCTGTCACGTTGGGTGAGATCGCGGCAGACGCGCACATTGGAGGGTAGATAGGGCGCCGCGTCGGCGAGGAGAGCGTCCTCCACAAGCACCCATTCCGCCGCGGCGACGAGGAGCGCGGCGTCCTCTCCTTGCCTCAGAGCCTCCAGCGTCACCTGGGCGACGCGCGGCAGTTCCGGGAGCTCACGGGCATCGACGGATCTCCCGCGCGACGGCGACGCGCGACGAACCACACGGACCGCGGAGATCTCCGCGAGCTCGTTGTCCTTCGAGAGCTCCTCAACCAGCCGATCGAGGACGCAGGCCCGGTCGACCAGGAGCCAGCGCAGGCGATTGGCGCGAAGCCTTGGCTGCGCGAGACGGTGCAGCAGCAAGCACGCCTGCTGATGTTCCAGCGTGAAGATGGGATTGTCGTCCACGTCGATCAGCGCGCCGAGGTTCGCCACCAGGTCCCCCCGATCGGCGAAGGGCGGCAGTTGGTGGACGTCCCCCACGATCACGTGTCGCCTCGCGAGGAGCGCCGGCACCAGGAATTCCTGGATCAACGTCTTGCTGGCCTCGTCGATCAAGAGGACGTCGAAATGGGGATAATCGCAGAGCGGTCGATCGCGGTCTCCGCCATCCCTGGAGCCCGTGAAGAAAGGATGTCGGAGGATCCCCATGGTGGTGCCGCACGTGAGATCGGCGCCGTGCACAGTTGTCCTCCGCGCCATGTCCAGGAGCTCAGCGTCGCCGACCTTGCGAAAATCGGGATCGCTGCGCCAGATAGAATACAGACTATCAACTTTTGCATCAACCTGGCACTTCTGGACCTTCTCGTCGACGCGATCCAGCTTGCCCACGCGTACTGCGTCAATCGGCACCTCCCCGTCGAGCAGCCGCTCGAGCACGTTGTCGATCGCCACGTGCGTGGACGCGCAGAGGAGCACGCGCTGCCGCTGCTGGACGAGCTGCTGGATGATCTCACAGATGGCTGTCGTCTTGCCAGAGCCCGGCGGCCCCTCCAGGATGGCGAGATCAGGAGTCCCGAGAGCCTTCCGGACGAAGCGTCTCTGTTCCTCCGTGCCGCTCCGGCTCTCGTCCTTGAGGCTGTACCACTGCTCGATCTCGACCGGCTGCACCGGGGGCCAGAAGACGTGCTGTGGGTTCTCGCAGAGCCGCACGAGGGCCCGCTGGTGCGGGAGCGGTCCATCGCAGAGCTGCGAGGCCGCGCGCCGCTGGAGATTCAGGCTGTGGACATCCACGGGCAAGAACAGGTGCGACCCCTTGGGAGGATACCGGTCCAGGAGGAGCTGATACCGCTCGCGATCGATGCGCTTCACCTTGTAGACAGCGTCTTTTCGGTGCCTTGGCTCCGTCCACACCTCTTCGATGTCGGCTTCGCAGAACGCCGCTCGCGGATCGACGAGGTCCTCCCCATCGCTGCTCTCCGAGGGAAGCAGCTCCACCCAAGGACCCTGTCGGGCGGATCCCTTCCGCGAGCTCGCGCGGTAACGAAGGCCGTTGTTGCCGCGCAGCTCGCCCTCGGGAGGCTCCTCGGCCCGGAGCACGCGGCCCGAGGCGCGGAAGGTCCTTCTCTTCGCGTCGTCGAGCTGAAGCCCTTGTTCGAAGGGGTCCTCCACGTGCACGCGGACCTCTCGCCCGTCGACGATCAGGGTCTCTCCGTCTTCGACCGTGCCCTCCACGATCACGCGGTGCTCGTCATTCTCTGCGGGCTCCACTCGCTTCACAGAGAGCGCGGCGCCGCTGATTCTTCGGAGGGAGGACGGCCGGGGCGCCGCCTCTTCCGGATGCATGGTGCACGGCACGCTGTCCCAGAAGAGGATGTCCTTCTCGCCGAGCTGTCCTTCGGTCTCGACGCGCACGAGATCCCCGCGTCGTTCCGCGCGCACGACGTGCACCTGAGCGCCTCTCCGATTGACCACGACGAGAGGCTCATCGAGGGGGGGGTCGCGCTCCAACGGCCAACCCGAGATCAAGTATCCGCGCGGGGGTGACGGCACGCGGAGGGCGCTGTCCAAAGGCGCCAGGTCATACTCCACCTCTCCCACGACGCGGGCCCACGGCAGCTCGTAGCGCGTCTGTCGCTCCTTCGCGGTGTGGATCGCCTGCGTCAAGAACCGGCGGAAAGGCCGCATCGCCTCGAAGGTCTGCTTCTGGACAGCGTCCCGCATGTTCGGCCGCTCCACCAGCGCGCCGAAGAACAGCTCACGCATCGCGCGCCTCTCTCTTGGGCACGAACGGGTTCCGGACCTGCTCTTGCCGCAGCCGCGGGACAGCCTCCTTGTCCGGGGGGATGCTCTCCGGCTCCTCGGCGCTCGCCGCGCGGGCGCGCACCTTGGCCCATTTGCGCAGCTCTTCGATCGGCTCGCGCATCGTGCGCGACAGGGGATACGTGGACTCCAGCGCTCGCTGGATGTGCTCCGTCTTGAGCTCGAGGCCCTCCGAGAACGCGTCGAACAGCGCCTCGCGCACCGCCTCTTCGATCTCCGCGCCGGAGTAACCGGCGGACATGCTCACGAGCAGCGGAATCGCGAACTGGGAAGGATCGCGCTTCTTCTTCCGGAGATGGATGTGGAAGATCTCGGCGCGCACCGAGGCGGTGGGCAGATCGACGAAGAAGATCTCGTCGAAGCGGCCCTTCCGCAGCAGCTCGGGGGGGAGCATCTCCACGCGGTTCGCCGTGGCGACGACGAAGACGGGCTCGCGCTTCTCTTGCATCCACGTCAGGAGCGTCCCCAGCACGCGCGCCGCCGTACCGGAGTCGGTGCGATCCGAGCTCTCCACGCCGGAGAGCCCTTTTTCGATCTCGTCGATCCACAGGACGCAAGGAGCGAGCGCCTGAGCCACCTGCAGGGCCGTACGGATGTTCGCCTCCGACTCCCCGACGATCCCCGCGTAGACCTTGCCGACGTCGAATCGGAGGAGCGGAAAACGCCATCTGGCAGCGATGGCCTTCGCGACCAGGCTCTTGCCGCATCCCTGAACACCCAGCAAGAGGGCGCCCTTCGGCGGTTCGAGCCCGTACTCCCGAGCGCCTTGTCCGAAGGCTCTCCCGCGCCGTTCGAGCCACTCTTTGAGTCGGTCCAGCCCGCCGACATCCCCCCACTGTTCGGCCGTGTCGTAACACTCAAGGACACGGCTCCGCTGGATGATGCGCTCCTTCTCCTTCGCGACAGTCTCCACGCCGTCCACGCCGAGGCGCCCGTGGACGACCGCAGCCTGACCGAAGGCGAGCTTGGCCTCCATGACGGTGAGGCCTCGCGCCGCTTGGATGAGCGGCTCCACGTCGTGATGCATCGGCACATCCAAGGCGGTCGCGACGTCCTTACACACCGTCTCCAGCGCCTCGACGTCCGGGAGGGGCACCTCGACGGTGGGCACTTCCTTCGCGAGATCCGACGGCAAGTCCGGGAGCGTCGTCGAGAGGAGGACGAGCTTGCGCGGGCCCCTTGCCCTGCAAATCTCGCGGATCCAACGCAACACTTGGTGGTGCTCCGCCTTCAGGTACGGGTGCGCGTCCTCGAAGAGCCAGACGCCGGGGCGCTCCTCGCCATGGATCGTGCGCAGCACGTCCAGCGGGTCGGCGGCCTGCGGATCTTCCGGTTGGAGGCCGTCCTCCATGTGCAGCGTCTCCAGCCCCTTGGATGCGCTCCACACGTGGAGATCGAGCTTCAGCTCGCGCGCCAGCCCGAGCGCGATCCCTTGCACCCGCTCCCACTCGTACGAGGCGATGTGGAGGACGTTCGCGCCCGCCTTCGCCAGCCGTCTCACCTTCTCGAACACGTCGCTCATGCGCGTTGCCTCCCGGCTGCTCATTCCGCTCTGCGACTGTTCACAGCGCGGATCGGAGGTCCCTCGCTGCGAGAGCTCGTTCCGCTGGATCGAGCGCGAGGAAACCGAGGGCGGTACGCTATCACATCCCCATCGTCTTGCGGCGCTACGGATCTCCCGAACCCTGTCGACACCTCAGCGCGCGGTCGGAGTCGAGGCGCCTCACGCTGCGGGCGAAATCGATGCAGTCGCGCACACCGGATGTTGCAGAGTCTGCAACGACTGCCGTTCGCTCCAGCCAAGGCCCAGTCCGGCGAGCGCCTCGATTACCCATCTCACGATCGGGCCATTTTCGCGATATTTCCGTTCATGCAGGCGCCTGCACAAATCCTGCAGGCGCCTGCACAGCCGGATTCACCGAAAAATGAAGCCCTTCGCGAGATCGCCCCCCTCGCCCCCTATGGCCTGTTCTATCCTCCGCGTGGCATGCCCACCCACGAGCCGAAACCAACCAAGAAGACGGCGAGATCGGCCAGGCCCGCCAAGGCACCACCTCAAACGATCGCGAACCGGCCCCGCTTCGTGCGAGACTTTCGCTCCCATGCACGAGCGGCGCGCAGATGAGCTCCTCTCCTACGAGATCCCCCCCGCAGCGAGGCGCTGCGAAGATCGTCATCGACGAGAACGTCGGCCGGGGCTCGGCCCTCTGGCAGGCGTTCGCGGCCTGGCTGGATGGCCGCCCTGCGGACATCGTCGATCTTCGCGTGCAACACCGAGGCATCCCTGACGGAGCCATCCTGAAGAAGCTCCTCGCGGCCGGCGACATCCTCGTCACCGCAGACCGCGTCTTGCACAACCGAGCCTGCGTGGACGGCGTTCGCTGCTTCACGCTGGATTCGTCGGGACAGCTTACCGACAAACCGCTCGCCGGCGTCCCCCGATCCCCTCGGATCGCGCCGGCGCCCGGCGGCGAGCTCAAGGACGACTACACCCGCGAACCACACCCCGTGACCCTGTCGCTCCGCGGGGGAATGAGCGAGCGCGCGCGAAAGGGCTACCGCACAAGCCGCCGCCGCATTCGCAGCGTCTTCGGAGGGCGCGACAACATCCGCCAGATCGCGCTCACGATCGGGGACCTGAACGTGAAGGGCTCCACGTTGTGCGGCTTCTTTCTTCGCGTCGCAGGTGAAGGGCACAAGGGGCTGGACGCGAGCGAAGGTTACTGCATCGCCCCCGGCATCGAGCCCGCCTTCTCTGCGATCCACGCGCTGGTGGACATCTATCTCCTCGACCTCGACGGCCTCTGGACCGAAGCGTTCTTCTTGTCCGAGCCGACGCTCGACCTTTGCCGCCGCCTGATGGCGGCCGAGGCCCCGCCCGAGGCGACTCCGTACGAGCGTGGCCTGCACCGACTGCTGCACGGATTCACCAAGTTGACGCTCCAGCCCTGCCGAAAGGGCCCCTTTCGGGACGCGATGATTCACAAGCTGCGGCAGCTCGAGCGCGGCCGAACCAACGAGATCAAGCGCGTCGACTTCGACAAGCTGGCGCTCGATTTGCTGACCTGAGGTAATGTCGCTGCAAGGTCGAGCGCATCATGAGCACGAAGAACAAATCGTCGATTGAAGAGCGAGTCGCCAGGGCGGCCTCGGCCGCGCTCGCGGAGAAGAGGCTCGTGAGCCCGATTGACGTCCTGGTCGGGATTGGATGGCTTGACCCCGCGCGCCTCGACGAGTGGCGACACCGACGCTTACCCTTCCTCGAAGCAGGCGTGCAGACCAACCCCTCCAAGGTCTCCGCGGCGATGCGCGCGCTCCACGAGTGGGCCACCGAAAACGAGCTCAAGCCGTCGGAGACCGCCTATGTCGCGCGGAGCGCGGGCCGCGAACCGCTGCGATTCTCGGAGTCCGGCGAACCGGCGATCGAGCGCGCATACAGAACGCACTGGCTCTCGCCGGCGCTCACGGCGGCCGAGCAGGCACGGCTCGAAACGAAGGCGGCCAAGCCGCCGGAGATCGTGGCCGTCGAGGCGTCGCACGAATGGAAGTGCCACCGATGCTCGGCGACGGGGACATGGCTGGTGATGGAGGCAGAGGGCCCTGCCTGCCTCGGGTGTCTCGGCTTCGGCGACCTGGTGATGCTCCCGAGCGGTGATGCGCTGCTGTCGCGGCGGGCGCGCAAGGCGAGCCCACGCAGCCTCCCTGTCGTTCGCTGGAGCCGCAACCGCAAGCGCTACGAGCGCGTCGGTCTCCTGGTCGAGCCGGCCGCGCTGGGAGGGGCACGCAAGAGCATCGAGGACGGCCCGGATTCGGCCTAGTGAACGCCGCCACGCAGCGCCACGCGATGGCGTAGCTCGGCGACGTAGAGCCCAGTCCGGCACGCCCCACGACCACCAGTCTCACGATCGAGCCATTTCCACGGCCTTTCCGTTCGTGCAGGCGCCTGCACAAATCCTGCAGGCGCCTGCACAGCCAGATTCACCGAAAAATGAAGCCCTTCGCGAGATCGCCTCCCTCGCCCCCGATGGCCTGTTCTATCCTCCCCGGACATGCCCACTCACAAGCCGAAACCAACCAAGAAGACGGCGAGGCCCGCCAGGCCCGCCAGGACGCTCACGTCACGCGCCACCGCGACCGCCCTCGTGAAGAAGCGGGCAACAAACGCCGTGAAGCAGGCGAAAGACGCGAGCCCCGCGAAGCGGCAAAAGGCCGAGGACCTGCTCGCCCAGATCGCGCGGCGCAAGCTGGTCATCGCCGAGGAGTTCTACGACATCGGCGTGGCGCTCCGAGAGCTGCTCGACAAGAAGCTCTTCGCCGCGCTCGGGTACGCGACGTTCGCCGCGATGCTCGAGGCGCGCGACGTCATGAGCCTGTCGCAGGCGCACAAGCTGATCCGGATCGTCGAGTCGCTCCCTCGCGGCAAGGCGCTCGACGTCGGCTCCGAGAAGGCCGCGCTCCTCATCGGATACGCCGACTCCACGTCCGAGCCGGACAACGCCGAGTGGCTGCTCGACACGGGCAAGCTCCCGAGCGGAAAGCCGGTCTCGCAGGCGTCCACGCGCGAGCTCGCCGACGCCGTCAAGAAGGCGCGCGCGAGCACCGTCAAGAAGAAGGCCACCCCCGAGGAGGCCCACGTGCGCTCGAACGCGAGGGCCGCACAGGCCGCCCTCCGCAAGCACGGCGCCGCGAAGGCCACCGTCGAGGTGATCCGAAGGGGCGGCGCCTTCTGGCTCCGCGTCGAGCTGCCCGCGGACGCGGTGGGGTTGCTCACGAGGTAAGGCCGGAGCCCGCGTCCCTCGGGCCGCCCTCGCCGCTGCCGAGCACCTCTGCCGGTCCCGTTCGAGCTCGCGTCGCGGCTCCTCTTCCTTGGCTCAGTTGCTGATCGAGGGCGTTTGCCGAAGGAGCTCTGGCCCCGTCGCGCGCGCCAGCAGAAACTCCGCGACGGAGGACGCGGTGATCGTGAAGCCGAGACCCTCGCCGTCATCTGTCATGCGAACGGGCTTCGCTGGCCCTTCCGTGATCGCCACGAGGCGCACGGCGACCCACTCGAGCGCCGAGGCGCGGAGCGCGCTCTCCATGCGTTCCTTGTCGTCGATGATGGGTCTCAGCCAGCGAAGAAACACGGGGACCACGACGCGGTTCACCAGCCACCGCCCGCTGCCGCTTGCCCCCACATTCGACATGCAGACGATGCGAGGGACGCCGTGCTTCTGCATGGCTGCCAGCGCGGCCTTCACGGAGTCCGAGACGAGCGTCGTGGGCTTACCGGTGCCCTTGCCGCCCACGCCGAGGCAGTGAATCACGACGTCGGCCCCGCGCACGCAGGCCTCCACATCCGCGTCGGACGTCGGACTTCCGCCGATCACCGTGAGCCGTTCGTGCCTCCGGCGGACAGCGTCAGGGTTCCTGACGAGCGCGGTGACTCGATGCCCCGCAGAGAGCGCGCGCTCCACGACCAGACCCCCGGTGAGCCCGGTGGCGCCAAACACGGCGATGTTCATGTGCAGACTCCTGTCCTTGGTCTGAGAAGACGAGAAGCGATCGCTCCTCGCGAACGAACGGTTGAAGAGGGCACGGTGTATATGTTCACAATGTGAACTTGACACACGAAGTTCACGTTGTCAACATCGCCGCGTGTCTCCTTCAAAAGCGCCCTACCACCACGGCGACCTCCGGAACGCCCTGGTCGACGCGGGCCTGGGTCTCATCGAGCAGGTCGGCGCAGAAGCCTTCAGCCTGCGTGAGGTCGCGCGCGAGGTCGGTGTGTCCGCCAACGCGGCGTATCGCCACTTCGAAGACAAGGGGGCGCTCTTGACGGCGATCGCAGTGAGCGGCTTCGGGCGCCTCTCCTCGGAGATGCAAGAAGCCATGCTCGCGGCTCGACCCAAAGGCGCCGTGAAGTCGCGCGCGGTCGCTCGATTCAACGCCGCGGCGCGAGCTTACGTGGACCTCGCCCAGGAACATCCTCAGCTCTACGGATTGATGTTCGGCTCAGCGGGTCGTGCTTGCCTTGCAGCGGAGGGCGCGCTGGTCGCCCCGACACCTGGGGCGCTGCTCGGGCGCGTCCTCGACGAGCTCGTCGAAGAGAAGGTGATGTCGAAGAAGCATCGCGAGGGAGCGGAGATTCACGTGTGGTCCGCGGTGCACGGCTTCGCCTCGCTGGCGCATAGCGGGCCGCTCGCCGAGCTCAGCCCGAAGGCGCGCGCTGACGCTCTGGAAGAGCTGCTCCTCTTCGTCATCGCGGGACTTCGAGGCTGAGCCTTCGCCTCGGGTGCGCAGTGGAAGCGCGCGAACGCCGAGAGCTCTGGGAGCTTCAGGGACCGAGAGCGCGCGAGCGATCATTGCTTCTGCTATTGCGAGCGAGGACGCGCTCCGCCTCGTCACGCTCGCGGGCGATCTCGGCGCGCAGCTCCTCCTCGGTCGGGAGGTACATCTGGTATCGCGCGGCCAGGATCTGCTCGTTGTCTTCGGGCAGCGTGATCTTCACCATCACGTCGTTCTTCTCCGAGCAGAGGACGATCCCGATCGTCTTCGCCTCGTGCTCGGCGCGCTGGAAGCGGTCGAAGTAGTTCACATACATCTGCATCTGCCCGAGGTCCTGGTGAGTGAGCTTGCCGAGCTTGATGTCGACCAGCACGAAGCAGCGGAGAAGGCGATTGTAGAAGACGAGGTCGACGTAGAAGTGATCACCCTCCAGGGTGAGGCGCTTCTGGCGCGCGACGAAGCAGAAGCCTTTGCCCATCTCCAGGAGGAAGTCTTCGAGCCTGTCGATGATGGCTTGTTCGAGGTCGCGCTCCTGGGCAGTGGGCTTCTCCTTCAGATCCAGGAACTCCAGGACGAACGGGTCCTTGAGGACGTCAGCCGGCACGGCGATCTCCTGGCCGCGGCGAGCGAGGGCGAGCACCTGCGTCTTGTCGCGGTTCATCGAGAGGCGCTCGAAGAGGAGCGAGGCGATCTGGCGCTCCAGATCGCGCGTCGACCACGCCTCGCGCACGGCTTCGATCTCGTAGAAGGCGCGCGCAGGAGCCGCGGCGACGCGCATGAGGATCGCGTAGTGGGTCCAGCCGAGGTTCGGTGGGAAGAGGGTGACCCTGCGTGATTTGCTAGGCGCTGCCGAGCGAATCTTGGCGCCGCCCGAAATGCTAGGCGCTGCCAAGCGTTTTCGGGGACCGCCGAGATCTTCCGGGACCGCTGAGCCCTTGGGGAACGTCATGTAGAACTGGCGCATGTTCCGGAGATTCGGCGCGCTGAAGCCCTTTCCGAAGCGCTTCGCGAGCTTCACCGCCAGCTTCCGGATGATCTCGTCGCCGTAGCCCGCGCGCTTCTTCCCGGACTGCTCCACCTCCACGATCTCGCGGCCCACGAGCCAGTAGGCGTGCACCATCGCGGTGTTCACGGTCCGCGCCACGCGCGAGCGCGCTTCGTCCAGGATCGCCGCGATGCGGTCGTAGAGGCGCTTCTCTGGGCTGCTGGTGGTGAGCTTTCGCAGGCTCATACGCAGAATGCCTGTAGTACGGGACGCCAGGTGGGCCAACGTCGGGGCCGGAGATGCGCGGCGCAAAGCCCCTCTGCGCTGCGCACGAACAAAACGAAAGAGCCCCGGAGGGCTCCTCCGAGGCTCTTCGATTCGGTGTCGGAATCTGCTCCAGCTGCTGGACTCGAACCAGCGACCCGGCGGTTAACAGCCGCCTGCTCTACCGACTGAGCTAAGCTGGAAAACGGTGAGGCGGCGCACAATAGCCAGCCCACCTGAGAGGTCAAGCCTCTTCTTTCTGCACCCCATCCGTCGAGCTTGTTTCGACGCTGTAACTCGCTCCCCGAACGCCCTTCGGTAGCATCCCCCGCATGACGCGGCTCTCGCGGCCCCTCTTCACCTTCGCCGCCGCCTCCCTCCTCGCGGCCTGCGGACAGACGTCCGGCTCCTCCGCTGCCTCCGCGGACGCGACCGAGATCAAGGTCGCCGCCGCCGCCGACCTCTCGCGCGCGTTCACCGACGTGGGCCGCGCCTTCGAGACAAAGACAGGCAAGAAGGTCACTTTCTCCTTCGGATCCTCCGGGATGCTCGCAAAGCAAGTGAGCGAAGGCGCGCCGTTCGATCTCTTCGCGGCCGCCAGCTCGGCGTACGCCGACGACGCCGTGCGCTCCGGTCGCTGCCAGGCCGAGAGCAAAAAGCTCTACGCCCGCGGGCGAATCGTGGTGTGGACGAAGTCGGGGACGGCGAAGGTGACGTCCCTCGCCGAGCTCGCCGACGCGCGCTTCGTCAAGGTCGCGATCGCCAACCCGGAGCACGCGCCCTATGGCAAGGCCGCGCGCGAAGCCCTTCAAAAATCGGGCGTCTGGGACAAGGTGCAGCCCAAGCTGGTGTTCGGCGAGAACGTGCAGCAGGCCCTCCAGTTCGCGCAGACAGGCAACGCGGACGCCGCGATCGTCGCGCTCTCCCTCGCCCTCGCGACCGAAGGCGACAGGCTCGAGATCCCGGAGAGCGAGCACGCGCCGCTCGAGCAGACCCTCGTCGTGTGCGGGACAGGGACGCGCGCGGCCGTGGCGAAGGACTTCGCCGCGTTCATCGGTTCGCCGGAGGGGCGCACGATCATGACCCGCTACGGCTTCGTCCTGCCCGCCGAGAGCTCACCGTGAGCCCGGCTCGTCGTGAATTGCGAGGCGCAGCGCGCGGAGATCGGCGATAAACGGCCCGCCCGTGCTGTTCGCGCCGCTCTATCTGTCGTTCCAGATCGCGATCGTCGCGACGTCGATCGCGGCGGTGCTCGGCGTGTCGTTCGGGCTGCTCCTGTCGCGGCGATTCCCCGGTCGCGATCTTCTCGACGTGCTCGTCACGGCGCCGATCGTCCTTCCTCCCACGGTGCTCGGCTACTACGTGCTCGTCGCGCTCGGTCGCAAGAGCACGCTCGGTCACGCGTTCGAGTCGATCACCGGATCGCCCATCGTCTTCACAAAGACAGGCGCTGTCGTGGCCGCGGTGATCGGCGCGCTGCCCCTCACCACGAAGAGCGCACGCGCAGCGCTCGAGGGCGTCGATCGCACGCTCGTGCTCGCGGCGCGCACGCTCGGCGCGGGGCCCCTGCGCGCGTTCCTGACGGTGCACCTGCCCCTCGCGTCGCGCGGGATCCTCGCGGGCATGATGCTCGGATTCGCAAGATCGCTCGGCGATTTCGGCGTGACGTTGATGGTCGCGGGCGACATCCCGGGCGAGACGCAGACGGCGGCGCTCGCGATCTACGACGCGATCCAGAGCCAGCGCGAGCGCGACGCGGCGTTCCTCGTCGGCTTCCTCACGGTGTTCGGAGGCGCGATGCTCTACCTCGTCGCCAAGCTCACGGGGCGCGCCGATGGCAGGTGATTCACCGATGAACCGCGACGATCGGAGATCGCCGGAGGCGCGCGATCGAGCGCCTGTCGACGGGGCGCCGGGCGCCTCCCATCGAGGCGAGCGGCTCACGATCGACATCCGCCACACCCACGAAAAAGGCGGCTTCACGCTCGACGCGAGGTTCACGGTGCCGCCCGGGATCACCGTCCTCTTCGGCCCCTCCGGCTCCGGAAAGAGCACCATCCTCGCCTCCATCGCGGGCCTCCTCCGGCCGAACGAGGGGCGCATCGCGCTCGGAGGGGAGGCGTGGTTCGACTCGAATGCGCGGGAAAACAAGCCGATCCACGAGCGGCGCGTGGCGTTCGTGTTCCAGTCGCTCGCGCTGTTCCCGCACATGACGGCGGCGGAGAACGCGGCGTACGGCGTCGCTCGATCGCTCGGAAAACAGGAGCGCCGCGCCCGCGCGCTCGCGAGCCTCTCGCGGTTCCACGTCGCGCACCTCGCGGATCGAAGGCCCGCGACGTTCTCCGGCGGCGAGGCGCAGCGCGTGGCCCTGGCCCGCGCCTTCGCGATGGAGCCCCGCGCGGTGCTCCTCGACGAACCCTTCTCCGCCCTTGATTTCAAGCTCCGCCAGCAGTTCATCGGCGAGCTCCGATCGGCCGCTCACGATCTGGACGTCCCCATCCTCCACGTCACGCACCACCGCAACGAGGCCCGCGTGATCGCCGATCGCGCCGTGCTCCTGGATCAAGGGAAGGTGCGCGCGGAGGGCCCGATCGCCGAGGTGCTCCCCGCGATGCACCGCATGGCCCCCGACGACGAGGGCGCCCTGGACCTCTCGTTCGCCGAGACCCCGATGCACGATCCCCTTTGAATGCCCACCCCCGGCCACGTGCTCGCTTCGCTTGCGCGCGTGGCCGCCCCTCCCAAGTCGCTCTCTCCGTTCGCGACGGGAGGGGCGCTTCGTCCTTCGATCTCAGCCCTTCGTCGACGCGGTGAGCGATCGCCACGCGGCCCCGAGCTCCTCCGCGGCGCGATCCACCTCCGCGTCGGTCGTCGCGCGCCCCAGCGTGAGCCGCACCGATCCGATCGCCTCCTCCGGCGGAACGCCCATCGCGAGGATCGTGGCCGACGCCACGTCGCCGCCATCATGGCACGCCGCCCCTGTCGAAGCAGCGACGCCGGGCGCCGCGGCGAGCACAGCGGGCCCCGTCACGCGCGGGAAGCGAACGTTGAGCGTGTTGGGGATGCGCCCCTCCAGATCGCCGTTCAACGCGATCCCGGGGACGAGCTCGCGGAGCTTGTTCCACAGGCGATCGCGCATCATCGCGAGCAGCTCCTCCAGCCACTCCGCGTCCCGCGACGCCGCCGCGCACGCCGCGCCGAAGCCCACGATCGACGCCACGTTCTCGGTGCCAGGACGGAGCCCCCGCTCGTGCGAAGCGCCCAGGTTGAACGGCGCGATCCGCGTCCCTTTGCGGAGGTAGAGCGCGCCGACGCCCTTGGGTCCGTAGAGCTTGTGCGCCGCGACGGTCAGCAGATCGACGGACAGATCCTCCACGCGCACAGGCACCTTGCCCACGGACTGCGCGGCGTCGGTGTGCACGAGGATCCCTCTCTCCCGGGCCGCGCGCGCGATCTCGCCGATCGGCTGGATCACGCCTGTCTCGTTGTTGGCGTGCATGATCGTCACGAGCAGCGTGTCGTCCGCGAGGGCCCCGATCACCTCCTCCGCGCTCACGCGCCCGCTCGATCCGACGGGGATCCGCGTCATGCGATGCCCCTGTCCTTCGAGGAAAGAGCACACGTTGCTGATCGCCGGGTGCTCCACGTTGCTCGTCACGAAGTGCTTCTTTTCAGGGTGCGCCTGCGCGGCCCCGCGGAGGGCGAGGTTGTTGGACTCGGTGCCTCCGGAGGTGAAATAGATCTCCTCGGGCGCGGCGCCGAGCAGCTCCGCGACCTGCTCCCGCGCTTGATCCACGGCCTTTCGCGCGACCTGTCCGAACGCGTGCTGGCTCGACGGGTTGCCGTAGCGCCCGCGCAAATAAGGCAGCATCGCGTCGAGCGCCTCCGACAGGATCGGCGTCGTCGCGTTGTGGTCGAGGTAGATCGGATCGCGCATCGTGGCCCTCCATCTCACGTTCCGCGCGAGGCTAGAAGGGTGCGAAAGCGGCCCGCGATCGCCCCTCTGCGCAGGCCGTAGCGCGCGATCTCGTCGAGCGGCTCTTCAGCGCAGGCCGTAGCGCGCGATCTTGTTCAGCAGCCCCTGCCGAGAGAGCCCGAGCCGCTCCGCCGCGTGGCTCCTGTTCCCCGCCGTCTCCGCGAGCGCCTTCGCGATCTCCCGGATCTCCAGGGCCGCGATCTTCTCCTCGAGCGTCGACCTCGCGTCGTCGCGCGCT
>Ga0268298_10003124_pt1 | contig 17230 bp, 9 predicted proteins | sample WWTPWeurt_MetaG_FD_194462 | JGI IMG/M metagenome (GOLD analysis project Ga0268298, IMG submission 194462) | Activated sludge microbial communities from WWTP in Nijmegen, Gelderland, Netherland - WWTP Weurt | ecosystem: Engineered > WWTP > Aerobic digester > Activated sludge | place: Netherlands...
CCAGAACAGCGTGTGGAAGGTGACGATGTCCTTGCCGATGAAGTGGTACTGCTCGGTGGCCGGATCGGCCATGAAGGCTTCGTAGTCCAGGCCGATCTTGCCGAAGAGGTTCTTCAGCGAGGCCAGGTAGCCGATCGGCGCGTCCAGCCAGACGTAGAAGTACTTGCCCGGCGCATCGGGAATCTCGATGCCGAAGTAGGGCGCGTCGCGGCTGATGTCCCAATCGGCCATTCCGTGGCCGACCACGCCGTCGGCGTTCTCGGTCGGCAGCAGCCACTCCTTGATCTTGTTGTAGACCTCGGTCTGCAGGTGGCCGCTGCCCTGCGTCCACTGCTCCAGGAATGCCACACAGCGCGGATCGGACAGCTTGAAGAAATAGTGCTCCGAGTGGCGCAGCTGCGGCGTCACGCCGCTGAGCGCCGAGTAGGGGTTTTTGAGTTCCGTCGGGGCATAGACCGCCCCACAGTTCTCGCAGTTGTCGCCATACTGGTCCTTGGCGCCGCACTTGGGGCATTCCCCCTTGATGAAGCGATCGGGCAGGAACATGTTCTTTTCGGGGTCGAAGAACTGCTCGATGGTCTTGGTGGCGATGAGTCCTGCGGCCTTCAGGTCGCGGTAGATGGCCCGGGCCAGTTCATGGTTTTCCACTCCGTCGGTGGAATGCCAGTTGTCAAAGGCAATATGGAACCCGTCCAGGTAGGGCTTGCGGCCGGCGGCGATGTCGGCCACGAACTGCTGAGGTGTCTTGCCGGCCTTTTCGGCGGCAATCATGATCGGCGCGCCGTGCGCATCGTCGGCGCAGACGAAAAACACCGTATGGCCCTGCATGCGCTGGAACCGCACCCAGATGTCGGCCTGGATGTATTCCATGATGTGGCCGATGTGGAAATTGCCGTTGGCGTACGGCAGCGCGGTAGTGACGAAAAGCTGCCGTGCGGCGGGCTTCGGGGGCGTGGGGGACATTGCGTGCTTTTTTCTAGGGGAATCCCGGATTTTATAAGTTGTGGCTAAACTGCGCGCCACTTCCCTCGTTTCTCCGAAAGATCCCTGAATGGCCACACCAGACCAACTGCTGCAAGCCCTGCAAACCGTCGTCGATCCCAACACCGGCACCGATTTCGTCACGACCAAGGCACTCAAGAACCTTCAGGTCTCGGGCGGAGATGTCGCCTTCGACGTGGAGCTTGGCTATCCGGCCAAGAGCCAGATCCCGGCGCTTCGCCGGGCCTTGATCGCCGCAGCCAAAGGCGTCGCCGGCGTGGAGAACGTGTCGGCCAACGTCACCCAGAAGATCGTGGCCCATGCCGCCCAGCGCGGCGTGGCCCTGCTGCCGCAGGTCAAGAACATCATTGCGGTCGCTTCCGGCAAGGGCGGCGTGGGCAAGAGCACGACGGCGGTGAATCTGGCGCTGGCCCTGGCGGCCGAGGGGGCCTCGGTCGGCTTGCTCGACGCGGACATCTACGGCCCCAGCCAGCCCATGATGATGGGCATCGAAGGGCGCCCCGAGTCGTCCGACGGCCAGACCATGGAACCGCTGGAGAACCACGGCGTGCAGGTGATGTCGATCGGATTCCTCGTCGACAAGGATGAGGCCATGATCTGGCGCGGTCCCATGGCCACTCAGGCGCTGGAGCAGCTGCTGCGCCAGACCAACTGGAAAGACCTGGACTATCTCATCGTCGACATGCCCCCCGGCACCGGCGATATCCAGCTCACGCTCTCCCAGCGCGTGCCCATGACCGGCGCCGTGATCGTGACCACCCCCCAGGACATCGCGCTGCTGGACGCCCGCAAGGGCATCAAGATGTTCGAGAAGGTCGGCGTGCCGATCCTGGGCATCGTGGAGAACATGGCCGTGCACGTGTGCAGCCAGTGCGGCCACGTGGAGCACATCTTCGGCGCGGAAGGCGGCAAGAAGATGGCGGCGGAATACAGCATGGACTACCTGGGCGCGCTGCCGCTGGACATCCAGATCCGTCTGCAGGCCGACAGTGGCAAGCCCACGGTGGTGGCGGACCCTGACGGCGAGGTGGCCGGCATTTACAAGGCCGTGGCGCGCCAGGTGGCCATCAAGATCGCCGCCAAGGCCAAAGATTTTTCTTCGAAGTTTCCGGCGATCAAGATTTCGAAGGATACGTAAGGGTTGGAGACTGATTTCTAAGGGAATTTGGCCTCTTCCCAGCGTGGGATGGTCGTTGTTTGCTATCCATTTTTAGTTTTTCTTGAGGCCGGTGGCCGGGTCTCGGCCCGGCGGCCGACTCACTTTTGGCGAAACCCGCCATGCGGGTTTTCTTTGTTGGCCAAAGGCGCGCTGCACGCGCGGGGTTTGCTCACTTTGCGCAGCAAAGTTACGCAAACACCAAAAGTAAGCAAAAGAAAGGCGAGCCGGGCGTCCGGTCCGCTGCGCGGTGCCTTGCGCTGCTCGAAACCGGCGGGAGGCTCAGAAACTCGGGCCTTTGGCCCTCAGACATCTGAGCCTCTTGATCCGCCGGCTTCTGCGCTGCTCAGCCCGGCCGCAACGGCATGGGGAGGAACATCCGGACATCCTGACATCCAGCAGCCAAAAAGCCAGCCGGACACCGGCTCGCGCGGCTTCTAGGGCCAGCGCCTCCAAAGTCGCGTCGTGAGAAATCCGCCCGGTACAGGCGCGCTGCGGCACCCGGTTTTCTTCCCACGCCATTATGCGGAGGCGAGTAGCGCAGATATGGGCGGATCAGGGCTGGCGTTGTCTGAGCGAAGCGAGTTTAGCCAGCCCCCGCACAAATCGAGCAACGCAGCATGCCCGTAGCGCAGCGAAGGGACGACGCATCCGGCTCGCCTTTTCTTTGCCTACTTTCTTTTGGCGAAGCAAAAGACAAGTAGGTCGCCCGCCGGGGCGAGACCCAGCTTGTATCAAAACCCGGCCAGACTACTTAAATAAAAGTAGCAATCCAGGACCATCCCACGCTGGGAATACTCCCAAGAATCTCAATTTCCTCCCGCAGCGGCTGCCCGCCCGGCCGCTCGGGCTCAAAGGCCGGCCGCTTCCTTCTCCCGCAACCTGAACCGCTGAATCTTGCCCGTCGCCGTCTTCGGCAATTCGCTGACGAACTCGATGAAGCGCGGGTATTTGTACGGCGCGAGGTGTTCTTTCACGAAGGCCTTGACCTCGGCCTCGGTCAGCGACTGGCCGGCTTTCAGGACAATGAAGGCCTTGGTCTTGATCAGGCCGTCGGTGTCCTGCTTGCCGACCACCGCGCATTCCAGCACGGCCGGGTGCTGCATCACCGTGGCTTCGACCTCGAACGGCGAGACGTAGATGCCGCTGACCTTGAGCATGTCGTCATTGCGCCCGGCGTAGGTGTAGTAGCCGTCGGCGTCGCGCGTGTACTTGTCGCCGCTTTTGGTCCATTCGCCCTGGAAGGTGTCGCGGGACTTGTCACGGTTGTTCCAGTACATCAGCGCCGAGCTCGGGCCCTTGACGTACAGGTCGCCGATCTGGTTGGGGTGGGTCACCACCGCGTGGTTTTCGTCGCGCAGCTCGATCTCGTAGCCGGGCACGGGCTTGCCGGTGGTGCCATAGCGCACGTCGCCCGGCCGGTTGGACAGGAAGACGTGCAGCATCTCAGTGGAGCCGATGCCATCGATGATCTCGCAGCCGAAGTGGCGGGTCCAGCGCTCGCCGATGTCGCGCGGCAGCGCCTCGCCGGCGGACGAGCACAGACGCAGGCGGACCTGGGATTTCGCGGGCAGATCGGGCGAGGCCAGCATGCCGCCGTAGCCCGTGGGCGCGCCGTAGAACACCGTGGGTTGGTTTTCCGTCAGACGTTTGAAAGTGGCCTGCGGTGTCGGCCGCTCGGCCATCAGCAGCACGCTGGCGCCCACGCTCAGGGGAAAGGTCAGCGCATTGCCCAGGCCGTAGGCGAAGAACAGCTTGGCCGCCGAAAACACCACGTCGGACTCGCGCAGGCCCAGCACGTGGCGCCCGTACAGCTCGGCGGTCCAGTACAGATTGCCCTGGGTGTGGACCGTGCCCTTGGGCTTGCCGGTGGAGCCTGAGGAATAGAGCCAAAAAGCCGCCTCATCAGCCAGGGTGTCGACGGGTTTTGCCAGTGGCGGGTGGCCGCTGACCAGAGCCGCGAAATCCACCGCGCCTTCGGGCAGCGCCGCGGCAGGGCGGGAAACGACCAAGGCCTTGAGTTCGTGCGGCCCCTGCGACATGGCGGCCTGCAGGGTGGGGAGCAACGCGCCTGACACCAACGCAGCCTGGGCGCGGCTGTGGTCCAGCATGAAGGCGTAGTCCTCTGCGGTCAGCAAGGTATTGAGTGCCACTGGCACGACGCCGGCGTACAGGGCGCCGAGAAAGGCCACCACCCAGTCGCAGCTGTCGTGCATGAGCAGGAACACCCGGTCCTCACGGCGCAGGCCCAGGGACTGCAGGCCGGCGGCCATGCGCTGCACCTGCTCGGCCAGCTCGCCGTAGCACAGGCTGCCCAGGTCATCGGTCAGCGCGGTTTTGGCGCTGCGGGCCGCGTTGAGGTCGATCAGGTGCCGGGCGAAGTTGAACCGGGCGGGCGGTGGCAGGACATTGGCGTGCATGGTGTGGGTTCCGGTGCGTTTCAACAGGCGGCTGAGCGGGCTGCATGCATGCTCAGCGGGCATGAACAGGTCAAATAATTCAATCAGAGCAGCCCCAGGCGCCTGACTTCCTTGTATAAATGCATTATTGTGCGTCTTACGATAATATGCATTAAAGTGCATGTCAAGCACAACAAGTGAATGCGAGCCCCGGGGTTTTCCCGGTCGCCAAGGTGGCTGGAGTGCATGCGAGATGACAACAGAGTGGATTGATCAGGGTGAAGTGGCGGCCGAAGCGCAGGCCGATCCGGCCATGGCCGTGGGCGAGCCGCGCAACCCCTTTCTGGTGGCACTGGGCGAGCGGGTGCGCACCCTGCGTTCGCGTCAGGGCATGACCCGCAAGGCGGTGGCGCGAGCGGCGGACGTCTCGGAGCGCCACCTGGCCAACCTCGAATACGGCACCGGCAATGCCTCCATCCTGGTGCTGCTGCAGGTGGCGCAGGCGCTGCACTGCACGCTGGCCGAATTGCTGGGCGACATCACCACCTCCTCGCCCGAGTGGTTGCTGATCCGCGAATTGCTGGAGCACCGCAGCGAAGCCGACCTGCGCCGGGCCCGCCAGGCATTGGCCGAACTGCTGGGCGCCGGCGGCGATGCGCGGGCGCGCCATGCCCGCATTGCCCTGATCGGTTTGCGCGGTGCGGGCAAGAGCACGCTGGGCAAGCGCCTGGCCGATGACCTGGGCTACGCCTTCATCGAACTGAGCCGCGAGATCGAGAAATTTGCCGGATGTGGCATCAGCGAGATCCACAACCTCTACGGCGCGCACGCCTACCGTCGTTACGAGCGACGGGCACTCGAAGAAGCGATCCAGATCTACCCCGAGGTGGTGATCGCCACGCCGGGCGGGCTGGTGTCGGATTCCGCCAACTTCAACCTCATGCTGTCGCACTGCTTCACCGTCTGGCTGCAGGCCGATCCGGCCGACCACATGTCCCGCGTCGCCGCGCAGGGTGACCTGCGCCCCATGGCCGGCAACAAGGAGGCGATGGAAGACCTGAACCGCATCCTGGAAGGGCGATCGGCCTTTTATTCCAAAGCCGATCTGGCCTTCAACACCAGCCAGTACGCGCTGGACGACTGCTTTGCCGCCCTGCGAGCCCAAGTGCGCAAGGAACTGGCGCTGCCCGCCTGACGCGGCCCGGCGAATAAAACTGGAAGATGCATAAAAATGCATTTGACAGGCGAAAGGACATGCATTATTATTCATATCACTGCAGCCCGCTGCACTGATTGAGTCCCCACTTCTTCCCAACCTTTCCCGTCAGGAGCCCGCCATGTCGTCGAACCCGATCGTTGAATACCAGACCAGCCCGTCCCAGTACAAGCACATCAAGCTGGCCTTCGAGGGCGCCATCGCGACCCTGTTCATCGACATTTCCGAAGACGGCGGCATCCGCCCCGGCTACAAGCTCAAGCTCAACTCGTACGACCTCGGTGTCGACATCGAGCTGTATGACGCCCTGAACCGCATCCGCTTCGAGCACCCCGAAGTGCGCACCGTGGTGGTCACCAGCGCGCGTGACCGCACCTTCTGCTCGGGCGCCAACATTTTCATGCTGGGCCTGTCCAGCCACGCCTGGAAGGTCAACTTCTGCAAATTCACGAATGAAACCCGCAACGGCATCGAGGACTCCAGCCGCCATTCCGGCCTGAAGTTCATCGCGGCGGTCAATGGCGCCTGCGCCGGCGGCGGCTACGAACTGGCCCTGGCCTGCGACGACATCGTGCTGGTCGACGACCGCTCCTCCGCTGTTTCGTTGCCCGAGGTGCCGCTGCTGGGTGTGCTGCCGGGCACCGGCGGCCTGACCCGCGTCACCGACAAGCGCCATGTGCGCCATGACCTTGCAGACATCTTCTGCACCACGTCCGAAGGCGTGCGCGGCCAGCGCGCCGTGGACTGGCGCCTGGTCGATGCCATTGCCAAGCCGCAGCAGTTTCAGCAGGTGGTGCGCGAGCGCGCCGAGAAGTTCGCGGCGCAGAGCGACCGCCCGGCCAACGGCAAAGGCGTTGCGCTGACCCCATTGGCGCGCACGCTGGACGGCGACCGCGTGGCCTACGAGCACGTCACGGTCGAGATCGACCGGGCCCGGCGCTCGGCCACCTTCACGGTGCAGGCCCCCGCGGGTGCCCAGCCCGCCGACATTGCCGGCATCGAGGCCGCCGGTGCCGCCTGGTGGCCGCTGCAGATGGCGCGCGAACTCGACGACGCCATCCTGCACATGCGCACCAACGAGCTGGAAATGGGCACCTGGCTGCTCAAGACCAGCGGCGATGCCGCCGCCGTGCTGGCCTCCGACGCCGTGCTGCTGGCCAACAAGGACCACTGGCTGGTGCGTGAAACCATCGGCCTGCTGCGCCGCACGCTGGCCCGCCTGGATGTGTCCTCGCGCAGCCTGTTCGCGCTGATCGAAGAAGGCTCCTGCTTCGCTGGCACGCTGGCTGAACTCGCCTTCTGCGCCGACCGCGCCTACATGCTGGTCCTGCCGGACGACACCGAAAAGGCGCCCCGCTTGACGCTGAGTGAGATGAACTTCGGATTCTTCCCGATGGTCAACGACCAGTCCCGCCTGCAGCGCCGCTTCTACGAAGAAGCTGCACCGCTGGAAGCCGCCCGCGGCGCCATCGGCCAGGCGCTGGATGGCGACGCCGCGCTGGCCCTGGGCCTGGTGACGGCCGCACCGGATGACATCGACTGGGCCGACGAAGTGCGCCTGGTGCTGGAGGAGCGCGCGGCAATGTCGCCGGACGCGCTGACCGGCCTGGAGGCCAACCTGCGCTTCAGCCAGAAGGAAAACATGGCCACTCGCATCTTCGGCCGCCTGACCGCCTGGCAGAACTGGATCTTCCAGCGCCCCAACGCGGTGGGCGAAAAGGGCGCGCTCAAGGTTTACGGCAAGGGCGAGAAGGTCGCCTTTGACATGAACCGGGTCTGATTCAACTGTTGTGCCGCAGGTTTCCCGGTGGAGCCGGCGGCAACCGAACTGGAGTCCACCGTTGATCGTCAACACCTCAACCGACCAGGAAGCCCCATGAGCAGCATCAACTACAGCGAAAAAATCCCCAACAACGTCAACCTGAGCGAAGACCGCACCCTGCAGCGCGCGCTGGAGCAGTGGCAGCCGAACTACCTGCAATGGTGGGGCGACATGGGCCCGGACGGTTCGCAGAATTTTGATGTCTACCTGCGCACCGCTGTCAGCGTGGACCCGCAGGGCTGGGCCCAGTTCGGCCACGTGAAGATGCCCGATTACCGCTGGGGCATTTTCCTGAATCCGGGCGAGGCCGACCGCAAGATCCATTTCGGCGACCACAAGGGCGAGGCCGCCTGGCAGGACGTGCCCGGCGAACACCGCGCCAACCTGCGCCGCATCATCGTGACCCAGGGCGACACCGAACCGGCATCGGTCGAGCAGCAGCGCCACCTGGGCCTGACATGCCCCAGCCAGTACGACCTGCGCAACCTGTTCCAGGTGAACGTCGAGGAAGGCCGCCACCTCTGGGCCATGGTCTACCTGCTGCACAAGTACTTCGGCCGTGACGGCCGCGAAGAGGCTGAAGCCCTGCTGGAGCGCCGCAGCGGCAATGAGGACAACCCGCGCATCCTGCAAGCCTTCAACGAGAAGACGCCGGACTGGCTGAGCTTCTTCATGTTCACGTACTTCACCGACCGCGACGGCAAGTTCCAGCTCTGCGCGCTGGCCGAGAGCAGCTTCGACCCGCTGGCCCGCACCACGAAGTTCATGCTGACCGAGGAGGCGCACCACATGTTCGTCGGCGAATCCGGCGTTGGCCGCGTCATCAGCCGCACCTGCGCGGCGATGAACGAACTGAAGACCGACGACGTGAACAAGCTGCGCGCCGCCGGCGTGATCGATCTGGCGACGATCCAGCGCTACATCAACTTCCACTTCTCGGTGACGATCGACCTGTTCGGCGCCGACCAGTCGAGCAACGCCGCCGCGTTCTACAGTTCAGGCCTCAAAGGCCGATATGAAGAGGGCAAGCGCACCGACGACCACGTGCTCAAGGGCAACACCTACAAGATCCTGGACGTGGTGAACGGCCAGCTGGTGGAGAAGGAGGTGCCGATGCTCAATGCCCTGAACGAAGTGCTGCGCGACGACTACATCAAGGACTCCGTGGGCGGCGTCGACCGCTGGAATCGCCTGATCGAAAAGGCCGGTATCCCGTTCAAGCTGACCGTGCCGCACAAGGCTTTTCACCGCAGCATCGGCACCCTGGCCGGCGTCAAGGTGGCACCCGATGGCCGCGTGGTCTCCGAGCAGGAATGGAACGCCAAGGTCGACGAGTGGCTGCCATCCAGTGCAGACCGCGCCTACGTCGCCAGCCTGATGGGCCGCGTCGTCGAGCCGGGCAAGTTCGCCAACTGGATCGCGCCGCCGGTCATGGGCATCAACCGCCAGCCGGTGGATTTTGATTACGTGCGGTTTAACTGAACTGCTTTTCTAAGCCGGTGTTTCTGAATCCGTTGCGGGGCATGGGTACGTACCGCCGCTCATGTCCCCCGACCGAAGGCTGAAGCCTTCGGTCTCCTCCTTGACTTCGCTTTGGTACGCACCCACACCTCGCAACTGCGATGGAGTTTGATGGCCGGCACAAACATCCGTTGCGTAAGATCGGGCGGTTTGGGTGTTCTGCATAGTGAGGTCAAGGAGGAGGCCAAAGGCCGGGGGACACGAACGACGCAGAATATCCAAGCCGCCTGATCCCGAGCTGATGCGGACGTTCCCTTCAAGAAGTTACTCAGGCTGCCTAAACAGAGAGACATGACCATGACTGACGCCGTCATCAAGCAACACCTGATCGACCCCGAAATCTGCATCCGCTGCAACACCTGCGAGTCCATTTGCCCGGTCAGCGCGATCACGCACGATTCGCGCAACTACGTGGTGGACGTGAGCAAGTGCAACTGGTGCAACGACTGCATCTCGCCGTGCCCCACCGGCTCCATCGACAACTACCGCAAGGTGCCGCGCGCCAAGGCTTACACCCTTGAAGAACAATTGGGCTGGGACGAACTTCCGGCTGAACTTTCCGTGGCCGAACTCACTGCCCTCGCGGGCGAATCGGGCGACGACGCAGCGACTGCCGCGTCGGCCGCCGAGCCACCGGCGCCCGTGGCCGACCCCACCGGGCAGACCGCCTTCAACTCTGCGCAGTACGGCACCACGCTGCCGCCCTGGTCTGCGGCGCATGCCTACACCAACCTCTACGGTCCCAAAGCGGCCGAGAAAACCGTCAGCGCCACAGTGGCCGGCAACGTGCGCGTCACCGAGGTCGGCAAGGACTACGACACGCACCACGTCGTGCTGGACTTCGGAGGCATGCCGCTCCCGGTGCTGGAGGGGCAGTCGATCGGCATCATCCCGCCGGGCGCCGATGCCGAAGGACGGGCGCACCACGCGCGCCAGTATTCGATTGCCAGCCCGCGCAACGGCGAGCGCCCGGGCTACAACAACCTTTCGCTGACCGTCAAGCGCGTGCTGGAAGACCACCAGGGACAGCCGGTGCGCGGCATCGGTTCCAACTACCTGTGCGACCTGAAGGTGGGCGACAAGGTGCAGGTGATCGGCCCGTTCGGCGCCAGCTTCCTGATGCCCAACCATCCGCGCAGCCACATCGTGATGATCTGCACCGGCACCGGCAGCGCGCCCATGCGCGCCATGACTGAGTGGCGCAGGCGCCTTCGTGCCAGCGGCAAGTTCGAGAGCGGCAAGCTGATGCTGTTTTTCGGCGCGCGCACCCAGTCAGAGCTGCCGTACTTCGGGCCGCTGCAAAGCCTGCCCAAGGACTTCATCGACATCAACTTCGCCTTTTCGCGCACGCCGGGCAGTCCCAAGCGTTACGTGCAGGACGTGATGCGCGAGCGCGCCGCCGACCTGGCAGCGCTGCTGCAGGACCCCAATGCCTACTTTTATGTCTGCGGGCTGAAGGCGATGGAGGAAGGCGTCGTGATGGCGCTGCACGACGTGGCCCGCAACGCCGGCCTGAACTGGGACGCCATCGGCCAGGCGCTCAAGCGCGAAGGGCGCCTGCACCTCGAAACTTACTGACCCCGTCGTGGGGCATGTGGCCCGGCCAACCCGGGCGGTGCATGCCCGTCGGCGAGGCATGTCGCCATGACCGCACCCACCATCCCCCTCGTCGAGCAGCCTCTGCGCCCGCTCGGGCGTGCCCGCGCCACACTCAAGGGGCGCCAGAGTGACGAGGCGGCCTTGCGCGAGGTGCGCGTGCTCATTGGCGCGCCACCCGAGGGTGGCCACCGGCGCGACCTGCTGATCGAGCACCTGCACCGCCTCAACGACGGGTTCCACGGCCTGTTCGAGCGCCACCTCGTGGCCCTGGCGGCCGAGATGCGCCTGCCCATGGTGGAAGTGTTCGAGGTGGCCAGCTTCTACCACCACTTTCAGATCCTGAAGGATGGCGCCACCGCCCCCGCACTCACCGTGCGCGTGTGCGTGGGCCTGAGCTGCGAGATGGCCGGCGCGCGCGAGCTGCTGGCGCGCCTGCCGGCGCTGCTGGGCGCCGACGTGCGGGTGGTCGAGGCGCCGTGCATCGGCCGCTGCGAACAGGCGCCCGCCGTGCTGGCCGGTCAGCAGGCCGTGCCGCACGCCACGCCGGCGGCCGTGGTGGCCGCGGTGAAGGCGCTGGGGGATCCGGACGTCCTGCCGGGCACCTCCGAAGGGCTTTCCACTGAGAAAATTGAAAAAATTAGCCATGATCCCAGCGCAGAATGGTCATTGACAGCTATTGAAACGATAGCGTACGACGCCTACCGCGCCGCCGGCGGCTACAGCCTGGCCGCGGCCGTGGTGAACGGCGAGCACGACCCCGAATCGGTGATCCAGGCGTTGGAGCACGCCGGCCTGCGCGGCTTGGGCGGCGCAGGTTTCCCGGCAGGGCGCAAGTGGCGCATCGTGCGCGAGCAGCCCTCCCCGCGCCTGATGGCCGTCAACATCGACGAAGGCGAGCCCGGCACCTTCAAGGACCGTTTCTACCTGGAGCGCGACCCGCACCGCTTTCTCGAAGGCGTGCTGATCGCCGCGCAGGTGGTGGGCACCGAGGCCGTCTACCTCTACCTGCGCGACGAATACCACGACTGCCGCCGCCTGCTGCAGCGCGAGCTGGACGCGCTGCAGGCCAACCCGCCGTGCCCGCTGCCTCACATCGAGCTGCGCCGGGGCGCGGGGGCCTACATCTGCGGCGAAGAGTCGGCCATGATCGAAAGCATCGAGGGCAAGCGCGGCGAGCCGCGCATGCGCCCGCCCTACATCGCGCAGACGGGCCTGTTCGGCCGGCCGACGCTGGAGCACAACTTCGAGACGCTGTACTGGGTCCGCGACCTCGTGGAAAAGGGCCCCGACTCCTTTGCCAATCACGGCCGGCACGGGCGCAAGGGCCTGCGTTCGTTCAGCGTGAGCGGGCGTGTGGCGCAGCCCGGTGTGAAGCTCGCACCCGCCGGCATCACGCTGCGAGAACTGATCGACGAATACTGCGGCGGCATGGCCGAGGGCCACGAACTCTATGCCTACCTGCCCGGCGGCGCCAGCGGCGGCATTCTCCCCGCCAGCCTGGCCGACGTGCCGCTGGATTTCGACACCCTGCAGCCCTATGGCTGCTTCATCGGCTCGGCGGCCGTCATCGTCCTCAGCCAATACGACCGCGCGCGCGACGCCGCACTGAACGTGATGCGTTTCCTGGCGGACGAGAGCTGTGGCCAGTGCACGCCCTGCCGCGTGGGCACGGCCAAGGCTGCGCGGCTCATGGAAGCCGAGCACTGGGATTCCGAGACGCTGGACGACCTGGCGCTCGTGATGGGGGAGGCCTCCATCTGCGGGCTGGGTCAGGCGGCGCCGAATCCGATCCGCTGCATCCACAAATACTTCCGCCACGAGGTGGGCGAAGCGCCCTGGCCCGGCGACCTGCCCAAACCCAAGGGCAAAGGCGCTGCCGCCCCGGTGGCCGCGCCCACCGCCCGACCGGAGCGCGCCCCATGAGCGCCCCAGCCAACGACCCCGGCATCACCTTCGAGCTGGACGACGAACTCGTCACCGCCCAGCCCGGCGAAACCATCTGGTCCGCCGCGCGCCGGCACGGTGTGCTGATTCCGCACCTGTGCCACAGCGACGGCCTGCGCCCCGACGGCAACTGCCGCGCCTGCGTAGTGGAGATCGAAGGCGAGCGCACGCTGGCCCCCAGCTGCTGCCGCACGCCGGCACCGGGTCAGAAGGTCCGCGCGCAAAGCCCGCGCGCCCGCAAGAGCCAGGATCTGGTGCTGGAGCTGCTGCTGGCCGACCTGCCCGAGCGGGGCCACAAATGGAACGACGGCCCGGTGGTCGTCGGCGCGCCAGCGCCGTCTCCGCAGTCCGGCCAACATGGCGAACTCAGCGCCTGGGCTGCGCGACTGGGCGTCAGGGTGCGCCCGGCGCTCACCGCATTGCGACGCGAGTCGCCCGCGCCGGACCTGTCACATCCCGCGATGGCGGTCAACCTCGACGCCTGCATCCAGTGCAACCGCTGTCAGCGCGCCTGCCGCGAAGCGCAGGGCAACGACGTCATCGGCCTGGCGTTTCGCGGCGCGCACACGCAGGTGGTGTTCGACCTGGCCGACCCCATGGGTGCCAGCAGCTGCGTGGCTTGCGGTGAGTGTGTGCAGGCCTGCCCCACCGGTGCGTTGATGCCCAAGTCGCTGAGCGGCTCTCAAAAGGTGGACCGCTCGGTGGACTCGGTTTGCCCCTTCTGCGGCATCGGCTGCCAGATCGCCTACAAAGTGCGTGATGAAAAAATCGTCGCGGTGGACGGCCGCCCCGGCCCGGCCAATGACGGACGCCTCTGCGTCAAGGGCCGCTTCGGCTTCGATTACGCGCACCACCCGGCGCGCCTGACGAAGCCACTGATCCGCAAGGCCGGCGTGACCAAGGACCCCGACCACCTGCACCGCGACCTGCACTGGAGCGAAGTCTTCCGCGAGGCCAGCTGGGACGAGGCATTGGACTTCGCGGCGGGCAAGCTCTTCGCCTTGCGCGACACATACGGCAAGAAGGCGCTGGCGGGTTTCGGCTCCGCCAAGGGCAGCAACGAAGAGGCCTACCTGTTCCAGAAGCTGGTGCGCACCGGCTTTGGCAGCAACAACGTGGACCACTGCACCCGCCTGTGCCATGCCTCCAGTGTGGCCGCGCTGCTCGAAGGCGTGGGCTCCGGCGCGGTGAGCAACCCGGTGCGGGACGTGGAGCATGCCGATTTCATCCTCGTCATCGGCTCCAACCCCACGTCCAACCACCCGGTGGGCGCCACGTGGATCAAGAACGCTGTGCGCCGGGGTGCCCGGCTGGTGCTGGCCGACCCGCGGCGCACCGACATTGCCCGCCACGCCTGGCGGGTGCTGCAGTTCCATGCAGACACCGACGTGGCCCTGCTCAACGCGATGCTGCACGTCATCGTCACCGAGGGCCTGATCGACGAGGCCTTCATCCGTGAGCGCGTGGACGAGTTCGAGGCGCTGAAGGCCAACGTGCAAGGCTACAGCCCCGAGGCCATGGCGCCAATCTGCGGCATTGCGGCTGAGACGATTCGCGAGGTGGCACGCGCCTACGCCACCGCCAAGGCCTCCATGATCCTCTGGGGCATGGGCGTGAGCCAGCATGTGCACGGCACCGACAACGTGCGCTGCCTGATCGCGCTCTCAAGCATCACCGGGCAGATCGGCCGCCCCGGCACCGGCCTGCACCCGCTGCGCGGCCAGAACAACGTGCAGGGCGCCAGCGACGCCGGGCTCATCCCCATGATGTACCCCAACTACCAGCGCGTCACCAACACCGAGGCCCACGACTGGTTCGAAGCCTTCTGGGGCCAGAAGCTGGACGACCAGCCGGGCTACACCGTGGTCGAGATCATGGGCAAGATCCTCGCCCCCGAGGCCGATCCCCACAAGATCCGCGGCATGTACATCATGGGCGAGAACCCCGCCATGAGCGATCCCAACCTGAACCACGCGCGCCATGCGCTGGCCAGCCTGGAGCACCTCGTCGTGCAGGACATCTTCCTGACCGAGACCGCGTGGCTGGCCGACGTGGTGCTGCCCGCCAGCGCCTGGCCCGAGAAGACCGGCACCGTCAGCAACACCGACCGCACGGTGCAGCTGGGGCACCAGGCCTTGACGCCGCCTGGCGACGCGCGCGCCGACCTGTGGATCATCCAGCAGATGGCGCAGCGCTTCGGGCTCGATTGGAACTATGAAGACGAGAGCAATTCAAGACCAGACGGCGCTGGGTATCACGGCGTGGAGCTTGTATTTGAAGAAATGCGCCAGGCCATGCACTCCGCCATCGAAGGCATCACCTGGCCGCGCCTGCTGCGCGAAGGCGCCGTCACCTACCCCTGCCTGAGCGCCGAAGACCCCGGCCAGCCCATCGTCTTTCACGCCCACTTCCCCACGCCCGACGGGCGCGTGAAGCTGGTGCCGGCCGACATCATTCCCGCGAACGAGCGGCCCGACGCCGAGTACCCCATGGTGCTCATCACCGGCCGCCAGCTGGAGCACTGGCACACCGGCAGCATGACCCGGCGCAGCGGCGTGCTCGATGCGCTGGAGCCTGCCGCCACCGCCAGCCTGCACGGCGACGACCTCGCCCGCCTGGGTCTGGCGCCCGGTGATGCGGTGCGCGTGGCCTCGCGACGCGGCGAGGTGGTGCTGACCGCGCGCCAGGACGACGGCACGCCACCGGGCACGGTATTCATCCCCTTCGCCTATGTCGAAGCCGCCGCCAACCTGCTGACCAATGCCGCGCTGGACCCGTTCGGCAAGATTCCGGAGCTGAAGTACTGCGCGGTGCGGGTGGCGCAGGCCTGATTGGTGCTCGTCCGCCCGCGCAACAGGCCTATGCGGCTCGCCTTGCCCCAGCCGAAGGGCTATCCCGGATGGAGAAACGCGCCGGGATGTCGCAGAATCTCCTGCGTTCGGGCACGTTCGTGGCGCATCCGCAGCCCACAGCCCACTGGAGATCCCAATGAAGCTCAAGAAAATCGCCCTTGGCACGCTCGCCGTGTTGGCCATCGCCGGCACGGCCGGCTGGTACAGCCTGGACAAGGAAACCCGGGGCCTGATTGCCACGGTCCCCACCAACAAAGACCTGCTGTTCTGGAGCCAGCCGCAGCGCGACGCGGCCTTCCGCGCCCTGGACCGCATCTCGCTGCTGGCCAAGTGGCACGACATCCCGGCCGGCAACGCGCCGTCGGCCCTGCCGCCGGGGCCGCCGCTGAAGCTGCCGCTGGACGTGGACGCTTACCTGGCCGGCCAGCGCAGCGCCGCGCTGATCGTGCTGCACGATGGCAAGCTGCGTCTGGAGCGCTACGGGCTGGACTTTGACAGCAAAGGGCGCTGGACCAGCTTCTCCGTGGCCAAGTCCATTACATCGACGCTGGTGGGTGCGGCACTGCGCGACGGTTCCATCCGGAGCATGGACGACAAGGTCAGCGACTACATCCCTGAGATGAAGGGCTCGGCCTACGACGACGTCAGCATCCGCCAGTTGCTGACCATGACCTCGGGCGTGAAGTGGAACGAGGATTACGCCGACCCGAAATCCGACGTGGCGCAGTTCAACAACCACAAACCCGAGGAGGGGGTGGACGCGCTGGTGAGCTACATGCGCAAACTCCCGCGTGAGGTGCCCGCCGGAACGCGCTGGCTTTACAGCACCGGCGAGACCAATCTGGTGGGCATTCTGGTCAATCGGGCCACGAAGAAGCCGTTGGCCACCTATCTGTCGGAAAAGATCTGGGTGCCCGCCGGCATGGAACAGAAGGCCACCTGGATTCTGAGCAAGACCGGGCAGGAGATCAGCGGTTGCTGCATCCAGGCCGCGCCGCGCGACTTTGCGCGCTTCGGCCAGTTCATCCTGAACGGCGCGACGGTGGGCGGCAAGCCCATCGTGCCGGAAGGCTGGCTGGAGCAGGCCACCACCAGCCGCACCCCCATCGGCCAGAGCGGGCGCGGCTACGGCTACCAATGGTGGACCTACGACACCGGCGCCTTCACCGCCCGCGGCATCTTCGGCCAGGGCATCTTCATCGACCCCAAGCGCAAGCTGGTGATTGCCTCCAACGGCGACTGGGGCGGCGGTGCCCGCGACCCGTCCGCCAGCGCCGCGCGCGAGGCGTTCTACCTGGCGGTGCAGAAGGCGGTGGATGATGAAGGGGCGGCCGGCGCTGGTGGCGGGGCGGGGAAATAGGCTGACGGGCGCGAGGGTGGGGGGGCTTCGGCCCGTTAACGTGAATCAGGATGCTCGGCGTAGTGCTGGCTCTGCAGCGTTTGTGGCCGTTCGCAGGCTCCTTCGTTGGGCGACAGCGTCAACGCAGACCCACCGGTCAGAGCATTGGCTTGCTCGCCAGAGTCACCAGCCATACAGTTGCACGGACTTCCTCCATCAACTCGCAAGAACATGGTCTCAATCACTCAAGTCGCCGACCCCGTTCAAATTGCTGGCGCGCAAGAGCTTGTGCGCGAGTATTTCTCCTGGTTCTTTGCGCTGGTTCCCGGCAGTGAGGCAGACCCGACGTTTCGTGGGTGGGAAGATGAAGTGGTGGCGAT
>Ga0268298_10003125_pt1 | contig 17229 bp, 12 predicted proteins | sample WWTPWeurt_MetaG_FD_194462 | JGI IMG/M metagenome (GOLD analysis project Ga0268298, IMG submission 194462) | Activated sludge microbial communities from WWTP in Nijmegen, Gelderland, Netherland - WWTP Weurt | ecosystem: Engineered > WWTP > Aerobic digester > Activated sludge | place...
CCTCGGCACGCACCGCCACCACCTGCTGCTGACGACGGTAGAAGGCGATGGACAAGGCCGTCAAGCCGAGCAAGGCCGGCACCAGCAGCATGAACAAGCTGCGCAGTTCAGTCCGCCATGGCGCCAGGGCCTGCTCGCGGTAGAGCTCAGTGACCACAACGATCGGGTAAAGGTGCGAGGCCCGGAAGGCCACCAGCACGGCGCGGCCCTCCTCGTCCATGCGCTCGAAATGCGCCGCCTCGACTTCCGGCAGGCGAAGCTCGCGCACCAGGCCCCGCGCCAGTTCGCCCGTCGTAAGCGCCGGATCGGTCGACATCAGCATCGTGCCGTCATAGCGCAGGATCGACACCTTGCCCTCGGCGGGAGAGAGCTTCTGCGACATGTGGTTGATGAAGTAATCGGGGTTGAGCGCCACCAGCAGCGTCGCTTCGACACCGGCGTCGATCAAGGTCTGCGTGATGGGCAGGAAAGTCCTCGCATCGGCGCTGGCGGCCGAGTCCTCGGCCAAGGGCTTGCCGTCGGCAAAATCACGGCCCAACCACGGCCGACCGATGCGCAGCAGCTCGGTGCCGCGGGCGTCGGGCGGCAGGAAGCTCAACGTGGACACGGCCTTGCCGACATTGGCCGGATTGGTGCTCGCGGCGATGCGGCCGTCAGCGCTCAGCAGCGACATCGAGCGCATGGACGGCGCGTGGCGCAGCGAGGCCGCCAGGGCCCCGCTGATCTGCGACGAGGCACCGTCGAAACCCGGTGTGGAGACCGCGTTGGCGGCGGCCAGCTCGCTGACGCGCAGGCTCTGCGTGAGAAAGTCCTCGAAGCTGCGGGAGTGCAGCGCGGCGATCGCCAGTGAATTGCCGATGACGTCCGCTCGCAAGCGCCACATGGTGTAGCCGGCCGCCGACAGCGTGGCCCCGGCCACCAGTACCAGCGCCAGGGCCAGCAGCCTGGCGGACGTCACAGCCCGGTGCATCAGGGCACCACAAGCACGTCGAGCTTGTGACGGCGTGCCGCTTCCAGCAGCCGCCCGTCGCGCTTGATGTCGCCCACGAATTTCTCGAGCCGTGCATGCCAGACCTCGTCGCCCGGTGCGACAGCGTAGGCATAGGGCGTCACGTGGTAGGCCGATGGCGGCTTGATCAGGCGGGCCCACTCTGCCGTGGGCAAGAAGCGCTGGCTGTAGGGGTAGTCGGTCATGAATACATCGGCGCGGCCGGACTGCACCTCCTGCTCGCGCGCAAAGGGCGTGTCGAGCACCATCAATTGAGCCGCCTTGAGTTTGCTCACCATCACGGCCTCGTGCAGCGTGCCCTTGGCCACCGCCACCACGGTGCCGGCCTGGTCGATGTCGTTCCAGTCCTTGATGCGCCGGTTGGTCTTCGACGCCACCGCATAGATTTCGCTGGCCAGGTGGGGGCTGGTGAACCGCAGCCGCTGCTGCCGCGCGGGCGTCACGCCGATCGCAAACATCGCCACGTCGCAAGCATCGTGCGTGAGGTCGTCGATCAGCTTGGCGAACGAGCTGTCGACGAACCGCAACTCGGCGCCCAGGTCCTTGCCCAGCTCGCGCGCCATGTCGATGTCGATGCCCGACAAGCGCTGGGTCCGCGGGTCGCGGTAGGTGATGCCGTAATAGTCGGGCCAGATGCAGACGCGCACGGCACGCACGGCAGCGATCCGGTCCAGATGCCGCACAGCGGCCGACTGAGCCAAGGCGGGCCCGTGCAAGGCCAGCCAAGCCAGCCAGAACAAGGTGATTAGGTAGGCTCTCATGTGCGGTTGGCTTGGTTACGTCGGAGGACTGGGATTGATATCGGCCAGTTGGCCTTCGACTTTTGTCATATTTTCAATTTGATTGATACAAACGCAGCGCTGGGCCAGCAGTACTGGCGCGGCAAGCGCCGGCCGTGCCACCGATACTTCGTCCCATGCGCCCGCACCCGGGCGCCGCCATGCCAAGGAATCTCATGACCCCGCCGCAACCGCACCGCGTGATTCGCCTCTGTCTCGCCCTCACACTGGCCTTGGCCGCGCCAGCGCTGTGGGCCGCCGAACTGAAGCTGCGCATCCTCGAGACCACCGATGTGCACATGAACCTGCTCAACTGGGACTACTACCAGGACAAGCTGACCGATGAATACGGCCTGGCCAAGACCGTGTCGCTGATCAAGGCCGCGCGGGCCGAGGCCAAGAACAGCCTGCTCTTCGACAACGGCGACCTGCTGCAGGGCAGCCCCTTGGGCGACTATGTGGCGCGCGTCAAGCCACTCGCGGCCACCGAGGTGCACCCGGCCTACAAGGTGCTCAACCGCCTGGGCGTGGACGCCGCCAACATCGGCAACCACGAGTTCAACTACGGCCTGCCCTTCCTGCGCCAGGCGATTGCTGGCGCCAACTTCCCTTACGTCAATGCCAACGTGCACGTGGTGGAGCCTGGCGTGGCCCCGGCCGACGAGAAGCACGCGTTCACGCCCTACGTCATCCTGGAGCGGGACTTCATCGATGAAACAGGCGCCAAGCAGCGCCTGAAGATCGGCGTGATCGGCTTCGTGCCGCCGCAGATCATGCAGTGGGACAAGCAGAACCTGGACGGCAAAGTGAGCGTGCGCGACATCCTCGAGACAGCCAACAAGTTCGTGCCGCGCATGCGCGCCGAGGGCGCGCAGATCGTGGTGGCCATCCCGCACTCGGGCTTCGAGCGCGGCGAGACGGTTTGGTTCGCCGAGAATTCGGTGGCGCGCCTGGCCGAGGTACCGGGCATCGATGCCATCCTGTTCGGCCATTCGCATGGCGAGTTCCCGGGCCGCTTCTTTGCCGGCCACCCCAAGGTGAACCTGACGCGCGGCACGATCAATGGCGTGCCCGCCGTGATGCCTGGCCGCTGGGGCGATCACCTGGGTGTGATCGATCTGGTGCTGGACAACGCTTCAGGCGCCTGGAAGGTGAGCGACAGCCGCGCCGAGATCCGCCCCATCACCGACCGCGCCACGCGCAAGCCCCTGGTGGCGGCCGACCCGATGGTGGCCGAGACCATCGGCGCCGAGCACACCGGTACCCTGGCGCACCTGCGCGCCGAGGTGGCGCAGACCAGCGCGCCCATCATCAGCTACTTTGCCCAGGTGGCGGACGACCCCTCGGTGCAACTGGTATCGCAGGCGCAATTGGCCTACACCAAGCGCGCCATGCAGGGCACCGAATACGAGCCCTTGCCGCTGCTCTCTGCCGCCGCCCCGTTCAAGTCCGGCGGCCGCATGGGCTGGACCAACTACACCGACATCCCCGCCGGCCCGGTGGCGCTGCGCAACATCGCCGATCTCTACGTCTACCCCAACACCGTGGCCGCCGTGCGCATCACCGGCGCGCAGGTGCGCGAGTGGCTGGAGATGTCGGCCGGCCAGTTCAACCGCATCAACCCGGCCGGCGCGCCCGAGCAGGACTTGATCAACCCCAGCTTCCCCACCTACAACTTCGACACGCTCGACGGCGTCAGCTACCGCATCGACGTGACCCAGCCGCAGCGCTACAACCGCGACGGCAAGGTGATCGCGCCCGATGCGCACCGCATCGTCGACCTGCGCTACCAGGGCCAGCCCATCGACGAGAAGGCGGCCTTCATCGTCGTCACCAACAACTACCGCGCCTCGGGCGGTGGCAGCTTCCCCGGGCTCGATGGCAACAACATCGTGATGAACGCGCCCGACGAAAACCGCGAGGCCCTCGCCCGTTACCTGGCCACCGTGAAGCGCGTGGACCCATCGGCCGACAACAACTGGCGTGTGCAGGCCGTGCCCGGCGTGAAACTGCGCTTCTCATCAGGCGCGGGCGCCATCGCGCACCTGCCGCGCTACCCGCAGATCAAGCTGGTGAAGGACAACGGCGACGGCTCGGCGCTGTTTGAGTTGGCGCCTTGAGGCGGCGCGATCCCTGCCCGACGGCCCGGCAGCGACATCACATCGCTGGCCCCGCGGCAGCCGACAGCGCTGCGATCACCTGCGCCTCGCGCTCGGGCGACAGGCCGGCCTTGTCGAAGACCTGTTGCGCAACAGGCAAGGCGCGCCACCACGCCAGGGTGTCGGCCACGGTGGTGGCCAGCGGCCGCTGCCGCAAGCCTGCCGCCGCGGCCTTGCTGCAGTCCACGCCCATGAAGGCGGCATGCTCGCCGCCTTCGGGCAGCCACAGCGGCATCTGCATCCAGGGGTCCACCCCTTCGCGGGCCAACTCGAGGTCGCTGGCCCAGAGCCAGCGCGGCTGGCCGCCTGCGGCCACGGCGCAGGCGTCAAGCAGGCCTTGCATGGTGGTGAAGCCGCCAGGTGCGGCGGCGTTGTAGGCTCCGCTGCAGGCCTTGTCCAGGGCATGCAGGATGAAGTCCGCCAGGTCGCGCGCATCGATGAACTGCAACGGGCGGCCCGGGGCGCCCGGCGCCAGCATCGGCAGGCCATCCTGCACCGCCCTGCTCACGCGCGCCGGCCACCAGGTGAAGCGCTGCGTGGGGTCGTGCGGGCCGACCACCAGGCCAGGCCGCAGCAGCAAGGCGCGGGCACCCAAACGCTGCACCAGGGCCTGTTCGCACAGGGCTTTCAAGGGGCCATAGCTGCGGCCGTCGACAACGGTGGTGTCCACATCATCGATGCGGCCCAGCGGCGAGTCTTCGTGGTTGGGCGTGGCCGAGCTGGCGTAGACCGACACGCTGGAGATGAAGGCATAACGATCGACCTGCGCACTCAAAGCCTCGGCCATGCGCACCACATCGGCGGGCAGGTAGCCGCAGGTGTCCACCACCGCGTCCCAGCGCCGCCCGGCCAGGGCGGACAGGTCGGCGCTGCGGTCACCCAGGATCAGCTCAACGCCGGGCGGCACCTGCGCGGCCGACTGGCCCCGATTGAACAGCGTGACGATGTCCCCGCGCGCCAGTGCCGCCTGCACCAGGTGTCGCCCGACGAAGCGTGTGCCGCCGATCACCAGCAGCCGCATCACGCCGCCTCCGGCGCGATCTGCTCGGCCCAGTCGTAGAGCTCGCCAAGGATGTGCTGGCCGCGCTCGTCGGCGTTCTCGCTCAGCGCATCGATGCGCTCGAAGAACTGCGCCAGGCTGATGCCACCGCCGGCACCGTCGTGCAGTCGTGTGGCGCAGTGCTGCTGCCAGCGCTCCGGCTCGTCGCCCTGCAAGGTGTCGGGGAAGTTGCGGGCGCGAAAGCGGAACAGCAATTCCTCGAGCCGCGGGTCCTCGAAGGCCAGGCCTTGGCTCGCGGCCTTGTCGGCCAGCTGCGCCCGGCTCAGCGCGCGCAGGCGGTCAAGCAGGCGGCGGTCGCTCTGGCCGATGAAGCCGCCATACAGGTCCTCGTCCACGTCGGGCGCGCGTTCGGGTGCGGGCCGCGTGTACACCGCCTTCCAAAGGCCCTGCAACTTGAGGCTGGCTTCTTGCGCTGCGGGCACGCGGGCCAGGCCCTGCGCCAGGTCGAGTCCCCAGGCTTCGGCCTGGGCGGCGGGCAGGGTCTTCAGGTTGCCGATGACCACGGGCGACTTGTTGACGTGGATGCTCTTGATGGGCAGGCGCGTCATGCCTTCGGGCATGTCCTCGGTGCGCGTGAACAGGCGCTGGCGGATGGCGTCGGCGTCCAGGCCCATCAGCTCATCTGGATCGTTGGACAAGTCCCACACGATCAACTCGTTCTTGTTGGTCGGGTGCGGCGCCAGCGGCCACACCAGGCCCAGGCAGCCGCGCTCCACCGGGTACATGCCCGACACATGCAGGAAGGGTCGGTTGGCGCCGATCTGCTGCCACACCGCCTCTTTCTTTCGCAGCGCCAGGCAGAATTCGAACAGCCTCGGGTTGCGCTCGCGGATCAGGCGCGCCAGTGCCACCGTGGCGCGCACGTCGGACAAGGCATCGTGCGCCGCCTCGTGCACCAGGCCGTTGGCCACGGTGAGCTGCTCCAACCTGAAAGAGACACGGCCATCCTCGTGCCGGGGCCACTGCATCAGCTCGGGGCGCAGCGCGTAGGCGCAGCGCACGGTGTCGAGCAGGTCCCAGCGGCCGCAGCCGTTCTGCCATTCGCGGGCATAGGGGTCGATCAGGTTGCGCCAGAACAGGTGGCGCGTCACCTCGTCGTCGAAGCGGATGGTGTTGTAGCCCACGCCCACGGTGCCGGGCTGGCCCAGCGCCAGCTCGATCTGCTCGGCGAACACATGCTCGGGCAGGCCGTGCTGCTGGCAGTGCTGCGGCGTGATGCCGGTGAGCAGGCACGACTCGGGGTCGGGCAGCGTGTCCACCGGCGGCTGGCAATGGATCATCAGCGGCTCGCCGATCTCGTTGAGCGCGGCATCGGTGCGCACGCCGGCAAACTGCGCCGGGCGGTCGCGGCGGGGCACGCGGCCGAAGGTCTCGTAGTCGTGCCAGAAAAAGCTCATTTCGGTCATGGTCGTCACGATACGTCAGAAGTTGGGCGCCAGCCGCAGGAAGCTGGCAAAGCGTGGCAAGCCTTGGCCCGTGAACCCGCGGTGGGTGAAGGTGATGCGCTGGCCAACGGCGGGCGGATGGGCGCGTGTGGCGTCGTCGAAGCCGGTGCCGATGTCGAACACCTGGCCATCGGCCGTGCGCACCTGCAGCGCACCCATCTGGCCGGCCAGGCGGCCCTGCCCCGGCCGATGGGCCAGCACCACGGCCTCGGCGTCGAGCAGCGGCTTGAACTTGCGCAGCACGTCGCTGCGGCCGGTGGTGTAGACGGCGTCGGCGCGGTGCAGCATCAGGCCTTCACCGCCTTGGCGCAGCACGGTGTCCAGGCGTTGCTGCAACTGTGCGGCGCTGCCCACCGGCTGCTGCAACACGGCTTGCAGCCGAGGCTGGCCTTGGCGCTGCATCAGCGCCTGCATGGCCTGAGCGCGCTGGGCGAACGAGCCTGCGGCATATGGCAGTTCGAACACCTGGTACTGCACGTCGGCCCAGGCGTCCGCATCGGGTTGGCTGCGGCGCACCAGGCCCGACAGCTCATCGAAGCGGCCGCGCCCCAGCCACAGCTCGCCATCGAGCGGCACAGCGGGCAGCGCGGCTAGAAAGGCCTCGGGCGCGGCCACCGGGCGGCCGCTGCGAAAGCGCAGGCGCTGCCCGTCCCAGAGCGCGCGCACTCCATCGAGCTTTTCACTCACCAGCCAGCCGGCGGGGTCGTCACCGGGCGTCCACTCGCGGGCCAGCAGCAGCGCGGGCGCTGCGGCGCGTGCAGGGCCGGCCCACCACAGGCCGCCAAGGCCTGCGAGCGTGAGGCCGCCCATGCAAAGGCGGCGCGACATGCCCACCGCTTGTGCTCTTGAATCCATGCGCTTGCTCCCCGACCGGACCGCCCGGCGTGGGATGAAGCGTAGGTTGCGCAGCGCCTGAAGGCGATCCCGCTTCGGGGGTGATCCCCCTTCAGCGGGTGGGCGGGTGGGCCCTGCCTGGACGCTTACTTCTTGGCCGAGGACTTGCCCTTGCCGCCCTCGCGCAGGGCATCGGCCATGCCGATCATCACGCCGCTGACCAGCGCGGTGTAGCTCTCGGCCAGGGTCTGCGCGGCCTTCAGGCTGGCGGCGCGGGTCTCGCGGATGGTGGTGTGCATCTGGCCCACCATCTGCTCGACCGTGCCCAGGGCCTGCACGCCGGTCTGCGTGCCGGAGACATTGAACTTCTCCAGCACCTGCTTCCAGGGCCCGGCCAGGCCGTCACCGGCCGAACCGGCCGCCTTCTTCACGGCGGCCATCATGGTGTCTTCCATCTTTTCCAGATCGCCGAGTGCCTTCTTCAGCTGGGTCTCGCGCAGCGAAACACCCTGGTCCACCAGGCGCTGCAGGGCCAGGCGATTGGCTTCCACGGCCTTCAGCAGTGCATCGTCCATGCCCGCCACCGCCGTGTCGAGCATGGACTCGACCTTGGCCACGCCACCGCTGAGGGCACCTTGCGCGGCACCCGCGCTGGCCGCCTCGGTCACCTTGCCCACCACACCGCGGATGTTCTTCAGGCTGAGCTCGCGGCCTTGCAGGGCCTTCAGCGTGGCGTCGTGCACCGCCTTGCGCAACTGCTCATTGCCCTTGGCGGCCGCCTGGGCGAATTGATCGATCAGGGCCTGCTGGTCAAATCCGGCTTTGGACATGCACTTCTCCTCGTGGATGTGGTTGGGACAGATCTCCACTGTGCCACGGGCCAGGCGATTCAGAAAGCGGAGCGCAGGCTGTCCACGTCGAACTGCAGCTTCACGAAAACCTCGTTGCCGCGCGTGGGCAGGCCCAGGCCCTGGCGCGAGCGGTTCAGGCCCAGATAGAGCACGTTGCCGGCCGATTGGCGCCATGTGTAGGTGATCGAGCCGGACGTGCTGCCGTCGCGGTAGGCGTCGACGCCGGGCTCGGCCAGGCGGTCCAGCGCGGTGCGCTGCACGATGGCGCGCAGCGACTGCCTCGCGTCGAGATGCCACACGGCCAGCCAGCGCAGGGCGTTCTCGCGATAGCTGCGCCGGCCGTCGCGCTGGATCCAGGCCACGTCCCAGGTGGGCTCGAGCTCGAGCCGGGCGAGCGGGCGAGCCGACAGCGTCAGGTGCAGATCACCGCCCGCGCGCAGGGCATTGGCCGACACGTCGGCAATGCGCCCCACCCGGCCGCCCAGGCTGATCTGCGGCACCCACGCGGCCGGCGTGAAGACCAGGTTGGTGCTGATGAAGCGCTGGTGCAGCAGCGGGGCGCCGGGGCTGGTGCGCAAGGGCGCGTCGAAGTGCGCGTTGAGCAGCCAGTCGAGGTTGTGGGCGGCCGTCACCCACAGGCCGGCGTAGAGGTCGCCGCTGACCTGCTGCCCGCTGAGCTTGTCTTGCACCTGGTCGGCATGGGCATTGAGCCAGAACTCATTGAACGGCCCGATCTTCTGCCAGCCGCGCGAGTGCGACAGGCCCAGGCTGCGCACGCCGGCCTGGGCGATGAAGCCGGTGTCGTTGCGGAAGCCGGCGTCGATGTCCTCCACGACGATGCTGCCGTCGGCGTTGTCGGCCTGGTACAGGGCCTTGAGCAATGAGCGGGTGCCGCGGGTGCCAGGCCCACGCTGCAGCTCACCGGCGGCATCGGGCAAGGCGGTGGTGTCGGACACCAGCCACTGGGCGCGCAGGCGCCAGGCCTGGTTCACCTGCCAGCCCAGGTCCGGGCCCAGCACGTGGTTGGTGCCGCGCTCGCTGGCGTAATTGCGCGCGACGGCCAAGCCCCCGACCTGCAGCGCCCCGCTGTCGAACAGGGCCCGCGCAGACACGGAGCGTGAGGCCGGTTGCAGCGCCGCGCCCGTGCCCCAGGCGCCGGGCAACCAGACCAAGCCACCGCCGCGGTCGTCCACGGCAAAGGCGCTGCCAGCCAGTTGCTGCCCACGCCAGGTGCTGCGCAAGCCCCAGCGCGGCTCGGTGAAGCTGCGGGTGTACAGGGCCTCGGTGGGGCTGCGCAGCAGATCGCTGGACTCGAGGAAGAACGGCCGCTTCTCGGCCAGGATCTGCGCAAAGCGGGTGTTGCCGGTGAGCTGGGGCACGTCGAGCGCCACCTGCGAGAAATCGGGACGCCAGGTGCCGTCCAGCACCCATTCGGGGCTGAGGCGCCATTTCAGGTCCAGCGAGAGCTCGGCTTCGTCGCGCCGCGTTGGCGGCATGCCGCCGAGCCGCTCGACGCTGTGCCGGGCCGTGAGGCTCGGGCGCAGGCTGAGAAAGTGATGCCGCTCGGGCAACACCACACCTTGCAGGGGCTGCAGGGCGGCGATGAAGGTGGCGGCGTCGCGCGGCACCGGCACCGAGGTGTGCATGTAGAACTGCTCGCGCGGCACGCGGCGCACCACCATGATCCGCCAGGCCGGTGTGCCCGCGCCGTCATAGCGCAGCGACGCGAAAGGAATGCGCAGCACGGCGGTGTAGCCGGCGGCGTTGCGCTGGGCGGCCGCGTCGAAATCGAAATCCGGCGAGAAATCCTCGCTGTCGTCGGCCGCGGTGTGCATGCCATCGCCTGTGCTGCCCGCGGCATTGACACGAAAGAACTGCGCGGACTGCCGGCTGCCGATGGCGTCGATGTAGACCGCCACGAAGTCCTGGGTGCGATTGACGCCATCGTGGCGCACCAGGGGCGCGCGGATCAGCTCAGGCTGCGCATCGAGGGCCACCACACCCACGTACAAGGCCTGCTGATCGAATAGCACGCGCACCTGGGTGGCATGGGGCGGTGCGGCGCCGACATCGGGCACCTTCTCCACGAACTCGGCGTGCGCTGGCGCGCGCTGCCAGGCCGGGTGCGCCAGGCTGCCATCCAGCTTGATGTGCTCGCCGGCCAGCAAGGGGGCGGCCACGATGGGGGTCGACTCTGCCGCACCCGCCACGCCGAATGGCAGCGCGCCGGCAGCAAGGCACAGCCAGGCGCGGAGAAGGAGTCGGACAAGGCGCATCGGTACGGCAACAACCAGCAAGCTTGGATGGATGGAGGATGGGCCGCGATTGTGCCGACGGAACTTGCGGGCGACTGTCACGCGTTGGGGGGGATGTTGCCAGCCAACACCCCCGTCAGAGGGATGTTCAAGCGCTCAATGCGCGGGCCGCAGGCTGCGCCGGAGCAGGAACACGGCGATGGCACCGTTGAGCAGGTTCCAGCCGATGCCATTGAGGAAGGCCGCGTGGTAACTGCCCGTGAGATCGAACACCTTGCCCGACATCCAGCCTCCCAGCGCCATGCCGAACAGCGTGCACATCAACACCGTGCCCACGCGCGCGCCCGCCTCGGCTGGCGGGAAGTGCTCGCGCACGATGATGGCGTAAGAGGGCACGATGCCGCCCTGGAACAGGCCGAACATCGCCGAGATCACATACAGCGACACCAGCCCGTCGAAGGGCAGGAACAGCAGCAAGGCCAGGCCCTGCAGCACCGAGCCCATGAGCAGGGTGCGGATGCCGCCGATGCGGTCGCAGATCCACCCCGACACCAACCGGCTGACGATGCCGCAGGCCAGCATCAGCGACAGCATCTCGGCACCGCGCGCCGCGCCATAGCCCAGATCACCGCAATAGGCCACGATGTGCACCTGCGGCATGGACATGGCCACGCAGCAGGCCACGCCCGCCACGCACAGCAGCCCCTGTGCCTTGGCCATGCTCATGCCGAAGGGGCGCTCGGACGGCGTGGCCGCGTTGGCGCGCTGCGGCGCGGCCACCATGGCCGGTGGGCGCGCCCGCATGAACAGCGCCAGCAGGCCCATGCTCAACGCGCAAAAGATGCCCAAGCCGATGTAGGTCTGGCGCCAACCCACGGTGGACACGAAGTGCTGCGCGATCGGCGGCCAGATCGCGCCGGCCACGTAGTTGCCGCTGGCGCACACGGCCACCGCAATGCCACGCCGCTTGACGAACCACAGCGAGGTGTCGGCCACCAGGGGCGCAAAGCTGGCCGAGCTGCCCAGCAGCCCGATCAGCAGCCCGTGGATGATCGAGAAGCTGACGATGCCGCCGGCCATGCCGCAGGCGATGAAACCCACGCCCAGGCTGGCGGCGCCGATCAGCAGCGGCAGCATCACGCCGCGCCGATCGGCCAGGCGGCCCATCACCACGCCACCCAGGCCGAAGCCGATCATCAGCAGCGTGTAGGGCAACGAGGCATCGGCGCGCGACACGCCGAACTCGGCCTGCACGGCCGGCAGCACCACCGCCACCACGTACATGCCGCCGCTGCCGATGGTCATCAGCATCAGCGTGAGCATCAGGCGCACGGTGGCGTAGCGGGAATCCGGCAGGTGGCGTGGCGTGGTGTCGGGCATCGGCAAGGTGAAATGTAGGCGGGCGCGGCCGCAGAGGATACGGTGGCGCCATACACCAGGCCGGTCCCATGCGCGACAGCCCATCAGCCTGCGGGTTATTGCCCGTTGCCGCCCGGCCTGCAGGGCGGCGATAGTGCGCGGCACTGAAAGGGCTGACCATGAAGACTGCAAAGCGCATCCTGATGTCCCTGGGTCTGGCAGCAGCCAGCGTGCTGGCCCTCGTGGCCCATGCCACCAATTACTCGCTGTGGATCAACGGCCGCACCGGCGGCGGGCAGGTCGGCAACCATGCCGATTTCACCTACTGGGGCCCGGCCACCACCAGCGCGGGCGTGAACAAGAAGTCCGTCAACTGGGACGGCTACAACCGCATCTCCAGCACCAACGGCGGCATCCGTGATGCGCTGGACTGCTACTGCACCGGCACCAACTGGTGCTACGTGGCCGCGCACTCGGCCGGCAACCTGCAGATCGGCTACGCGCTCGCTCTGTACGGCACCTCGGCGCGCTACAAGAAAAATGCCACGCCCAATGCATCGGGCCAGTGCGGCAATGCCGATGGCAGCACGCAAACCGGCTGGAACATCAAGTGGGTGGACGTGGCCGGCGGCGCCGCAGGCGGCAGCGAGCTGGCCGACTCGGGCGACTGGGCGCTGAGCGAGCCGCTGGTGTCCGACCTGAAGACCTCCACCGCGCGCGCCATGTACAACCACAACAGCACCAGCGGCAAGTGGTTCTACATGTATGCCGGGTCCAAGGGCACGCTGTACTCGTTCATCCTGCCGGGCCAGGACGACGAGGCCATTGCCTACCATTCCAGCGGCGGTGTCTCGGGCAGCAGTGGTGGCTCGTACTGCAATCCGTCCGACTGGTGGTGCAACGACCTCACCACGGGTTCCGGCGCCAATGAAGGCGGCCGCGCCAAGTGGAGCTACCACTCGGTGGCCTTCCGCGATGACGGTGAGTCCTACAACCACTACACCAATGGCAACTGGGCCGGCATCGTCTCGAAGGTGCGCGCGGACATGGCGGCCAACGCCCAATGAGCCTGGGCGCTGCGGCTGATGGCCGCAGGCGACGGGCCATCGGGCGCGCGCGCGCCCAAGGACGCGTGAAGGCCACGCGCGCACGCGCCCAAGGACGCGTGAAGGCCACCCGCGCACGCGCCCAAGGACGCGTGCAGTGGGAGCTGCTGCTCGCCGTGGCCACGGTGGTACTGGCGGCATGGTGGATGCGCAGCGGGCCGGATGACACCGGCACGCGCGTGAAGCTGGCGGCCATTGCCGCGCCGGCCCGGTCAGGGGACAGCGAAGCGGCGCGCGCGGGCGCGGCTCGCGCCGCATCGGGCGCCAGCGCGATGGCCCCGTTGAGCGCCCTGGGCGAGGCCCAGCGCCGCGAGCAGATCGCGCTGTGGCAAGGCCGTCTGGCGCGCGCGCAGGCGGCGTTGTCGGCCTACCAGATCGCGGCGCGCTACCCGCACGAGTCGCGCCCGATCGAAGAGCACCCCGATCAGGTGCGCCCCTTCGCCCCCATCGCCGAAGACCGCGCGCTGCGCATGCCCGGCGGCAGCGCCACCCAGGGTGTGCACCTGCGCACCACGCAGGAGCGGGTGTTTGCCAGCGCCAACGAGGCTTCCCGCATCACGCTCACGCTGCAGGACGACAACGGCCGCGCCCTGCCCCTGCGCATCACGCGCGCCGTGCTGCACGAGGTGAACCCGCCCGGCGTGGCCGCCACGGCGCCGCCCTTCAACGTGCCCGTCAACGACGACGGCGCCAACGGCGACGTGTCCGCTGGCGACGGCATCTTCACCGCCGTGATGCAACCCGCTGCGCAGGGCTTCGGCCGTTTCGCCGGCACCGTGCGGCTGAAGTTGAACCTCGAATACGCCGGCCAGCCGGGCTTCCTGTATTTCGATCTCGTCTACAGCCCCGAGCAGGCGGCGCAGTGGCTGCCGGGCGTGCGCGAAGTGCTGGCCAAGGGTTCGCTCGATCTGTTCATCAAGGCCCAGGTGCGCCTGCCCGGCCGCTACGTGATCACCGGCCGCATCGACGACGCCAAGGGCCAGCCGCTGGCGCTGGTCAACTTCAATGGTGAGGTGGGCGCGGGCGAAGTGGAGTTCCGCCTGCCGGTGTTCGGCAAGCTGGTGCGCGACAGGCAGCCGGTGTTTCCGCTGGTGCTGCGCGACGTGGAAGGCTTTCTGCTCAAGCCCGACACCTTTCCGGACCGGGTGATGCTGCCGCGCCTGGCCGGCGTGGTGCACAGCACCCGAAGCTACCCGCTGGCCAGCTTCTCGGACGCCGAGTGGACCAGCGAAGAGCGCACGCGCTACCTCACCGAGCTGGGCCAGGACGTGGTCAATGCCGAGGGCAAACTGCAGCAGCTCGGCCCATGATCGGCCCGGCCACCAGCGCAGCTTGCGCCGATACTGGCGCCATGAACGACACCGCCTCCGGCCTGCCCCTGCTGCACGTGCACGACGCCTGCGCCACGCTCACGCTCAATCGCCCAGCGCACCACAACCGCCTGCACGTGGAAGACCTGCAGGCACTCGGCCAGCACTTCGAGCATCTCGCGCGGCGCAGCGATGTGCAGGTGCTGGTGCTCACCGGCACCGGTGCCAGCTTCTGCTCGGGCTTCGACATCGGCTCCATCGACGAAGGGCCTGCCTCCACCAGCGAGGGGCCGCGTCTCTTTGAGCAGACGGTGGACGCGCTCGAAGCCCTGCCCCTGCCCACCGTGTGCCGCTTGAACGGCGGCGTGTATGGCGGCGCCACCGATCTGGCGCTGGCCTGTGATTTCCGCGTGGGGGTGGCGGGCATGAGCCTGCGCATGCCGGCCGTGCGCCTGGGCCTGCACTACTACCCGAGCGGGCTGCGCCGCTATGTCTCGCGCCTGGGGCTGGGTGCGGCCAAGCGCCTTTTCATGCTGGCCGAGAGCGTGCCCGCGGCCGAGTTGCTGCGCATGGGCTACCTCGACGCGGTGGCCCCTGCCGAACGGCTGGACGACGAGGTGCAGAGCCTCGTCGATGCGCTGCGCGCCGGTGCCCCGCTGGCGCTGCGCGGCATGAAGGCCTCGCTCAATGAAGTGGCGCGTGGCGAGGCCGACCTGGCCATCCTGCGCGACCGCGAGAGCCGCTGCGCGGCCAGCGAAGACCTGCGCGAGGGCAAGGCCGCGTTTGCCGAGAAACGCCCGCCAAAGTTCCAGGGCCGCTAAGGGTCGACGCCAGCGTCGTTGCGGACGCGTTGGCGAAGGGCCCGGCCCGGTTGGTTATGCTTGGCAGGTTTGCGGTCTGCGGCACGGCCTGTGCCGACCAAGTGCCGCCAGCCCCCATCACCCACCGACGAAAGAGCCTCCCATGACCCGCGTCTTCAATTTCAGTGCCGGCCCCGCTGCCCTGCCCGAGAGCGTGCTCCGCAAGGCCGCCGATGAAATGCTCGACTGGCACGGCTCCGGCATGTCGGTGATGGAGATGAGCCACCGCGGCAAGGAGTTCATCGCCATCGCCAACGAGGCTGAAAGCCTGCTGCGCGAGCTGCTGGCCGTGCCCGCCAACTACAAGATCCTGTTCATGCAGGGCGGCGCCATCGCCGAGAACGCCATCGTCCCGATGAACATGCTGCGCGGCAAGGCGAGTGCCGACTACGTGGACACCGGCGAGTGGTCCAAGAAGTCGATCAAGGAGGCGGCCAAGTACGGCAAGGTCAACGTGGCCGCCAGCGCCAAGGCCAGCAACTACACCACCATCCCCGCGCGCGCCGAGTGGAAGCTCGACCCCGAAGCCGCCTATGTGCACATCTGCTCCAACGAGACCATCGGCGGCGTGGAATACCACTTCACGCCCGATGTGGGCAATGTGCCCCTGGTGGCCGACATGTCCAGCGACATCCTCTCGCGCCCGATCGATGTGTCCAAGTACGGCCTGATCTACGCCGGCGCGCAAAAGAACATCGGCCCGTCCGGCTTGACGCTGGTGATCGTGCGCGAGGACCTCATCGGCCAAGCCCTGCCGGCCACGCCCTCGGCCTTTGATTACAAGATCGTGGCCGACAACGAATCGATGTACAACACGCCGCCCACCTACGCGATCTACATCGCCGGCCTGGTGTTCAACTGGATCAAGGCCCAGGGCGGCCTGGTGGCGATGGAAGCGCACAACAAGGCCAAGGCCGCCGTGCTCTACGACTACCTCGACACCACCAGCTTCTACAGCTGCCCTGTGGCGCGCGATTGCCGCAGCCTGATGAACGTGGCCTTCCGCCTCAAGAGCGAGGCGCTGGACGAGGCCTTCCTGAAGGGCGCGCAGGCGCGCGGCATGGTGCAGCTCAAGGGCCACCGCTCGGTGGGCGGCATGCGCGCCTCGATCTACAACGCCATGCCGATCGAGGGCGTGCAGGCGCTCGTTGCCTACATGAAGGAATTCGAGGCCCAGCATGGCTGAGCGCTTGTCGGTGCTGGTGCTCAACCAGATCTCGGCCAACGGGCTCTCGCGCCTGCCTGCCGAGACCTACCGCGTGGGCAAGGACGTGGCCGAGCCCGATGCGGTGCTGCTGCGCTCCGCCGACATGCATGGCATGGACATCCCCGCCAGCGTGCGCGCCATCGGCCGCGCCGGTGCCGGCACCAACAACATCCCCGTCAAGGCCATGAGCGCGCGCGGCGTGCCGGTGTTCAACGCACCGGGCGCCAATGCCAATGCGGTGAAGGAGCTGGTGCTCGCCGGCATGCTGATCGCCGCGCGCAACCTGGCACCGGCGCTGCAGTTCGTGGCCGGGCTGGACACCGCTTCGCCGCAGCTCGAGAAGACCGTGGAGGACGGCAAGAAGGCCTTCGCCGGCTTCGAGATCGCCGGGCAGACACTCGGCATCATCGGCCTGGGCAAGATCGGTTGCCTGGTGGCCGACGCGGCCATCAAGCTGGGCATGCAGGTGCTGGGCTTCGACCCCGAGATCACCGTGGACGCGGCCTGGAGCCTGCCCTCGCAGGTCAAGCGCGCGGCCAGCGTCAACGAGGTGCTGCGCAACGCAAACTTCGTCACCCTGCACGTGCCCCTGCTCGACGCCACGCGCCACCTGGTGAACGCCAGCAACATCGGCCTGCTGCGCGAGGGTGCGGTGCTGCTGAACTTCTCGCGCGAGGGCATCGTCGACGATGTCGCCGTGGTGGAAGCGCTCGATGCGTCTCGTTTCGGACGTTATGTCTGTGATTTCCCGTCGGCTGCCATTCACGGCCACCCCAAGGTCATCGCCCTGCCGCACCTGGGCGCCAGCACGCGCGAGGCCGAGGAGAACTGCGCCATCATGGTGGTGGACCAGCTGCGCGATTACCTCGAGCACGGCCACATCAGCAATGCGGTGAACTTCCCGGCGGTGAGCATGCCCCGCGAATCGGCCTATCGCCTGGCCATCGCCAACGCCAATGTGCCCAACATGCTGGGGCAGATCTCCACCGCCATGG
>Ga0268298_10003126_pt1 | contig 17220 bp, 13 predicted proteins | sample WWTPWeurt_MetaG_FD_194462 | JGI IMG/M metagenome (GOLD analysis project Ga0268298, IMG submission 194462) | Activated sludge microbial communities from WWTP in Nijmegen, Gelderland, Netherland - WWTP Weurt | ecosystem: Engineered > WWTP > Aerobic digester > Activated sludge | place...
TTTCTTCTTTGTAAGGTATCTGCTTGCCCTACTTCATCAAATGCCATTACAATAACGGCCGCGCCATATTGTTTTATCTTATGTGCTTGCTCAATGAATTTTTCTTCTCCTTCTTTTAATGAAATGGAATTCACAATGGCTTTTCCTTGTACGCATTTTAATCCCGCTTCTATCACCGACCATTTGGATGAGTCGATCATGATAGGCACGCGAGAAATATCCGGTTCCGATGCAATTAAATTTAAAAAAGTGGTCATGGATTGTTCGCTGTCCAACATCCCTTCGTCCATGTTCACGTCAATAACCTGAGCTCCTCCATCTACCTGATCTTTTGCAATGGACAGAGCTTCTTCAAAATTTCCTTCTTTAATTAGACGCAAGAATTTTTTTGAGCCTGTTACGTTGGTTCTTTCTCCCACATTCAGGAAATTACTTTCGGGACGAAGAGTAAGAGGTTCCAGCCCGCTTAAGTGCATCAATGAATCGGGCTGAGGTTTTTTACGTGGCTTGCTGGTCTTTGCTAATTCTGCAATGCGTTTGATATGATCAGGCGTAGTACCGCAACATCCTCCAACAATATTCAAGAATCCTGCTTTTAAAAAATCTTCTATCTGGTGACCCATTTCATGGGCATCCTGATCATATTCTCCGAATTGATTAGGAAGACCTGCATTTGGATAAGCACTTACATAGAATGGAGCTTTTTCAGAAAGTTCCTGTAAATACGGACGCATGTCTTTCGCACCCAAGGCACAATTCAATCCTACACTTAATAGATCAACATGAGACACAGAATTTAAAAAAGCTTCGGTGGTTTGTCCCGACAATGTTCTTCCACTGGCATCGGTGATGGTACCGGAAACCATTACAGGCATGATCTTGTTTATTTTTTTCGCATGATTTTGTATTGCGAAAAGCGCTGCCTTTGCATTCAAGGTATCAAATATGGTTTCAATTAAAAGCAGATCTGCTCCACCATCGATCAATCCACGCACCTGTTCGGAATAAGCTTCAACCATTTCATCGAATGTCACAGCACGAAAACCGGGATCGTTCACATTTGGAGAGAGTGATAAAGTACGATTGGTGGGACCAATGGCACCGGCAACGAATTTCGGAGTATTGGCGAATGCAGGATTTTCCTTGTTGAATTCTGCAACGGATTCTTTTGCAATTTTTGCCGATTCAAAGTTCAATTCATACACAAATTCCTGCATGTCATAATCAGCCATAGCAATACTGGTATCACTGAAAGTATTCGTTTCAATGATGTCGGCTCCGGCCTTTAAATATTCTTTGTGAATGGCCTTGATGATCTGTGGTTGGGTAATTGACAAAAGATCATTATTCCCCTTAAGGTCTTTGTGCCAGTCGGCAAAGCGTTTGCCACGGTAATCTTTTTCCTCCAGTTTGTATTGCTGGATCATGGTACCCATGGCACCGTCGATCACTAATATTCTTTTTTCTAGTTCGGCTCTGATGTTTGACATAGTTCTCTTGTTTAGTACAGTAATAAAATAAAAAACCCTTCTGTTTTATGGTCAGAAGGGTTTATGAGTATTTGTTATTATAAAATTCATATAGCTCTGACTTATCTGGTCCGGTTTTATCCGGTACGATTTACCACCTTCTTTAGGATTTAAGATTTTAGATTTAGGATTTAAGATTTGAACTTCTTATTTCTTACCTCATACTTCTTAAATTTAAAAGGGTTGGGAAGACTTCATCGGGCGTGTCCCTCTGTCTTTCTTGATAAGTATAATAAAGAACGTAGGACAAATTTAAGGAATAAAATTGAAATTTCTCAAGGAAACAGACGTTAATATTGCTCAATTTCTGTAAAAAGCCTTATTGCGCAGGGGATAGACTGACCGATTCGAATTTGAACTTACTAAGAGAGTCCAGTCCGGCTTTGATCTTCTTTTCCCATTCCCTTTGTTTTTCTCCATTCATGGAGCCATCGGTTTCAGTATCGTAGAGGTCCTGAAATTCATCCATCTCCTGATCGGTTTGTCCGTACAATTCAAGGAATCTTTTCTCCAGCTCTTCAGCGTTTTTTCCTTTCAACTTAGAAGTTTTCTCCCGTAATTTTCTGGCAAAAAGTTCTACAATATCGTAATGCGTTTGTTCGTGCGATAGAACGGATTCATTGATCCACTTTGTTTTTTTCCAGCTCTGGTCTTTGTAGAAAACAGCATGTATAATAAAAATGCTTTTTTGATCTTCTGAAGCAATGTGTGCTACCAGCTTGTAAGTAGTAGAGGCAGCCGCGAAACGAGGCTCTGGCTTTCCCTGAAAATCTTTCCAGCTCAGTCGCTCTCCTTCTTTCCAAATGATCTCGTTTTTGTTTTGAGCATTTAAACAGTTGTGAAAATTGAACACAAAGAATAAGAGTAGAATGAATTTTGCACTCATAAAAATGTCATAGCGAATTAAATAATGACTTTCTTTTCTATGCATTTGATCAAAAGTTATTGATGGCAGGACTTTGTTTCGGGATCTTAAAGTCGCGAAGCATGGCTGTTTTAAGATTGATGACCAGGCGATAACTTTTATTAGAACCAAAGGGAACCCAATCTATTCTAGCTTCCCAGCATTTCAGGTCCCTGTAAAGATTCACACTCGTATAACTGATCTTATGTGTATTAAAATCAAAACCACTGGTGAGACCTATTTTCCAGAATTTAGTTGGCATCAGATCTCCATTGAACGTGAGTGTTTGTGTTGGATGCAGAACCCGATCTTCATAATTTTTAAGTTCCAGTCCGTAATTGACAAATAAATTCCATGGAAGTTTTTCATTTTTACTCAGATCATTATCTGCGCCTTGTTCAACACCGTTGGTAAGAGTAGGATTTCGTTTTTTGTTGGCCGCCTCCAGCATATTACTGCTTAACGAGGTACTCACAATGAAATTAGCTGTTTTAAATCTGGCAACCGGACCGCCGGCATCGTAAGAAAAAGCATTGATCCTTTGGTTAGTTTGAAAATTGTAAGCGTATGGGTCGAAGAAGGCTGAAGCCTGCACATCAAACTGCTTGAACAGTTTTGTACGAGCTGAAGCACGAAGATCACTCATGTGAAAACTATCTGCCGCAAAATTGTAAGATCCGTTTAAACTTGCTTCTTGTAACAAGGAAATTTTGTTGTAGACATAGCCTGTATCTGTTTTCTTTTTTGTTTTCGCATCGAGCGTGTTGTAGAGATTCAATGAAAGTGCATTTTGTTTTCCAATAGCGGGCCCGCCAAAAAGTGATTTTTCAAAGATGCTGTATCGGGTGGTGTTGCCCATTGTGTCGCTTGCCACTTTTTTCCAGAAGCCATATTGTTCTTCTCCAAGATCAGGACGGTACAAATAGGTTAGGGTTGGGATCATTAAGTGACGAACCTGAGACAGTCTTCCTTTTTTGTACATGTAATCGAAATACACTTTCGTGTTCATACTTGTACTATAATTCGCATCATAACCTGCAACAAATCCATAAGCTGTGTCTGTTTTTACCTGAGGTGGAATCAGATCTTTCATGAAACGTTTGGATGTACTTTGTGTATACATCACTGAACTGAAATTCAATGCCGGTGTAACGGTAATGTATTTTAAAACATTGAAGTTTGTTGAGATCGGAATAGAATGCTTGATGCCGTATTTTAGATTTTTACTGATATCCCCATTAAAGAGTGTGGAATCGGCACCAACTAAGGTGTTTCTTGCCTCTAAAAGGTAATTCACTCCAATCTTATCAAAAACATTTTGTCTTACAGCATTCTCTCGCTTAAATGGAAAGAATCGATTTACGTTAAAGGTGAGTCCGGGTAAAGTTATCTCTGCGTAATGCGTTTGACTATTCTGACTGTGTGCCGCATTCAAACTGAGTGAGCTAAGTTTAAATGACTTTGTAAAGTTTATATTCGATTGAAAACTGTTATTCAAAAATTCACCTGTATTGGTTGCGTTGATCCTGTTGATCCGCTGATTATTCACAAAATTCACATTGGCTCCAAAACGAATGCTCGGATTGCTTTTGTTATCCTGATTGTGGATCCAGGCGATACTGTAGGATTTGTCTTTACTGAATTTGGAAGGAATATCTTTATCGCCGAAGTTGAAAGATTTATAACCTAAGTTCAGACTTCCGGCTGCTTTGTAATTCACAAGATAATTATTTGTTGTTTTTGCGGCCCAGCTTCCGTTCGAGTAGATATCGCCTTTGATGATCATATCCGTTTGTTCACTAATGCCCCAGTAAAACCCTCCATCCTGAAGAAAAAAGCCTTGCGAAGCAGAGCGACCGGGCATGGGCAAAAGAATTCCGTTCTTTTGTTTTTTTGTATTGGGAAAAAATCCGAATGGCAATGCCAATGGAGTAGGCACTCCCCCAATTTCCAAATACATAGGTCCGGTTATAATTTTATCATTCGGAATCACTTTTGCCTTGGTAGCTCTGAATTTAGTACGCGCGTCTTCATCCTTGCATGGGATGCAGCGCATGTCCTTCATGTAGATCACATCGGTGCTGTCTTTTTTAATTTCGCTGCCAAGTACCAGCAACTCTCCTTGTTTAGTGAGTGCATTGAAGATCTTTCCTTTTTTAGTTTTGAGATTGTACATGATCTTGTCGGCACTCATTTCCTCCCCACCTTCTTTGAACAAAGGTGTACCGATTTTTTTACCCGTACTGTCAGTTTTTCCGTAAGCAAGAACCATGTTTTTTTTATAATCTACCTCAATGAACTGAGATTGCAGGTCCATTGTTCCATAATTCACATGTGCTTTACCGTATAAGTACAATTTTGATTCAGACATGATGCAAACCATGCTGTCTTCTCCTACATAGGTGATGTTATCCTCTAACTCTTCATTTTCGGGGGGAGCAAGCGTATCCACTTTGTTATTTTTCAGCGTATCCTTTCCAAGGGTTTGACCATTATAATCGGTAACCGAAGATATTAACAGGATGAGGAAGAAAACTACTTGTGTATTTAACGTTTTCGTCAAGCGTAATACGATATTTTTATTGCTTAGGCCGGTTTTTAAAAAAGGCTTAATTTACAAAGCTACAATTGTTTACGTTACTAAGGCCCAATTTGGGAAGAGAGATGGTTAAAAAATTACAATATTTTCTGCTATTACTGGCAGTGATTTCCTGTTGCTTTTCTTTTACGAATCCGAAGCGAAAAGGAGGAGGATTACGTGTAATTGTGATCGATCCGGGGCATGGAGGAAAAGATCCGGGATGTAACGGAGTTAGCCATAAAGAGAAGGATGTAGCCTTGGCAGTAGCCTTAAAACTTGGGAAACTCATAGAGGAAAACCTAAAAGATGTTAAAGTGATCTATACCCGAACCACCGATGTTTTTGTGGAGCTGGAAGAAAGAGCTCAGGTAGCGAATAAGAACAAGGCAGATCTGTTCATTTCTATTCATTGCAATGCAGCAGGTAAAATCGTGTATGTAAAAGATAAGAAAACCGGCAAGAAGAGAATGAAGACCTACAAGAACAAAAAGGGAAGAATAGTGCCGGTAGAAAAACCAAATCCTGTTCCGTTTGGAACAGAGACTTATGTGATGGGATTAAAGAATGAAGAAGGCAAAATGAAAGTTGCCACGCGAGAGAACTCAGCCATCTTTTTAGAAGATAATTATGAGACGAAATACGGAGGCTTTGATCCGGAGAGTGAAGAGAGTTATATCATCATGAGCAATTATACTTCAGCCTATGTTTTGCAAAGTGCAAGTTTAGCGGTACGGCTGCAGGAAGAATACGCAAAGAAAGCCGGTAGATATGACAGAGGTGTTCACAGGCAAAGTATCTGGGTCTTGTGGAGAACATCCATGCCGAGTATTCTTACGGAGATAGGTTATCTCACCAATCCATTGGAAGAACAGTTTTTGGGAAGTGAAAAAGGACAAGACTACCTGGCCAAAGCAATTTTCAGGGGACTGAGAAAATACAAAGATGAGCAAGAAGGAAACAAAAAAGAATACGATGATGAGTTTGAGAAACAGGAGCCACTCGAAAATGAGAATATAAAGGCCGGTAATTTACCGAATCAGAAGGCGAGTGATGAAGAGGATGAAGAGGAGGAAAAACCAAAAGATGAGAAGAAGCAGGAAGTAAAGGACACAGTTGTCACCAAAAAAGAAGGAGTGGCAGCAGATACATTGGTGATAGAGGATTCGAAAAAGGACAGTCTGAATGCAAAAGCGATCAGCGATAAATTCAAAGAGCAGAAGAAGGAAGAAAAGAAGGAGGAGGTAAAAAAAGTGATCGCACTGGAAAAGAAGGAAGTGATCGCAGAAAGTAAGATCCGGTTCAAAGTGCAGTTTGCCAGCAGTGATGTAGAGTTGAATTTAAAAGAAAAGAAATTTGCTGACATAGAGCAAGGCGCTTATTACAAGCTGAAGAATATTTACAAGTACACCTCCGGCAATTACAGTAGCATGAAAGAAGCTGTGCAGCATCAAACGAAACTCAGAGAAAAAGGATTCAAGGATTGTTTTGTGGTAGCGATCAAGAACGGGGAGCGGATGGATCTGATGGAAGCAAAGAAGGAAGCAGGGCAGTAAATTATTTTTATTCGATTTTTTTATGGAAGAAATTGCTGGCTAAAAGCGATCGGGTCGGTAGCATATATAAGTGAAAAATCTCCTATTCTTGTTCTGCATAATTTGGTTAAATGCGCCCCACTGTTCAATGCAAGACCCAGATCTCTCGCAATGCTTCTGATGTAAGTTCCTTTGCTGCATACGATTCGAAAGTCAATTTCCGGCAAAGCAATGCGTGTGATCTCAAACTCTTTAATTTCTATTTCACGCGATTTTATTTCTGCTTCTTTTCCTTCACGGGCATACTCATAGGCTCTTTTTCCGTTGATCATTACGGCACTAAAAAGAGGAGGGACCTGTTCTATTTTTCCGATGAAATTCTTTACAGTGGAGTGAATGAGTTCAGAAGTTATATGTTCGGTGGGGAAAGTATGATCAACTGGTTTTTCGAGATCATAGCAGGGTGTTGTGGCCCCAATGAAAAAAGTGCCGGTGTACTCCTTTTCCAATCCCATGAGTTCATTGATGCTCTTTGTTTTTTTTCCGGTGCAAACGATCAAGAGTCCGGTTGCGAGTGGATCCAGTGTTCCTGCATGTCCAACTTTGGGTTTTACTTTTACTCCATCCACAATCAATGAAGGATGATTTTTAATAGCATGTTTGATCTTATTCACAGCCTGAAAGCTGCTCCAGGTATAAGGCTTGTTGATCAATAATATTTCTCCGGCGTGGAAGTTCAAGATCTTTTCAATTTGATTAATATTTGTGACACTCTTTTTTCAGTGGGTATCTGTGCGAGTTGAATTCTTCTGGCATAAGTGATACTGTCTATGACCTCCTTCTGTTTCTCTTCTACCAGTTTTTTCTGCTCTTCTACAATTTCTTTTTGTGTTTCGATAGTGACCTTTTGTTTTTGTGTAATCTTAAAACGATTGAACATAAAGACTGCAAAGACCAGGACCAAGCCTAAGCCACCGAATAAGGCATATTGCTGATTTTTCTTAGCATAAATTTCTGCTCTTTGTTGTGCAAGCTCTGAATTTTTTATTTCTGTAGATTTTACGTGTTCAACAGAATCTGCAGCTGCTTGTTTTTCATATTCGTATTTAAGCTGTTGTTTAATGGATGCTTTGCGATTGTTTTCGTTGGATATACTGTCATGCATATTGATATAAATGGTATAGAATTCTAAGGCCTTTTCATAGTTCTTCTCCATTTTATAAAGGGTGTATAAGTGCATTGCTGCGGTTGATATACATTCGGGAGAACCGGCCTCCTGACCTGAAGACAAAGCCAGGTGACAGAATAAACGGGCTTTTTGATACTCTTTTTTTTCAAGGAGGATCGATCCTAAACCTGCAGAACTGTTTGAAATACCACTTTTGTTTTCCAGCTCTTTGTTTAGATCCAGTCCTTTTTGATAATAACTCATTGAATTGTTCAGATCATGAATAGCATAATGATCCATTCCTAAATAGCAATAGGTATTTGCCACAGCCAGTTTTTCATTTATTGAAAGTGATAATTCTAAGCTTTGCTGATGAAGCTCCAGTGCTTTTTTAAAATCCCCTTTTTTATAATAAATGAAAGCAATATTACTAAGGATAAATGCTTGCCCTCTTACATCATTATCTTTTTCTAATGAAGCTAAAACTTTTTTGTAATATTCCATGGCTTCGGCGAAATGGCCTTGGTCAGCATGTATTGCACCAATATTATTCAAACAGGATTGTATGCCTTTAGCATTACCGGTTTGCTCTAAAATTCGCAGACTTTTTCCCAGATAATCGAGGGTTTTTGGAATATCTCCACTTGTTTTGTAAATAACAGCGATGTTGTTCAAGGTGATGGCAACACTGGTCATGTCACCCAGCTCTTCCATCAATTTCAAACAATTCTTGTAATTCTCTAAAGCTTTCACCAATTCGCCTTTTCCTCTGGAGAGAATTCCAAGATTGTTGAACACGGATGCAAGATTTCGTTTGTAAACCTTTTGCTCAGTGGGATTGATTGACCTCAATTTCAATTTTTCCTCACAGATGGATCGCAACTGATCGTTATAGGGAAGCCAAACAACAGGGTCTGTCTCATTTTCGGTTATGGCACTAAGTATGTTACAACGTGTTGTATCATCTTTGGCTTTGATCAAAATTAGCTTAAGCGAATCGGTAACAGAATTTTGACCGAATACAGTTTTCAGCAGACAGAAATTGAATAGAAAAATTATAACAAGAGTATTTAATATACTAGATTTCACTATTCCTTTTCAGTTTATTTAATTTTTTTGAGATGTTTTGTTCCGATGGCAGATGGGCATCCTGAATTCTTTTCGCATAATAAATGGAGTCGAGTATCTCCTTTTGTTTTTCTTCTACAAGTAATTTTTGGTTTTCCACTTTTAACTTTTGGCTTTCGATCACTGTTTTTTGACTTTGTGTTACCTTAAAACGATTGAACATGAATCCAGCGAAGATCATCACCAGGCCAAGCCCTCCGAACAGTGCATATTGCTGATTTTTCTTTGCGAATATCTCTGCTTTTTGTTTTGCTAATTCCGCGTTTTTAATTTCAGATTCCTTTGAGTGTGCTACGGAATCGGCTGCAGCTTCTTTCTGATATTCATATTTCAATTGCGAACGAATAGCGGATTTCTTATTGGCTTCGTTATTAACGCTATCACGAAGAGTGATGAATAATTCATAACTTTCCAATGCACCATTGTAATCACCCATTGCCCTTTTTGCTTCATACATGAATTTGGCTGTATTCCGAATGGGTTCCGGGGAATTCATTTCCTTCGAAAGTTGCATTGCTTCATCTAATAGGGGAATTGCCTGTTTTGCTTTCCCTTCTTTTACAAGCAACTTGGCAAGATTACAGAGTGAGGCGATCGTTCCTCTTCTTTCTTTTACCTCTCGGCATAACGCAAGACTTTTCTCATAATAAGCTCTGGCCTCTTTGATCTCATTTTTGTCCCGGTGAATACTACCGAGATTGTTGTATGAATTAGCCATCCCGGCTAAGTCTTGCAATTCTTCTCTCATCTTAAGACTCTTTAAATAGTAGTTTATTGCAGAATCAGGGCCATAAATTATTTTGAAGATGTAACCAATATTATTCAATGAATTGGCAATTTCATTTTTGTTGTTTAGTTTGTAATTAAGATCCAAACATTTTCTTTGGTATTCCAGGGATGAATTCACATTGCCTGTCTCCATATGAATTTTTGCAATTTGATTCAGATTCGAAGCGACTTTAATTGAATTACCCAACTTCTCATTTAACTCAAGGGCATTATGGTAATAAAAGAGTGCCGACTTCATGTCTCCAAGCGATAAGTAGCTGTAACCAAGTTCTTGTACCAAACTTGGCTTCGAAATGATATCCTTAGCGCTGTCACTGAGATGATAGGCTCGTTTAAAGAGACGAATTGCCTCTACATGCGCCCCTTTTTTATTAAGGGCGACGCCTTTATTTCCAAGTGCATTTATTAGGACAGGAGTGAATTTGAGTTTTATTGCATCTAGCTCAAGACTATCCCAGAAGGAGCTTCTCTCGATCTTGAGCAAGGAACCCAAACTGCTTTTTAGTTTTAAAACCTCAATAGGGTCTTGTGCGGTTATTAATTCCTTTTGAACGGAATCAATCCTTTTATTTTTTTCCGGTTGCGCAGTTACCGTTAAACTCTGAAAGGTAATTAACGGATAAACAATGAATGTAAAACAATATTTACGGAAAATGCAACTCACGAATTAAAGGTAATCAAAGAAATCAGAAGAGAATAGACTGATCACATCAAAACACCTCTTTTGCCACTAAACGAGTTGCTTCACTTACCCCCATGGTGTAAAAATGAAGACAAGGAACTCCGGCTTTCACCAGTTCTTTTGATTGTTGTATGCACCAGTTAATTCCTGCAGCTTTTACGGCTTTATCATCTTTGCATTTCTCCAACTCTTCGTTGAAAGGTTGAGGAATATCGATATGAAATATTTTAGGTAATGCAGTGATCTGTTTCTTTGAACTAAGCATTTTCAATCCCGGAATGATTGGAACGGTGATCCCGTTCTTACGGCAGAGATCCACAAAATCAAAATACTTCTTATTATCAAAGAACATTTGCGTGACAATGTATTCAGCACCTGCATCTACTTTTGCTTTGAGGTATTTCAGATCGCTGATCATGTTAGGTGCTTCAAAATGTTTTTCAGGATAAGCAGCTACACCGATACAAAAATCAGTAGGTTCTGCTTCTTTCATATCATCATCCAGGTATTTGGCTTCATTCATGCATTTGATCTGTTTTACTAAGTCAAGCGCATAATTATTTCCCCCCGGTTCAGGAACAAAAGAAGGTTCTGATTTAATTCCGTCTCCACGCAAAGCCAGAACATTATCAATACCCAAAAACTGAAGATCGATCAGCGCATTCTCCGTTTCTTCTCTTGTAAAACCTCCACAAATGATATGTGGTACTGCTTCCACATCGTATTTGTTCATTATAGCAGCGCAAATTCCAACTGTACCCGGTCTTTTGCGAATACTCACTTTCTCCAGATAGCCGCCTTCCCGTTTCTTGTAAATGTATTCTTCACGATGATAGGTTACGTCCACAAAAGCAGGTTTAAATTCCATCAAAGGATCGATCCCATCATAAATGCTTTGTATGCTTTTACCTTTTAATGGTGGAAGGATCTCAATTGAGAAAAGTGTGCTTTTACTTTGAGCGAGTTTTTGTGTTAGTTTCATTGTGATAATTTTTCAATCTGAATCAGATAAAATGAATTCAGTTATTTCGAATCTTTAATTGTTTACTGAAATGATCTCTTTGATCTCGGGAACAGCACGGCGAATGGTTTCCTCTATACCTGATTTCATGGTCATATGACTCATGTTGCAGGTCTTGCAGGCGCCTTTTAACTCCAGTTTCAAAACATTGTCTGAACTGATCTCAATGATCTCCACATCCCCTCCATCTGCTTCCAGATAAGGCCTAATTGTATTTAAGGCTTCTTCCACCCGTTTTTGAATATTCTCCATGATCAAGATGGCAAAGATACAAGGAAAGGGCCAATAAAAAAAGCCTAATAATACTGCAGTGTACAGCGTTTAGTGTCTTTCAGTCGCCCCTTTTTATTGTAGTTTTTCAATAGAATGAGTGTGTCAGAGGAATAGGTCCATATCATTTTCCCCAATGATCTATTCTTCTTCGCGAAGCTTTCTGTTGAGATCGGCAGTCCTTTTTCATCATAAAGGCCAACACGGCTGGATGCGAGATTTCCCTTATGGTAGGTGTTAAAGGTTTTTGAATGTGGAATAAGTTTTTTGCTATTGTACATTTTGTATTCGTTTCGCCATTCCGTGACCTTATTGCCTTTTTTATCGTAGTAATGAGCTTCGTACCAGGGCTCAATACTATCCGGGTAATGCACATCGTACCACTTTTGCTCTTTACCTTTCTTTATGTTATAGAACTCTGTTCGTACGATGACCGTTCTGCCTTTCACCTTATACAACACATTCACGGTTTTACTTTTATTTCCCTTATGATCCGTGTTGAAAAGCACTTCCGTTTCATAACCCTTATTGTCTATGGCTGTGTTTCGGCAGACCAGATTCATCTTTTTAACTTCAGGGGTCCCTTTAAAGTCACAATCGTATTTCCAGACCTGCTTTAGTCTGTTATTCTTGCCATAAAGTTTCGTTTCCTTTCTTTGTTTGCCTGTATAATAAGAATATTCATAACGGTTGATCAAGGTCCTTTCTCCTTTTTTATACTTATAGGATTGATGTTCGCGAACTGTACTGTCGTTGTTGTAAAGATTGATCGATTCAGCTTTTAATTTATTACCGGAATAGATCCGATTGACTTTTATTTTGTAATTGGTGAGGTACTCAAACTCTCTTTGCGATCTAAGTTTCCCTTTCTTATCGAAAAATTCGATCTTGCTTGCTAATCCGTTGGTATAAGTGAATTTTTTATGTTCATAATGATTTTTTAGAAAGAGCCCGGTCCTAAATTGAATATTGTGTTTGATCTCTTGGAGAAAGCCCTGCTCATCCAAACAATAATAACTGTTATAGCGTTTATTTTCTTCGACCCATGTAACAGATCTGACCTGGCGTTGAGGTTGAATCAATTTTACCCATGACTCACCTTCATTTTCCAGATAAGGCATGTTAATTGAAGGTTCAGGGGAATAGACGCGTTGTGCAAGAGAGTGGAAGGCGAGAAATAAGATAACAGGAAGTAATACTTGTTTCATAGAATGGGTTTTGTGGTATAATCCACTTTTTGGGATTAGATACAATATTGCCGCAATATTTGCTTATACCCTTAAAAATCATGTTCTTTGCCCTGTGAACGAAGAGAATCTGATATTCGGAACCCGTGCAGTGATAGAAGCACTTGAAGCAGGAAAAGAGATCGAAAAGATCTTGCTTCAGAAAGGATTATCCAATGAATTATATCATCAGTTGAGAAATGCCTTAAAGGGACAAAACATTCCCCTGCAATTTGTTCCGCCTGAAAAACTGAAGCGATTGACCGACCTGCCTGATGGCAAGGCAGGTAAAAATCATCAGGGAGTGATCGCTTATTTAACTCAAATTACTTATTACAATGCAGAAGACCTCTTAAGTTCTGTTTTTGAGAAAGGAAAAATTCCTTTGCTTCTTTTACTGGACAGAATAACGGATGTTCGGAATTTTGGTGCTATTGCAAGAACGGCAGAATGCGCAGGAGTTGATTTCATTATCATTCCAACACGGGGAGCAGCGCAGATCAACGGTGATGCAATAAAGACCAGCGCCGGTGCTTTGCATCGTATTCCGGTTTGTAGGGAAGAGAATTTAAAACAAACTTTGGAATTTCTTAAAGAAAGCGGACTGCAAATCATTTCCTGTCACGAAAAAACAGACAAGTTGATCTACGATGCTGATTTTTCTCAGCCAACAGTAATTATAATGGGCAATGAAGAAAGTGGCATCAGTGGAGAGTATTTAAAGCGAAGCGATATGCAGGTGAAGATCCCGATGCCCGGAAAAACAGCATCCCTCAATGTTTCAGTGGCAACAGGAATTGTTTTGTTTGAAGCCGTGAAACAAAGGGTTCTTTAAATTGTAATTCCTATCAATAGGATATCATCCACCTGTTCATTGTTTCTCATCCATTCTTTGAGATCATTCTGAATGAATTCTTTTTGCATTCTTGGATCTTTGTCTGAACACTTTATCAATTGCTCTTCCAGTCTCTTGTATTTGTATTTTTTTCCCTTTGGTCCTCCGAATTGATCCGGCATGCCATCAGTAAACAGATAGAGTGAATCATTTTTATCGGCCTTTATTTCATGAGAAGTGAATGGTTTTGGGTCGTCGCTTAATCCAATGGGTTGTTTATCTGCCTTTATTTCTTCCATCACACCACGTCCTGAGTTTAATTTCCACAAAGGGTTATTGGCGCCGGCCCATTTTAATATCCCTGTGCTTTTTTCTTTCACCAGTAAAGAAATATCCATTCCATCCTTCACATCCTGACCACTTTTTTTAAATGTATCCAATACCAGTTCTCTTGCCTTGTCCAATATTTTTCCCGGATCGTTCAGATCGAATTCAAACACACAGCGAGAAAGAGCATTAGAGCAAACGATGCTTACCAAAGCCCCCGGTACTCCATGTCCGGTACAATCGGCAGCAGCGTAAAAAGCGTGTGTTTCGGTGGTCTCGTAAAAATAGAAATCACCAGCTACAATATCCTTTGGCTTGTAAAGAAGAAAACTTTTTGGATATTGTTTTTGAATGTCTTCTTCTTTAGCAAGAATTGCATTTTGCAATCGCTGTGCATAATGAATGGAATCCAATATTTCTTTCTGTTTCTCGTCTACAATATGTTTTTGCGATTCAATGATGCGCTTTTGCTGGCGGGTGATCTTTAAACGACTTGACAGTACAAAGGAAAAGAGGATCACGATGATCAAGCCACCGGTGATCGAATAAGTGATCACATTCAACTTCTTTTCTTTTTCTGTTGCTACGGCAATTTCTATTTCGTGCTCCCTTTTTAAAAGTATATTTTCTTTCTCTTTTTTCTCCGTTTCGTATTTGATCTGCATTTCATTGAGGGTCTTGATAGATTCTCTGCTGTAAATACTATCCTTCACGCTCATGCAGCTGTCCTGATAGGCAAAGGCTTTTTCTTTGTTATTCAATTTGAAATTTACTTCACCTAAATTATAATAAAGTGTTTCCTTTAAAGCCAGATCGTTCTCGTTTAAATACTTCAATGTTTCTCTGTAGTAAAAATCTGCCTTACTGAAATCATTCTTATTATAACAGATGCCACCAAGATTCAGATAACAAGCAGCCACATTTTTCTTGTTCTTCAATTTTAAATTCAGGACAAGCGCTTCTTTAAAGTATTTTTCTGCCTGTTCCAATTGTCCTTTTTCAAAAAAGATCACGCCGATGTTGGTAAGGATGACGCTCAGTTCAAATTCATGCTTGCGTTTCTTTCGAATGCTCAACGCTCTTTGATAATATTCAAGGCTAATATCCGGAGAGCCGGCTGCGGCATAGAGATTACCAAGATTATTATAGGCACTCGCTATTTCATTTAAATAAGTGTATTTCGTGGAAATATCCAGACTTTTTTTAGCAAACTCTATGGCCTTTGGATTATTCTTAAGTTTATGGTTGATGATTGCAATCTGGAGATATGATTTTGCAATGAATCTATTATCGCCTAATACTTCAAAATCCTTGAGCGCGCTGAACAGCAGATCAGACGCGGTCTTCAGATCATTGTTCTTCATGTAATAAGAGCAAAGCCCAAAATTAGCGCGAGCTACATAACGCTTATTCTTATTTTGAATGCCAGAAAGTTTAAGGTCGGAATAGATCTTAAATGCTTTGTTCGAAAGATTGTTATTGAGGCAGAGAAAGGCAAAGGCACTTTGAATGTTCAGGTAGTTGAGGGTATCATTCTCTTTTGTTTCCTTGTATAGCCTTTCAATAAGCTGAACGGTTGCTTCCTGATTGCAATAAGCTAGCTCCTCTACCAAAAGGTGTTCGGTCTGTAGTATGCAATCTTCCGTTACACATTTGCTTAATTGAAAGCGCAAGGAATCTATCAAAGCTTGGGGTTTGAGCTTCAACGATAACAGTAGAAGAGAAAATAAAAGTGCCTTGACTTTCAAAATGTGATTGGTTCTGGCCTTCAGGACCAGTGATTAGTTACCTGCAAGTCTCAAGCAAGTGGCTCTGATCATTCCATCAGCAAACACTGAAGTAAACCTCACAGTTGATCCGACATTAATACCAAGTTCAGTCGTATAATTCTGAATAAAATCGATGATGTTACCTGCTCTGTCTTTCAATGTGCCCATACCTGTTGTTAAGTCGATACTTTCTACAGTGCCTTTATCTACCGGGTCAAGACTGCAACCAACACTTGAACCGTCGCTTAAAGCAACAACATCAAATTGAACAATTGAGTTTACGGCTAAACCTAATTCATTTCCGTAAGGTTGTTCAAAGGAGTAGTCTTTTTTTGCAGCGGTGTCGGTTACTGTACCAACGGCTTTGTTTAGCATGATAGTAATTGGTGTTCCGTCCGGTGCTACAAATGTCATAGGATAAGAGTCGATACGAACTACTTTAATTTTTCCTCTGATGGCCATAGAATTTATTTTTTTAAATTATTATATGGTAAATATAAAAAAGCTCTCTTTTAAAACAAATAAAATACCCATCTTTTTATGGTATATGTAAGAAAAAGCAGATTAAATTTATTTTTTGATCAGTTTACGAACCAAAAAGGTAAGAAGCATGATCAGAATGGAGCCTAACCAGGCAAGCGACATATCTTTTTGTGCATCCCATATATCTCCTTGAGTACCAAGGTAGGCAACTCCCTCAGAAGGGAAGAAGACATCAGCCACTGCCCATTCGATGATCTCATAAGCGCCACTAAATGAAAGTGTGATCTCGCAGGGCAATACCCAGCAAACCCAGTTAGGCCATTGAAAATGATTTTTGAAATACTCGCGCATGGGGTAGGCGAGGAGAAAGCCGAAACTAAAATGGACAATGCGATCGTAATGATTGCGGGCTAAATGAAAAGTATCTTTTAGCCAGTAACCAAAAGGATTTTCGGCATAGGTGTATTTGGCTCCGTAAACATGCAGACAAATGTAGACGAACATGATGAAGTAAGAAAGATCTGAGAATTTGAATTTTTTATAGGAAGTAATTATGCCGAGAAGAAATAAGAAAGTGAGGGTGTTTTCGGTGAACCAATTGCTGAGATTGCTGGTACCAATGAATGTGCTGACCCAAAGGATAAAGAAGAGGAGCAGACAAATTTGAAGAAGACGGTTTTGTTTGAAGGGTGTTCGGAAAGAGGAGGAGGCGGAGCTGAAACGTAGAGCCATGTGCAGAACAATTATTTTTTCACCATGAATTCACCCAGCATCCTTATTTTTTCGAGCAGATAATTTTTTCTCAAAGAAGTGATCTTCGGATCGGCCAGTTCTTTCTTGAGCTTCATGGTAATTTTATCTACTACAGTTATTCGTCCCATAAGACTAAGATAAGGAAAAGAATTGTAAGAACAAATAAATATTATGGATCAAAACTTACATGTTGAAAGATGAGAAAAGGTGAGAAAGGGGGGGG
>Ga0268298_10003127_pt1 | contig 17215 bp, 6 predicted proteins | sample WWTPWeurt_MetaG_FD_194462 | JGI IMG/M metagenome (GOLD analysis project Ga0268298, IMG submission 194462) | Activated sludge microbial communities from WWTP in Nijmegen, Gelderland, Netherland - WWTP Weurt | ecosystem: Engineered > WWTP > Aerobic digester > Activated sludge | place: Netherlands...
CGGGTTTCCCAAAGGCTGTATCTTAACGCAGCGGTATTGGCTGCTGGTTGGGCAGACGGCAGCCGATTATTTTGGCTTAAAGCCCGGCGATGTCAACCTGACCGCCCAGCCCTTTTATTATATGGATCCGCAGTGGAATACGATTGCCTGTCTGATCGGCGGGGCTTCTCTGGCGATCCTGCCGCGTTTTTCGCCTTCCAGCTTCTGGCATTCTGTTCAGAAATACAATGTCAGTGTATTTTATGTGATCGGGGCGATGCCGTTCTTTTTGCTCAAGCAGCCAGAGGACCCCGGATTGGAACGGGGACATCGGGTTCGGATGATCTTGTGTTCGGGTATTCACCCAGGTTTTCATGCCGAATTTGAGCGGCGCTGGGGTGCACCCTGGCGCGAAGCTTATGGTATGACTGAGACCGGGGTTGATTTGATTGTGCCCCTGGAAGACAGCGCCTCAGTGGGCAGCGGGGCTATGGGCAAACCAATCCCCTCCAAGCGGGTGCGGGTCGTGAATGATCTGGGCGAAGATGTACCTCAAGGACAGGTGGGTGAGCTGATTGTTTCCGGCGAGCCGATGATGCTGGGCTATTGGAACAAACCCGAAGCGACCGCCGAAACCCTGCGCAGCGGTTGGCTGCATACCGGTGATCTGGTCTACCAGGATGAACGCGGCTACTATCACTGGCAGGCGCGCTTGAAAGATACCATCCGACGGGCGGGAGAAAATATCTCGAGTGCAGAGGTGGAGAGTGTGCTGCTGGAACACCCGGCGGTGCGTTCAGCGGCGGTTGTCCCTGTGCCTGATGAACTGCGCGGGCAGGAAGTGAAGGCATATCTGGTCCTTCAGCCGGGTTTTGTCCCGGATCCTGAAGAAATTTTGGCTTTTGCCCGCCAGAAACTGGCCTATTTTAAAGCGCCGCGTTATATGGAATTTTGCGCCGATTTGCCCCGAACTGCCTCTGAGCGGGTGGAAAAAGCGCGCCTGATCAAAGCAAAACCCGATTTACGTCAGAACAGTTATGACGCCGCCGAGAAGATCTGGCGGTAGGAGGATGAATATGAAATCTATCGAACGGATCGAAGAGGCGATTGCTCAGACGATGCAAGCCTGGGGGCTGCCCGGGGTTGGGGTGGCTCTGGTCGCAGGTGATGAAGTCTATGCCCGCGGTTTTGGCGTTTGTACGGCGGGCAAGGCGGAACCGGTCACCGAACAGACTGTTTTCGCAATTGGTTCCACCACCAAGGCGTTTACTTCGGCGGCTTGCGCCATGCTGGTGGATGATGGCAAGCTGGCCTGGGATGATCCGGTTGTGAAGCATCTGCCAGATTTTGGCTTATATGACCCGTGGGTCAGCCAGAACGTCACGTTGCGGGATCTGCTCTGTCACCGTCTGGGGCTGGAAAGGGCCCAACGCCTGTACTATCATGGCGGCTATTCCCAGGCTGAGATCATTCGCAGAATGCGGTTTTTGCGGCCTGCAGCCGGTTTTCGGACCCAATTTCATTATGCCAATCAGCAGTATGGCGCGGCTGGTTTGATGCTGGAGGCGGCAAGCGGCCAAAGTTGGGATGACTTTATTACGCAGCGGATTTTTGAGCCGGCAGGTATGACGCGCTCATTCAGCAGTTACATCCGGACAGAGGGGCTGGACGGATTGGCCCAGCCGCATGCCGTGTTGGAGGAAACTTACCCGGCCGGTGTGCGTTTCCTGGGCGAGCAGAAACCAATTCCGTGGTTCAAGCTCAACCATGAACCGGCGGGTTCGATCCTGACCTGTGCGGCCGATCTGGCTAAATGGTTGGGGCTGATGCTGAAGGGCGGAAACCCGTTAATCAAACCGGACAGCTTTGCAGAATTGACCAATCCGCAGATGGTGATGCAAAATCTGCCTGAGTCTGAGCTGGCGCCCTTGTATTTCCTGCAGCCGCCAACCAGTTTCTGGACCTATGGAATGGGGTGGTGGGTGCTGGACCACGCCGGATATAAAATTTTGATGCACGGCGGGCAGATGCCCGGGTTCAATTCGGTGGTGGCTTTTGTGCCCCAGGCTGGAATTGGGATTGCAGTCATAGTCAACGTCCACCAGACTCTGGCGCATGCTGCTCTGTTTTATGACCTGTTGGAAATTCTTTTAGACCGGACAGGGCGAAAATGGGGGGAGGAAATTAAACAGGTCGCTCAGGGTTATATGGCACAGGTCAAAGCGGGCCAGGATCAGGCCCTGGCAGCTCGGCAGGCTGGATCTGGGCTTGCTGCGCCGCTGGCAGCGTATTCCGGTGTGTTCTCCAGTGATTTATTCGGTGAAGTGTCCGTCAGTCTTGAAGACGGCCGGCTGGTAATTCGCTATGGGCAAATTTGGGCAGAGCTGGTACACTGGCAGGCGAATACCTTCCTGGCACAATGGAATTTGAAGGGTTTGTTGGATGACAGCCTGATTGAATTTTCAGCTGATGCCAATACATTGGCCTGGGTTAACGATGGTATACCTCACCGGAGAAAATGATGGAACCTACCGAACGAGTATTAAGTATATTTGAAAAACTTTCTGCAATTCCACGCGGCTCAGGCAATGAGGCCGGCGTGCGTGTCTGGCTTGAGGCCTGGGCCGAAGAACACAGTTATCGCTCGCGCTCAGATCCCAAAGGAAATTTGTGTGTTTATGTTCCCGCAACCTCAGGCTATGCCGGTCAACCGGTCCTGATTATTCAAGGGCACATGGACATGGTTTGCCAGAAAACAGCCAGTTCCAGCCATGATTTTCGACGCGACCCGATCCGCCTCTGGCGGGATGGGGATTGGCTGCGCGCCAAGGATACAACCCTGGGGGCTGACAACGGGATTGCTTTGGCGCTGGCGATGGCCCTGGTTGAGGATCTCTCGGTCAGCCACCCGGCGCTTGAACTGTTGTTTACAGTGGAAGAAGAAGTGGGTCTGGTGGGAGCCGATCAGATTGACCCCAGCCTGCTGACTGGCAAGACCCTGCTGAACCTGGATGGCGAAAAAGAAGGTACGCTGACCATTGGCTGTGCAGGCGGTGGGATTGTGACCTTTGTTCAGCCTGCGGTTTGGGAAGGGACAGCTACAGGCAGTCTGGCATTTGAGGTGAAGGTTAGCGGTTTGCGGGGCGGGCATTCTGGCGAAGATATTCATCGGCACCGTGCGAATGCCAACAAGACTCTGGCGCGTGCCCTGGATGCTCTCCAGCAGGTGCAGCCGCTGCGCCTGGCGTTCTGGCAGGGCGGAACTGCCCGGAATGCCATTCCAACTTCTGCCCGGGCGGTAGTCGTTTGTCCGGCCCAGGCCGAGACAGCCCTTCTGCAGTGCGCAGAAGCGTTTGAACGCACATTGCGGGCTGAATACGCCCGTACGGAAAGCGGATTGAAGCTCGAATTACAGGCCGCTGCCCTGCCTGAACAGGCCTGTGATCTGGCGTCCACCCAGGGGATGTTCAGCCTGATGCTGGCGCTGCCGAACGGGGTGACGGAGTTTTCTGCCGAGGTTGAAGGCGCTGTTGAGACGTCCAATAATGTTGGGGTGGTTGATTTGCTGCCGGCCGGCCTGCAGGTGGTTTCTTCTCAGCGCAGCGCGGTTTACTCACGCTTGCAGGAAATTACCCGGCGGGTGGAAACGATCGGGATGCTTTCCGGCGCTGTAATCAGTAAAACCAAATTGAACCCACCCTGGATGCCCGACCTGAACTCGCCTCTGCTGAAAAAATGCCAGCAGGTGTTTCAGGAATTGTATGGCGTTCCTGCCGCTCTGGCTGTGACACACGGCGGGCTGGAAGTTGGCCGCTTGAGTGAACGCTGTGGGGGACTGGATGGTATTTCGCTTGGCGTAACACTGCGTGACCTGCACTCGCCCGATGAAATGCTTTATATTCCATCCATAGCACCAGTTTGGGATTATCTTGTGGCGCTGTTGAAACATTAGCACGCCAGGGAATGGGTAATTCTTAACCCAGAACCAAAAGGGATCCATGTTTTCAATTTTGTATGGACTTAGCGCAGCCGCTGCCTGGGGCGCAGCAGATTTTACCGGCGGAGTGATCAGCCGCAAGTTGACCCCAGCCAAGGCCACATTCTTTGTGGAGATATTTAGCTTGCTGCCTGTGCTGCTGGTTTGTCTTCTTTTTCCGCAGCCGATGCTGGACTGGTCGGGCTGGTTGTGGTGCGGCGCAGCCGGGGCGATTGGTTCGCTGGGGCTGCTGCTGCTTTTTCGGGCCTTTGCGGATGGGCAAATGTCGGTTGCTGCTCCGGTATCGGCTTTGATGGCGGCCTGTTTGCCTGTTCTGGTAGGCAGTTTTAAAGATGGTCTGCCATCGGCCGCGACTTTTGCCGGGTTTGGTCTGGCTCTGGCGGCGATCTGGTTGGTTTCGCGCAGTGATGCTCACCAGAAACCTGCCCACCTGCATCTGCGTGATTTACTTTTACCTCTGATCGCCGGGATTGGTTTTGGCTGTTATTTTATATTTATGAACCAGGGCAGCCAGACCAGTCTGTTTTGGCCAATGGCTGCCTCCCGAACAGGCGGAACGCTGGTGCTTCTGCTGGTTCTCTTTCGGCAGCGCCAGAGCATGCGCCCGCCTCGCTCGATGTGGGGCCTGCTGATCCTGAACGGGCTGCTCGATTCGGGCGGCAGTTTCTTTTACATCCTTGCCGGACAAAGCGGACGGATGGATGTGGCGGCAGTGCTTGGGTCGCTTTATTCCGGGGTGACCGTTTTGTTGGCCTGGCTGCTTTTACATGAAAAGATCAATCGGGTTCAGGTGTTCGGTATTTTGAGCGCCATGCTGGCGATAATTTTGCTGACCATTTAGTGTAAATTTAGGGCGGCGCCCAGAATAACAATGACCAGTACGCTGACCAGCGCCCAGGACGCCATTGCGCGGCGAGTTTGCAGACCGACCGTCAGGTCAATTTCCACGCCAACGCTCAGGCTGTTCACCATTCTGCGCAGCAAGACCCACAGCCCGGCCGAAAGCAAAACCAGATAAATCACCAGGAGCAATCCCAGGGATTCGCCATAGATGGATATGTTGGACTCTCCAAAGGCTTCCAGTCCGGTCAGGTACAAAAGCGGCTGAAAACCGCCATTCCAGAGCGTGTGCAATCCCACCGCTGCCAGGTAAGCTTTGAACAGTTTGATTGTGCCCTGTTCTTTCATTCGGTACCAACCAAGCGCCACCAGGCCGCTGCACAGTGGATGCAGTACTGCGCCAAAGCCGCGCAGCAGTGTGACACCGCCCCAGGTCCAGCCGTTGGCCTGGGCATACAGGCCTTCATACAGCATGTTTTCAAGCACTGCAAAACCGGCGCCGCAGGCCAGGCCAATGGCGAATGCCTGTTGTTCGGTTTTGATCCGGCCGCGCCCAAACATGGGCAGGCCTAATACTTTGGCAAATTCTTCCGGGATGGGCGCTTCGAGGGCTGTGGCAATCATGAAAACGATGATGAAGGGGGAGGCGAACAGGCGCTCGATCATCCCGGATGTGCCCCAACCCAGGCTGGCAAAGCCATAAGCGAATTCCTGGAGAGGAGCGATCAACAAAAATACCAGATATGGAAGGACTGTTTCCAGGAAAATGGCCAAAGCAACAGAGATTGTGCTGCCAGCGATAAAGGCCAGGGCCGTCTGCCGCCAGGTCAGCGGCCAGGCCAGCTTGCGGTAAACCCATGCCAGGACAACCAGACTGGGTAAAGCGGCTCCAAGAACAAAGACGATTGGAAAGAGAAAGCCGGTGAGAATATTGAAATTCAGCAGACTGCTTCCCAGACCTAAAACAACCGCGAACACAATCCCGCCAAAATAAAAAGGAGGGAATTTGAGCGTTTTTGAACGTTTGCCCGTCAGAGAGTTATAGCCATGGACGAGGGCAAATGGACCGATGATGATCCCCAGGTAGGAAACGGCCGCTGAACCGAGCTGATACTGCAAGATCTCAGTCAGACCACCAGACCAGAGCGCCCCGAAGATTCCGGTAAAATTGGTCAGGCCAACCAGGCATAAAAGCGCGCCGCTGGCCATAGCGATATAGGCAAAGAATTTGGAAGGTTTGTTCTCCACAGGTTTAGCTCCAATGATCCAGTGTATCAATCAATTCGCGTGAGCGAATTTTGATTTGTTCGCGCTTCAGCTCTACCAAAATGGCTATCAGGATGAAAAGTGCGCCAACTCCCAGGGCCACGAACCAGGTGCTGATTTTGAATACAATCACCAAAACGACGATTTGGGCCAGAACATTAACCACACTTGCCCCAATTCCAATGGTGAATGGCAGCTTGCGGCGCTGGAGTACACCCAGGATGATCAGCGCCAGGCCTTCTACCAGCAGCAAGACAAAGTAGATTATCTGGTAATCATCCCTGACATTGATCGATTGGATAAAGGATGTCACCAGCAGGACAGCAAAACCGAACAATTCCAGGGCGACACCAATTTTTGCCCGAGCCTGCCTGCGTTCAAAAAAGCCAATCAGGCTGAAATACAACCCGGTCGGGATGGCGTACCACTGAGGTTGGCGGATGTCGAACGTGATCAGCAGAAGCACCCAGGCGATTTCCATCAACGCCAGGCCCAGGTAGCTCAACTGATAGCGCTTTGAACGATAGGCTGCGCTGACGTATTGGGCGCCTGCAAAACCCAGGCTGGCGGCAACCGCTGTGGTTTCACTGAAGATGAAAAACAGGTTGACGACAAGGGTAAATGTAGACAGCAGCAAGCCGCTGGCAAACAAAGAGTTAACCCAGATATTGAGCGGCTTTATGCCTTCCAACTGTTTTTCGGTCATCAGGGCGAGCAAGTACATGCCAAAACCAATGCCGCCAAAAATGAACAAACCGGTGGGCAGCTTTATGCCCTGCTGCCCCAACCAGGCGCCAAAACCCAGCAATGCGAACAGATAGACGCCGTAGGTCAGCGGGCTTTGCAGCCATACCAGGGCAAGCAGCACCAGCAGCAGGGTGTGCCCACTTGCAACGATCGTTGTTACACCTGGGTTTTGGAGGGCGACACCCTGCCAGATCAGGATGCCGAGGACAGTAAACCCGAAGAAAGGACGCGACCAGGCATGACCCAACAGCCTGCTGAGCAGGCTCTCATCACCGGGCTGGCTGGGGTTCGTTCGGCGGTCAGCCCATAAGCCGAGCAGAGCAATCAGCCAGTTCAAACCCAGGAAGGGGACGCTGGCATTATAAAAAGGTTTGTCGGAAGGTGTTATTCCCAGGGCAGTCAGCAGGGTGAAGTTGGCGCCTGCCAGAGCCGGGTAGAGCCAGAGGGGTTGGTGGAAGACAAAAGCCGAAATGGCATACAGGCTGGAGGCGGCCGCAAAGGCCAGACAGATGGCCAGCGGATCGCGGCTGGATTGGACAATCATACTCAAGCTGAGGGGATAGGCCAGCAGGTAGAACGGCGCCGCCGGGTGTTCCAGCCAGGCAAACCAACTGGACCGCAGGGATGGGATGGGCTGGCGGTGGAATACCAGCCGGCCGACCAACAGGCAGCCAATGATCAGCGGCAGCCAGGCCAATCCATACCATTTTTCATCCAGGCTCGTTGAGGTGATCAGCAAATAGTAGGGGACGGCTGCCAGCCAGACCGCCGGATAGACCAGCATGGTTTCTTTCCACTGCCAGGCCATCAAGCTGTAAAGGCCGACACCGATGCTAAAAATGAGGATCGCCAGATTCTTTTCAGAAGTGGCGGCCGCCAGTGCAACTGGCATGCTGAGGAAGGCCAGGTGGTAAAACGGAGCGGCAAACTGAGCAATCGTTTCACCCGAATGGATTTTTCGCCGGTTGAACCAGCTCGCTGCGCCCAGGTAGACCGCTGAAATGGCTGTGAATGCCCAGGCGGTGTTCGCCAGATTGAGCTGATTGTTGTAGTGCAGAACCACCAATACGATCACGGCTGTCAGACTGTTTGACAGGTAGAGCCAGAAGGCTTCCCGGAAGATGTAGGCTGAGACGGCATAAACCAGTGCATCCAGCGCCAGGACGTAGATCGACAGGCGTTCATCCTGGAAGGTGATCATCGCCCCAATGGCTGTTAGCAGGTAGCCCATGCTGTACAACGGCCAGGTGAAATATGGCTGGAGGGCGCCCTGGGCCCGGGCTTTGCGCAGCCACAGTCCGCAGGCCACATACAGTGGAGCGGCTAACGCCAGCCCAACCCCACGCCAGGCCAGAGGCACACTGTAATAGGCCTGAATTTGGGTAATCAGGACCGGCAGGGCATAGGCGGCAAAGAACAGGAATATGGTGGCGGCGACCCGTTTTACACTCTGGTCTGCCCGGCGCAGGAAGTAGCTGACGAAATCTTCAAAGGCATGGTGTCGATTGCGTTGAATGAGGACATGCGAACTGACAGCCAGCAGGATGGCTGCTGCCAGGGAGAAGATGTTGGTAACCCGATCGGACACAGACCAGATCAGGCTGAAAACCGCCAGGCTATAGCCGAAGAGGTAGGGACCTTGCGAAAAGCGGACTTTGAGTTTGTCCAGGGCGAAACCCGCCAGCAGGGCTGCGGCTGCCAGAGCCAACCAGTACAGCGCAAAATCCACCGAAGCCGAATTGGGGGCCAGCAGGATCAACGCCAGGGTATACGGAACCCAGCTGAGCCAGGCGGCTGCATGGGCAAAGACCCGGCGCTGGTTAATCCAGGCGGCGGTTATATAGAAAAGCACAACGACAGCCTGGGTAATTACAAAGCCCGGCAGTTCAATCATGTCCGTTGAACTGTGCCATTGGCCGAGGATAAAACGGCTGGAAACCGCGGCCCCAAAAGCCAGGCTGATCAGGGAATAAACCTGTCCGGCCAGGTGGAAGGGTAAACTGTAGCTGGGATGCAGGCGCTTGAGCCAGAGTGTCAGGACGAGGTAACCCAGAGCCGGAACTGCCAGCGCCAGAAGCAGGTAGCTGCGGACTACATTCAGGTTGTACAACAGCGTTACACCCCAAAGCGGGAAGACCCAGGCGGCGGCCCACAAGAATACGTTCCGGGTCAGGGTTCGGAAGTCATTCTCCGTGCGACCAAAGAACACGGAGAGCAAGTCTTCCCAGGTCTGCATGCGCTTCTTGTGAACCAGAACAGCGCAGGCGGTTGTGATGGCAACCCAGATTCCCAGGGCCCAGGTGAATTCAGGAAATTGCAGGGCGGCAAAGAGCAGCGCCCCGCTGGTCAATAGGGCTGCTCCCAGATAGAGGCCATGCGCATAGCGAACTGATTTGCGGTCTAAAACGGCGGCTGCGATTGCATGCGCCAGACCAAGGATCGACCAGATCAGGCCGTATTGTGGAAGCCAAAGTGGAGCGCCAAAGAGTTGTGCGCTGTACACAAGGAAGAAAAACGTAACAGGGAAAAATGCCAGGTACGGTTCGATGAACAAAGGCAGGCGGCTGCGGTTCAACCAGGCTGCCAGGATGGCGATCACAGCAACCAGGGCCTGGGCCAGAATACCTGGCAGGAAGATGTTCATATCTGCAGGAATTTGGTTTGGCCAGATTGCCGATGTGGAAAAGTTAGCCAAGGTCAGGCTGAAACCCAGAGCGCTGAGAAGAATGACACCCGCATTGAGCGGCCAGCGGAATGCTTTAGTCCAGGCCAGTCGTGTTTGGTTGGTCTGAGCGCTTTGGGCGGCGTGCAGACCGCGCTCGACGAACAGATAGACCAAAGCCAGGCCAGCCCAACACAGACTGATAAAAATCGCGGAGATCTGCAAGGTCGATAATCCATACCCAAAGGTGAGTGCGGCAGCCAGGCTGGACGCCCAGCCAAAACCACTCTTACGGAAGTAATAGGTATTGAAGACCAGCAGGCCGGTTGTCATCAGGGTTGCCAGCGTGGCAGCCCATGGCAAGTACGAGGCGGGCGTGGAGATTGCCAGAACAATTTGGCTGGCGACTACGACCGCGATCAGTCCGTTGGAAACCCAGAAGAGCGGGTCTGCCTGGATTTTGATCCCGGGACGGCTGGCATACTTGCGCAGGAGGACGCCAATCAGGGTGTACAGTGGGCCGGCGATCAGGGTGAAAATCATACAATAGGCGCCTGGATGGATATTGATCTGCTGGAGGATGACCCCGACAGGCCAGATCAGCAGAACTGCAGCCACGCCTGTTTCAATTCTGCGCTGGTGGAGAACCGAAAGTGCAACCAGTCCGCTCACAGCCATGATTAATGCACAGATGAGCGGGATGGGCGTCAGAATAGAGGTGGAGATACCCAGGATCAACAGAGGATAGGTAAGGACATGCAGTGGCAGTCGATAGGCCGTTTTACGCCGGTGGAGGAACTGCCCGGCAGCAATATAGAACAGCCCGGTGAGGGAGGCGGCCGGCCCATACCAGGCGAAATTGAGGTTGAAAAGTTTCCAGACCGAGACGGTCAGAATCGGGAACAGGACACCCGCTGGCCAGAGAAAAGCGCCGGTGATCAGTTGGTTGGGAAGCCACTTGAGCCAATCGGATAGGGCCGGATGCTGCCCAGTGTCATGCAGGACGGCAGAGAGAAGATAGACCGTCAGGCACAACGTCATGGCGATGGTGATTGAAAGAGGCTCCAGACCGATTGCAAGATCAACTGAGGCGGCGGTAAAACATAATAAAGTCATGAAATGGCTGGTGACAATGAGCCAGCGGATATATGGAGCGGTCTGGCGCAGCAGAGCTGCGGCGCACAGGTAAACCAACGTAAGCGCCAGCCAGCTTACGATCAGCCAGCCGGTCGGTTGACTGAGTTGAGAGGTTGACAGAAGGTTATTGGCTGCCAGAGTGAAAGGCATGAGAAACAGGCCAGAAGCCGCCCAAACCAAAACCGGACGGGCAAACAGGTAAGCACACAGAACTAGCAGACCACTGGCAAGTGAAAGCGCCACAACCGAAGCCCAGATATTGAAATTGGCGTCAATCAGGCCACCCGCAACCGTCAGGCCGACCAGGGCCATTCCAGCCAGATTGATCAGTTGTAGATAGGTTTTGTATACAGGATTGACAGCAGCGGGTTTCAGTTTGTGGGCTGCGAGCAAATAGACCAACGCCAGGAGCCCTACAGCAGTGGGGTACCAGACTAGATCAATATTGAGCGTCAGCAGGCCAAAAATCAGGGCGACTGGCAGGGCAAGCATGGCCGCTGCGGCCTGGTACCAGGCTGGGAAACGCCATGCCTGCAGACCATAGGCGATACTTGCCAGTAAAAAGGCACAGGCTCCAGCCAAATAGATGGGTCGGGCAGCAAATAGGACGATAATCAGGCTGAGTGGCAGTAAAACCTGAGGCAGTATCCGGACGGCCAGGGCAAACTCGGCCAGGTTCTTGGCTTTATTTACTCGCGGCCAGACAGCAATGGCGATCATCCCCGCCGCAGAAGCGGTTAATGAGGTTACACTCCAGATCGGAGGCAGGTTGAGTACCCTGGTGAGCGCCAGGATTATACCTGCCCCACCAAGCAGGGTTATATGATGGAAGAATTGGCGGGGCAGTTTCCAGGCGGTAAAAGCGTAAAAGATTGTACACACTACAGCCACCACCAACCAATACAGAGCGCCGGATCCACCCTGCGCCAGGTTGCCCAGCTGGTAAATGGCTGCAAAGTCGACTGCGATCAGGAGTTCGCCGATCCCAATCAGAGCTGTGCCGGCCTGTTCCAGGTGGAGTTTGCTGCGCAGCAGCCAGCCGCCGGCATAAAATGCTGCCGGGACGGATGATATGAAGAGCAGTTGAATGACAAAATTAAAATTGTTCCAAAAGCTGATGACCAAAACAGCAACCGACACGACAAACATGAACGCCCCAAGGTAAAGCAAACCCCGCATCAGCGCGCCGGAAACTGCGGCGTCGATTACGGTCTGGCGGGCTTTGGCCCAGTCGAAGGGTGGTTTTGCGGGCTTTGGTGGGGGAGGCGGGGAGACTGGCTGGAGCGGTTTCGGTGCAGCTTGAACCTGGGCAGCCCGGGCTGGTGCTGCCTGGAGAGGTTTCACCGTGACGGTAGCGGCTGGATTGGGATTTTGGGGAGCAACAGATTGGGTGGTTCGGGGCGGGGCTGGGGGTTTAACCGATTCTGCCGGCGTTAGTGCGACAGGTTTTGGCGTTGGAACTTGCGGCGTTGGTGTTTGTTTTTCAGTGACCAAAGGTTGGACAATGGGCTGCGAAATGACCGCAGGAGGGGAAACCTGGGCTGGGATATTGGATTGCTGAACCTGAGCGAGGGATTCTTTGTAAAGATGATCAAGCCTTTGGTTAACCCGTTGTTGGAACAACTTTACTGCAGGCGGGGGGATAAAGTTCAGGTTTTTTTCTGCCCAATCCTGCATATATGCAAGATGGCCAATCTCATCTACCAAACGGCGGTTAAAGGTTTGCTGGCAGTTTGCACAGTGGAATTGTTCGGTTTCGATGGCTATAAGATCACAATGAGGACATTTCATTTTTTAACTCCAACCTATTAATGACTTTGAACCTATTCGTAAACGGCAAATATTCCAGGAACAAAACCCTTGCCTATATCATTCGTGTTTCTATTTTCATTATGGCACAAAAAAAACGCCAAAAAACGCCAAGTTTTCCAGCCGAACAAGTTTTAGGCCAATTCTTTACATTTCAGCCGAGCGATTCTTAAAAAGCAAAAAACAATCTTATTTGTCCGCTTGCCTTTGTGAATATTGCACCTTATAATTTGTTGTAACAGAATTCAACCTAAACCAAAAAACTAAGTTTTTCGTAACTTCTCAATAAAGTGGGATGTGGGGTGTTTTCGGCGGGCTTCGCCCGCCGAAAACACCCCACATCCCCCGACTTATTGAGATGATACAGTTTTTCAGCGATTTCAAAACAGCACAGGATCTGAGGGAGTGGGAATGTGATCTCATTATTTGCGATTTCTCTGATTGTCGAATTTGCTGCATTATTGATTACCCTATGGTTGGGACTATATCTGGTTACGCGCAGCCCGCGCCAGCCCGAAGCCTGGCTGGCAGCTTTGACTTCCTGGTCGATCAGCGGCTTATTTCTCAACATGATTTATTCGGTTATCCCACCGGCAATTGCTACCAGCACGGGAACCTGGCTGGAAATTCTGTTGTTTCTTTGGCCCAGGCAGCTTTTGGCAGGGAGCGGATCGGCCTGGCTTCAGGGTTGGTCAGCTACACCGGCGATTATCTTTTGGTATCACGCCACAGCCTTGATGCATCCGGGGAAAATGACACTAGGGCGATCCGCACTGGTCATGATTGGGTATGTGCTCGCTTTAGCCGGAATCTCGCTGCAAGTGATGAACCCGAGTTTTTATGCGCCCATTTCGGGTGATTTGTTGTTTTTAAATGCCCTGCATGGCAAGAGTGTATATGCGGTTTTTTTGGGAGTTCTCATCGTTTATTGTTGTTTGAGCATTTACAATCTGGGCCAAACTGCCCGAGCAGAGCCCCGTCTTCTGCCTCGCCGGCAGGCGATGCTGCTGGCTGCCGCGACTGTGTTTGCTGCCCTGACTGGACCAATGGGGATGATCGCAGCCTTTTTTAATATCCCTGTTCCAATGTTTTTGATAGCCGCCCTGATTTCAATGGCAGTCCTGGTAACTGGTTTTGGAGTAGCGCGCTATAACGCTCTGGTTGAGAACCGAATTTTCACCTGGGATTTTTACTATACAGCAGGCGCCGTCAGCACTGCTGTCGTTTTCTGCCTGGCAGTCACCTGGATTACAGGTCAATTTTATGAATTTCCCCCCTTCCTCTATGTTAACATCGGCTGCCTGGCGGTTATCTCCTATACCAGTGTGGATGCAGCCCGCAAAGTGGTGGATTTTCGCTTTCTTCAGCAGGAGAACCGCAGCCTGCGCGACCGTCTGCGGAGATTGAAGAACGACCCTGTTGGCAGCGATATTCTCCAGACGCTCGTGGTTTCATTGGAAACAATGGTAAAACCGACGATGTCGGAATATGCGCTTTTATTCTTGCGAAATGAGTCGGTGTGTGAACTTGTGGCTGTTTACCGATGGGAAAACCCTCTCGTTCAAATTTCCCCCGAGCTGCTTGGGGCGGATGATTTTAAACGCCTGGAAAAGGGTGATTTGCCCGCTCCCCTTACATCTGCCGCACTCTTGTTTCCAATTTATACAGGCGACCGTCAGATTGGCGCCCTGATATTGGGCCCAACAGAGCACGGGGCTGATTTTTCGCCGGTTGAAATTGAACGCTTGCTGGATTGTAATGATTATCTTGCAGGTCGTTTGGAGTTTATCCTGCTGCAGCGCAGATTGATGATTCAGATGAGCGAAACCAGCCTGCCTGTACCCAGTCCAGTCGATATGCCTGCCAGCCCGATTACCCCACAGGTGGTGGACCAGGCACTGCGCAGCATCCACGAGTACGCCCGGTTGGCTGAACTGCCCTTGGCAAAACTCAAGTTGGTGCAGCGTAAGCTCAATTCGAACCCAAGCCACATTGAAGTCGGCGAATCTGTTTACCGCGTGATGCTGATGGCACTGGAAAAATTACATCCCAAAGCCGAGCAGGGACGCCCAGCAAAGAATGCTGCCATCAGCCGCGATTGGTATCCTTTTATCATTCTACAGGAGGCCTATGTGGACTGCCTGCCCAATCGTGAAATAATGGCGAAATTATATATTTCGGAAGGGACGTTTAACCGCACCCGGCGGTCAGCTATTCACAGCCTGACACGTCTCTTGATTGAGTTGGAGCAAGAAGCCAGTTAGCAAATAAAAACTCTTGGGGTATCCAAAAAGGATACTTTTTGGATACCCCCTGCGTATATATGGGAATTCTTGGGGTACATCGACCACCACACGTGGTGGTCGATGTACCCCAAACCCTTCTCTTTAGACAGCCCCAGAGTTTTTATTTGAGATATTCGGGCGCAGCTGCCTGGACCATGATTTCGACGGCTGTTCCATCGCTGTATTGTCCGCTGAAGCGCCAGACAGGCTGGATGTATAGAGCGCCAGCGGCAGGTAAGGTGTATCCAACCCCGCTCAGATTGGCTGTGTAATACACCAATTCCACCTTGTTGATGATGAGGGAACGGCCGGCTGCCGGTTTTTCTTCGATCACTGTATCCGGTAAGGCGGAACGAATGACATAGCTGGCCATATCATCCTGGTTCGTTACCATGCTGGCGCTTGATTCTGTGATCAGCGGGTAGCCAGCAAAGGATTTATCCGGAAAAACAGTCCCTTCAATGATGATTAAATCCCCGGGCCGGCCTACAGAGCTGTTCGCCCCAAAGCCAATCGAAGATTCGAGGATAAACATCTGGTTATCCTGGGTTGTCAGGCGCAGGACGGTTTGCCCATCCAGCGTAACCGCTTCATACCGGCCGACAAAAGCTGCGTAGTGCACTCCGGGGTAAATTGGTTCAAAGCGTTCCACATTCAGGATCGGCTTGCCATTCTGCATACCTTCAATGACACCCCAGACACGGATTGGCAGGCGTAAATAATTCTCAATACCGGCTAAACCTGCACCCTGAGCCACTGTTACCAGCCCGCCAATTTCTGTGCCCGGCAGGGTTGATTCCAAACCAATGATTGTTTCTATGGTTGTACTGCCATCGAGATATTGGTGGATGGTCATGGTGGGGTAGCCAATCAGGCCATCGACGCGCTCTCCGGCTGAAGGGAGTGGAACAGTCGTTGGGGCTGGGACCGGGTTTCCGCTCAGGTTCAACTCTTTGAAACCTGCGCCGCCACCCCCGCCGCCGCTGCCAGTCGACCCGGTTTGGATAAACATCCAATCCATCTGCGGATTAGCGCCTTCCAATACGATGCCGCGCACATTGACTGGCGCTCCTGGCAGGATGGCAGTTTGCAGTTCAGCGGGTGCATCAATCAGAAGTAATCTGCCGCGGTCAGCACTGACCAGGTAGGTCTTGCCGTCCTTGAATTCCAGCGTGCCTTCAAGTGATTCGTCCATAAATGAGGATGTTTGCCAGCCTGAAATATTGAAGACCTGGCTGCCTGAAGAGGTGTTTTCCAGTGTGCCCATCAGGTGTAAGAAAACACCCAGGTTGGCATTCTGGAGCAAGCTGGTTGTGCTGCCGGAAAGCAGATAGTTATTGAAGGTGATCAGCGGGGCGATTCCTGGTTCGGCAGACTGGAGAATTTCAAGGTAGCCGAACATCTGGACAGGTTGACCGATTGGGTAGCGCCGCCCCCAGGTCTGGACGGTAGATGTGTAGGGCCAGCCAACACTGATTTCAAGCGGGCTGCTGGCTGAAAAATTATCGAGACTGCCGTTTTGAATATCCTGCCAGGCTTGTGCTGCGCTGCGCAGCGGGATGACCGCTGCCGCCTGGAAAGTGGGCAGGGTTGACTCCACTCGTTTTACCTGTCCAAGCTCGTTAATGGTTACATCAATACTGACGGGCCGGGCTCGGCCGGCGTAGATAGGCAGATCAGAAAGAATCTGGTTGAACTGGACCAGACCAGGCTGCCCAGGATTGGTCAGCACATGGTGTGGGAAATCCAATAAACTGCGCTCCTCCAGCCAGGTCTTTGCAGCCTGGATCTGGGCATCCACGGGCGGCAGATTCAGGCTGCCTTCCGGGGCTGTAAGGAGATTGGCATCGTAGAAAAAGTTTTCTACAGAGCCGAGAAATAGGACCCGCTGGATGCCATCTGTGACGACAAGGATCGGCCCGCCACCTTCACTGGGCGTGTTGTAGACATGGCCTTCAATCCCAAGTTGGCGGGCTTTGGCCCGGGCCGAGTCGACATTCAGAGGAAAGCCGCCTATTACCTCGAAAAGTGCCTGTTGTGACGGGTCATCTGGCAGGCTGGCTTTGAGCGTCAGGCGATCTCCGGGCAGGTATGGGCTGCTGACTGAATTGGTGATATCTTCCAAAGTTGTCGTTGGCGCTGGCTGAGCAGTGGGGATTGGGGTGTCGGTTTGTTGAGCGGGAGGAAGTGGCGAGGGTGTGGCCTCGGCCAGAACCTGTGAGGCTGGCGCAGGGCTGCTGGCAGCCTGGGGCATTTTTGCCGTTGGGAGGGTGTTTTGGAATATCCAGGCCAGGCCGAGCGTCAATGCCAGGGCCATACCAGCCCAGGATATTGTTCTAAAGGCTGTTTTTAGCATAGCGGAAGGGCCGCCCAATTTCGGGCTGGCAGGGCTTGCGATGCGTTCGGACAGTTCCTGCTGGAGTTCATTCGCAAAACGGGCATTTGGGCGCACTTGCTGCATGGTCTGGCGCAGAGCCGCCATCAGTTCCTGTT
>Ga0268298_10003129_pt1 | contig 17208 bp, 14 predicted proteins | sample WWTPWeurt_MetaG_FD_194462 | JGI IMG/M metagenome (GOLD analysis project Ga0268298, IMG submission 194462) | Activated sludge microbial communities from WWTP in Nijmegen, Gelderland, Netherland - WWTP Weurt | ecosystem: Engineered > WWTP > Aerobic digester > Activated sludge | place...
GAAGTGGCCAAGACGCTCTTCGAAATGCTGCTGCCCAACCGCCTCAAGGAGCTGGCGCCGCAGGAATCCAACCTGGTGCTGCTGGTGGACAAGGTGTCGGCGCGCTACCCGTGGGAGCTTCTGGAAGACCGCTGGAGCGCCTCCGGGCGTCCGCCGGCGGTGGCCGGCGGGCTGGTGCGCCAGCTCAAGACGCCCCATTTCCGGCCCCATCCGGCCCATTCCGTCGAGGCCCGCGCCTTTGTCGTGGGCAATCCCGACCTCAGCGGCTGGGATATCTTCCCCGATCTGCCCGGCGCCCTTGAAGAAGCCGAAACCGTGGCCAGCCTGCTGCGCAGCGGCGGTTTCAACGTGCGCGACAGCCTCGCCGAAACGGTGGATTCCATCCTCTGCGGCCTGCATGCCGACGCGTGGCGCATCCTGCACCTGGCCGGTCACGGCGAGCACGAATACCCGGTCAGGCGCCCCGACGGCAGCACCCGGCTGATGTCCGGCATGGTCATCGGCAAGGAGGTCTTCCTGACCCCCGGCGACGTGGAGCAGATGCGCTGGGTGCCGGAGCTCGTCTTCATCAACTGCTGCCACCTGGGCCAGACCCTGCCCGGCACGCCCAGGCCCGGCCGCTTCAACGAACTGGCCGCTAACCTGGCCATCGAGTTTGTGAACATGGGCGTCAAGGCCGTGGTGGCGGCCGGCTGGGCGGTGGACGACAGCGCCGCCAGCGCCTTTGCCAGCGTGTTCTACACCGAAATGCTGGCTGGCCAGCCCTTTGGCTGCGCGGTGCGCACGGCCCGCGAAGCCGCCATGACCCGCTTCCCCGGCGTGAATACCTGGGGCGCCTACCAGTGTTACGGCGACCCTGGCTACCGCCTGCGCGGCGATGGTTCCGCGGCCGTCGCCCACGCGCCGCGCCCCTACTTTGTGCCCTCCGAGCTGCTGGCCGATCTGGACAACCACCGCGCCACCATCCGCATGAAATCCGCAGGCAACGACGAAGACGTGCGCGCCGAGATGCAGGCGCGGATCGGCGAGCTGCTCGACCGCATTCCGGCCAACCTGCGCGAGGCCTGGCTGATGCGGGCCGACGTGGCTGCCGCGGTGGGCACGGCCTGGGGCGAAACCGGCGCCTGGGCCAATGCCGTCGAATGGCTGGAGCGCGCCCTCCTGGCCGACGAGGGCGACTGCCCGGTGCGGGTGGTTGAGCAGTGCGCCAACTTCCAGGTGCGCCTGGCCGGCGAAGAATGGACGCGCCTGCGCGATTCGGCCCCCGACGAGCCGACGCGCGCCGGGCTGGTGCAGCGCATCGAGAGCGCCATCATGGAACTCGACCTGATCTGCACCCGGGCGCCCACTTCTGAGCGCCTCAGCCTGCTGGGCAGCGCCTGCAAGCGGCTGGCCTGGGTGTACAGCGACGAGCAGCCGCGCCGCGAAGCCCTGCTCAACATGAGCAACTATTACCAGGCCGCGGGTGAAATGGCGGCGCAGGCCGGCAGGCCGCCCTTGCCGTATTCGTTCACCAACGCCGGCATGGCACGGGTGCTGGCGGCCCGCATCGAGGACGACAGCAACGGCGCCTGGCGCCCGGGGCTGCTGGAGCGCTGCACCGAAATGGCCGAGATCTCCCGCCAGATGAACGAGACCGACCCCCATATCTGGAACGCGCTGGGCGTTGCCGACTGCGAACTGCTGCGGCTGGTGGCCGCGCCGCCCACCCGGGAGGCCATGCCCGGCGTGGCCGCGCGCATTGCCGGGCTCTACCGCGATGTGCTGGGGCGTGGTGCCAGCCCGCGGGAAAGGGCATCGGTGCTCGAGAACCTCGATTTCGTCATCGCCATGAGCGACACCACCGCAAAGGCCCGGCGCAGTGCCGGAGAGAAAACCCTGCGCGAAGCGCTAGGGATCATCCGTTCAGGGCTGTGAGAGGAGGCCGACCATGAAAGACGCAGGCAGCGACCGTTGCAAAGACCCCCTCGACAGCTTCCAGGTGGCCACCGCCCACCCCCGTGATCTGGTGGCGCCCAATTTCAGGGTGTACGAGCTCACCCGTTCCGATCTCGCCATCCGGCAGGGCATCGACAACGGTTTCGAAACCGACGCCCAGTTGCGGGCTGCGGTGCACCTCGCCCGCGAGGTGCTCCAGCCCCTGCGCGACGCCTTCGGCAGCTTTACGCCCAACAGCGTGTTTCGTGGCCAGCGCCTCGAACGCGCCCTGAAGCGCAAGCCGTCGAGCTGGATCAGCACCAGCCAGCACGCCCGCGGGGAAGCCTGCGACGTGGAAATCGCCGGCATGCCCACCCTTGAACTGGCCCAGTGGGCCACCGACAAGCTCAAGCTTTTCGACCAGGTGATCTGCGAATGCTACGACCCGCGCCAGGGCGCTAACTCGGGCTGGGTGCACATCTCCCTGAAGCCGCCCGGCGCCGGCACCAACCGCAAGGCCAAGCTCAGCTACGTGCGCGACCCGGCCAGCGGCCTGCTGGTGTATGTGAACGGCCTGACTGCCAGTGTTGCGTAAGGGAAGCGGGCGGCGCCTGCGGGCTATCGGTGCCAATGGTGAGCCAGCCTCTATTTGTGCCACAGGCTGTGGCACAAATTCCAGATCGGCATATTCCCGGTAAAAGGCCAGCATGCGTTTGATATTGCGCTCGGAAAAGCCCTTTTCTTCGGGCAGTTCGTTGTGCAGATCACGGGCCAGACGCGGGATCACCGCAGCGCCCCAGCCTTGCTGCTGGCGGGTGTGAATCAGGGCTCCGATATCCCAATACAGGCAGATCAACTCGGCATTGACGGCGAGCATGGCTCGCGTCTGCGCGTGGCGCACGCGCTGCTAGATGTCGCCCAGCAATGCTGCGTAATCGGTGGGCGGTGAGATGGCTTGATCACTCACGGCTTGCGCTTCATTACGCCACTGTCACCTGGCCGTTCATCAGCAGGGGAAGGAGCTAGTCGTGGAGTTGGGCGAGTTGCTGGCTTTCCTTGGTGTTGTTGGCGATTAGGGGAGTCTCGGAAAGGAGAAGTTCGGATTGTTTTCAGTCTCATCGTAGCCGATGTATTGGCAAATATTCTTCCCCGAAGATTTTTGCGAAAGGTAATAAGGTCTATCGTTCATGTAGAAGCAGTCAATTCGTGAATGAATTGATTTTCTCATTCTTTCATAGCGATCGGGGGTCTTCGATTTGTTGTGATCAAAAGTACTCCCGGGTTGAAATGCAATTGCAATGTAAGGGGCTTGTCGAATAAGTGATCGGTGCCAGGGAGAGAGGAAGACAGGGAACCAAATTTTGTTGTTGAAATAAAACTCAAACTCTGGGTCGTTGGTGTTTTTTGTTCTTTTCTCTGGCCATTCTTTTGGGTCTAAGCCGCGTAACGACTGAAGAGTATGTGTCAGGAACTCAGTTTCGGAAGCCGGGCTGGATGACGATTTGTTGTTGACAACGGCAACGTAGGTTGTTAATGATTTTTCGGTTTCATTCAATTCCGAAGGAGCTGTCTCTGATAGTTTTATCAGGTCCTCGGCGATGGCATCAAAAAAAAGAGACATATCATCAATGGCGCGTACCCACATTTGCCCTTTGTTGAATGAGCTAATGGCGAATAGACATGGGAAGCGGCGTTTGTTTTCGTTGAATAAATTATTGAGCTGAGCCCAGACATGATAATTGGTTTTTCTAAAATCAGAGCTCCTTTGCATTTTGGTCGCCTCCTTGTTCGCATTGTTCAATATAAAAGTCTAATGCATTTTTGAAGGTGGTTCGAAATTGATCGCACTTGATTCTTGAAAAATCGTAATCAAGTTTTCCGTTTTTTATGAATGATGCTGGGCACATTTCGCAGAAGTTATATGCAAAGCATTTTGAGCAATCCCCCTCTTTCATTGCTTTGAATTCAGAATGTAGGGTGCTGGATAACTGCTCGATTCTCAGGTTTTTGGCATCTAGAATGCCATAGGATTCAATTCTTTCACAAAATTGAATATTGCCATTTGCGCGGACATAGGTTCTATTTGCAAATGGGATGCAAGTTTTTTTCCCCTGCCTGGCCTCTTCGTCAAGTTTTCTGCAGGTGATTTTTTTTACCACATCGCCAAGGAACGAGCTCTCAATAGGCTTTAAAAAAACAGGTTTTTTCGATTTTAAAGATTGGTTGACTAAGTCCAGTGATATTGAATTGCTGATTTTGGAGTTGATTTCTAGCGCATTTTGCATGACGGGAGAGAAACGGATTTCTTTTCCTTTGAATATCTCGCTTGATGTGAAATATTCATTTATTTCCCCCGTTTCTGTTGCGTTGCTAATGGTTGAATTTATTTCGATTTGTTCGGCAAAAAAATGGGGGTGCGATTTTAGGATTTTTTTTAAGTTGCTTTCAATGGTTTTGTGAGTTCCCTTGCCGTTTTTCGAGATTCGATGCTTGTCGTGAATGTCTTGCGGCCCATCGATGCTAACTGTGATTAGGAAATTGTTTTTGGCGAGAAATTCTATTTTGTCTTTTGTAAGCAATACCCCATTTGTTGTCAGTGAGTACTTGAAAATGCCGTTGCTTATAAGATTGCCATGGTTGACTAAGTCAATGATTTTTTCATATTCTAGCAATGGCTCTCCGCCATAAAAAACTACGTATGCTTCGCGGCCATTTGTTCTGCCATAAAAGGACTCCATTTCTTTTTTTGCAGCATCTATTGGCAAGGTCTTCTCTGAGTGATTGCGTTCCTGTGGATGAGATTCGTCAAATACGCAATATTTGCAGCGAAAGTTGCAGTCTTCCGTAAGTTCGATTATTAGTGTTTTCGCATTTTTCAAAACATCGTCGCTTATTGATTCTGAAGAAAGGGCATCTGTCCGCGTGTCATGTGAATAACCAAGGTCTTGCAGTTTAATTGAGCGGAAATCTCTGTCCGATTCGACTTCGTAAATATTATTTCCAATGGCGTCAAATATGTAGCGGCGCCCACTCTTTGATACTAGCTTAATAATATTGTTGGTCATTTTTTCAAAAAATAAAAAGGGGCGCCTAAAGCGCCCCTTTCATTTACGACGTTGCTAACGCGATTAGCGTGCGTAGCCACTTTGAAGTTTGCAAGCAGTCGGGGCTTTCCCAGGAACAGGGGGAAACACTTTCTTCAGCATCATCTTCATTTGATAACCTTTCACTAGGGCTCTGATAGAAATTTCTACCAGTTTTTCAACTTTACTGATGAAAAATATGAAAGTCAACTATCATTAAAACATCGTTAAGTGTTTGATTTTTCGTTAAAAACTTTTTTATTTTCTACATGCTCGAAATATAAGCCATTGAAATTTATGAAAAAAATTCAGTTTAATCTCAAGGAAACCTCGAAAAACCTCATTTTCCGGCGTTGTTGCATAACTCTGGCTCAAGCCAAGTAACCCCAACCCCAGACGGACTTCAGGCCTGAGCGACCGTCACCGGCATGCCAAGCCGGTTGAACGTATTCAGAATCACGCAGCGCACATGCACTTCTGCAGCCTGGCGCTCCGGCGCTCGAGCGGCCAGTCGCTCCCCCAATAACTTGAAGCGCAGCATGGTCGTCTCGACCAAACTACGCCGATGGTAGCCGCTCCATTTCTTCCAGAGCGGCCATCCCAGGTACCGGGCCGCCGCCAGCGTTTCATTGCGGGCATGGACGAAAGGCGCCTTGTCATTCCAGGGCTTGCCGTTGCGGCGTGGCGGCACAATGACTTGCGCCCCCCGCGCGTGCGCCGCCCGATAGACGCCCCGCGTATCGTAAGCGCCGTCACCACTGAAACTTCCCAGCGGCTCGTCAGGGCCGAGTTGAGCGAGCAATTCTTCAGTCTGGACGACGTCACCTTGACGGTGGTCGGTCATTTCCACTGCTCGCACATCCAGGGTCTCGGCATCGATGGCCAAATGGACCTTGCGCCAGGAACGATGGTATTCGGCACCGTGTTTTTTGACTTTCCACTCGCCCTCGCCGCAGATTTTGATGCCCGTGCTGTCGACCAGCAGGTGCAGCGGACCTGTCTGGCGACGATGGGGAATCTTGACCGTCAACGTGGCTTGCCGGCGGCTCACCGTGCTGAAACACGGCACCGGCCAGTCCAGTTCCAGGAGTTTCAACAGACTGCTGACCAGCCCTCGGGCCTGCCGCAACGCGAGCTTGAACACGATCTTCAGCGTCAGGGTGGCCTGAATGGCCGCATCGGTGTAGACCTTCGGGCGCCCCTGTGCGCCGCTCCGAACGCCGTCTAGCCAGAGGATGTCCGGTGACATCCAGACCGTCAGACTGCCCCGGTTCTGCAGGCTGCGGTTGTATTCAGGCCAGTTGGTTGTGCGGTAGCGGGTCTTGGTCGGGTTCATCCAGGCACAGTCTACCAAGCGCGACACGTCGGGGTTGGGAGGGGGCTGCTAGAGGGTTATGCAACAAGGCCTCATTTTCCCAAAACCTGCCCATGTAAAATCAACGACTTACAGCGCTGATTTTCGTTAAATCGGGGGTTTCTCGAGGAGCCCTCAAGGGTACATTACCGGGCACCTCGAATAACCCAAGGTTTCCACGGAATCCCGCCGCGAAACGCTGGCCGCGGCCGAACTCTGTTCAACCTCCTCATCAAGGCGCCGCATTTCGCGGTGGTCTGTTCCGTTTTTGCCTCGAATCGCTGAAGCCCGAGGCGATTCGAGGTGCCCCAAAGTCGGTGTCGATCGGTGGGAGTCTACCGACCTCTGGACGGGCTGGCGATGAAAGCCGTATGGGCGCGGGGGCCGTCGTCGTCGAGCGAGACAGTCGCTACGACAGACAGCAGCCCGTGCTGATCCGGCATGGTGAGGCCTCCCCGAACGTATATTTGAATATTAGCAATTTCTAAAATTTCATCTACACTGGCAAGTAATTGATTAATTACTTGCCGCCAGAATGAAACCCCCTGTTGAAGTCACCCCGGTTCGCCTGCCCACGGAAATCCGCCGGGCGGAAATTGTTGCTGCGGTGCTGCGCCTGGCCGCGACGCGCAGCCCCGCGGCCATCACCACTGGCGACATGGCCGCCGAGCTGGGGTTCAGCCAGGGGGCGGTGTTCCGGCATTTTCCGGCCAAGGACGCCATCTGGATGGCGGTGCTCGACTGGGTGGACGCCGAACTCATCGCAGCCCTCGACGCGGCCGCACAGCAGGGCGCCACGCCGCTGGAGGGGCTGGAGCGGGTGTTCATGGCCCACATCCGTTTTGTGGTGGCCAGCCCCGGCGTGCCGCGCATCATCTTTCATGAGCTGCAGCACCCCGACGATACGCCGCTCAAGCAGCGCGTCCGGGCCCTGCTGGGCCGCTACCGGCAGATCCTCGCCCGGCTGCTCGACGCGGCGGCGGATCGGGGGCTGCTGCTTGCGGGGCTCGACCGGCAGGCTGCGGCAACCCTTTTCATCGGCACCATCCAGGGGCTGGTCATGCAGTCGATGCTGGCGGCCGATGCGTCCGCCATCGAGGATGACGCGCGCCGTGTCGTGGCGCTGTACCTGCGCGCCATCGAGGAGAAATCATGAAGCCCGCCGCCGTACTTTTACGCCGGGCCGGCCTCGCGGGGCTGGTGCTGGTGCTGCTCGGGGCCTTTGGGTGGGTGCTGGCGCGCACCGGCCCGCTGGCACCGATCCGCGTGACCACCGCGCAGGTGGAGGAGGGCGCTCTTGCGCCGGAGCTGTTCGGGATTGGCAGCGTGGAGGCCCGCCGCAGCTACCTGATCGGCCCGACGGCGGCCGGGCGGGTGCTGCGCGTGGTGGTGGATGTGGGCGACACGGTGACGGCCGGCCAGTTGCTGGCCGAGATGGACCCGGTGGACCTGGACGAGCGCACCGCCGCGCTGGACGCCTCGGTTGCGCGTGCCGGCAGCGTGGCGGCCGGGGCCGAAGCCCAGCTGCGTGACGCCCGTGCCCGCCGCGAGCTGGCAACGATCAACGCCCGGCGTTACGTGGAACTGGGCGCCAGCCACTTCGTGAGTGCCAGCGTCGTCGAGGCGAAAGAGCAGGAGCAGGTGTCGGCCCAGGCGGGCCTGCAGGCCGCCGACGCGGGCCTTGCCGCCGCCCGGCAGGACATCACGCGCCTCAGATCCGAGCGCGACGGGCTGGCCGGGCAGCGCCGCAAACTGCGCCTGCTGGCCCCCGCCGCGGGGGTGGTGACGGCGCGGGACGCCGAACCGGGTAGCACCGTGATTGCCGGGCAGGCGGTGCTCAGGCTCATCGAGCCGGCGAGCCTGTGGCTGCGGGTGCGCATCGACCAGGGGCGTTCAAGCGGGCTGGCGGCGGGCCTGCCGGCGCAGATCGTGCTGCGCTCCAACCCCGGCCAGGCGGTGCCGGGCAAGGTGGTTCGGGTGGAGCTGGTGAGTGACAGCGTGACCGAGGAGCGCGCGGCGCTGGTGGCCTTCGAGGCGATTCCGGCGGGGGTGTCGGTGGGCGAGCTGGCGGAGGTGACGCTGACCCCGCCGGCCGGCCCATCCGGCTTGCTGCTGCCGGGCGCCAGCATCAAGCGCCAGGGCGGCACCACCGGCGTGTGGCTGCTCGACGCGGACGGCCCGCGTTTTGTGCCCGTGCAGATCGGCAGCGCGGGGCTGGACGGCCGGGTGCGGGTGAGCCGCGGGCTCAAGGCCGGCGACCGGGTGATCGTGCACAGCGAGCGTGAGATCGCCGCCGGCAGCCGCATCCGCGTGGTGGAAAGCCTGCCGGGAGCCGGGTCGTGATCAACCTTGCCGGCCGTGACATCCTGCATGCCTGGGGGCGCTTCGTGTTGACCGGCATCGGGCTGGGGCTCTTGATCGGCGTCACCCTGTCGATGGCCGGCATTTACCGGGGCATGGTGGACGACGCCCAAGCCCTGCTCGGCAACAGCGGCGCCGACCTGTGGGTGGTGCAGAAGGACACCCTCGGCCCCTACGCCGAATCGTCCAGCATTCGGGATGACCTCTATCGCAGCCTGCTTGGCATGCCCGGCGTGGCCCGCGCCGCCAACGTGGCCTACCTGACCATGCAGGTCACCCGCGGCGGGGCCGACGTGCGGGTGATGCTGGTCGGCTTCGAGCCGGGGCAGCCGGGCGAGCCGGGCTATCTCGTGGCCGGGCGCCCGGTGACGCGCAACCACTACGAGGTGGTGGCCGACGTGAAGACCGGCTTCAGGCTTGGCGAGCGCGTCCGGGTGCGGCGGCACGACTACACCGTGGTCGGCCTGACCCGGCGGATGGTGTCCGCCGGCGGCGACCCGATGCTCTTCGTGCCGCTCAAGGATGCCCAGGAAGTGCAGTTTCTCAAGGACAACGATGCGCTCATCAACGAGCGCGCCCGCAGCGCGGCCAACCCGCAGCTCAACCGCCCCGGCGTGCCCGGTCTGCTCGAGGCGATCCAGGCCTCCCAGGCCAGCAGCCACAACGTGAACGCGGTGCTGGTGCAGGTGAAAGCAGGCGTCGATCCCGAACAGGCGGCGGCCGGAATCCGGCGCTGGAAGCACCTGGAGGCCTACACCCGGGTGCAGATGGCGGACATTCTGGTGGCCCGCCTGATCGCCACCTCGGCGCGCCAGATCGCCATGTTCCTGGTGATTCTGTCGGTGGTCAGCGCGGCCATCGTGGCTTTCATCATCTACACCATGACGCTCGGCAAGATCCGCGAGATCGCCGTGCTCAAGCTCATTGGCACGCGCAACCGCAGCATCGCCGGCATGATCCTGCAGCAGGCGCTCGGCCTCGGGCTCATCGGCTTCGTGGTCGGCAAAACCGTGGCAACCCTGTGGGCGCCGTTCTTCCCCAAATACGTGCTGCTGGAGCCGGGCGATGCGCTGCGCGGCTTCGTGATCGTGATGCTGATCTGCGCCCTCGCCAGCACGCTGGCCATTCGCGCCGCGCTGCGGGTCGATCCGGCAAGCGCCATCGGAGCCTGAAATGTCTGAAACCGGCATCCGCATCGAAGGCCTCAAAAAGCGCTACGGCCACGGCGAGGCCGCCGTCGATGCGCTCAAGGACGTGAACATGATCGTGGCGCCCGGCGAAGTGGTCGGCCTGATCGGCCCGTCGGGCTCGGGCAAGAGCACCCTGCTCAAGTGCCTGGGCGCGGTGATCGAGCCGACGGCCGGGCGCATGTGGCTGGGCGACGAGCTGATCTTCGACGATGGCTGGAAAACCTCCGACCTGCGGGCGCTGCGTCGCGACCGCATCGGCTTCGTGTTCCAGGCGCCTTATCTGATCCCCTTTCTCGATGTTACCGACAACGTGGCGCTGCTGCCGATGCTGGCCGGCCAGCCCAACGCGCTTGCCCGCCGGCGGGCTGCCGAGCTGCTGGCCGCGCTCGACGTGGGGCACCGGGCGGCGGCCCGGCCGTCGGCGCTTTCCGGCGGCGAGCAGCAGCGGGTGGCGATTGCCCGGGCGCTGGCCAACCAGCCGCCGGTGATCCTTGCCGACGAACCCACCGCGCCCCTCGACAGCGAACGGGCGCTCGGCGTGATGCGCATTCTCAACGACATGGCCCGCCAGTACCGCACGGCCATCATCGTCGTCACCCACGACGAGAAGATCATTCCCACCTTCAGGCGCATCTATCACATCCGCGACGGGCAAACCTTCGAGGAAGCCGGCGAGGGGCGGGCGCTGTGAGCCTCGTCGCCCTGGGCGCGGTGCTGGTGGTGGTGGCGATGTTGGGCGTCAACCGGCTGATCCGCCGCGGCCTCGCCGCGCCGCGAATTGTGGAGACGGGGGTGCCCGACGGCCTGCCGTGGATCGAGGTCAGCGTGCCGGGCCCGCGGGGCAAGCGCCTGTTCGGCTGGTTCATTCCGGCCGCCACGGCCCAGGGCGGGGCGGCGCCGGCGCTGGCCATCCTGCACGGCTGGGGCGGCAACGCCGAGGTGATGCTGCCCCTCGCCCGGCCCCTGCACGACGCCGGCTACGCGCTGCTGTTCTTCGATGCGCGCAGCCACGGCCGCAGCGATGGCGACAGCTTTGCGTCGCTGCCGCGCTTTGCCGAGGATCTGGAGCACGCCGTGCTGTGGCTCAAGGCCCGGCCGGAGGTGGACCCGCAGCGGGTGGGCGTGGTTGGGCATTCGGTGGGCGCCGGCGCGGCGCTGCTGGCGGCCTCCCGCAGCCCCGGTCTGGCGGCCGTGGTCAGCCTGGCGGCGTTTGCCCATCCGGCGGAAATGATGCGCCGCTGGCTGGCCTGGAAAGGCATTCCCTACCGGCCGCTGGGCGCCTACATCCTGTTTTATGTGCAGTGGGTGATCGGCCACCGCTTTGACGACATCGCCCCGTGCAACACCATCCGGCAGGCCCGCTGCCCGGTGTTGCTGGCCCACGGCACCGAAGACGAGACCGTGCCGCCGGGCGATGCCGAGCGTATTTACGCCAACCGCCAGGATGAACGGGTCAGTTTGTTCTTGATGCCCGGCAGCCATGACGAGTACGGTGAACTGACGCAGGCGATGGCCGCGATGACCGGATTTTTGAACGCCGCGACAGACACGGTGTCCGTTTTGAAGAATGCCCCTTTAAGCGGGGCACGCAGCGCCGCCCGCAAGGGCGTAATCGACAACAAAAAGGAGAACTCCCGCATGAGCCAGGAAAACACGTGGAGCAATCGTTACCGGGACGCCGGCGAGGCGTATTTGTTTGGCACCGAGCCGAACCGTTTTCTCGCCCACCGGGTTGAGCTGCTGCAAAGCGGCCGCACTGCGCTGTCGGTAGCGGATGGCGAGGGCCGCAACTCGGTGTGGCTGGCCGAGCAGGGGCTGGAGGTCACCGCCATCGAAATCTCGGCCGTGGCCATTGAAAAGGCCCGGCGCCTCGCCCTCGGGCGCAAGGTGGAGGTGAGTTTCCAGCTGGCCGACATGCTGGCGCCGGGCTGGCCGCCGGCCGAACTGCACAATGCCTTCGACTGGGTGGTCGGCATCTTCATCCAGTTTGTCGGCCCCGAATGGCGTGACCGGCAGTTTGAAGTGATGAAGCAGCTCACCCGCCCGGGTGGCCGCATCCTGCTCCAGGGCTACACCGTCAAGCAGCTCGAATACCGCACCGGCGGCCCGTCGGCCGCAGAGAACCTCTATACCGACGACATCCTCAGGGATGCCTTTGCCGACTGGGAGATCGAAGAACTCGTGGAATACGAAGAAGACATCACCGAAGGCACCGGCCACAAGGGCCGCTCGGCCCTGATCGGCCTGGTGGCCCGCAAGCCCGATTAAGCGGCTCGTCACCCAAACCGCCCGCCGGCGGCTCAGGACAGGCTCTTGAGCCGCCGGTACAGGGTGCGTTCGCTCATTCCCAGTTTTTCAGCCAGCGCCTTGCGCGAACCCCTGTGGGCGTGCACGGCGGCGGCCAGAAGTTCGTCGCTCAGGGGCGGACGCGTTGCGTCCCGGGCGAGCCCGGCGGCCGGGGCCGGCAGGCTGCTGCCGGCGCTCTGCAGCTCTTCGGGCAGGTGGCGGCGCTGCAGCGTGTCACCGTCACACAGCAGGCTGGCCCGCTCAAGAATGTTACGCAGTTCGCGGATGTTGCCCGGGTAGTCGTGGCCGAGCAGGCTGGCGAGGGTGTCGGGGGCGATCTTGAGCTTTCGATCGGGCGCAACCCGGCCGAGCAGGGCGTCGGCCAGCAGCGGAATGTCTTCCCTGCGCTGGCGCAGCGGCGGCAGGGCGATCGGAAAGGCATTGACCCGGTAGAACAGATCCTGGCGAAACTGGCCCTTTTCGACGAGCGCCTTGAGTGGCCGGTGGGTGGCCGAGATCAAACGGATGTCGGATCGCACCAGCTCGGTGCTGCCCACGCGCCGGTAGGTGCCGGTCTCGAGCAGGCGCAGCAGCTTGACCTGCATGGTCAGCGGAATGTCGCCCATCTCGTCCAGGAACAGGGTGCCGCCCCGGGCCGCTTCGACCAGGCCGATCTTGCGCGTGGTGGCGCCGGTGAAGGCGCCGCGCTCGTGGCCGAAGATTTCGCTCTCGAAGAGGGTTTCGGTGAGGCCCGAGCAATCCACCGCCACAAACGGGCCCTTGGCGCGGCGGCTGGCGTCGTGGATGGCCTGGGCCACCAGTTCCTTGCCGGTGCCCGATTCGCCCTGCAGCAGCACGGTGGCGTCGGAGGGCGCCACGCGGGCCACCAGTTCCAGCATCGCCCGGAAAGCCGGCGCCCGCCCGATCAGGCCCTGGGCGTGGGCGAGGCCGCGCGCCACCGGCAGGGGCTCCAGCTTCTCGATGAAGTAGGCGATCTCGCCGTCGTGGCCGCGGATCGGCGATAGCTCGATGTTCTCGTAACTCTCGCCGGCCGAGGTGTGGTGCAGGTGCACCACCCGTTCTCGCTGCCCGGATTTCAGACTGTGCGCCAGCGGGCAGGATTCGCCGGCCTGGTCGCAGGGAACCGGGTAACGGTGTGAGACCTCGAAGCATTTGCGGCCGATGAGATCGTCGGGCCGCCCGCAGTTGGCCCGGTAGGCCGCATTGGCCGCCAGGATGCGGTAGCTGCGGTCACACAGAATGTGTGGCTCGGGCAGGGATTCGAGAAAGGAAACCAGCTCGGGCAAGGGGGGCGGTTCGACTGTCATGTGGGGCTCGTTTTCTGCCAGAAGTTCTGCCACAGGCTGACATGACGGTGTGCCGGGGTCAATGTCATGCGGCCTATCGTCACATGCGACAAAAAACAAGCCTTTGTCGCAACACGGTTTTTTTGATGGTGGGCAGAATGGCACGGCTCTTGATTAGCACTTGCTGATATTTAAAGAAAGCTGCCAAACCGTGATTCCTTCCGATTCTCTCCTCCGGCGTCATCTGGGCTGGATTGTCGCCATCAAGCTGGTGGCCTTGCTTGCCTTGTGGTGGGTGTTCATTCGCGATGCCGGGGTGCGTGTCGATCCGGGAGCGGTATCCAGGCATCTCGCCCCCAACCCCGTCGTTCAAGGAGAACCCCATGGTCAGTGAACAACTGGTCGACCTCTCGCGGCTGCAGTTTGCCGCCACTGCCCTTTACCACTTTCTCTTTGTGCCGCTGACCATCGGCATGGTCTGGATGCTGGTCATCATGGAGTCGGTGTATGTGATGACCGGCAAGCCCCTCTACAAGGACATGACCCGCTTCTGGGGCAAGCTCTTCGGGATCAACTTCGCGCTGGGCGTGACCACCGGCATCACCCTCGAATTCCAGTTCGGCACCAATTGGGCCTACTACTCGCACTACGTGGGCGACATTTTTGGCGCGCCGCTGGCCATTGAAGGGCTGATGGCCTTCTTTCTCGAATCGACGATGATCGGGCTGTTCTTCTTTGGCTGGGATCGCCTCTCGCGCACGCAACATCTGATGGTGACCACCCTGATGGCGGTGGGCACCAACCTGTCGGCGCTGTGGATCTTGATTGCCAATGGCTGGATGCAGAACCCGGTGGGCGCCGAGTTCAGCTACGTGACCATGCGCATGGAGATGACCGACTTCTGGGCCGTGGTGTTCAACCCGGACGCCCAGGCCAAGTTTGTGCACACGGTGTCGGCGGGCTATGTCACCGGCGCGATGTTCGTGCTGTCGATCTCGTCCTGGTATCTGCTCAAAGGGCGCGACGTGGAGTTTGCCAGGCGCAGCTTCGGCATTGCCGCGGCCTTTGGTTTTGCGTCGGTGTGCTCGGTGATCGTGCTGGGCGACGAATCCGGCTATACGGTGGGCGAGGCCCAGCAGACCAAGCTGGCAGCCATGGAGGCCATGTGGGAAACCGAGCCGGCACCGGCCTCGTTCAACCTCGTCGCCATTCCCAACGAGGCCAAGATGAAGAACGATTTCGCCATCGAGATTCCGTGGGTGATGGGCCTCATCGGCACCCGCTCGCTGGACAAGCAGATTCCCGGCATCAAGGAGATCAAGGCGAAGAACCGCGAGCGCATTGTCTCGGGCATCGAAGCCGTGACGGCGCTCGACGCGCTGCGCCGCAACCAGAACGACGCGGCCGCCCGTCTGAAGTTCGAGGCGCACAAAGCCGACCTGGGCTTCGGCCTGCTGCTCAAGAAATATGTCAGCGACTTCAGGCAGGTCACGCCGGCCATCATCGACAAGGCCATGCACGACACCGTGCCCCGTGTCGCCCCGATGTTCTGGAGCTTCCGCCTGATGGTGGCGCTGGGCCTTGCGATGCTGACGCTGTTTGGCCTGGCGCTGTGGCATTCGATCAAGGGCGATTTTGCCGACAAGCCCTGGCTGCTGCGCGCCGCCCTGTATAGCCTGCCGATGCCGTGGATGGCCTGCGAAGTGGGCTGGTTCGTGGCCGAGTACGGCCGGCAACCCTGGACCATCTACGGCGTGCTCCCCACCCATCTTTCCGTCTCGACGCTCAGCGTCGAAAGTCTGTATGGCTCCCTGGCCGGCTTTGTCGGCTTCTACACCGTGCTGCTGATCGTCGAGATGTTCCTGATGATCAAGTTTGCCAGGCAGGGCCCCGGCAGCCTCGGCACCGGCCGCTATGCCAACGAAGCCCACGCCTGACCACGAGGATTTTCAAAATGCTGGATTACACAACGCTCAAACTGGTCTGGTGGCTGCTTGTCGGGGTGCTGCTGGTGGGCTTCGCCATCATGGATGGCCACGACATGGGCGTCGGAACGCTGCTGCCCTTCGTCGGCAAGGACGACACCGAACGGCGGGTCGTCATCAATACCGTCGGCCCCCACTGGGACGGTAACCAGGTGTGGTTCATCACCGGCGGCGGAGCCCTCTTCGCGGCCTGGCCGCTGGTCTATGCCACGGCCTTTTCGGGCTTTTACTGGGCCATGCTGGCCGTGCTGTGGGCGCTGTTCTTTCGCCCGGTGGGCTTCGACTACCGCAGCAAGATCGACAATCCCGCGTGGCGTAAAACCTGGGACTGGGGCCTGTTCATTGGCGGAGCGGTGCCGCCGCTGATCTTCGGGGTGGCCTTCGGCAACCTCTTCCAGGGCGTGCCCTTCAGCTTCGACGACCACCTGGTGTCCACCTATTCGGGCAGCTTTTGGGCATTGCTCAATCCCTTCGCACTGCTCTGCGGAATCGTATCGACGGCGATGATCACCTTTCACGGTGCAATCTATCTGGCGCACCGCACCCAGGGCGAGATTCAGTGGCGGGCGCTGCGGGCGGCCGGCTTTTTTGGCGGCCTGATGCTGCTGGCCTTTGCCGCGGCGGGGGCCTGGTTGTGGATGGCGATTCCCGGCTACGTGATCCGGTCGGCGGTGGATACCGCCGCGCAGCCCGACCCGCTGGCCAAAACCGTGGTGCGCGAAGCCGGGGCGTGGTTTGCCAACTACCGGCGTTACCCGGCCACCATGGCGCTGCCGGTGCTGGGCTTTGCCGGCGTGATCGCCGCCCAGGCGCTGGCCCGCAGCGGGCGCACGATGGCGGCCTTCTGGGCCTCGTCGGGGGCGATTGTTGGGGTGATCGGCACCGCGGGGGCGGCGCTGTTCCCCTTCATCATGCCGTCCTCCCTCGACCCGAACGCCAGCCTCACCGTGTGGGACAGCGTGTCGAGCCGCATGACGCTCAACATCATGCTGTGGGCCACGCTGATCTTCATGCCGCTCATCATCATCTACACCAGCTGGGCCTACCGCGTCATGGGCGGCAAGGTCACCGCCGCCTACGTGCGCGAAAACAGCCATTCGGCTTACTGAGGAGACAACGCGATGTGGTATTTCACCTGGGTTCTGGGCATCGGCTTCGCCGTTTTCCTCGCCATTCTCAACGCCTTGTGGGCCGAGCACGAAGCAGGCCGTCAATCCACTCAGGATGCCCGCGACGGGGGCCGGGTGCCCTGATGAGTCCGCGCGGACAATGTTCCGCATGCGCGCAGCACGCACGCCCCCACAATCTGCCTCTGCCTTTCGACACGCTTGGCACGAACGGCTAGTCAAAATTCAAGGCTATGTTCGCGTTAAGTGTGGAAAGCGTTTTCCCCGCGACAGGTCAGGCGTTCCGAGTCTGGCAGGCCTGCCGGGGAGGGTAATGGCATGCCGGCGCGAAAATGGGCTCTTCCTGGATTGAGCTTTTAAGGGTGGGCTTTCCGGTGTTTGGCGTTACGTTGGCCGGGGTTTCCCACGGCCGGGTTTGCACACCCGGCCGGCTACGGCGGCGCGGAGCGATGCTCCGCGAAACCCCGCCTCCGCCCCCGGCGGGCGACCTTCTTTCTTGCTTCGCCAAGAAAGAAGGCAAAGAAGGCGACCCGGCTTCACCGGTCGGCCTTCGGCCGACTCCCCTGCGCTGCTCCCAGCAGGCGGCCGGCGCGGAACT
>Ga0268298_10003130_pt1 | contig 17208 bp, 15 predicted proteins | sample WWTPWeurt_MetaG_FD_194462 | JGI IMG/M metagenome (GOLD analysis project Ga0268298, IMG submission 194462) | Activated sludge microbial communities from WWTP in Nijmegen, Gelderland, Netherland - WWTP Weurt | ecosystem: Engineered > WWTP > Aerobic digester > Activated sludge | place...
CGCGCGCCGTGCTTCGACCAGGAGCCAGGTCATGTAGGCTACGACGGCGAGATTCACGAGCAGGGCGCCGGCCTTCAGCCACGTGGCGTGGCGGGCCAGCTCGAAGAGTTCGGCGGGCACGTAGACCCCGCCACTGAGCGCCGCCAGCCACTGGGCCCAGTGCCGTTCGCGCCAGAGCCCGTAGGCCTCGACAAAGCGCAGCGCGGAATACAGCGCGGCGCAGGCGGCGATGATCCGGAGTTCGCCGTTGGTGACGTCCGCCATCGCGTGGATGAAGATCTGCGGATAATGGCTGGCCGGGTTGAGGTGCAACCGGTGGACGAGCCGTTCCGCGAGCAGCTCCGCGTCCCGCCCGAGGAAGCTCAGCAGGCCGAAGCCGGCGACGAGCACAATCCCACCCTTCAGGGCCTCAAGCAGGGCGACGGTGCGGAGGCCGCGTTGATGGGAGGGCACGGCGGGAATCTAGGGCCGGGGTGGGTGACGGCAAGGGGGCAGTCGCGGGCAGGGCGAGGAGAAATTCACGGGTTTGCCGGCGGGCCGAAGGTGGTCGCCGATTTCCATATCGGCGACCAGAGTGCGCCGACATCGCTGGCGTCGGTGTGGAAACCGACGCCCACCAAAAACAAAAGCCGCGACTGGCGTCGCGGCTTGAGGGGGAGGGGAAACGCGCCCGGAGGCCGCGTGCCACCTTACTGGGCGGCGGGGGCCTCGGCGGCGGGAGCGGGAGCGGCTTCGCCGCCGGCCTGCTTCTGGGCCTCGAGCTCGGCCATCGCGGCCTTGCGGCTGAGACGGACCTTGCCGGATCGCTCGTCGATGCCGACGCACTTGACCGTGATGGAGTCGCCGACCTTGACGACGTCCTCCGTGCGGCGCACGCGGAAGTCGGCCAGCTCGGAGATGTGGACGAGGCCTTCCTTGCCCGGGAGGCACTCGACGAAGGCGCCGAACTCCTTGGTGCCGGTGACGCGGCCGGTGTAGATCTTGCCGATCTCGATCTGGGAGCCGCCGCCGCAGAGGGCGTCGATTTCCTGCACGGCGCGGTTCATGGCGTCGGCATTGTTCGAGTAGATGAAGACCTTGCCGGAGTCGTCCTCGGCGATGTCGATCTGCGCGCCGGTCGTCTCGGTGATGCGGCGGATGGTCTTGCCGCCGGGCCCGATGAGCAGGCCGATCTTCTCGGGATCGATCTGGATCGTCTGGATGCGCGGGGCATATTGGCTGAGGTCCTTGCGCGGGGCCGGGAGGGAACCGAGCATGACCTTGAGGATCTCGATGCGGGCCTCGCGGCACTGCATGATGGCCTTCTTGGCGATCTCGAAGGGCAGGCCGTTGATCTTTAGGTCCAGCTGGAAGCCGGTGATGCCCTTGGTGGTGCCGGCGACCTTGAAGTCCATGTCGCCGAAGTGGTCCTCTTCACCGAGGATGTCGGTGATCGTGACCCACTTCTTGATGGAGCCGTCGGCGTTGTTCTCGGTCATGAGGCCGCAGGAGATGCCGGCGACGGGGGCGATGATCGGCACGCCGGCGTCCATGAGGGCGAGGCAGCCGCCGCAGATCGAGGCCATCGAGGTCGAGCCGTTGGAGGCCATGATCTCGGAGACGACGCGGATCGAATAGGGGAAGACGTCCTCGGGCGGGAGGATCGGCACGAGCGAGCGCTCGGCGAGCGCGCCGTGGCCGATTTCGCGGCGGCCGGGGCCGATGAAGCGGCCGGCCTCGCCGACGGAGAACGGCGGGAAGTTGTAGTGAAGGATGAACGACTTGGAGGTCGCGCCGCCGGTGAGGCCGTCCATGTCCTGGGCTTCCTTGGTCGGCCCGAGGGTGACGAGGGCGATGTTCTGGGTGTCGCCGCGCTGGAACATGGCGGAACCATGCACGCGGGGCAGCACGCCGACTTGGGCGCTGAGCGGGCGGAGGGCGGTCTCGCCGCGGTGGTCGGAGCGGGTGCCCTTGGCGAGCACGGTCGAGCGGTAGGCCTTGTATTGCAGGTCCTCGAAGACGACGTTCAGGTCCACGTCGGTGAACTTGTCGGCGCCGAGTTCGGCGGTGAGGGCGGCCTTGGCCTCCTCCTTGAGGGCCTTCACGTTGGCGGAGCGGACGTTCTTCTCGTAGCCGAAGATGGCGGCGGAGACGCGCTCGGCGGGGACGACGCGCTCGATGATGGCGCGGGCCTCGGGGGTGGCGCCCACGAGCTTGAAGGTGGCCTTCGGCTTGCCGGCGAGCTTCTGCAGCTCCTTGATCGCGGCGATGATCGGCTGGATGGCGCCGTGGCCGAACTCGAGGGCGGCGATGAACTTGTCCTCCGGGATCTGGTCGGCGGAGCCCTCGATCATCAGCATGTCCTTCTCGTTGCCGACGTAGATGAGGTCGAGCGACGAGCTGAACATCTGCTCGATGGTCGGGTTGGCGACGAACTGGTCGTCAATGAGGGCGACGCGGACGCAGCCGATCGGCCCGTTCCACGGGATGTCGGAGATGGCGAGGGCGGCGCTGGCGCCGTTGACCATGGCGATGTCGGAGTCGTTGACGAGGTCGGCCGACATGAGCTGGCCGATGATCTGCACCTCATTGAGGAAGCCCTCGGGGAAGAGCGGGCGGCAGGGGCGGTCGCAGAGGCGGGAGATGAGGATCTCGCGCTCGGAGGGGCGGCCCTCACGCTTGAAGTAGCCGCCCGGGAAGCGGCCGGCCGCGGCGTATTTGTCGCGGTAGTCGCAGGTGAGCGGGAAGAAGTCCTGGCCGGGGCGCATGGTTTGCGCGGCGCAGGCGGTGACCATGACGTTGGTCTCGCCGACGGTGACGAAGACGGCGCCGCCCGCGAGGTTGGCGATGGAGCCGGTGGAGAACTTCAGGTTCAGGCCGGCGACGGATACATTGTGTTTCTGATTCATTTTCGGATTCGGGTTCGGATGCGCCACGCCGGCCGGATTGCCGGAACGTCGCGCGGGGTTCGGATGACTTTGCCGTTTTCGGCCCCCTTGAATCAGCGCCTGGGAAATTTCGGATTGCGGGCCCGGCTTCGGCCGGGGCGGCAAGCGGAAACGTCCCTTGGCTGCTTCGTGGGAGCTTGAACAAAAGGCGGCCCGTCGGTGGCCGCCTTTCGCGAAAGCGGGTTACTTGCGGAGGCTGAGCTTCTGGAGAAGCTCGTTGTATTTGGCCAGGTCCTCGCTCTTGACGTAATCAAGGAGCTTGCGGCGGCGGCTGGCCATTTGGAGGAGGCCGCGGCGGCTGTGGAAATCCTTGCGATGCGTGCGCAGGTGCTCGGTCAGGTGATTGATCCGGGCGGTGAGCAGCGCGATCTGGACGTCGCTGGAGCCGGTGTCCTTCTCGTGGGTTTTATACTGGGCGATGACTTCTGACTTAACGGGTTGTGACATGGTTTATATGGTTGATAACGCGGTCTTTGGTGGAGCTTTCGCTCCGTGCCACCCGCTGGTGAGGGCCGGCGGCACCGTTAGTGTCCGGTTGCCCGGACTGACCGTGGTGGGAATCTGCGACCAGCAGACTCTCACTAACGAAGGGGCCATTAACTAAACCGGGCCCCCCTCCTGCAAGAGAAATATTGCCGGAGGCATTCCGGGCCAGACTGTCTCACCCCGACCGCAGCGCCAGGCCCTTGATCTCGGCGCAGCCGGGGATGTGGGATCATCGCCTTCAAATTTCCCAATTTTCAACCAACAGTCCGGTAACACGGCCAAACTCCCGCACGTTGCGCGTGACCACGGTCGCGCCAAGGCGCAGGGCCTGCGCGGCGATCAGCGTGTCGAAAGGTCCGATGCCTTGGCCGCGCGATTCGAGTTGATGGCGCAGAGTGGCGTAGCGCCGGGCATCTTCCCGGGTGAATGACTCGACGGTGAGAAGTTGCTCCAGGGATTGCAGTTTCCGGCGCTGGGCGGTGTTGCCGCCCTTGATCACGCCAAATTCCCGTTCGGCCAAAACGATGACCGACAGGCGCAGCTCTTCCCTCACAAAGGCCGCCTGCATTCGAGATACCAAGCCCGAGTTCACCCCGCGCATGTAAGCCGAGACCGCGTTGGTGTCGGGCAGGTAAAGCATCGCGGTCAGTCGCGGGGGATGTCCTTGGCGGCGTGCGGCGGCACATCAGCCAGATCGGGGCAGGAGCCGGCGAGGGCGAAAAACTTCAGCCGGCGCTCCTCGGCATCGGCCCGGAGGGGCTCCAACAGGACGCCGCGGGCCGTGCGGGAGACCTTGACCTCGGCGCCGGGCAGGCGGAATGCCTTGGGCAGGCGGACCGCCTGGGAGCCGCCATGCTGGAAGAGCCGGGCCTTGGTGAATGCGCTCATGTAGCTACGTGTAGCTACGTCAGGGAAACCGTCAAGCCGGCACTCACCCCGACCGCAGCGCCAGGCCCTTGATGTCCGCGCAGCCGGGGAGCTGACGGAGCTTCTCCACGATGGCGTCCTTGTGCAGGAAGAGCTCGTTGCGCACGACGGCGTGGGAGACGAGGACGACGAGCAGTTTTTTCTCCATCACGAGCGGGTGGGAGTAGGCGGCGTTGGCGACGCCGACGAGCTCGGCCCATTTCGCGCGGATGCTGTGCTCGAGCGAATCGTGACTGATGCGGTGTTTGACCAGCAGCTCGTCAATGAGGGAGGTCAGCTCCGAGGCCTTGCGGTTCCGGGCGCGGCTGGTGTCCTCCGGCAGGTCGCGGAGGCCGGCGATGAGATTCTCCACCGCGCGGGAAAATTCCTTGGGCTCGGACTGGGACATCGTGGGGGAATGTGGAACGCGGGAAGAGCTGGAACAGGAAATTCCTGATTTCCTGAGTTCCATATTGGGATTCAGGTTGTCCCGGTCTGCCGGTCGTAGAGCGACTTGTAGAGCGCGTTGCCCGCGTAGAGGGAGGTGTGGTCGCCTTGGGCGACAATCTCGCCCTTGTCGAACACGAGGATCATGGAGGCGTCGCGGATGGTGCTGAAGCGGTGGGCGATGATGAGCACGGTCTTGCCGGTGACGAGGCGGCGGAGCGCGTCCTGCACGGCGGCTTCGCTGTCGGAGTCGAGCGCGCTGGTGGCCTCGTCGAGGATGAGGATGGGGGCGTGGCGGAGGAAGGCGCGGGCGATGGCGATGCGCTGCTTCTGGCCGCCGGAGAGCAGGGCGCCGCGCTCGCCGACGATGGTGTCGTAGCCCTGCGGCAGCTGCTCGATGAACTCGTGCGCGTGGGCCAGACGGGCGGCGGCGATGATTTCCTCGCGCGACGGTGCCGCGGCCCCGAGAGCGAGGTTGTTAAAGATGGTGTCGTTGAAGAGGACGGGCTCCTGCGAGACGAGGGCGATGTTGCGGCGCAGATCGGCGAGTTTCATCGCGCGCACATCGGTGCCGTCGATGGTGACGGCACCCGCGCCGGCCTCGTAGAAGCGCGGCACGAGGTTGGCGAAGGTGCTCTTGCCGGCGCCGCTCGGGCCGACCAGCGCGCAGACCGTGCCGGCGGGGATGACGACATTGACGCCTTTCAGCGCGGGCGAGTCGCCGTAGGCGAAGTTGACGCCGTGAAACGCGATGTCGCCGCGGAGCTTCGTGACGGGCACCGGGTTGGCCGGATCGGTGATGGTGAGCGGCTGGTCGAGGACGTATTCGAGGCGCTGGAGCGAGGCGGCGCCGCGGTTCAGCTCGCTGTTGAGGTAGCCGAGTTTCTTGATCGGCTCATAACAGAGATAGAGGGCGGTGATGATGGAGAGAAAGGTCTCCAGCTTCACGCCGGCATAGTAGGCGAAGATCAGGGTGGCCGCGATGCCGAAGGCGGAGATCAGCTCGATGGCGGGGGTGAGGGCCTGAGCATATTTCACGACCTTCATCTGCGCGACGATGAGGAGGTTGGTGGCGCGGCCGAAACGCTCGGTCTCGCGCTGCTCCAGGCCGAAGGCCCGCACCTCGCGCGCCGCGGCGAGGTTTTCGTTCAACTGGGCGGAGACGTCGCCGAGCTGGTCCTGGACCTGGCGGGCGCGGTGGACGACCTTCTTGCCGACGTAGTGCACGGGCAGCACGGCCAGGGGCACGATGGCGAGGCAGACCAGCACGGTCAGGGCGCCGTCGGTGGCGAAGGCCTGCCAGATGAGGAAGCCGAGGGCGCCGAGCAGGGCCATGGGCTGCTTGACGCCGTCGTTGGCGATCAGGGACAGGGTCGATTGCAGTTGCGAGCTGTCGGCAATGCCGCGGGACAACAGGTCGCCGCTGGACTCGCGCTGGAGGAACGAAAGGGGCAGCACCTGCAGCTTGCGGAAATAATCGAGCCGCACGGCCTCGAGGATGCGCACGCCCGTCAGCTGGGTGTAATAACTGTTGAGGAAGCTGCTGACGGCGCGGAGCAGGAAGAGCATGGGCACGGTCGCGGCAATGAGGACGACGTCGGCCATGGGCATGGCGTGCGGCGCCGCCTGGTCGAAGATCACCGGGAACACATACTTGATCAGCATGGGCAGGCCCAGGCCGTTGGTGGCGCCAAAGAGCAGTCCGTAGCCGATGGCCGCGATCAGCGTGCCGCGGTTCGACTTCAGGTAGCGCAGGTAGGGGCGGAAGCGGCGGAGCATGGGCGGCGGACGAGAATCCTGAATTCAGAATCCAGAAGCCAGAAGGAAAACACCGCCAAGGCCGCCTGGCGGCGGACGCCCTCAATCTTTCGCGGCGCGCACGTCCAGGGCGTCGCGGAGCCCGTCGCCGAGGAAGTTGAGGGAGAAGAGCGTCAGGGAGAAGATGCCGCCGGGGAAGACGAGCAGCCACCAGAACTCCTCCATCTTCTCGGCACCGTCCTTGATGAGCGTGCCCCAGGAGCTCATCGGCGGCTGGACGCCGAGGCCGAGGAAGCTGAGGAAGGCCTCGAGCAGCATCACGGCGGGGATGGTGAGCGTGGCGTAAACGATGATGGGGCCGAGGGCGTTGGGCAGGAGGTGGCGGAAGATGATGCGCGCATGGCCGTAGCCGAGGGCCTGCGCCGCCTCGATGAACTCCATCTTCTTCAGCGTCATGACCTGGCCGCGGACGATGCGCGCCATGGTCAGCCACTCGACCGCGCCGATGGCGACAAAGAGCAGGATGATGTTCCGGCCGAAGAACACCATGAGCAGGATGACAAAGATGGTGAACGGCAGCGCGTAGATGATGTCCACGAGGCGCATCATGACGGCGTCGGCCTTGCCGCCGACGTAGCCGGCGACCGCGCCGTAGATGACGCCGATGGTCAGTGCGACCAGGGTGGCGCAGAGGCCGACGCCAATCGAAATGCGGCCGCCGTAGAGCAGGCGCACCAGCAGGTCGCGCCCGAGGGTGTCGGTGCCGAGCCAGTGGGCGGCGGAGGGCGGCGCGGCCCCGAGATCGAGGTTCTGCTCCTGGTAGGTGGCGCGCAGGAACCACGGACCGGCGATGCAAAGCACCGCCAGCACGAGCAACATGAGGCCGCCGGCCACGGCCAGGCGGTTCTTCCGCAAGCGGTGCCAGGCGTCGCGCGCGGGGGACGAGCCGCGCTCAAGATCAGCGGATACGGCTGAAGGTTCTTTAACCACGGATGACACGGATTCTATCAGATGAAATTGCGATGCCGGTCATCCAGAGACTAGACAGCAAGCCGCGAGGCTGGCGTGGGACTCGCCAATGAACATTCCGAGTCATTGTCATGCTGAGCGTAGCGAAGCATCCATCACGATATCCGCAGGCGGTTGTGCTGATGGATGAGGATGTCGCTTCGCTCGGCACTTCGCTGCGCTCAGAATGACAAAAGGGGGTGATGGTTTGGTTATCCGTGATCATCCGGGAAATCCGTGGTGAAAAAAATCCGCTCATTCGAACTTCAGCTTCGGATTGAGCCACACCTGCGCGATATCGACGAGCAGGTTGCAGACGACGATCAGGGTTGCGTAGAGGATGACCGTGCCGAGGATCAGCGTGTAGTCCCGGCTGAAGGCGGAGATGACAAACTGCCGCCCGAGGCCGGGGATCTGGAAGACGGTCTCGATGACGAACGATCCGGTGAGGATGCCGGCGACGGCGGGGCCAAGAAAGGCCACGACGGGCAGCAGCCCGCCGCGCAGGGCATGGCGCAGGACGATGCGGGCCTCCGAGGCGCCTTTCGCGCGGGCGGTGCGGATGTAGTCCTGGCCGAGCACCTCCAGCATGCCGCCGCGTGTCATCCGCATGATGTAGGCGGCGTAAGCCAGCCCCAGGGTCAGGGCGGGCAGCACGCGATCAATCCCTTCATACCAGCCGGAGACATTGACCCACTGCAGATAGACGCCGAACAGCAGCGCGAAGAGCGGCCCGCCGACATAGACGGGCACGCAGATGCCGATCATGCCGATGACGCTGCAGGCATAGTCGAGCCAGCTGTTGCGGCGCACGGCGGCGAGCACGCCCAGCGGCAGGCCGACCGCGAGCGCCACCAACAGGGCCCAGCCGCCGAGCTCGAGCGACACGGGCAGGGTCTGGCCGATGATCTCGTTGACCGACCGGTTGGTGTATTTGAACGACGGGCCGAGGTCTCCCCGGGCCACCTGGCCGAGATAGTTCACGTATTGCCGCCAGAGGGGCTGATCGAGGCCGTAGTGCGCCTCGATGTTCTTGAGGATCTCGGGCGGGAGCGCCTTCTCCGAGGTGAAGGGGCCGCCGGGGACGAAACGCACCATGAAGAACGTCGCCGTGATGATCACGAGCAGGACCGGGATGGTCTGCAGCAGGCGGCGGGCGATGAAGCGGAACATGGGAGCGCGCGGAGAATCCAGAATTCAGAATCCAGAAGCCAGAAGGAAAAACAAACCCCGGGTTGCGGCCCGGGGGGTGGGCGTCGGTTTCCACACCGACGCCATCGTCGCCGGTATGGAAACCGGCGACCACCTGTCAGAGTCGCGTTGAATCGATCACCCATGGCCAATCGCCAGTCTGGTGACAGAGGCCCTTCACGACCGGGTTCTGTCGGATGTAGTCGGCCTTGAGCTGTAGCTCCCGGGCATTGCGGATACGATGATCGAAGAAGTTGTCCTGCCAGATGATGCCGAGAGTGCGGGTTTGCCATGCCTTCCATCGGCCTACGACCAACCGCATATCTGCGTCACGAGGAAAGCTGATCAACGCGTGCAGGTGATCAGGCATTATAAGCAGCAGATAACAGAACCACGTGGTTTTCTCGTGGTAGTATTCAGCAGATGCCAGCAGGGCTTTGGCATTTGCTGGGTGGCAAAGCATCGCCATCTGGCTGCACCCTATCCGGATCCGGATGTGAAACACTGCATCAGGCCTCACCCAGGAGGGCGTTTCATGATGCAGGCGCCTTGTCGAATCAGTGGGCATGATTTGGCGCGTGCCCTCGTCGTCGCCGGTATGGAAACCGGCGACCACCGACGGCAGCCTACCTCTTTCCGAGCATCGCGTCGCGGCGGGCCTTGAACTCGTTGCCCGGTTTCCACTCGGGCCAGGTGTCGCCGTTGGCGATGCGCCAGCCGACCTGGAGCAGGAACACGGTGTCCTGCGCCGCGCCCTCGAAGGTCCAGTCGGGCTGCACCTCGTCGGTGACCTTGTGGTAGCGGTTGGCGATGTAGTCGGAGACGTGCCGCTCGGCGAAGTCGGCGGGCTGGCCGATGTAGGTGCGGCCGTTCTTCGGGTAGTAGGAAGGCACGCCGACCTTCGCGAACTCGAAGTGGTCGCTGCGGTAGTAGGAGCCGTTCTCGGGTCGCGCCTCGGGCTTCATCACGCGGCCCTGGGCGGCGGCGACGGCGGCGCCGATGTCGTCGATGGTGGAGGCACCGTAGCCGATGGTGGCCATGTCGCTGGTGGGGCCGAACTGGTTGGCGCCGTCCATGTTGATGTTCGCCAGGGTCTTCGCCAGCGGGTAGAGCGGGTCCTGCGCATAGTAGCGCGAGCCGAGGAGGCCTTTTTCCTCCGCCGTGACGGAGAGAAACAGGATGCTGCGCTTTGGGCGCTGCTCGGCGGGGAGCTCGGTGAAGGCGCGGGCGAGCTCGAGGAGGACGCCGACGCCGGCGGCGTTGTCGGCGGCGCCGTTGAAAATCTGGTCACCCGGCAGGCGCGGGTCGCGGCCGAGGTGGTCCCAGTGGGCGGTGTAGATCACATATTCGTCGCGCAGCTTCGGGTCGGCGCCGGGGAGGAGGGCGACGACGTTGCGCGAGGCGACGGGGCGAAGGGCGTTGTCCACTGTGAAGGAGGCCTTCGCGCCGAGCGTGAGGGGTTGAAAGTCGGGGCGCAGGGCGGCGGCCTTGGCGCGGTCATAGTCCTTGCCCGAGGCGGCGAAGAGCCGGCGCGCGGCGTCGAGCGTGAGCCAGCCCTGCAGGGCGACGTGGTCGGCGTTCAGGCCGGGGGTGCTGATCTCGAAGTTCTCGCGCGTCCAGCTGTTGACCACCACGGCAAACGGATAGGCGGCGGGCGTCGTCTCGTGGACGATGAGGCAGGCGGCGGCACCCTTGGCGGCGGCGATCTCGTATTTGTAGGTCCAGCGGCCGTAGTAGGTCATGGCCTTGCCCTTGAACATGGCGTCATCGAGCGTGCCGTCGGCCTTGGTGACCGGCGGGTCGTTGATGAGCATGACGACCGTCTTGCCGCGGACGTCCACGCCCTTGTAGTCGTCCCAGCCATACTCCGGGGCGACGATGCCATAGCCGACGAAGACAACCTCGGTATCCCTGGCGGCGACGTGCGGGGTGAGCCGGCTGGAGGGGCCGATGAAGTCGTTGATGTTTTCCAGGGTGAGCGTGCGGCCGTCGATGGTGAAGGCGAGCGTGGGCGTGGAGGTGATGCCGACGAGCGGGGCGTTCTGGATGTAGGTGCCGTCGGGGTTGCCCGGCGCGAGGCCGAGCTTCTTGAACTCGCTGACGAGGTAGGCGACGGTCTTCTCCTCGCCAGGCGAGCCCGGGGCGCGGCCCTCGAATTCGTCCGAGGAAAGGACCTTGGTGTGCGCGAGGATGCGCGCGGCGGAGATGACGGGAACCGGGTCCGCGGCCAGCGCCGACGCCGCGGCTCCGAGGAGGAGAACAGGCAACAAGGAGATTTTCATAGGGGAAGAAAATTCAAATGTGCGAGGCGCGCGCCGGGTGGCGAGCGCGGAGTTGGCCTGCAAGATGGGTAGGGCGCACCGGCCCGGTGCGCCGCGGCGGAGCGGGCCGCTCCGCCCTACCTTTCGACGGACACGCCGCGATAAAACCGCGTCCACAGCCGGTCGGCCCGCCAGTTTTTCACGCGCGGGGCGACGAGGAAGTTCTGCGCGTTGAAATAAAGCGGGATGAGCGGCATGGCTTCGAGCAGGAGCTTTTCGGCCGCAGGCCAGTCGCTGGCGGCGACGAGCTGGTCGAAGCCGGTGTCCTGCCAGTGCGGGTAGTTGCCGGGGTTGCCGGTGGTCAGCTGGGTGAGCAGGTCGGCGGCGCTGTCGTAGTCGGGGATGGCCGTCATGAACGCCATCGCGTAGTCCCCGCCGGCGAGGGCGGCGAGGTGGGTGCGCGCCTCGCGTTGGGCCAGGGCGACCTCGATGCCGAGTTCGCGGCGCCATCGCTGCTGGACGGCTTCGAGCACGGGGCTGTTGACCCAGGTGGCCAGCTCGAGGCGGGGGAAACCGCGGCCGCTCGGAAATCCGGCGGCGGCGAGCAGGCGGCGGGCCTCGTCGGTGTCTTCCGCGAGACGCGTGGCCGGCGTGAAATCGCCGAGGCCGGTGGGCACGAAGTTGAAGGCGGGCTGGCCGGTGAGGACCACCTTTTCCACCAGCGTTTGGCGGTCGAGGGCCAGCGCGAGGGCGCGGCGGACGCGGGCGTCGTCGAGCGGCGGGCGGGTGGTGTTGAGCGCAATGTAACGGGTTTCCGAAAGCGGCACGGAGCGGAGCGGGGAAGGCTGTTCGGCCCGGTAGCCGGCGAGCTTGGTGAAGGGCACGGCCATCGTCACGTCGAGCTGGCCGGCGCGGAAGGCGCGTTCCTCGGTGTCGCCATTGTCCATCGCAAGGAAGCGGATGCCGTCGAGTTTCACGTTGGCCGCGTCCCAATAGTGCGGGCTTTTCCGGACGCTGATGTGCTGGTTGGGCTTCCACTCGGTGAGAATGAAGGGGCCGTTGCTCAGTCGCGTGGTCGCGTTCTCCGGGCCGATCTGCTGACAACCAACATTGTCTCGATGGCGAGGGATCCACGATCCACTGGCCACTATCGAGAGGAAATCAGCGTTGGGCTCCTCAAGGGTGATCACCAAAGTGTGCTTATCTGGTGTGGCTATGCCGACTTCGATGATGCTGCTTAGCTTGCCTTCATAAAAGGCCTTGGCGTTTTTGATTGGAAAGAAAAGCGATGCCTTGGGTGCGGCGCGCATCGGAAGGAGAGCCTCAAAGTAGGATGCTTGAAAATCATAGGTGGTGACCGGATCACCGTTCGACCATTTTGCGTTGGCGCGCAGATGAAAGGTGTAGATGAGGCCGTCGGGTGAAACCTCGTAACGCTCGGCCACGCCCGGCAGCGGCGCGCCGCCGTCGGGGTTGGGCGTGAGCAGGCCTTCGCCGAGGGCGCGGATGATGAAGAATTCGTCGGGCAGCGTGGCGAGCTGCGGGTCGAGGGTGGCGGGTTCGTTGCGCTGGCTGATGCGCAGGATCTTTTCCGTCGGGGCGGCGGGCGGCTCGCGCTTTGAGCAGCCGGAATTTATGGCCACAAAAAGGCACGAAAAAGCACAAAAAGCCCAACGGCTCGAAATTGCCATTCTGAGCGCAGTAAAGAGCTTCGAGTGATGTGAGCTGGCAGACATGGCACTGGATTCTTCGCTGCGCTGCTGATGAACGCTCCGGTTTGTCATTCTGAACGAAGTGAAGAATCCATCGACACCACCGCCTGCGGATATCGTGATGGATGCTTCGCTACGCTCAGCATGACAATGCCTTGGGGTGTTCATTGCGTGTTCCACGCAAGCCTCCCGGCTTGCTGTCCTGTCTCAGAATGACAGGCAATGGTCACTTGGGCGCCTCCAGCCAGACATAGCGGAAATCGGAATGGTCGGTCGGCGTGGGCTGCCAGCCTTTCACGGCGGGGTGGAGGAAATAGACGTGGGTGTTGAAGTAGAGGGGGATGATCGGCGCGGATTCGAGGACGAGGGCCTCGGCCTGGGCGAGCACGGCGGCGCGAGCCGCCGGGTCGGCCATCGTGTTGGCGCGGTTGGAGAGGGCGTCGTAGGCCGGGTCGGACCAGCCGGTGTGGTTGTTGCCGGAGTCGCTGCGCCAGAGGTCGAGGAAGGTCGTGGCGTCGAGGTAGTCGGCGGTCCAGCTGCCAAGGAGCACCTGGTAGTCGCCGGCGCGGCGGCTGGCGAAGACGCTCTTGTATTCCTGGTTCACGAGGCGGACGTCGAGGCCGAGGTCGCGGTGCCACATCTGCTGGATGGCCTCGGCGACGAGGCGGAGAATCTCGGAATTGTTGTAGAGTATCTCGATGGGCGGCAGGCCGGCGCCGTCGGCGTGGCCGGCGTCGGCGAGGAGCTGGCGCGCGGCGGCGAGGTTGTAGATCTGGCCGGCGGGCGGCGTGTAACCTTGGAGCAGCGGCGGGACAAAGGTCGGCGCGGGGGTCCGGCCGCCGGGGAGGATTTTGCCCGCGATGGTGTCGCGATCGACGGCGAGGGCGAGAGCGCGGCGGATGCGGGCGTCCTGCAACGGGGCCTTGCGGACATTCAGGCGGAAGAAGTAGGTCTCCATCTGGCGGTCGATGCGGAGGGCGGGATTTTTCTCGCGCTGGGCCGGTTGCACCTTGGAGAGGGGGAGCGCGTAGGTGATATGGAGCTGGCCGGAGCGGAAGGCGCGTTCCTCGGCGTCGATGCTGTCGGTGGGGTAGAGGTGGACGGCGTTCAGGCGCACCCGGTCGCGATCATAGTAGGTCGGGGATTTCTCGACGACAACGCGCTGCTGGGTGGCCCATTCCTTGAGCACGAACGGCCCGCTGGAGACGAGCTTGCCGGGGCGGGTCCAGGGCGTGCCGCGCCGGTAGGGATCGCCGACGGCAGCGATGGCGCGCACGTTGACCGGGCGCCAGCAGGAGTTGAGCAGCGCCTGGAGGAAATAGGGGGCGGGGTGGGTGAGCGTGACGACCAGCGTGTGTTCGTCGCGGGCCACGGCGCCGACGGTGGAGAAGTCCGTGTTCCGGCCCTTGTGAAACGACTCCGCGCCGCGCAGGAGGTAGAGGAAGTAGGCGTAGTCCGCGCCGAGCGAGGGCGTGAGGATGCGTTTCCACGAGTCCACGCAGTCCTGCGCGGTGAGGGGCGTGCCGTCGCTCCACTTCGCGTCGGGGCGGAGGTGGAAGGTGTAGGTCAGGCCGTCGGCGGATATGTCCCAGCTCGCGGCGAGCGCGGGCACCGGGGCAAGGGTGCCGGGTTCAAAGCTCACCAGGGGATCGAACAGCGTCTGCACCAGCTTGGCTTCGCCGAGTCCGGTGACGGTGTGCGGATCGAGGTCGGAGGGCTCGGAGCCGATGCTCAGGTGGAGGATGCCTTCGCGGTTGCCGCGTTCGACAAGGGTCTCGCGCTTCTTGCAGCCGGAATTTATGGCCACAAAAAGGCACAAAAGGGTGCAAAGAAATACTCCGGATACAGGGCGGCTCCGGAATGTTTTCAAACCCACTAAGCATCCCTTCCCTGTCATTCTGAGCGCAGCGAAGAATCCAGTTGGATTATCGCCTCCGCTGCCGAGCGCCGCAAATCCTGATGGATTCTTCACTGCGTTCAGAATGACAAACCGGGTTTGGAGACACTCTCTGGTGGTCCGATTTTTGTGCATTTTCGTGCCTCTTCGTGGCTAAACTTTTCGGATCAGGGCCACGGCGTGGGCGGCGATGGCCCGGCCGCGGCCGATGTCGTCGGAGCCCTCGTTGGTCGTGGCCTTCACGCCGATGGCGTCCACGGGCAGTCCGCTGGATTTCGCGAGCGCCGCCTTCATCTCGGCGAGGCGCGGGGCGATCCTGGGTTGCTCGGCGATGAGCGTGGCATCGATGTTCACCGGGGCCCAGCCACCCTGGTGCAAGGCGGCGACGACGCGCTGGAGCAGCACCTGCGAGTCGGCGTTCTTGTAGGCCGGGTCGGTGTTGGGAAACTGGTGCCCGATGTCGGGCAGGCCGGCGGCGCCGAGCAACGCGTCGCAGATGGCGTGGGTCAGCGCATCGGCATCGGAGTGGCCCTCGAGACCGAACGGCGCGTCGAATTTCACGCCGCCCAGCACGAGCGGCCGGCCCGCCGCCGTGCGGTGGATGTCGTAGCCGTGGCCGATGCGAAACATAGGAGTGAAGGTGAAAGTGAGGGTGAAAGGGGAGACTGCGGCACCGGTCATACTGAGTGCAGCGAAGAATCCAAAATCATGGGCGCAGCGTTTGTGCTGTGGGGTGCTTCACGGCGTCCAGAAGGACAAACAGGGTTGTTCAGGGCAGGAAGGGGTCCTCGGTGTCCGCGCGGGCCAGCAGGAACTCCAGGTAGGCGAGGTCGGTGGGGGTCGTGAGCTTTGGATTTGGGTGCGGATTCTCCAGCAGGGCGATGGGATGCTTGAGCAACTCGACGGCCGCGGCGTCGTCGGTGATCGCCAGTTTGCGCTTCGCCACGGCGGCGTAGGCGCGGTCGATGAGCGGGCGGGAGAAGACCTGCGGCGTCTCCATGGCCCAGAGGTGCCGGCGGTCAAGGGTGCGCAGGCGGCCTTCGCCGCGGTGTTCCTTGATGGTGTCGGTCACGCGGCGGGCGAGCACGACGGCGTCCTCGCGGCGGACGATCTTGTGGAGGGCGACGAGCTGCTCGACGCGGACAAGGGGGCGGGCGCAGTCGTGGATGAAGACATGGCTGACATCGTCCGGCAGCTCGGCCAGGGCCGCCGCGACCGAGTGCTGGCGCTCGGTGCCGCCGCGGACGAAGATCGTGGGGGTCGGCGCATAGGCGGAGAGCTCGACCATCTGCTGCTGGTCACGGTAGGTGACGACGAAGAAGTCGATGACACCGCTGCGGACGAAGGTGGCGGCGGTGTGGGCGAAGGCCGGCTTGCCGGCGAGTGGGGCGAGGACCTTGTCCGGCACGGTGCCGGCCATGCGGCGGCTGCTGCCGGCGGCGAGGAGGATGGCGGCGGTGCGGGACATGAGGAAGGGAAGGACTACGAGACGACGGGACTACAAGACAACGGGACGAGGAAGGGAAATTGAGGTCAATATGGTGGTTCGGAGAGTCCTGTAGTCAGTGGTCCTGTTGTCTCATCCGAGCTCGGCGAGGATGCTGCGGGCGGCGGCGGCGGGATCGGCGGCCTGGAGGATGGGGCGGCCGACGACGATGTAGGTCGAGCCGGCGCGGGCGGCGTCGGCCGGCGTCATGACGCGCTTCTGGTCGTCGCTGCCGGCTTCGCTGGCGGGGCGGATGCCGGGCGTGATGAGCTGGATGCCGGCCGGGAGCTGCCGGCGCAGCATGGCCACCTCGAGGGGCGAGCAGACGAGGCCGCGCAGGCCGGAGTCGGCGGCGAGCTGGCCGAGACGGGCGACCTGGTCGGGCGAGGTGGCGTTGACGCCAATTTCGCGGAGGCCGGCGTCGTCGGTCGAGGTGAGCACGGTGACACCGAGAAGGAGCAGGTTGGGGTTGGTCTGTTGCTGGGCGGCCTTGGCGGCGCGCATCATCTCGCCGCCGCCGGCGGTGTGCAGCGTGAGCATCTGGATGGGCAGCGGGCCGAGGGACTCGACGGCCTTGGCGACGGTGTTGGGGATGTCGTGCAGCTTGAGGTCGAGGAAGATGTTGAAGCCCATGCCGGCGACCTCGCGCACGTAGTTGGGGCCGTAGGCGGTGAACATCTGCAGGCCGATCTTCACCCAGCGGAGCTGGCCGCGCAACTGGCGGAGGATCGGTGCGGCGGCTTCGCGCGTGGGGACGTCGAGGGCGAGGATCAGGTCGCAGGACATGTGGGAACCACGAATGGACACGAATAGACACGAATAGACGAGAAAAACAACCCCGGGAGAAACCGGGGATTTGTGTTTATTCGGGGTCAATCGTGGTTAGGTGCTTGGCGCATGGTCTCCGTTTTCAGTCCCGCGAAGGTCAACCTGTTCCTGGCCGTGACCGGCCGGCGGGCCGATGGTTTCCATGACTTGGTGTCGGTCGCGGCGCCGCTGGACTTCGGGGATGAACTGCGCGCCACGCCGGCGCAGGCGGGCTTCACGCTCGCCTGCGATGATCCGGCGGTGCCGGTGGACGGCCGGAATCTGGTGTTGCAGGCGGCGGAGGCTTTTGCCGCGGCCTCGG
>Ga0268298_10003131_pt1 | contig 17206 bp, 6 predicted proteins | sample WWTPWeurt_MetaG_FD_194462 | JGI IMG/M metagenome (GOLD analysis project Ga0268298, IMG submission 194462) | Activated sludge microbial communities from WWTP in Nijmegen, Gelderland, Netherland - WWTP Weurt | ecosystem: Engineered > WWTP > Aerobic digester > Activated sludge | place: Netherlands...
GTACAGCTGTCAAGACCAATGCAGGAGTAGCAGTACAATTGTCAGACACGCTGGACAATAACTGAACAGGGGTAACCGTAGCATTGCCATTGGCATCCAGGAATATGGTCACATTCCTGCACACTACAACCGGTGCTGTATTGTCGAATACGGTTATAATTTGAGAGCAAGTAGCCGAATTGCCACATACATCTGTTGACCTATAGGTTCTGGTAACAGTAAATCTGTTGGCACAAGTCTGACCACTGATCACATCTCCAACGTGGGTAACTACCAGACCGGCATTTCCACACAAGTCTGCGGTTATTACGGTATTTACGTCTACTGGTGGTACTGCACTGGCACACTGAACGGTAACAGGGGCAGGACAAATAACAGATGGGGCAACATTATCAAAAACAGTAATAATCTGAGCACAAGTCGCTGAGTTACCACATGCGTCCGTAGCTCTATAAGTCCTTGTTAAAGTAAATCTATCCCTGCACGTTTGGTTGGTAATTACATCCCCAACATGAGTAATAGTAGGTGTCCCTCCACAATTATCAGATGCACTTCCGGTGAATGGAAGAGCCGGAGGTACAAATACAGCACACGTAACGGTGGTATTTGCCGGACAGGTAATAGTAGGTGGAACCAAATCACTTACGGTGATAATCTGAGTACAAGTAGCAGAGTTTCCACACTCATCAGTTGCTCTGTATGTTCTAGTGATCGTTTTTCTGTTTACACAGATTACATTACTTTCTACATCACTTACAAAAATAACAGTTGGTGTTCCACCACAATTATCGCTTGAACTTCCCCCTGCAAAGTTAGCTGGAGGAACTTGAGAAGCACAGGTTACGGTAACCGGAGGAGGACATGTAATAGTTGGTGCGGTTACATCATTTACTGTTATAATCTGAGTACAAGTTGCGGAATTTCCACAAACGTCTGTTGCTCTGTATGTTCTTGTTAAGGTATATCTGTTGACACAGGTTTGGTTTGAAATCACATCACTTACCCAAGTAACTGTAACAGTTCCCCCGCAATTGTCGGAAGTAGGTGTTACAGTAGCCGGATTAGGTGCCGGTACATCCCTGGAACAACTTACTGTGATTGGGCCTGGACAAGTTAGTGTTGGAGGTGTGTTGTCAAAAACGGTAATTATCTGAGCGCAGGTAGCTGAATTTCCACAAACGTCTGTCGCTCTGTAAGTTCTTGTTAGCGTGTATCTATTTGCACAGGTTTGATTACTGATTACATCACTAACCCAAGTAACTGTTACCGTGCCTCCGCAATTATCAGAAACATTGGTTACAGTATTAACATTAACCGGTGGTACATTTGCTGCACACTGCACGGTAGTATTTGCTGGGCAAGTTAGCGTCGGAGGAGTGTTGTCAAAAACGGTTATGACTTGTGTACATTGGGATGAATTCCCGCAGACATCAGTTGCCCTATAGACTCTAGTAACCGTAAACCTATTTGCACAGGTTTGATTTGAAATGGTTTCAGAAATAAGTGTAACAGTTATCAAACCCGAACAATTGTCGCTGGCAGTTGCTCCCGGCAAAGGAACATCCGTCGCACATTGTACCGTTAAATTTATAGGACAATTTATGACAGGTGGGGTATTATCAAACACCGTAATGGTTTGTGTGCATTGACTTGAGTTACCGCATTCGTCAGTAGCTCTATAAGTTCTTGTCAAAGTAAATCTATGGGTACAGGTTACATTTGATCTGACTTCTGAGATCAAGGTAACTGTAATCAAACCATTACAATTGTCGCTAGCAGATGCACCTGGTAGAGGAATATCTGTATCGCATTGTACTGTAACATTTGTTGGACAAGTCAACGTTGGTCCGGTTTGATCATTTACAATAATGATAGCTGCACAAGTTGCTGTATTTCCACAAGCATCCGTGGCTCTGTATGTTCTGGTAATGGTATATCGGTTAGTACAAGTTTGACCACTTATTACGTCGCCGACATGAACAACGGTTGGTGTTCCTCCGCAGTTATCCGAAACCGTACCGCCAAAAGGAAGTGGTGGTGGAACTTGATTTGTACAACTTACTGTAACGGTCGTTGGGCAGGTAATGACAGGTGGTACCGCATCACTGAGTGTAATAATTTGCACACAAGTAGCCGAATTCCCGCATGCATCTGTAGCCCTATAAGTTCTGGTTATCTGGCATGGAGCTGAACTATATACATCACTTACATGAGTCACGGTTGGTACTCCTCCACAATTGTCAGTCGCTGATCCTCCGGCAAAATTTGCAGGAGGGGCTCCCCCTGCACAAGCAGTTGTGACATTTGGTGGACAAGTGATGGTTGGTGGAGTTACGTCATTTACAGTTATTGTTTGGGTGCAGGTAGAGGAGTTTCCACAATCGTCTGTAGCTCTGTATGTTCTTGTAATTGTATATCGGTTAGCACATGTCTGAGCACTAATTACATCGCTTACAAATATCACCGTTGGAGTTCCTCCGCAATTATCACTGCTACTTCCTCCTGCAAAATTGGTAGGTGGTACCTGAGAGGCACAACTAACGGTTGCAGGTGGTGGACAACTAATTGTTGGAGGTGTTTGATCGTTTACAGTAATTATTTGTGTACACTGTGCAGTATTGCCGCATACGTCAGTGGCTCTGTAAGTTCTGGTAACTGTAAATCTGTTGGTACAGGTTTGACCTGATGTAACATCACTTATATGGGTCACAGTTACGGTTCCAGGGCAATTGTCGCTAACCCCTGTTACTGAGTTAATATTAACAGGTGGCAGTTGAGAAGCACAACTTACGGTTACCGGTCCTGGACAAGTCAATGTTGGAGGTGTCTGATCATTTACAGTGATGGTCTGGGTACACTGAGCAGTATTGCCACATACATCTGTGGCTCTATAAGTTCTTGTTATGGTATATCTGTTGGCACAAGTCTGACCACTGATTACATCACTTATGTGAGAAACTGTAACTGTTCCAACACAATTGTCGCTAACCCCGGTTACTAAGGAAATGTTTGGCGCTGGTACATCAGAAGAGCAGCTTACGGTCAATGGACCCGGACAGGTTAAAGTCGGAGGTGTTTGATCATTCACTGTGATAATTTGGGTACATGTAGAAACGTTACCACATATATCAGTAGCTCTATAGGTTCTTGTCAGTGTATATCTGTTGGCACAAGTTTGTCCGCTGATTACATCACTTACGAAAGCTCTTGTTATAGATCCTCCGGTACAACCATCGGAAACGATGACAAGGTTAGTATCAGGTGGAGGCACTTGAGCAGCACAACTAACAGTGAGTGGTCCTGGACAGGTAATTGTCGGACCGTTATTATCATTAACAGTAATTACCTGACTGCAGGTAGCGGAGTTACCACAACTATCAGTTGCTCTGACGGTTCTTGTTAAAATAAATCTGTTGTAGCAAGTTCGGTTGGTGGTGTCTGTCATGATAACCATGACCATTGCTCCATTACAATTGTCACTCTCTTGAACTGAAAATAATGGAATATCTGTATAACACTGAACTGTAGTATTTGGTGGGCAAATTACCACAGGAGGTGTTTGGTCATTTACGGTAATTATCCTTTGACAAGTAGCTACATTTCCGCATTGATCTGTGGCCTGGTAGGTCCTTGTAAGTGTGTATCTGTCCGCACAAGTTTGATTGGAAATGATCGCACTCAAGAGCGTAACCGTTACTGTGTTAGGAACACAAGTCGTAGTTGCTGTTCCGGTAAATGGAAGTGCAGGAGGAATCTCCATGGTACAACTGACGGTAATGTTAGTAGGGCAGGTTAGGGTAATTTGGGAGAATAATGGCTTAAAGGAAAAAAATCCTAAAAAAATCACCATTAAACATAACTGGACAGCCCTATGTCCTTGAAAATGGATTTTCATGAGAGTAAGTTTTGGTCTATTAAAATGCTTCGTAAATACCTAATCTGTTAAAAACGTATCTTTTTTATATTAAAAAAAATAAATATATAACTGCTTCATCATTACAAAGATAATAGCCTGTTTGAATTGTGCAAAATTATTATCCTATAAGACACAATTTTTTAAGAGCCAATTTAAAAAATATAAAAAAATGGTTAAACGACTTATTTGAGTGTTTCTTAATATGATTATTTATTTTTTCAACTAATGAACTTAAATTAATTCAAACCAGAGACTTTTATATGGATTGGTTTGAAGGATTTAAAGGTGAAAAGGACAAACAGAACCAAAGTGCTGATGTAACTAAATTCGATAGATTGAAGAAAAAACAACTGATTCAGAATGTATTTGAACCACTGAGGGACGTCAAATGGCTCCAATAGTGGGGCGGAAAGTCTCATATATCCTAAAGAAAAATAGAACAAAAGGATCACAAATCCAGTCAAGGCTATAAAAGATAATAAAAAGCTTTTCCATCTGAATGACACTAATGTCAAAGAAGCCAACCAAAGACTAAAAAGCACGGTAAATGGTAAAACAATAGAACTCCAGCTGGAAAAATTAAAGTTGTGCATGTCAACCTGAGCATTTGGTTTGCCAGTCAATATTGATTCCTCAACTCTTTGGAATAGCCTTTTGGAATTTACAAAGTTTAACCTAATATCAAAACCTTTTACCGGATCGGCACCAATCAACTGAAATTTTGCTTTACCGATTTGACAATCTAAGGGCTTCCGATTCAAGGCTTGTGCATAAAGCCTTGTATCTTTAAAACGTCCTGAAAATCCACTATTTATATAGTTAATAATTCCCCTTTGAATTTTTATACCAAAATTAGACCTTTGGTAAATTAAGGAAATACTAAAATAGCAAAGAAAATAAACAAGTATAAATGATATTATTCTATTTAAAGAAAGCATTTCTAGTTATTGGATTTCTTCAACCAAAATACAAAATATATCAATGATATCAAAATGAAAGCCGCCTGCCAAAATTCAACATGGAACAAATCATACCAATCCTTGAAATGTACACCTATTAAAAATAAGCTTGTCAATCTTAAGATATTAATCAAAAATATAAGGAATAACCCGAATATAATTCCTTTTAATTTTATTACGAAAGTTCCATATGGATAGAACAATATAGCAGTGGAGAGCATAACCATGGGAGCAACAGCCTCACATCCATTAGCTACACTCATACTAAATGAATTTGATGTCATAGTGACTTTTTCAACGTTCACACCATATCCAAAAATATTAAGCAAGATGGAGGAAATTCTGGCATAAAATGTACTAACAGGTGTATCGATATACATGCCGTAAAAACTACTAAGAGAAAAGTAAAAATAAGCAGCCAATACACCAAGGAATGAAAGCCAGAATCTTACCATTTAATTAATTTTTGATATAAAACAAAAGGTGACTTAAGTATTGACTTAAATCACCCTTTGGTATAATATAATATAATTTATTTTGATCTATTCACCAAAATTGATTGAATGACTACACTTATGATGGCCGCTGCAATAAGACTGCAAGGAAAATCTGCATTTGTCATAGTGTATTCAAAAAACTTCACTGAGACGGCGAACACAGTTGTAAATCCAGCCAGAACTACCAAATAAGTCTTTACAAGCAAATTAAGGTTTGATTTAATATCTTCAACAAACAAATTAATGGAAAATCCAGATGATTGCTCAACTGTTCCTCCGTTATTAAGACCCAACAATCTTTGTTTTTGCATTATAAATATTGTTCCTACCCCAAGTAAGAGTAATCCAAAGTTAATTAAACCCCATTCACCCAATGCAGGGGACGTGGAGGTATAACACACCGTAACTTCTATGGTCTTATAACAAACTTGTACACCAGTTGAGGTCACCTGAAATGTATTATTGCCCCCAACAACATATCCTGCTGGTTGGCCAACAAAATTAGTGACATTTGTAGGTCCGCAAATATCCTGACCACAAGAGCATGTGACTGTTTGTACTGGCGATCCAACATTTACACCATTAATTAATCCATTAAAAGAACCCGGACACCTTCCTATCGGATTGAACAATGAAACAGAGGTGACTGGAGCCCCGTAACCAGGTGGTGGAGCATCGGTAAAATTCTTTACTGCTAAACCTGACCCAAACCCATTAGTACATGACGATAAATCAAGACAGCTTGGGCAAGTAACGCTCGTTCTATAATCTATAACATAAGTATTACATTGCGAATAGATTAAGTCAATACAAAGGGCGCATATAATAAAAGATAGGACCTTAAGTTTTGTATTCGAATACATGGTTAGTAAATTTAATAGTTAAAATTTTTCAAAGTATTTATTCCACTCTGTGGCTGTCCAATTGGATCTTTCATTCCTTCTGTCTAAAATAAAAGTTACTCTATAGTTAGAAGGATTAAAAGAATAAGTAATGTAAGTCCATTTGTCCCAAACCATACTAAATGTTGCTCTGACTTTTGCCTCAGTCTTGTAATGGTCCTTTAGATTACTGAGATCTAAAAAGTAAGAATCCTGGACTTTACCCTGGGGTAATTCAATAATGGCAGCTGAATTAATACTAAGTTGAGTTTGAGCATTTAAATCTGAAAAGTAAATGAAAACAGAGAATAGCAAAACAATGTATTTCATAATCATGGTTTATTAAAATATTTATTGAGGAAAGCAAATATCTTAATATTTATTAAGTTTTAATAAATAAATCCATCTTTTTGTAAAAACTAATATAACTAAATTTTTAATTATACATAAATCGTTTACTGTTAGTAGATAAAAATTAGTAATCATTTAGAGCTTTTAATTTTAAAAGGTATTTTTTGACTTTTTAGCTCCTTGTTTTTTTACTACTACTTTTCAACAACCAACATTTTACGAGTGGCACTTTGCAAAGGTGTATCCAATTGATAATATAAAACCCCAGATGTAATTAACTCGCCAATGCTCACTTTGTGTTGGTTGAGTCCTTTTTGTCCCTTGATCTCATGTACACTAAGTACCTTACCCGTCGCATCATAAATGGTTAATTTAACTACTGATGTCTCCGGCAATCTAAAGCCTATGCTGGTCTCTTTACTAAACGGATTTGGTTCGTTTTGTAATAATTCAAACACACCGCTTTCCACACTTTCTTTACCGGTATTAGCGGTCAATACAGCTTCAAGAATGTTATCCTTGTCGTCATACGCTTGTGCCAAGGTAGGGTTTCCGGTAATCACCATCAAATTGCTCAGTTTACCACTTTTTATAGCCTTAAATTTCAGAATAAACAACTCGTCATTCTCACTTATAGTAACTCCCTCATCAGCATTCCAACTGGTAGTAAGGATACCATCTGCAATTCTTGTCGATCCAAAATTTGATTCTGTGATTTGCAATATTCCTGCCTCAGCACCTTCATACATTAAACTACCCTGATCAAATTTTAAAGTAAACTGATACCCAACAATATTTTTAAAATCCGATGCCTTAAACCCTATTTTATAATTTTCACCGGATACCAAATCCAAATCATTAACAACAAAATTTAGTTTTCCAGATGATCTGGTAAAAATATTCTGAGCTCCATTGGCCTTGGAGTCGCCGGTAATGTCTCCCATTTTTATGGAAACAAAGTCAGCAATCTTATTGCGATCCAGTAACAAATTAGAACTTCTTGGCGCATCCCATGGAGACTTCGGATCTTGAAACTTATATTCCGATGGAACAAAAGTCCAACTCCTTACTTGTTTAAATTCACTATTGATTCCTAAAATCAATTTTCTAAGTTCTGCCATATCCGAAGCTGTAATGCCTTTACTGGCATTTACATCTGCTGCCAACAATTTGTATGGATCTGTGATTTCTGCCAAGCCCAGAATATGTTTTTGAATTTTAACAATGTCGTTTGTTGTAACCCCATTCAAAGGCTCGTCATTGCGATCAGGGCTGACCTGATAGGATTGATTTAGTTTCAAATCGCCAAAACTGTAAGGACTTCCAGACATTTGCCGCATCATTGAACCATTTTGATAAAGCATTACATCAACAGGTTTAGTTTCCACTCCGGATGAGGTTCTGATATTTCCAGTGATGGTACCTTTTATTGGACCTTTATTAGGACAAATATTCTGATTGTCCTGAATAATGATTAGTGTTTTACAGAAATCTTTATTTCCCTCTTCATCTTCCACCCATACTTCCACTTCAATTACCAATTCATCGTTTGCTTCGGCTTTTACAAAATCATCACAACATACCCGAATACTTGTCTTATTTGGATCACCATTAAAATACAATTTCAAATTTTCTTGTTTGGTACAGTTATCGTAACTTCCCTTATCCAAATCCCTTGCCCAAATATCAATACATTGGGAAGTTGGCATTGGCACAGTAATGATTCCATTAAGACATTGTGGTGTTGGTGCTTTACAGTCTTTGATTTCAAATAACTTTTCACAAATTCCAATATTTCCGCAACCATCCTCCACGAACCAAATAATTCTATGAATACCTAATGGGTAAATACCGCTTGCATCAAATGGATTTCCGTAATAATCCGCTGATGGGTTAAAATTAAATTGAACAGTATCCCCTAAAAGAAATTGTTTTCGAGTCAGAGCACCAACTCTGTAATCATGGTTACCCAATACACCTCTGTTGTCATTAAATAAATCAATTTTATAATCCCAGGACAACCAATCATCCTTGGTGCACAAATCGCTAGCTTCAGCTGTAAGTTGGATATGCCCTGAACATATTCCTGACTGGGATTTAATATTGGCTGGTTCGCAAGGACCTGCAAAGCATTTTACTTCAGGTTTTGTTTGATCCATTACTTCTATAACCTGAGTTTGTTCCCAACGACCTTTACCAGGATTAAGATGAGGATCATATTGACACCAATCAATCACCACCCACTTTCTTAATACTTTATAACAAGCATCCACTTCAGTGGTGAAAACATCATCTGAGTAATTAATTGCAATTAATGAACAATGGTCATTGGAATGATTCACCACCTGTGGTCTGCCCAACAATGGATTATCAGGGCTTAAATCAGCTTTGCAATCATTAATTCTCACAGAGCTGTTGTTGCATACTCCATTTGGCCAAATAATATCGGAAAATAATGAATCATTACAATGTTTGAGATCCACATAAAAAGGATCACAATTGACTACCCAAATGGTTTGGGTTGCAGAGACTACAATATTATTAGGTCCGGTAACACTGAATATACGTAAAATCTTTCCTTGTCCGCAATGCCTTAGGTCTTGAACGGTCAGACTTGGCGTTGCTCCACATCCTCCCCAAATATATCCATCAAAACCCCATGTCAAGTCATATTTATTATTCCTATAGGCAGGATTAAAAAATTGTTGATAAAACTCACAGGCCTGATTAGAAACCGGCTTTGGAAGTGGATTACCTGATATAAAACCTTTATAACCCGTTAGTGTATTTGCTTCACAATATGGTGCGCATACCACATCATTTGTTTTAACCTCTCTTCTATCTAAATAATTGCTGACAACACGTCCAAAAAGTGAATCATTTATATTCGAAATGTTGTTCACATCGAACCAAAACGCACAACTAACAACTATATCAGGAGGAGGTATAATGCTTGGAATTACTTTATCCTGTACATCAACTTCAACCATGCAATCGCTAAAATGTTTATCCAGAAATCCACCCTGATTCATCAATCCTGGCAAAACAGGTCCTGTGCCTGGGTCTACATCAAAAACTCTAAAAACAACTTGTATTCTCTTTCCGATATCCTCACAACAGAATTTGATTTCATCGTCAAAATAAATTTGATTTCCAAATACTCTGGTGTCATCATCTCCATTTAAACCACCGCAAGAAATTAGATTAGAACTCTGGGAACCATTCCTGGTTCCTAATAATTCAGACATTCTGATTACTTTAAAAAATACATGTGGATTACAATTGTCAAAAGATCCATCGTCAAAAGAACTTGCATAAGCCTTACCGATTGGATCAAATCCATGGCTTGACACAATACTCACCACTGTTCTGGTTTGACAAACAGCTTGTGGTGGAGTTTCATCTAAAATATTTAAGACAACTTTTCTGCGGGAAACATTACCACAACAGTCATATGCTACAATGTATCCATTTTGAATACCCGGTGGTAAATCCATTGCTAAATATCCTGAGACTTCATCCCCTATTATAGTTCCAAATTCAACCTCAACTGAAAAGTGAACTTCATCGCTGCAGTTGTCTGCAATCCATGGTTTCGCGACGGTCCACTCTCCGTAACACAACCATGGACTCATGTTAACCGTAATACTGTCTGGATAAACAATTTCAGGTCCAACTTTATCAATAACTTTTATGATTTGATTTATTTCTTTAACCTGACCAGAACACCAATCCAGTACCGTCCACTGTCGAACAATTTTATAACATCCCGTTGATCCAGTTTTGCACCCTGGCGTAGAAAGATCAAAAAATATGTCCTGATAAGAAAATGCTAGATTTTCACAACCCTCTACTAATGGCCGTCCCGTTCCATGCCACATGATATGCTGATTTGGTCCCCAACAAACGGGATTTTGAACATCCCATTCTGTATGAGTTGGATAATAAATATGGTCAGGACTTGGGTGTCCATAATTTGGGTCAGCAGTATTCTGAATCCAATTCCAACCTAAAATTCGAGGAATTCTTCTTAATGGATATATATCCGGTTGACCAGAATTTGCATTCCAAAATATTGAATCAAGAAGGTATCCATCCACGCACTGGGGTGAGCCAACCAAATGAGGAATAACATTCTTCAATGTATCTCTTCTTTCATTACATGACAAGGTTGGCTGATCATGATCGTCATAATTATGTGGATCTTTAACTTGTGTCAAGTCCCCTAAACTTATGGTTAAGTTTTGAACACAAATTGATTTATTGCCAGACTCATCAATAGCAGTCCAAGTTCTGTGGATGATGCTTTGGTAACCATCCTCACAAGAACCAAGAATTATATCATCTTTATAAGTAAGTGAAAAGGAGCCACATTTTTCAATGACTATTGGCGTTCCTGTATTCAATGGAATAGGCTCTACACTGCATAAAATAACTGCATCTGCAGGGCAAATAATCTTTGGTGCCAACTTGTCTTCAACAAAAGCTTTTCCCCAACAACTGTTTCCTGTTCTAGGGTCGATTATGGAAATTTTAAGTTCTTTACCAATATCCCTATAATCAATCTGTACGCCGGGTTTATTTGGATTACGGTCGATTAATGCACCTCCATTCCAAGGTCTCACTTCTATGATGTATTTGTCATAACAACCATATTGGCCACCTTCAAGTACCATGTCTGCGTTGATGGTCACTTCGCATGAGTCATCAAGACTTATTTGAATGTTTCCATTGCATGCCAACTCCCTGCTTGCATTTGGGAACTCATTGACAGTAATTTGGGCACAGCAAGTTGCAGAGTTACCAGCTCTATCGGAAACAATATAACATACCTGATGTATTCCTACTTTAATCGGTCCACCAATCTTATAAGTGTTTGAATCAATGGTGTTCAGATAAGGATTAGAGTTACAAAAAGAATTGGTTACTAAAGGTAAATAAATCAATGTAGCATCGCATTCTCCTGGTGATAGGTTTATGGATTGATTGCTGCAAAATATTCTAGTAGGTGTAGTATCCAAAACAGTAATTTGAGAATTACAGACGGATTGATTTTCACATACATCGGTTACGGTTAATGTAACATTCAAGATGCCAATATCGTCACAATTGAATATCGTATCGTTTGAAATTAAAGACTTTATTCCGGTTAAATTACAATTATCAAAACTTCCATTGTCCAATTGATTACTTGATATTTGAACTGTACCTAAACTATTTAAATATACTGTCAAATCTTTACACAAAGCTGTTGGTGCAACATTATCATTTACCGTTATCGTCTGGGTACATGTCCTTGCATTTCCGCAAATATCTGTAGCTTGATAGGTTCTTGTAATAATAAATTTATTTGTACAAATTTGATTTGTGATGACATCACCTATATGAGAATTCACAATGCCTAAGTTTCCGCAATGATCTGCTGATATAATCAAGCCAGGGTCAACAGGGGGTATATGTGCGGCGCATGAAATTGAAACGGAAGAGGGACAGATTACACTTGGTGCGGTTAAATCGTTCACTAAAATAGTTTGTGAACAACTATCCACTATAATACCAGAAATTTGAATTCCATAACGTCGTGTTAAAGTATACCTATCTCGACAAGTTTGATTTGAAACTACATCTCTTAAGTGGACGACATCTCCAGCACAGTTATTGGCAAATCCAACCAAAGCTGGATCAGGATTTAAAAGATCTACTGTACAAGAGACATTTTGTATAGGTGGACAAACCGGAACTGGATTTTCTAAAGTAATATTATAAACTATCCAATCTCCTGGACACTCATCAGTATCAATGAAATTATTATTATTCACATCATAAAAAACCTTAAACCTAAGAGCTAGGGTACCAGGAAGTAAAGGGTTTACTAAGCCAATAGTCCCCGTTGCACTACTAAATGAAGTCAGGGGAGCCGCACAATTCGAACAAAACGGATATGAGACATTTATCGCCCCTACAATTTCCTGGAAAGCCTTTAATGGTACACCTGAATTATTTAGGTCATTAAAGAAATCAAACGTCAGATTGTTTGTTGCATCATTGCAAAGAGTCAAATTAGCAAAATCATCAATCCCATCATTATTGCTATTTACTATCACGCCATTTAGAGACGTTTGCAATCGGGGTTTAATAATATTAACATTGTATTCTAACCAATCTCCAGCGCAATCACCTGAATCGAATACATTGTTGTCATTTGCATCGAAAATTAACCTGAATCTCATACTCAATGTTCCAGGTAATAATTGGTTCACTAAAGAAGCATTTCTGCTGAAGGCAGGTGAAAAAGAGGACAATGTAACAATGGAATTTACAGGGCTAAACAAAACATTATTTTTTACAAATGACTGTTCAACTTTCAGTAAATTTGATGGAATGGTATTATTAACATCAATAAATTGAGTAAAAAATAAATTATTTGATTGAGAATTACAGATAACTAACGTGCCACTTTCATCTAAGCCATCATTGTTCGCGGTGAGTTGTAATCCATTAATGGTGGATGTAAGTACTGGTGCCGGTGAAACAATATAGTTAATAATTATAGGATCTCCGTAACAATCAATGGCGGGATCAAAATCGCCATTAACATCCACGTCATTATAAAATCTCACCATTTGTGTTGCCACTCCAGTATTGATGGGGTTTATTAAATTCAAGGATTGAGTTGACCCATTAAAATAGGCTGCATTCAATGCGGTTAGTGTTCCATCAAACTGTTCAATTTCAGTAGGTGGTGGACTTTGACTCAGACCGGCAATATTTCCATTAGAAGAAACCTGAACAATTTGAACATGCGTTGCATTGGAAGTTATATTGTTCCATTGGTAAGTTCCACCATTGCAGATATCAATAAATATTTCCTCAGCTGGATCTACCAAACCGTTATTAATAATACTTGCTAATTGAGCCAATCCTCCATTTTCTGAGAATGTAAAATTAGCTACTGCATTTTCTTCTACCCCAAAAGGAGGCGGTCCGTTCAACCAGGGACAGTACAAAACTTTGGAAGAAATCATGACCCCACTACCTGCTGCCACTGACGATGGACCAGAGTTATGATCCCAAAAATTAGACTCAGCGTTAATAATATTTTGGCTTAAATTATTTACCCCAAAGTTATCTCCAGCAAACCAATTGTTACCGGAAGCATTAACCATGCCTCCAGTCACAGCAATTAATAAATCTGTTCCATTATCTATTGCATCGTTAAAATTATTACCGACTACATTACCAAATCCGAGATTGGAAAAACGGATTCCAATACCATTATTATAAATGTGGTTATTGTTTATGTCCGCATAAGCGCCATCCACATCAATGCCAATCTGAAACCCATGAATGGAAGCATCATTGTCCATTATTAATGCCGAAGCATTTGTGCCGTTAATTATAATTCCGGTGATTGAACTTGGATTCCCTTCAATTTCACAATCGTTTTTTATATGTGCAAACACCCCAGCATGTGAGCTGAGAGGGCTATCAGTCACTCTTATTCCTGTCAATATACCATTTATACTGATTCCACCAATCTCGCAATAAGCCCCATCTGGTGCGTCAGAACTGTAACCATCAAAATTATTAACATAAATTCCAGTTGCTACACCTTTTATACTACCACCATTGATAATTGCAGGAGATAAAATATTTACATTCCAAACTTCAATGCCCTCTGTCGGTTTTCCTGTTATTGCACTTCCATCAATATGGTTATTTTTTATAGTTGAATTTATAGTTTGAGAAGCGATTAGTATTCCATCCCAAACCAATTCATCTGGATGATCAATTCCAACTATTGTATTATTTTCAATATTATATGGGGAAGCAGTGTTATAAAATAAATTGTGGAAAATTCCTCTCCTTCTTACCTCGATAGAATTATCTGAAATATTCTGAAAAGATACTGCGCCTGGATTTGCGAGATGAAAATTCCCTGTTTGAATTCCAATGCGGACATTTTCCATACAGTTGTGGATCACTGAAGCATATTGGTTATTATATAACAGTATTCCACCTCCCCAATATGCTACTCCTGAATTTAGATCATAGGTACCTAGATTAATAAATTTATTATTCTCTATTAAATGTCCGCTTGAAGGAACAGCTAGAGGATAATCATAAAGTGTCACTCCAAAATATGACAAATTTTGAAATACATTGTTGGAAACTTTTAAATTACTGATGCCTGATTCATAAACCGTAACGCCTTCTGCCGCATCTAAATCTGCACCATTTGTTCCAAGAAATCCACTTGTCAAGGAAGTGTTGTCACCATCTATTGTAAATCCCTGAATGGTAACATTTGATGCTGCAACATGAAAAATTTCAGCTGTAGAAACTGAAGAGTTTGCAGAATAAATTCTCGCCTCAGCTACTCTAATACCATTACATGGATTAATATTTGCATTTGGTCCAAGAATTGTAACAGATTTGGATACAATAATATTTTCTGAATAACTTCCGGAAGAAACGGAAATGGTATGCCCGTTTAATGTTGCTACATCATCTATAGCGGATTGAATAGTAGCATAATTGTTTCCCGTATTAATATTTTGTACTTGTGCCTGTATTTTAGATTGAACAAGGACAATTAAAAATAAAACATATGCCAAATTCTTACCTATATAGGATAAGTAATGACATTGAGGGGTTGTATGTATAAATACCATATTATTAAAATTCGTTATTTTAATACAATAGGTATCTTACCAAAATCTCAGATATAAGATTATTACAACAAAATAATTTTTGACATCTGTTAAAAACTACTTTGGCAAATTCTTAATTAAATCAAGTTTGGAATTGCTCCGTCATTTGGACCTAACTCAGAATTTGGTAAAATACTCTGAGATTGAGCTATGGATGCGTAAAATTAGTACATGTTAATTAAGTTCATCCTCTTGATGAAATCTTTATGAATATTTTTATTTAAATCATACTTAAAGTAATAGCATAAAACAATTAATGTCTTACTGAAAAGTTATATTAATAAAAAAGGGTTGCATAAATGCAACCCTTTTTAGGTAGATATTTTCAAAAACTTTTACTCAATGGATACCATCTTCTTCGTTGCCGTATGATCTGCAGCGTCTAACTGATAATACAACACACCAGTTGCATTCAAGTCTCCTTTGCTAATCTGGTGATGATTCAATCCCTTCTGACCTTTAAGTTCATATACCCGAAGTACTTTTCCTGTTACATCATATACTGTTAACTTCACAGCTCCGGATTCAGGTAAACGATAACTTACTACCGTCTCCTTGCTGAATGGGTTTGGTTCATTCTGATACAATTCAAATACTCCACTCTCTACTATTCCTCTGTCTGTTCTCACTCCCATCACTGGCTCTAGTAGATTGTCTTTCTCATCGTATGCCTGAGCTGAGGTGATGTTACTGTTTATTGCCATCATCTTACTCAACACGCCATTTCTGGTTGCCGTGAAGTTTATCACAAATAATTCATCTTCCTTACCATAACTTAATCCCTTATCAGCATTCCAGCTCGTTGTCAACATTCCTTCCGATACTCGCTTTGTTCCAAAGTTAGCCTCTGTTGTCTTCAACACTCCTGATTCTGTTCCCTCATACATCAGACTACTCTGATCAAACTTCAAGGTGAACTGGTAACCCGAAATATTTCTAAAATCTGATGATTTGAAACTGACTCGGTAACTTTCTCCTGCAATCACTTCCTGGTCCTTGATTTCAAAACTCAATTTGCCATTCGTTCTGCTTTGAATACCCTGAGCACCGTTTGCTCTGGAATCTCCTGTTACATCTCCCATTTTTACAGAGATAAAGTCCACCACTTTACTCTTATCCAACATCAGGTCAGCACTTCTTGGTGCATCCCATGGTGATTTTGGATCCGCAAAAACATAATCCGCAGGAACAAAGGTCCAGCTCTTTACATTCCTGAACTCATTGTTGATACCCAAGATCAACTTTCTCAATTCAGCCATATCCGATGCAGTGATTGTTTTGCTGGCATTCACATCTGCCGCAATCAATTTGTACGGATCTGTAATCTCTGATTGACCAAGAATGTGTTTCTGGATCTTTACGATATCCTGTGTAGTTACTCCATTTGCATGCTCATCGTTACGCTCTGGTTTAACACTGTACGTGGTATTCATTGCCAAATCTCCGAAGCTATATGGACTTCCCATCATTTGTCTCATCATGGATCCATTGTGGAATAAACTAACTTCAACAGGTCTTGTTTCTACCCCTGTCTCCGTCTTAATGTTTCCGCTAATTTTACCCTTTGCCGAGCCCACATTAGGGCATATGTTTTGATTATCCTGAATGACAATAATTGTTTTACAATAATCCTTGTTGCCTTCTTCATCTTCAACCCACAGTTCTACTTCTAAAATTATTTCATCGTTTAATTTCTTGTCCACAAAATCCTGACAACAAACTGTAAGCGATGGTTTGGTTGGATCTTCATCGAAGTAGAATTTCAGATTTTCCTGACTGGTACAGTTGTCATAACTTCCCTTATCCAGATCTTTGGCCCAGATATCCACACATCCACTGCTTGGCATAGGCACGGTAATCACTCCTGTCAAACAATATGGTGTCGGTG
>Ga0268298_10003132_pt1 | contig 17205 bp, 13 predicted proteins | sample WWTPWeurt_MetaG_FD_194462 | JGI IMG/M metagenome (GOLD analysis project Ga0268298, IMG submission 194462) | Activated sludge microbial communities from WWTP in Nijmegen, Gelderland, Netherland - WWTP Weurt | ecosystem: Engineered > WWTP > Aerobic digester > Activated sludge | place...
AGTGCCAGGGACGCCGCACTCTTCGATTCCCCGGAGCCGCAGATACCGCTGCCGTTCTTCAGTCAGGCGCCATCCGGCGGCTATATCACACCCCGTGCAGAGAGCAACACCATCGAAGGAGTCAACACCGCCGGCACAGTGAGAGTGAACAACCTGGTCTCCCTTGAGTCACTGCTCTCAAGCGGCAGCGCACTCTTTGACGGCGGCTGCCTGCTTGCCTCTTTGTACTTCCTATTTGCCGCCGGCAAGAAACTTCTGGGCAAGCAAAAGGGGGCACTGAAAGACCTGGCCATCGGACTCTCTCTCATTGCCGCGAGCGCCGTCTGGCTAATTGTTGCGCCTATACTTCTAGCAAAAGCGCTTATCAATCGGGCCCATGCCTGGCTGATACCCAAGGAGCCGCGTCCGCTCAAGAGCTCTGAAGCAAGCTGAGGAGCCACCCAGGGGTGATTGAAGATCTGTCCCGAAGAAACCGGAGGCGCTGTGCGAAGTTGGCTTCGAGCGGCGCCTCCGGTCTCACATCAGTAAAGCAAGTAATAACACTGGGAGAGGTCCACCGGCTTTACACCGGCAGGGGCAAAAGCTCTGAGCAGATAGAGGTGCACGCGCCTGTCTTTAGTCTTATCCAGATTGGTGGAGCCAGGCTCTGCCAGACGGCGCACCGTATCGATAGGACGACCGTCCTGCTGTTCTCCGAACTTGGAGCTGCTGAAATATTCCAGGCTGGGAGAAAGAAAGCGCTTGCGCTCGGAAGCAAAATGAGCACCAACGGCCAGGTCACTTTCACATACCAGCTCAATCCGGTTTTCACCACTCCGCAAAAGCTCGCATGCTACGGGCAAGTAGTACCAGCGGTGCGGTTCCAGCTTGCTCATTCTGGCGAAGGTATCCGATACACTGTTCAGCGTGGCATGAAACTGCCGACCCTTGATCATCTCATTCCAGGGCACAAACCCGTTACAAGCCCGGCCGTTTACACTGACATTGACGCTCCCTACCGGCAGCGTTCCCGGAACATCCAGAAGCAGACCGCAATAGCTGGGGCTGCTAAGCGGCGCTTTCTCAGCGGCGGCGGGCAGCACCACCTTAAGTTCCAGAGCCTGCCCGGCAGGCAGAACCTGTTCAAATTGCCGAGTGGGTGACTCTTCCGGCAAAAGCTTGACGGAAAGAACGAGAGCGAAAGCGGCAGCTAGAAAACCAGTCAACACCGCGGCGGTCAGCCGATTGGCGGATATAGGAGAGGCAGCGGAAGCTGTAGAAGCAGCGTCCGACTGCGGCAGGGTCTGACTGGCAGAAAGGTTCTGATTGGCAGAAAGGGTCTGATTGGCGGCCAGGGTGCGCAATTCAAGCCGCAAGAAAGTGTGGAGCGCCAGTAGAAAACTCAATAGACCGGCTACAAAACCAAGCAAGGCAGCCTTCTCATAACCGAGGCTGGGAGCCATGAGAGAAGCCCCCCAGCTTGACGATAGCAGGCAGATGAGCATATCTATGAGAATAGGCAGAGCACCGAAGCCCATGAGGAAAAGCCGGGAAGCTCCATAAGCAGCCAGTATAGTCACCAGCGGCATGGCTGAGAAAAAATAGCGAGAGATGCCTTCAAAAGGCAAGAACAGTAGGTGTCCCACTATTATCGCCAGAGCAAAAGCCAGATTGCGACTACTAACAACCCCATCATCGGTGGCGAACTTACTGGAAGTGCGCAGACCGGCCGCCACCATACCCAGTGCGGCAAGCAATAAGGTGAGGCGCTGCCATACTTCCTGAGCCGTAAAATCGAGACCGAAGACGGTGCGGCGATAGTGATTCCAGGGATGAGCCATCAATCTGTCCAGTTTGCTGGTTTCCAGTACCAGCATAGCCGGTGTGTTATTGATGAACGAAACAGCGTAAGTGGTAAGCGGATGAGTGAAGAAATAAAACTGGGTGCGGGGAGGCAGAGGCATACAATGCCAGCCCGCATTTTCAATATCACTTCCAAGAGACATATTCTCAGAGGCCACGCGATTGGGCATGAGGCTACCTTCGCCGCTCAAAGAGCGGGTCAGGGCAAACCAACCGATCACCACGGAAAGCAAACCAAGCGCGATTACGCCCGCGATTTTAAAGCGTTTGCCATCGGGCAGAAACATCAAAGCCACGGCTAGAGCGGCAGCAGGAAAAAGCGCCGCCTTATGCAAGACAACCAGCCCCACTAGAACGCCCAGCAAGACCAAAGTGCCCGGCGCCTTCTTCAATTCGGTGGTAACGCCCATCAGGGTCTTGGAACGGCAAGCCAGACACGTGATAGAAAGCATCAGAGTGGCAGCCAGTGGTTCGGTCAGGAACATGCCGGCCGCCACCAGGGCAGGTGGATAAAGAGCCCAGAGCAAGCCGGCCAGGGGACCGATGACGCCGCCCCCTAGAAGGGCGCGGGCCGCAAGCACTACCAGATAAGTATTGAGCCCATGCAGGAGAATTTGAGTACAGATGACCACGGCGTTGGCAGAGGCGGAAGCATTCAGGACCTTGCCAAAAATAAGAGCCATGGCTCCCAGAGCCGGCAGCAGCGGGCCGTCTATGCTGATGGCCTGAGCTACCTGCTGACCCATGGTCATAGGACCAAAGGCACCGGTAGAAACATGGGCGGAGACAAGGGGATTGGTATCGGCAGCCTGCCCGGAGAGGGCGCGCACAATAAGCTCGCTGGATGCCAGATAGTGGCAGGCATCAAAAGTCAGCTCGCTTGAGTAAGGCTGAATAAAATAATGCAGCGCGGCACAGGCAATCGCAAGGATAGCCAGCGCCAACGCTGCCTTATCAAAAGACTGGACTTTCAAGACTGCCAAGACTAATAAATGGAATACTAGTCTATGAGCCCCTTCACCGTAGCCACAATGTGGGGTGAAGAGATTCCGGCGGCATCCATCAGTTCATGGGGTGAAGCCGAGCCGGGCATTTCACGCACGGCAATCTTCACAACTTTGGGTACAACCTTGTCTTTTCCACCTAGCTTAGCGCCGCGAGCAGGCGGTGCTTTGATAGAGAAGGCATCCAGTACGGCGTCCCCGAGACCGCCTTCCGGCCAGTGATCTTCCACCACGACCAGGGTGCCGGTTTCTCTGGCGGCCGCCTCAAGGGTCTTCACATCGATGGGCTTGACGCTGTAAAGGTCGATTACCCGCACATGAATACCCTGCGACTTCAGCTCTTCGTAAGCTTTAACGCATTCATGCAAGGTGATACCGGCACCAATCAGGGTGCAAACATCATCTTTGCTGGAATAGAGCACCTTGGAACCGCCGATGGGGAACTCATCAGTATCTTTGTAGAGGATCTTGGTTTTCTCTCTGGTGGTACGCATGTACGAAATGCCGTCCAGAGCGTACATTTTTTCTACCAGGTGGGCAGCCGAAACAGCATCGGAAGGATAAAGCACGGTGGAGCCATGTACGGCTCGCATCATGGCAATATCTTCCAGAGCCATCTGGGAAGGACCATCGGCGCCGATGGAACAGCCGGCATGGGAACCACAAAGTTTGATGGTACCGCGGCTGATGGCACCCATGCGGATGAAGTCATAGGCTCTTGAGAGGAAAGCGGCAAAGGTGGACGCAAAGGCTTTCTTACCTCTGGTGCCCAGACCCAAACCGACACCGACCATCAGTTGCTCGGCAATGTACATTTCGAAATAGCGATCGAGGAAGGCTTTGGCAAACTTCTCGGAGTAGGTGGAGTTTGATACTTCAGCATCGACCACTACCACATCGCTGTAGGCGGTACCGAGAGCCTTGAGGGCGTCACCATAGGCCTCGCGAGTAGCAGCAGGGCCGCTGTAGCTGGGCACGATGAACTTGCCGGAGCCGGTAATTCCTGCACTCAATTGCGGCTTGCTCGGCATTTCCGGCGGCATGGCCACTTTCACGGAAATGTCGGAGGTGCCACCCAGTAATTTGATAGCTTCGGCGGCTTGCTCGGCAGAGAGCGGCTTGCCATGCCAGTTATCCTGGTTGGCGGTGAGGGGAATGCCGTGTCCTTTTTCAGTTTTGGCTACGATCAAAACCGGCTGACCGGTCACAGCCAGGGCTGCTTTGTAAGCGTTATCGATTTGAGCGATGTCGTGCCCGTTGATTTCGATGACATGACAGCCGAAGGCTTTAGCTCTTTCGGCATAGGCAGCGGAATTCCAACCGAGGGCGGTTTCGCCCCTCTGTCCCAGTCGGTTCATATCGAGGATGGCGATCATGTTGTCCAGCTTGTAGTGAGAAGCACAAGCCAGGGCTTCCCAGACCGAACCTTCGGCCATTTCGCTGTCACCCAGGAGCACCCAAACTCTGTAGTCTAACTTGTCGAGGAATTTGCCGTTGATGGCCATACCTACACCCAGAGCCAGACCCTGACCCAGAGAACCGGTAGCCACATCCACCCAGGGAATAATCTTCGGAACAGGATGTCCTTCCAGGCGAGAACCCATTTTACGCAGGCTCATGAGCTCTTTATCGGTGACGGCACCGGCGGCTTTGTACATGGAATAGAGGAGCGGGCAAGCATGCCCTTTGGAGAAAATCAGGCGGTCGTTGTAGGCGTAGTCGGGTCTTTCGAAATCGTATCTGAGATACTTGGTCATCAAGACTGCCATCAAGTCGGCAGCTGACATACTGGATGTGGGATGACCTGAGCCGGCCTCGGTTGTCGAACGAATGCTGTCAACCCTGAGCTGCCTGGCTAGCTCAGTGACTTTCTCGACGGCAAGAGCCTGTACTTCCACCATGGGTTTGCTCCTTCATGAATTAGATTGGCAACTGCTATAGACGGACAGACAGATTTGCACTGCCCGCTGTCCGCGGGACGAACCTTCACTGTTGCACGGCTAAAACTGCCTTCCGGCAATTCAGCCCCGCCTCAGCCCTGAATAAGGTACCTAATGTTACCCCGCTTCTCCATTATTTGCCTTAACTATTGGCTACCTTATGACATCACTACTGCCGCTGCTTGAGCCCAGCAATTGAGCCGCACTTTGCATCCAATGCAGCTATCGCACTCGGCAACCACACTCAAGACAGGCGGCGCGACTTGCGTGTTATCCTTGCGGACATTGTTCGCTTTGGGAACACTTTTCACTACCAGGGGGATGCTTTCTCATGGACCTGCAAGCTCATGCCAACTGTCGCACCATGGACAAAGAAGACGCCGCTAGAGACCCGCGCTATCGCCTCACCGAGGCGGTCTATCCGGAACGCTACGATATACACCTGAAGCCGAACCTGGCTACGGACAGCTTTAAATTCACAGGAGAGGTGACAATTGCGCTGGTTGTCAAAGCCGAGCAAAAGTCTCTCATCCTGAACGCCGCCGAACTGGTCGTCGACAGCGCCGCGCTCAAGAAGAGCGCCGCTGAACATACTGAGCTGAGCGCTACTAAGATTCAAATTGACGCCGAACTGGAGCGAGTCGAATTGACATTCGCCGAGCCGGTGGCCCCAGGTAGCTACACTTTGCATTTGAAATTTTCCGGTCAGATTAATGACAAACTGCGAGGCTTTTACCGCAGCGCCCAGACCCTGGCAAGCGGTGAAAAACGCTACATTGCCCTCACCCAGTTTGAAGCCACCGATGCCCGCCGTGCCTTCCCCTGCTTTGACGAACCACAATTCAAAGCCGTCTTTGCCCTCACACTGACAGTCAAAGAAGACTTGACGGCCATCTCCAACACACCGGTGCAACAAGAGACGAAGGCAGACGGCTGGAAGACGGTGGCTTTCAAAGAGACCATGAAAATGTCCACCTATATTGTCGCCTTTCTGGTGGGACACTTTGATGCCAGCCGGGTAGTCATGGTAGACGGTGTGCCGCTGCGCATCTATGCTCCACTGGGTAAGGGCAACCTGACTGAGTTCGCACTTGAAATCGGGGCTTCCGCCCTGGCATTTTTCAATCGTTATTACGGCATCAGCTACCCGGGCGAAAAAATGGACATGATTGCCGTGCCCGACTTTGCCTTTGGCGCCATGGAAAATCTGGGCGCCGTCATCTACCGGGAAAACGCCCTCCTCATAGACCCGGCCAAAGCTTCCCACGCCGAACTGGAACGAGTTGCCGATGTAGTAGCCCATGAACTGGCTCATATGTGGTTCGGCAACCTGACCACTATGAAATGGTGGAACGGCATCTGGTTAAATGAAGCCTTTGCCACCTTTATGCAGTTGGTAGCCGTGGACAACTTTCGCCCCCAGTGGCGGCGCTGGGAAACTTTCGGCGTCTCCAGAGCAGCAGCCTTTGCCACCGACGGTTTGACCGCCACGCGCAAAATTGAATATCCCGTCATCAAACCGGAAGAAGCAAACGGTATGTTCGACGTACTCACCTACGAGAAAGGCGCTTCGGTGCTGAGGATGCTAGAGCAATATGTGGGAGCGGATAAATTCAAAGATGGCGTAAACGGCTATCTGAGAAAGCATAAGTTCGGCAACACTGAAACCCACGATCTCTGGCTGGCGCTGGCGCAGAGCACGGAAGAGCCGGTGCAGGAAATAATGGATTCCTGGATCTTCCAGGAAGGTTATCCTCTAATTGATGTGTCGCTCACTGCCGACAAGAAAGGCTTACAACTAAGCCAGAAACGCTTCTTCTACTTGAACGAAGCCAATGCAAACGAAAGCACCTGCTTTCAGGTGCCGCTCAAACTGAGAGTCAGCACCGCTGCCGGTATCACAGAAAAGCGCCACCTTCTCTCAGACAAAAAAGAAACCATACTTTTTGACGGACCCATAGATTCAGTACTGGTCAATGCCGGCGGTCATGGTTTCTATCGTGTCAATTATGAAGCCGCCCTGCTAGAGAAACTAGAGCAAGCCATCACCGCCTCCTTCAAAACAGAAGTAGAAATGAAGCACGGCGGCTCCGCTCAAGCAGAAGGACGGGCAATCCTGTCACTATCAGCCCTGGAGCGCTTCAATCTGGTCAACGATATGTTTGCCCTGACTGTAAACGGCACCGTGCAATTGAACCGCTTCCTCAGCTTCATCAAACTCTTCCAACTGGAGTCGGATAAAAATGTCTGGAGCATAATCATCTCAGCCCTGACTTACATCGACCGCGTCTTTCCCGAGCGCGAAAACCAAATGGCCACCCTTACAAACGAGCTTTTGACACCGACCTTCGCCTGCCTCGGCTACACTGCCGGCGCTGGGGAAAGTGAGCAAATAAAGCAGTTGCGAGGTCTGGCCCTGACAGCTTTAGGCACACTGGGAGGCAAGAGGGAGGTGCAAGAGAAGGCGGCCGCACTTTATGAAGCGCACAAGCGCGGCGAAAGTGTACTGGATGCCGAAGTGCTCAGCGCCGTGGTAGCCATTCTGGCACATACCGGCGGCGAGGAGCGTTACCGTGAATTTGAAGATGGCTTCAAAAATGGTGGTTCGCCCCAGGAACAGGAGCGCTTTATGAACGCCCTGGCCCTTTTCCGGGATAGCGCGCTTCTGCAAAAGACTCTAGAAAAGACGTTAACCGGAGCGGTACGCAGCCAAAATGCACCATATTTAGTGCGGAACGTCATGCTCAATACGAGCGGTCGGCACGTAGGCTGGAACTTCGTCAAAAACAACTGGAAGCAAATTCGCGAAACCTTCCCGAGCTTGATCATCACCAGGCTGGTAGAAGGTGTAACCGGCCTGGTGGATGAGAAATTGGCTACCGAAGTAGAGGTCTTCTTTGCCGAACACCCCGTGCAGGAAGGACAGAAAACCGTCAACCAACATCTTGAAAAACTGAAAGTGGCACTCAGCCTCAAGAGAAGGGAACCCCATCAAAATTAGACAAGGCGAACACTTCTTCCAATAGCAAGATTCGGAGTGCCGACGCCCTCCAAACTTGCTAACCTTGCGCCTGACAGAGACGACAGGGCAGCGGGGAGTGTGGCATCATGGAAAGAACAGCGGTCAAGAAAAACTTTTCGGGGAAATTGCACCAATTGCCAAAACCTCAAACCAAAATCGACCATGTAGAGAAAATTGCAGCAGTCTGCCGCCTCATTGAAAATTCCAGTCAGTTACCGCCCTTGCAAGAACTGGCTAGAGAAGCAGGACTGAGTCAATATCATTTGCACAGGCTTTTTAAGCAAGTAACAGGGCTGACGCCAAAGGCCTATGGCCAGGCTCATCGCCGAAACTTAGTGCAAGCCTCCCTCACGGAAGCTAGTTCCATCACCGAAGCGCTTTACCAGGCCGGCTATTCCAGCAGCGGTCGCTTCTACGAAGAAGCCGACCAGACCCTCGGTATGAAACCCCAAAATTATAGAAATGGCGGCAAAGACAGTACCATCTATTTTGCTCTGGGCAAATTCTCTCTCGGTGAAATTCTGGTAGCTCGCAGCGAGCGCGGCATCTGCGCCATTCTCATGGGTGACGATGCGGAAGCGCTGCTTGCCGATTTGCAAGAACGCTTTAAGAACGCCACCTTAATAGGCGGCGACAGCGATTTTGAAAAGGTAGTGGCGGCGGTAATTGCTTTCGTGGAAGCACCGGCCGATCCGGAGAAAGCCCTCAAGTTGCCACTGGATATACAGGGCACGGTCTTTCAGCAGAGAGTCTGGCAGACTCTGCAAAAAATTCCAGCCGGCCAAACCGTTACCTATAGCGATATCGCGGCCGCCATTGGTGCACCACAGGCGGTGCGAGCCGTGGCTTCTGCCTGTGCCGCCAACAAACTGGCGGTAGTGATTCCCTGCCACCGGGTAATTCGGCAAGACGGCAGTCTCTCAGGCTACCGATGGGGTCTGGCGCGCAAACAAGCCCTTCTGGATAGAGAGTCGCCATGAAACGCTCGGACAATCTACCGGAAAATCTCCTCGCCCTGACGGTAAAAGAATCGCTTGGCGAAGAAGCGGTGCTGTTAAGAGGTTTTGCACTTTCTATTGATGAGGAATTGCTGCAACATATTGCTGATATCACAGCCGAAACCAGCGCCCCATTTAGACAAATGGTCACCCCCGGCGGTCATACTATGTCAGTGGCCATGAGCAACTGCGGCAACCTGGGTTGGGTGACTGACGCCAACGGCTACCGTTACACCAGAGAAGATCCGCTGAGCGGCAGAGCTTGGCCCAAAATGCCCGCTGTTTTCGAGCAACTGGCCAATCGGGCGGCAACAGCGGCCGGATTCAATGACTTCAAACCGGACGCCTGCCTGATTAACAAATACAAGCCGGGAACCAAGCTCACCCTGCACCAAGACAGGAATGAAGCCTGCTTCACAGCCCCCATTGTTTCCGTTTCTCTCGGTCTGCCTGCCACCTTCCTCTTCGGCGGCAGCGAGCGCAGCCACAAGCAAAAGCGCATCGCCCTCCTGCACGGCGATGTAGTGGTCTGGGGCGGTGTGTCCAGATTGAATTACCACGGCATAGCACCGCTCAAAGAAGGCATGCATCCCCTTGCAGGTGCTTGCCGCTATAACTTGACCTTTCGCCTGGCCGGGTAAACGCTCTTGGACTGATCTATCAAAGTAGAAACGCCAGGTCTGCGCAGACCCGAAACTGTAGCAACTCGCCCGCTACCTGCCGAAACTGACTGACGCAGTAGAAATATCGAGTCCTCGCAAGCGGACTGTCAGACGATAGAAAAGAGACCACCGCAGTTTATTCTGGGTGGTCTTTTTGTTGCGTCCGGCGGATTGTTGATGACCATTTCCAAACATAACTGGGGAACTTGCAAGGCGGCTGGCAATGTGGGTCTAAGACTACTTGTGGCATAGTGCAGTAGAAGGTAAAAAGGAGAAAAGAAGTGGGAGCCGTAAAGAGCACAGCCTGGGGCAGTGATAAATACGACTCCCGAAAAGGTAAACCGGTCGGTGTTTCAGGCTACGAATTTTCGCTATGAAACAGAAGATCCGTTATTCCTCCTTGATAATTCAAAGGGGACACCATATATAGTCAACCGCAAAATAGTATGAAGCTCAACAGGGGGGATGTACCTTACAATGAGAAGAGCAGCCAATCGTCAACTTGACAAAGGCACCACCGACGATCGAAACTCATGCCAACCGTTAGTTAGCCCCCTTGTTGCTGAGATCAGCATAGCAGGGATCTGCCTTGGTAGCGCTCAAGAACAGTAGCATGAAGAGATTCAGTATCATGAAGTTTCCACACGATGAAAAGAACGCAAAACCTCTGAAAGAGTTCTCTCTAGCATTAGCTAGAGCACTGCTCTGCCTATGGGCCTCGTTATTTGCAATCGGATTTTCTGGGCTTAGCTTTACATACGAACCGCTGAACAATTTATCTTTTCTCCTATCTCATCTGTTACCTTGTAGCTTTTTCGTAGAAGCATTTTTCCGAAAGGAGAGCGTAGTCAGAACAGTAATGCTTGTATTGACCGGAGCAACAGGAATTCTGAGTACCTTTCTTCTATTATTCTCACTCTTTTACTACGGAGAACTTGACTATCTGCTTCACGGAAAAGAACCAGCAGAAGGCCCCCAGTCTGCAATATTGCAGGAAGTAAGTCCAACTAGTCAATCACACAAAATAGTATTGAAGAGGACAGATTTTATGGAAGTAATTGATCCATCTTCCCGGTGGTCTATTGAGCTATACTTCATTCGTCCGTATGGTTCATTCCTTCAGGAGAGGAAACGGGTATGCACTGTCCGCCCAGCTAACGAAGCCGAGCTAAGGATTTCCAAAGATCGGAAATCAGTCCGCCTTACTGTAACTCCATACCTTGGTTACGGAGAAGAAGCTTTAGAATTTGACATTCCTACAAGCTGGAATGACGTAAAATGCAGGGACGTTGTTCTCTCCAAAACACATTGAGACTTATCTAAAACAAGCGGTTCGGACAGGGGATTCGGCCGCCGGGGAATGCGAATAATGGTGAGTGGTTGGTCAGACCAACCACTCACCATTTTGGCGTACAAACGCCACCCAATGGATGTTCAGCGAGGTAAGTTACTAGGTAGCGGTGGCGCCTTTAGCCATGGAAAGCGCTATTGCGGAAAGACTATTCTTCTTGTAATAGTCGCACAGGAACCCTCACACCGTCCAATTGATTGATGTCTTCAAAGCCATGTAAGCGAACGTGTATACCTACACAGGAACCTCAACACTGGTTACGTCTCAAAAGTTCGGTTCACCAGCGGCTTTCAGGCTAGTCGCATTCGTCCTTTTGTAGATGCCGTGTAGGCACCGAGCAACAAATAATTTTTAATCCGTGAGCTTTTTACTCCTCCCGCTAAGCTGCATAGAGATCTTGTAGACAGCTCTTGCGCCTACAAAATGTCTACACGTGCGCCTATAGAAAACTGTCTGAAGTTGGCACCTGCGGCGGCTAACAAAAACTCTCTGCTGCCAACACTCACAAGCAAGTATCAACATCAGCGACTACACAAGCTCCAGAACCCAGACAGACACCACCTCGTCAGGGTTCCTGTACGAAGGTTACCGCTTCCAAATGCCTTCAGCTATTTCTTAACTTCGCTTCAAGGCTGTCTCTTCCATCATAGTCACAGAGGAGAATTTGAAATTCGTATCAACCTTTTCGAAATTTCTAGTGTAACCTGATTAGGTTTCTCAAAACTTAGCTCGAGCACCAACCTAGAAAGGGTGGCAAAAACGTGAGTTACGACTTGATTGTTCACACAAAAGCAAAAGAAAACAACAGCTTGCAACAATATTATTCCGATGGGAATCATGAGATCCTAGAAGATAATGCCATTGGCATATATAGATTCATCAGAGCAATAATCAGCCGTTTCCCAGAAAGTTCGCAAGGAATGAGCGAAAAGTTCTGGGCCGCAGATATTTTCTTTAATAGACACTGTGTTGAGCTATGTTGCATTTCTAGTAAGGCACATTTATTGAAAGAAGCAATAGTAGAAGAAGCTCATGCAAACTCTCTGTGCGTATATAATCCCCAGGAAGACCTCACACTGTTCCCTCCGGCGCGCCTGGAAGAAGGCAAAGATGAATCGGAATCGGAATCGGAAAAGGTTGAGGCTGAGGCGTTCTTCAGTGAAAATGATGAGTGGGTTTCTTTCCTTGATGCTTACGCGAATCTAATGGAAAGAGGAGAAAGCATCATTCCGAAAGTTGAAGAGATGTGTTTAGCAGGTTCTGCACCAGCTAAAAGGTGTCTTGCCGCTTTGCTAACTTCTGAGGCGGAAAGAGAGACTAAAACGGATGAAAAAACAAGGCTATTGAGAAAAGCCTGGAGTTTCGGTAAGGAAGTAGCAAACAAGAGATACTGCCGCTCACTATTGAAAGAGATTGAAGATTCCGCCAGGAAATTTGGAATTAGCTTGGAGGATGGAAATTGATTCTCAGTGACTTAATTTACACAGATGGCTGGAGGTAGCCTCAAAGGACAACCCCCAGCGAGATGTTGTCAGGTCCAGTGGATAAAGCGCCTAATGCGTTTATCCACCAACGTTTCTGAAACAGCAATCTTCTGAATTCTAGAACCAGCTGTTCGAAAATTGAATCACACTCTCATTGATTCTCCTTAGCCTGCGACAACATGCACTACAATGTGCTCAATAAACATCCGCCAAAGCTACTCCGTCCTCACAATTCACGGTAACTCAAGCAATTCGGCTGGTCGCCGCAAGCTCACTTGATTCTGACGATTGGAAAGGTATAGGTTTTGCGAAATGTCAGCTTGCCGTCTTGCAAAATTCCGGCATCGAAGAATGCCAGCACGCCGAAAGGCATAGTTGCCTTAGTGGTGGTGGTAACTGAAACATAGGGAGAAGTCTGTGAAGGCGGGCTACCGGCGAAATCCTGATAAACCAGAGGGGCGGCAATCTGCGGAGCATCCAAGAAGCTTGAGGAAGAGTAACCTTTCACCACCGCACTGGCAAGCCGCGTTGATTCAACTAAGTCCTTCCCCTGGGCAGCATTGCGGCAGGCATCACGACAGACTCGATCATTTAAATAAGCTCCAAAAATTATGATGCCCAGGTGCAGTGACAAAAGCACAAAGACAACCATAAGAAAACTGCCGCTGGCCAGTTCCACCGACAGTGAGCCCCGGCAAGAGCGCCTGCCGGAAACTACCATCAACCCTGCTTGCGATGACATGATTAGTATCCCCCCTACTTATTCGACACCAGCTTCACAAGGCGCCTGGCAATCTTGGCAAAAGTGGTGCGCAACTGAGAACTATCGGTAACCAGATTGAAGGTACTGCCATGACCGGCGATAGCGGCCATGCCTCCCGTGGTAGGGTCGGAGTTGGTGTCGTTGAGAATCTTCTCCTGGTCGGCAATGATCATCGGATTCTGAGCTAAACCGATCGTATACACGGCGATTCCGGCGTCGCGAGCCTCTACGGCAGCGAGTCTGGCATTTGCCTCCGGGTCGGAACTCAAAGGACCGGCCGGAACCGTCGGCTCGCCATCGGTGAAGAGAATGATTGCCTTAACACTGCCTGTGCGACTATTACTCTTCAGGTCTTGCACCGCAGCATGCACAGACGCACCAATATTAGTGGCACCGAGGGGCACACAACTCTTGATGGAAGTATTCACCTGACTGAACTGCGTGGAGCCTGGATTCTTGCTGATAGTTACCCGCGGCAGAGGGAATCCCTGCAAAACGCCATAAGGAGCGGCGTCATCCAGATTGTGCCATTGCTCCGTGCTCGCACTATCGACGCCAACATCAGCATCAAATGCAACGAAACCGAAATGACTATCTGCATCGGTATTGAGTATTTGAGTCATGGTCAATACTGCCTCTTTAGCATCAGCCATGGGCTTCAATTGCTTCTGGGCCGCTTCAAAATATGCCTTCTGGTAGCCTGGCTTGGGAGACACCGACACGGCTGTGTTGGCTCTACTGCTGCTGAAGACCGAGCTATTCTCCAGGTTGCCTCGAGAAGCTTCAATCAGCGTGGCCAGATCTGGGAAGGCATATCCATCATAGCTAAAGCCACCAAAAGTAGTATTGCCGTCGATGTTAACCACCACATCGGTAAAGGTCTTAAAGCCATCAAAAGTGAAGGCCGTACCAGGCGGACAGTTTCCAGGCGGAGCACCGGCCTCGGGATAGACGCCGCCGGAACGCAAACCACTTACGCCATAATAACTTGCCAGATACTCTGAGAAATAAGTCTTGGCATTCCAATAAGACTCAGTCAAAAGCTGGGGAAAGGTTCCATTCAAGCTGGTTCCGGTTATGGCAGGTTTGAGAATGTCGAAGATTCGCCCCTGCATGATTCCATTTGCACCATTAACGCTGGAATAGACAATTTTGCCGCCCCCAAGGGTGTCGTCCCAGACGCGTTTGCTGAAAGTAACAGGAGTCTGATCGTCCATGGAACCGGAGACGTCAAAGCATATGACTATGTCCAGCTTGGGAACGGCACTGGTGGACACGGCTGTCACACCCCATGATTTAATACCAAGAAACTTACCAAAAGCCAGATCGCTGCCGTTGCAGGAGCGTATCTCAACGACCTTGCCATTGGCACTGGTAATGGGCTCCGGCAGCATGGTCACCGGATTGAGGAATTCGAAAAAGAGTTTAGCTTCGCCGCTTGCACACTCCAACAGAGAGGGAGAGGCAACCACGACGGAGTTGCTCAAAGGCACGCCCAGGGAAGTATTCGACTTGAATATCTTGAGGGCACTCTCCATGGCATCGAGGTGCGCTTGCGTCGGGTTGGTGTTATCGGAGCTGGCAAGTGTGGCGGCTCCGGTAAGAGCCGCAGCATCAGAGGCGTTCTGTAGTTCCTGCTTAGCCAGATAGAGCCTGGAAAATTCGAAGACCAGCACCGCAATGAGAGGAAAAAGCACCAGAGCAAAGAGCATGAGCAAAGAGAGGATGCCCTGCCCTCTGGAACGACCTCTGCCTAGTGGTTTGTTAAAATGAGACATGATTGGAAACCTGATAAATACTCTAGGAAACTAAAAGGAAGCGATGCTCACTACATAGTCAGACCCTGCGGATTTTCGCAGTATTGCCTGGCGGTCATATCGAAAACAAGCGGAGCGGACACACCGGCAATCGGTATGGGACTGGGAATCGGCACAAGAGGACTGGCAGAGCAGCGGGCAGATACCTGTATCTGGTACGTGTTGACACTGACATCGGCAGGATCAGTCAAAGGAGAAAGACGAGCAACAGTGGACTGCGTATCTATATTGGTGATCAGTATCTCAGTCTTGATGTTTTCGACATCAATACCCGAGAAGGCATTCTTAGCATTTTGCAGTTTGCTCTGCGCTTCAGTCACGGCAGAGGGATGACCGTCCACCGGAGCAAGGAAACTACCGGCACGGGCCGCAGAAAAGCTGGCCATGTGAATGCCTGCGTAAAGGAAGGAACAGCGCAAGAAGGCCGCAGTCAAATTAAGCAGCGGAAAGGCAATGACAACAAACAAGATCCACAAGACAATCGGCAGTTCAGCCAGAAGCGAGCCGCGGCCGGGTCGGCGCCGCCGACAGCCCCCGACTCTCGGGAGAGAGCCAACACTTAGCTCAGTTAATGCCTTTGCCTTGAATTTCATCTTCCTACTACCCGCTTAAAATAGTGCCGCAATTAAACAATCAGCGCTCAGTGGCAGCACGCCGCAGCCCGCCTCTCGCGGTGGCACCGGCTTGCAATTCCGGTTCTGCCTTGCTACTGATCAAGTAAAGCACCCTTAGCTTCTCCCGCCCCCAGTTACTGGCCACAACGGCGGAAGCTTCGCGACAAGCCTGCATGGCCGCCTGTCGCTGGTGACTAGACAAGAGAAACTCGACATACCGCAGATGGTATCTCTCACTAGTGTTATCGAGCCTGAGCGCTTCCTTCAAAAACTTGCCGGCCTGGGCAAAATCATCTTGATGGGCATGGCTTTCCGCCAACCAGTAGAAATCAACGGCGCTTGCCGCCGAAGAGTTACACAGGTGCTGATAGAGTCCGGCAGCCTGCGCAAACCGACCGGCCTGATAAGCAGACTGCGCCCGCAGGCGAATCTCAGATAATGAGGAAGCAGCACCGGTTAGAGGCTGCCCGTAGGCCAGAACTCTTCCCTCGCTTTCAGCCGCCGCCCCCATGCAGCCAAACACCTGAGCGGCAGTATAGACAGAAACCAATACCAGGGTGGAGAAAGCGCGATGGAGGGCAAAACCGGTACTCATCTAAGAGACATCCTTATGGAGGGCATGGAGGCAACATAGATTGTTGACGGTGACAATTCCATTACAGCTCTTGCGGGAAATACGATGTCGAGAGCGATTCAAAGCACTCAACGGCACAAGCGAAGACAGCCGAAGTGGTACATTCGCAAAACTCACAAGGAAGCAGGCAGGACGGAATTCCAGAGTTTCCGCCTGCCTCGGTCTGCCGTCCACCATCCTTTTCGGCGGCAGCGAGCGCGGCCACAAGCAAAAGCGCATCGCCCTCCTGCACGGCGATGTAGTGGTCTGGGGCGGTGTGTCCAGATTGAATTACCATGGCATAGCACCGCTCAAAGCCGGTGTTCATCCCCTTACGGGTGCCTGCCGCTTCAACTTGACCTTCCGGCTGGCCGGGTAATTACTTGAGCTAGGGGATTCAAGACCGAAGAGGCCAAGGACGGCTTTGACACCCTGCACAAGCTCAAGTCAGCCAGGTATTCGGCTGTCTTCATGGACTACGATATGCCGGGAATGGCAGGAGCGGAGTTTACAAGCGAGATTAGAAGGCTGGAAGGCTCTACAGGGCTTAGGCTGCCAGTAATTGGTATGACAAGCCACACCAACACCGTAAGAAAAGAATGCCAGGATTCGGGCATGGATGCAGTGCTACCCAAAGACTGCGCCATAGACGATTTGTTTGACGTGCATGAATCGCTGATATTTGCCCGCTCTGTCATCACGAGCCTCCTATAACATAGCTTTCATTAGCATTTTTGCTAGATGCCCAATTCATGGGCGTTTCCTGTTTACCATCCCGCCGACGGACCCTTTTGGGGTACCTCCGCCGACACGATCTCGGCCTGAAACTTACAGATTTGACCTGTAGCCATTTTTTAAGAGATACTGTGTTGAGTCGCCTAAATGCTGGAATATGCGCAAACAATTACTAATTTGTGTTCTATCATTCGTGTTGCCGTTTTTTATTTGCGGCATCGGCGCTTGGCTATGGACAGCAAACATGAGTGATAATCCTCATGCCGGTGGAGGTGGATTGCTTAGCGACAAGCAGATTGCAGATGATGAACGGCAACTAGATTCGGAGTCAAACAGTAAATTCTTGATTGTTGGTTCCGG
>Ga0268298_10003133_pt1 | contig 17199 bp, 10 predicted proteins | sample WWTPWeurt_MetaG_FD_194462 | JGI IMG/M metagenome (GOLD analysis project Ga0268298, IMG submission 194462) | Activated sludge microbial communities from WWTP in Nijmegen, Gelderland, Netherland - WWTP Weurt | ecosystem: Engineered > WWTP > Aerobic digester > Activated sludge | place...
GTACTGAAGGCAGAAAAATACTTGAAGATTATGTTGAAAAAATGAAGGCAGACGGGAAAGGAAAACCATACGATGTAGTAATTGGTGTAAGCGGGGGTTGTGATTCATCTTACATGTTGCACCTCGCAAAAAAAGAATTTGGATTACGCGTACTTGCCGCACATTTTGATAATACTTTTAACTCCCGTATCGCTGTAGAAAACATTGACATTGTACTTGAAAAACTGGAAATAGATTTATACACTCACGTGGTTGACAATGAAGAATATCAAAAAATATACAAGTCTTTCTTTCTTGCATCCGTTCCCGAAATTGATACACCAACCGACATTTCGCTTGCAACAGTTCATTATATGGCAGCAGCAAAGTATGGCATAAAACACATCTGGGAAGGCCATTCATTCAGAACAGAAGGTATTTCACCACCCGGTTGGTTTTACATGGACGCAAAATATGTACAGACTATTCATAGTCAATTTGGAGATGGAAAAATTGAAACTTTACCGGTATTGTATATGAGTAAATGGCTGAAATGGATGATTATAAATGGAATCAAAAAATTCAGACCACTCTATTATCTCGATTATGATAAACAAAAAACAAAAGAGTTTCTTGCTTCAGAATACGGCTGGCAGTGGTATGGAGGTCATCACATGGAGAACCGAACAGCTTATTTTGTAAATAACTATTACTTGCCAAAAAAATTTAATATCGATTTAAGATTTTCAGAATTTTCAGCGTTAATTCGGTCTGAACAGCTTGATCGAAAAACTGCACTTGAAAAGATAAAAGAAGAAAAACCTTTTGATGAGGAAATTCTTGCAGAAATTAAAAAGAGACTTGGTTTCTCTGATTCAGACTTTGAGTCGATAATGAATGATAAACCTTTACATTATACACATTTCAAAACATACAAACAGACTTTTGAGTTATTACGTCCTTTCTTCTATTTGCTTTACAAATCAGGTTATGTGACTAAGAGTTTTTATCTTAAATATTGTGTGCTTAAGGAGAAAAAGAAAGAACTATGATCTTTATTCTTCTCATACTTCTTCTGGCTTTGACATTTATTGTTAGGGCCTACCCACGTTTTGTTCTTCCGAAAGCAATTGCTTCAGATACGTACTTTCATCTTTACCTTGCAAATTTAATCAGACAAAACAGAGGTATCTGTCCTAAAAGAGATTCCCGTTTTCTCCTGAATGGTGAGTGCAACTATCCTTTTTTTTATCACACCATTCTCGCCATGTTTGGAAAAAAAGGTCTCTTTTTTGCCGAGAGATTTAGTTCAGCATTTTTTGATGTTATAAATAATCTTATCCTTTTTACAATTGGCTATTATTATTATATAAGTGTTGGCGTACCTGAGATCTGCGCTCTTCTTCCTGTATTAACTTATTCGGTACTTCCTGTTCTCATTAAAACAGGAGATGAACCCAGGGTTCAGAATGGTTCCAGCAGAGTGCTGGCACAAACTCTGTATCTGCTGCATATGTGCGGAATTTTTATGTATACGCTAAATCCGGAAATTCATTTTCTTATTCTAAGCGTGATTACTGCATCTTTTATTTTTTTTACAACGGTCTTTGGTATTCAGGTGCTCCTTTTTTTTGGAATAATAATCAGTATATTTTTTCCCTGGTATCCACTAATTATTGTTTCTGCATTTGCAGTCAGTCTGGTTTCTACATTAGGCAGAAGCTGGAGTATACTGAAGACAAACTTTATGCATTCTGTATTCCTATTTAAAAGCAAATTGTATTATCAGAAACTTTCGCCCAAAACAGATGTTTTGAATTACCTAAGATTTGTCAAAAAATTATTCATTCTTCTTTTTACCGGAAAATTCAAATCGTTCTTGCATGAACTTTATTTCAATCAGACTCCGATTCACTTTCTGATTTCGTCATTTCATTTTTTTATTGTTGTTTTTTTCTTTTTTGAATTTGAAAAAAATAGCATGCTTCTCCTTTGGCTGATCTGCTCTATTATTCTTTTTCTTCTTACTAAAATCCCGCATATTCGTTTCTTAGGTAAAGCCGAAAGATATTTTGAATTTGGTTTTGCGCCGGCCTTAATCCTGTCATTTTCTCTATTGTACCAATTTAATAATTTATGGCCTTTATATTTGATTTATCTGACTTGGTGTATCACAGGTATCTGGTTTTATAATCGGGAGTTTATCACTAATCAAAAAATGAACGATACCGAATTTGAGGAAACAGAAAAGGCATTGAAAAATTTCAACGATAATTATGAACAAGGTACAATCTGGACAGTGCATCCATTTCTCTATAAATATATGTTTTTTACAAAATTTCCGATTCTGGGATATTTTGCTGGAACTATTAATAAGAAAATATCCAGCGAAGCAGAAATTGCAGACATGACCGGGAATTATCCTTATCCGTCTTTTCACTTAAAGGATGTAATTGAGACCTATCAGATAAATTACATTGTAACCAACCCGCAATATTTTAAAAATTATCTCACAACAGGAAACATAGATTTGAAATTGATCCCTGAAATGATTTTGGAAATAGAAAATCCGTCAGTTGTAGTTTACAAAATCAAAAGAACTATTTGACAACCGAACTTTCCGCACTATTATCAAAACCAAGTGCCTGGTATTTTCTCTCCAATTCGATTAGCAATAATTCCATCTCTTTTCTTTTTTGCTGCAACAGTAACAATTCATTATTCAGTGTTGATATTTGTTCGCTCTGTAAACGAAGCTCTTCAGTTTTAATATAAAGCGCTTTTAACAAAACCATATTAAGTCCATCAAAATCTCCTGAATTAATTGAAGTGGAATCATTTCCAAACTGAAAAACCTCATAAAAATCCTGTGCCATTGGACCAATGTGTACCATACTGCTGTCCTGACTTTTATAATTCCAGGAATACACATCAATTGAATCAAGCAAAGAAAGATATTTTAGTGGATCGGCATAAACGATATTCTCCTTTGAGTTCCTATCGGAAAGCGTAGACCAAGAACCGCCACCTGCAGGCAGCGTGACACCAGTGGTTAATGTAGAGTTGGTGTAAAAGATGAAACCACCCGAGGCCTTTGCTAAAAACTGATTGGCTGCTGTTGAAGGCGTATTAGCAGTTGGCACTGATTCGTCAGAAAACACAAAACTTCCAGGATGTAATGCTTGAGCGTGATACCCCATCGCCACAGCATTTGTACCAGTGACTAAAACGTAATTACCCAATCCCAGTCCATAACTCGCATAGACTTCTGGATGATATCCAATCGCCACAGCACCTAACGCATTTGCCTTTCCTCCTCTTCCAATTGCAACACCATAGTTTCCTGTAGCTTCAGGATTTTCGCCAGCAGCGAATGAATATAAGCCAGATGCTATTGTTCCTTTTCCCGCGGCAAAAGATCCTTCTCCTGATGCAGAGCAAGCCTGGCCGAAAGAAACAGAATACATTCCACTTGCGATAGTATTGTAGCCTGCGGCGAATGAATACTGACCTACACTGCCGTTATCCCATTGTACTGAAGCTACATACCCTGCACGAAACGCACTTTTACCGGGATACCACATCATTCTGCTTCCTGCACCAGAGATTGGAATTGATCCAGTACCGTGTGTACCAGAAAATGCAACTCCGTTTGTATTCATGACGTGAAATCCAACCAAAGGTGTTGAAGTTCCAAATCCTAATCTTCCGTTTGCTTTTATTCTCATGCGTTCAATTCCATAAGATTTAAAAACCAAATCAACAGAATCCGTTGTACCTAAAAAATGAGTAGCAGGATTAGTCGACGAATTTCCGGTAAGACCCCAATTACCTAAGGAATACAGTGATACGTTAGACGTGTCACTATAATCAGAAAATTGAGCCGTATTGGAATGACCAGCACTGAAAGCATAATCAGCTGTGTCTGAATAGAAAGCAAATGATGAGGAGTCAACATAACTTGTAGAAATGCAGTTCAGCGCGTATACAGCTGTATCTGCATAAACAGAATTTTGAGTTGAATTCGCAAAATCAACAGTGTCGCATGCGGAAGCAATTTGATCAGGTGCACTTACCCACGATGTACCATTCCACTTCAAAACATGTCCTACCTGAATGCCAGAGGTATCCACATCCTGTAATTGAGATAAAGCGTATTGCTGAGATGTTGTTTTACTGTGATACGCATAGGGTACCGCCATAAATTGCTGAGTCATGATAGAGTTGAACGATGAAGTGTTCATCTCATCAACAAGCAACTCAATAAAATAAGAACCAGATGACCAATCAATGTCAGAAAATTGAATTGCTGAACCTGCACCGGTTGACGCACCAGTACCCACATTAATAGAAAAATGTCCCAGATCATTCACTACAACCGTGTGATTTTCTTGCCAGACAATTGGACCAGAAATTGAAGATTGGCGGATATTAAATCTGATACCTATACTGGCATTGGACAACATTCCTCCCGACTGACTAAATATTTGTGCCTGAAAGGGAATTCCTTCTGGAAATCCCTGGCTCAGTCCATTCAACCCGAGAAAAAGAGTCAACAAACTAACGATTGCTATTTTCATAAAGTGCTTTTATTCTAATATCCAATAATTCCAACGCTTCAGATTCATTCTGAATTTCATTGTTCAAAGAATCAATTTCTGAACCGTAATTCAGATTTTTGATGTCAGAGTATAAAGATTTAATTCCCCAAAAAGTTATGCCGTCGATATCGATCGAATTAATGTAATTAGGTAATTCACCAACACCAAAGAGCGTATTAAAATCTTGTGCCATGGGTCCTAAGTGCACTAAATTTTGTCCTTTATAATGCCAGGTAAATAAATCCAATTGTTTAAATTGATCAGAAAATTTTGATACGGACAATAAATTAATATTCTCTTTTTTATTTCTGTCAGAGATCATAGACCAACTGCCGGCGCCTGGCAACAGTTCAACTCCCATGGAAAGGTCAGATGCGGTATAGAAAATGGTTCCACCGCTTGCTCTGACCATAAACTGATATTGCGCGGTATTGCTAACGATTGTCGAGGTTGAATTATCCCCATAAAGAAAACAACCCCGATATCCGTTATTACTCGCATTTGTTCCCAGAACGGTACTGAAGTGCCCGTTAGCGGTAACATTAAGACCTGCGGCCCAAGCAGTCGCACCTACCGAAATGACATTTGTTCCTAAAGCAACAGATGATGACTGCACACCTGCAAAAACATTTTTGCCTATTGCCACATTTCGGATATAATTTGTTCTGGCACTGTCACCTATTGCAACTGAATACAAAGAAGAAACGCAATTTCTTCCCATAGTAAAACTGGCGTCAGCTGAATATCCAATGCCAGCAATCCACGAAGAGTCACCATAGTTGTTATAACCTAGCATTACAGAATAAATTGCATTTCCGGAATTGTTTTCACCCCAGCTAAAACTGTACTGTCTCATGGTTGTGTCCAAACCAAAATCGTGCTTTCCGCCATAAAGCGCACTTTTCTGACCATCAAAATAAAGGAAAGAGCCACTTAAAGCTGACAATCCAGGTGTTGTAGTTAGAGGCTGAAATAGAGCTCCTGAAGTTCCAAAAAAAGTAAAACCGGTATTGGATGAAATTAAATTTCCGTTATGATAATCACCGGTTGGTGTTATAGAAAACCGTTTTGCATTGTTCGTTCTTATAACAAAAGCCATAGAATCTGAACTACCAATATATTCGGCACCTGCCAAACCTGAATTACCGGTTTTGCTCCAGTTTCCTGCAGAAATGAGAGCAACCTGCGAGGTATCGCTGTACATCGCATCAAACGCAGTGGCTGCATCATTCGCCAGAATCGCGTAGTTGGCAGTGTCACTATAACCAGCTGAAAGGCTGGAATCACTAGCATTCACAATAAAATCAGTTGCGACATCAACGGTATCAGAATTCACAGCATGGGTTGAACTCCATGCAAATATTGCTGTGTCATACAAAATGTCTTGTGATGGGTAAAAATGAAAACCATCATACTTAAGCACAAAATCGACAGCCAAATTACTAGTGTCAGTGTCAATTAAGTTAAATAAAAATGGAGCATACAAATTTTTCAAACTGTGAAAAGAATAAGGCACAGGTAATGAATTTACCGATGCAATCTGATAATTAGAAGGACTCGTCACATTATATATCTGAACTTCACTTACAAGTAACCAGTCAATCTGATCAAAACTTGATACGGTTCCACCAGTATTTAGACCATCCCCCAACATCAACTGAAAAACTCCTTGATCCTGAATAATGACACCGTTATGTATTTCAGACCAGATTAGATTAGAACTGAAATCATAAACTTTGAATTCGATATCAATTATTCCAAAAGAAGCATCTGGTAATTGCCCCTGAATATTTATGTTGTTATATCCTGGAGGTTGAGACCGAAGCATCAGTGAAGCGCAAAAAAATGATATTAAAGCTATTCTAAGAAACATCAATTCAATTAGTTGATAATTATCTTTTCAGAATTAATAATATGCCCCTCTTCAACGATAGAAATCACATACGTTCCTTTGGCAATACCAGAAACATCAATTTCAATTATGGAATTCAAAGAGGTGATTAAATTGTATTGCTTCACAACCTTTCCGCAGAGATCTATAATTTGGATTTTACCGACTTCAGCGTCCAGCAAGTATGCTTCAAGAAACAATTTATCTGTAACAGGGTTTGGGAAAACCTTAAAATAAGAATTATATTCTGTCATTGAGAGTAAACTATAGTCCAGTGGCAAATATCCAATATAAGTTTGAGGTGAATTATAATATCCGGCTGCTGCCTGTCCACCACAAATAAGCACACTGTCATTTACACTTGAAATCTGAAAAGAAGAAACAGAATACCTTGCAACAGTTTGTGAGAAAACTGACAATTGGAAAAACAAAATAATAAAGACTGATAATCGAGTAAGTAAGTCTCTCATCGAGAAAACGTTGAAACATCAAATGTACAGAAACTTTTTATACGTGTCAAGATGTTCAATCCCTTTCGTCTTCAGTCTGCTGATAATTTTCATAACCATACGTATTGCCATAACCATATCCATAGTTATAACCGTATGAATACTTATAGGTATATTTTGAATAATAGTAGCTGAATTTGGTTTCCTTTATGTTATTCAAGACAACACCCTTTTCTATATTATCAAGCTTTGAAATCATATCCTCTACTCTCAATATCCCTCTTTTTCTAGAATAATTAGTGTTCATTATTACCAGAAAAACATCACAGTACCTGCTTAATTCCATGGTGTCGTTCAATAGACCAAAGGGTGGCGTGTCTATTATTATATAATCATAATTTAGTTCTGCCGAATCAAATAACTCTTTAACTTTTGTTCTCAATATTAATTCAGAAGGATTTGGTGCTAGAATACCGCATGTAATAATATCGAGATTGGTGAACACGTTATACTGAACGATTTCATCGAAATTCGCTTTTCCTATCAGATAATTCGTAATTCCCAAATTGTTTTCCAAACCAAATGCCTTGTGCACTTTTGGTCTGTGTAAGTCAAAATCAATTATTAATGTTCGTTTATCTGCCTTTGCCAATATCGACGCCAAATTCGTGGAACAAAATGTCTTCCCTTCTCCTGGAAAGAACGACGACAGAATCACTTTTTTTGCCTTATTATTTTGTTCACCCATAAACGAAAGATTCGTTCTTAAGGTTCTGAAACTTTCTGTTACATTAGATTTCGGTTTTACTTCAACTACAATCGTCGAATTTTCAATTTTTGTTTTTGGAATTCCTCCAACAATGTTTAGGCTGGTTACTTCAGATAAACCTTGCACATTTTCTATTCGTTCAAAAATGAGTTTACGGATTGACGCAACGATTAATGCAAATACTACACCTGCTAAAACGAACAGCCTTATCAATTTTTTCTTATCTGGTTCAACAACTCCTAATAATTGAGGGGTTTCAATGACCCTGACTTGTGGAATAATTCCGGCACGTGCAATCAACGTATTGGTTTTTTTCTCCAGCAAGAACAAATACATTTTATTATTTACATCAAGTTCTCGTTGTATATTCAAGATGTCCTGAGCCGATTTTGGTAAACCCTTGATATCTGATTCATATTCCTTCACATGACCTTCAATCACAACAATCTCAGATTCAATGGCAACCAAAAGATTGGACAAATAACTTCGAACGTCTTTCTTCAATAAAGAAATTTCCTTTTTCAAATTGATAATATTTGGACTCTCCTCATATTCCTGTGATCTCTTAACCTCCAGATTGATTTGCTTAGATCTGATTTTAGGAATTGCGTCATTCAGATATGAATCGCTTTGCTCAATTAAAAAATAGGGTGGTAACAATCTGTCATCCTGAGTCTCTCTCAAATAGCCATCCAAAGAAATGACTGAGTTCTTTTTTTGTTCTAATTCACGTCTTAGGTTGGTGTAGAACACATACTGCTTGAAAAATTCGTCTTCCTGTTTATCGAGATTTAACACTGCGTGTTGATCTTTATAATTAAGCAACTCGAATTCTTTTTCCTTTATAAATGTGTCAATTGTATCAATCTGTTTCTCAATGTTTTCCAACGTATTTTGATTAACTTCAAGTTGAATATCTTTTGAATTTTCGATGTACACATCCGTAAGTGTATCTAAAAACACTTTCGCACGCTGTTGCAATTCATCAGAAATGTAAACATCGAGAACCGAAGTATGCTCAAGATTTTCTATTTCCATGCAACTCTGATACTTACTTATAAGATGATCTCTATCATGAAATACAATTTCATAATCTGATGCCATGATAATTTTTAAAGTTGACTCGTCGTATGTATATTGTTTGGAAATTGTTAAAATGAAATGAGGGTTTTCCAATTCTTTATCAAACTCATGAATAATATTATATGTTTCCCCATCTACAACATAACTAATTTCATATTGGGTTTCATTTAAAATCTCAACTTCAATAGGTAACTCATAAAGCGAAGAATTTAAAACCACGGCATTTGCTCTAAAAGGAAGTGTTTCGAACACTTCCTTTTTGGTCAATCTTCCAACAACAAAGTAGGATGTGTTAATGTTGAGACGATCAATCACTTCGCCGATGAGATCCTTTGATTTTATAATTCTCATCTGATTCTGTACATCCATGTATACTCCGTAGGCACCCAAACCATCATATATTGGGTCCTGATAATCATAAGTTTCATTGGATTTCAGAAGTAACTGAACCTTTGCTCCATAAATGTTATTTAAGCGATAAGTGTATATATAACCAAATGCGTAGGAAAGAAATGGAATGAGAATCAGAATTAATAAATTACCTGTGATCAGCTTCCATATAAATAGAAGATCCTTGATTTCAATTAGTTTGTTGCGATTGGAAATATTTGATTTATTTTTTTCCATAACGGAAATCTTCAGTTGATTATGTGGTTAATCATTCCTTGTCGTACGAATCAGTTTTCAAAAGGTTTCTGAAATCTTGGCCAAAAGGGGACGATTAGACATTTTTTGAGTGATAGATAGTACATCATATTAATCCAAATCTTCCATCATCGGCGATTGCAAGAAAACATCTAGAAATCAACACTATTGCTAATTTGAAAAAATAACGTAAATTAGGCGTCACTTACCCCACCGCACTATGAAAAATTTTGCATTTCAATATTCTGGAACTTTTATTTTGATGTTAGCTGTCATCTGTGGCAATTATGCCTTAGGTCAAACCGGTGCAGCAGGAGTTGGAAACAACATTTCAAACATCGTCTGGCTTGATGCCAATTCATTAGGTTTGACTAATGGAGCAACAGTTTCTTCTTTCACTGATCTTTCTGGAAACGGCAATCATTTTACCCAAGGTACAGGCACGAAAAGGCCGGTTTATAATACTGGGGTAGTTAATTCGTTACCTGCAATTCACTTTGATGGAGTTGACGACGCACTTGCAACAGGAAGTATCTCATCAATGGTTTCAGCCAATGTCACTTATTTTATAGTTTTCCAACGGACTCCAAACGTCCAGCAATTTCTGTTAGGAGCAAACTATGCGGGAGAAATAAAAAAATGGCAGACTTATTGCAACAATGGTTCAAACTCTCTTGTTTCAGCCCAATACTCACCTGCAATCAACCACGTAAGTTATGTTGATCCGGGTGCGTTTACTTTTACTTCTACTCACATTACCCCATCGAATATGTTTCTGTACAAACAAGGAACACTGCAAATGACCAAAGTTGCTGCTTACACATTGCCTACTGCTCACAATAACTTAACTCTTGGAAATGTTCAGTACCCGGCAGCCAGCAATTGTACGTTAAATGGTTATATCGCTGAAGTGATCATCTATAATAAAGCGCTTAATAATTTACAACGAAAACTAATCGAAAATTATCTTGGAGCCAAATATAATATGGCGATTTCCACAGACCTATATGCATTTGAATCTACGCATAATATTGGATTGATTGGGTTGGGGAATGATGGGGTAAATACACAAGGTTCCGCACGAGGAGCAGGTATTCTTGAGTTATCAGGTGCTACAGACTTAACAGGTGGCGAGTATTTTATTGTGGCTCACACATCAGATCCTCTCGCCAATTTGACCACTTCAGATCTTCCTGCATCAATATCTACTCACTCAAGATTTACAAGAACCTGGAGACTGGATGAAACCGGAAGCACAGGAAATACGACTCTGACCTTTTATCTTTCTGGTGGATACAATTTTGGTACATCCACTTCTTACCGATTATTAGTTGATAATGACGGAGTGTTCTCAGATGCCAGCGTGATTAGCGGTACTTATAACTCTACCAATCAAACCATCACTTTCATTACTGATATTTCTGATGGGCAATACTTCACATTAGCAGGACTTGAACAGCCTTTGGATATTTACTCTATTGCAAGTGGATCATGGAGTAACCCTAACGTTTGGGATTGTACTTGTGTTCCAACTTTAAATGACAACGTTTTTATCAATCCTTTCCACAATATTGAGGTCGATATTAATGCTGAAACAAAAAACCTGTCCGTTGAACCAAATGGAACACTGACTATGTCTTCCAACGTTACACTAGGAATTTATGGAAATTGGGACGTTGTCGGCAACACTTCTTTGACTGCTGGAAAAATTGCAATGAAAGGAGTTTTGGATCAATACATTGACTGTGGCGGTGGTTCAATTGATTTCCATGATCTTGAAATTAATAATACAGGTGGTGCACCAGTAACAATTTATGAGGGCACACACACCTTAACAGGAACTTTATATCCCGTGCTTGGTTCATTAATTTTAGACCCGGCTCCAGGAAATACATTTACGTTTCTTTCTACAGCAAACAATCAAACCGCCAGAATCGATGAGGTGCCTGGTGGATTTACCTTCAGCGGTACATACACGGTGCAGAGATATATTGATCCCGGATCTGCAGATTACAGAAATTTATGTTCACCCGTTACTGGTGCAAAACTCAGCGAGTGGGATGCAGATATTTATATCAGTGGCACAGGATTTCCAGATGGATGTGCTACTGACGGAAGCGGATGTTTTTATTCATGCAGATATTATACGAACGGGATTTCATACAACGTAACAAGTATCACTCACACTATGGTAAATGGTAAAGGATACGAGATTTTTCTAGGAGATGACTTGAATGTATTCTCCGGTGTGACTTTAAAAAATACTGGTACGTTGGAAAATTCTTCTGGTGTTGCTATGTCTTTAAACACTGGATGGCATACAATCGGTAACCCATTCGTATCTCCTGTTTTGTACTCTCAAACTACCCGTACCAGCCAGATTAGCAATTATTTTTATGTCTATGACGCCGCGTTGGGCGATTATCAATATTATGATGGCGTGTCTGGATTAGGCAGTATTCCTGATCTTGATAACGGATTAATGTCTGTCGGTCAGGGAGTATGGATTTATGTCACAAGTCTGGGGTCTATCACCTTCGAACAAAGCGATAAATCTGCTTCTAGCGCCATGTTTATTAGATCTGAAGAATTAAGTAATGAATTCAAACTTACACTTTCTGAAAATTCAAGCACTTATCGGTCTTCAATTCTATTATCGCAAGACTTTAATGCTACTGATGGCATGGATTCAATTGCTGATATGAGACAACTTTACTCCGGATTTGAAGCCGGACCACGGGCTGCTTTTGATATTGAAAATAATTTATTGAAGAAAAATGTAATCGCCTCTGATAATATTAACAAAGCATTCGACATACACACTATTATAAAAAATTCTGGTTACTACACAATCAACGTTGAAAATGTCGAAATTTTTGCTGACTATAAATTCATCTCCTTATTTGATAAACAAACGAATGAAATTATCAATCTCAAAACTAATCCAGATTATACTTTTTTCAGCAACGAATTTGATGGTGTTAGATTCACTTTACTGCTTAGCAATGCTGAATTGACCACGACTCAATTAACCGCGGGTGAAGTTGAACAAGAAGAGGAAGAAATATCCATTAATCAATTGGGAAATATTATAGAAATATATGCACCTCAACAACTTGATGGTGTGAATGTGAGCATTCAATTGACAAATCTTTTAGGTCAGGAAACCAGTTATTCTGTCAATACTGAAATTGAAAGTGGTCAAAATTTGTTAACTTTGCCCGCAGATATGCGTGGGATTTATCTCTTCACTTTGCGAAGTAATGAGTTCGTTATTACTAAAAAGATGTTGTTTTAAGATACAATTTGAATGAAAAAACTAAGTTGCATTTTTGTTTTCGTTTGCCTAATTTCTAATACCGGTATTTCTATGCCTGCAGCACCTCCTGGTGGCTCCCCTCCTGCGGGTTCTCCCCCTGCTGGTGGACCTCCATGTTGGAATCCCCCTTGTGTACCTATCGACGGTGGAATTGGAATTCTACTCGCCGCCGGTGCATTCATCGGTGCCAGAAAAATATATAAAGGAACCCGTTAATTCGGGTTTTTTTTATGCAAGATTTTCTTAAACATCCTGCGGTCAGATTTCTCCTTTTAGGTGGAGTATTGTATGGACTGTGGTTGGTCATCTATTATTTTCTGATTAAACAATACACTGACTGGGATTACTATCTTGATCTGAATATTGTCTGGTTTGCGCATCAATTAATGAGTCTGATGGGCATTGAAACAGTTATTGAAATAGACAGTGATCACGTCATTCTGATGATGAAAGACACCATCAACACTGGAGTATGGGTGGGTGATGAATGCAATGGTTTCAAACTTTTTTCTATTTATTCCATTTTCATCCTTGCCTTTCCTGGAAAAATAAAGGACAAACTTTGGTTTATACCGCTAGGAATGGCGGCCATCCATTTGGCTAACATCATTCGTGTTATCAGTCTTTTATTGATTTACGAGTCCTACCCTACTTCACTGGATTTTAATCACCTTTATACCTTCACCATTTTTGTATATTCCATCATTTTTATTTTCTGGTGGTGGTGGGCTAAAAAATACGGTCGTGTCAGCAAAAATTAAAATTTCAGCTTTGGTAATTTTCATTATATCGCTGGGATTTATCCGCGATTATTTTTTTATGAATATCAACTGGATCTTAATGACCATCACCAACGGTAGAAGAAATCAGGCGCTGGATGAATTTCATTTTCTTCTTAATTGGACTCCGGATGAAATCAACAATTTAAAATGGGTGCTTACCTTTCTATTCAGTGGGTTGTTTATGATTACCACTTATTTCATCATCCGACTCAGTTTTCAAAAAAAACTCTTTAACCAAATCACCATTATTAGTTATCTGGCCATCCTGGTTTTTGCATTTGGACTCTATTTTTTGAGTTTTCTTCTAGGTATGACTGACGATCTTTACGGTGTAATCCGCACGGTTATGGGAATCGCGCAATCTTTTATGCCGTTGATGATTCTTTACATCTTGTTCAAATTTTTACCTGAATCAACAAAAGGCGATGGCCGATAGCGCTTAAATTTGACAAAAAATAATCTTTATGTCAGACAAAGCCATTTTTGATTTAATCCAGAAAGAAAAAGAACGCCAGCTTCACGGAATCGAACTGATTGCCTCAGAAAATTTTGTGAGTCAGCAAGTATTGGATGCAATGGGATCAATTCTTACAAATAAGTATGCTGAAGGGTTGCCCCACAAAAGATATTACGGTGGATGTGAAGTGGTGGATTTGGTAGAAGATCTGGCTATTGAAAGACTGAAAAAATTATTTGGTGCATCGTGGGCAAATGTGCAACCACATTCTGGTTCGCAGGCAAATGCTGCTGTTATGCTTGCATGTCTGAATCCGGGTGATAAGATTTTAGGATTTGACCTCTCACACGGAGGGCATTTAACACATGGATCACCGGTAAATTTTTCCGGCAAATTGTATAAAACATCGTTTTATGGTGTGAGCAAAGAAACCGGAAGAATTGATTACGATGCCATGGAAAAAACAGCGATTGCTGAAAAACCTAAACTGATAATTTGCGGTGCATCTGCTTACTCACGAGATTGGGATTATGCACGAATCAGAAAAATTGCTGATCAAGTTGGAGCGTTGATTCTTGCTGATATTTCACATCCGGCAGGATTGATTGCTACCAAAATATTGAATGACCCTTTTGATCACTGTCACATTGTAACTACTACCACGCATAAAACACTTCGCGGACCAAGAGGAGGTGTTATTATGATGCGTCACGATTTTGAAAATCCGTGGGGACATAAAACTCCAAAAGGAGAAATTAAAATGATGTCGGCGCTTTTAGATGCTGCTGTTTTTCCAGGTTCACAAGGCGGTCCTTTGGAACACGTTATTGCAGCTAAAGCAGTTGCATTTGGTGAAGCACTTGATCCAAAATTTTTAGCATACAATCAGCAGGTTCAAAAAAATGCACGCACGATGGCAGAAGAATTTCTGAAACGCGGTTACAACATTGTTTCCGGCGGTACAGACAATCACTGTATGCTCATTGATTTAAGATCAAAAAACATTACCGGTAAAGATGCTGAAAACGCATTGGTAAAAGCCGATATCACCGTGAATAAAAACATGGTTCCGTTTGATGATAAATCACCTTTTGTTACATCTGGTTTCAGAGTTGGAACTGCAGCTATCACCACAAGAGGCATTAAAGAAAATCAGATTCCGGCAATCGTAGAATTAGTCGATCAGGCTTTGATGAATAAAGATAAAGAAACTCGACTTAGCCAGATAAAACTGGATGTGCAACAACTGATGAAGGACCTTCCTTTGTTTAGTTGGTAGTCATTTGTCATGAGTCAGCCTAGGCTGTCTATTTTAGCTCACAAATAAAATTACCTATCGCCAATACATCGAGTTTACCTTCCAGAAATCCATCCACTGCATCATCTGGTGTATAGATTATTGGCTGCTCATGAATATTATAGCTCGTATTTAAAACAACCGGCACGCCAGTAATTTTTGCAAATTCACTTATTATAAGATGGTATGACGGATTCGTGCTCTTTCGCACTACCTGAGGACGCGCTGTGTTATCTACATGCACGACCGCCGGTATTTCAGCAGCTCTCTCTTTTCTAACGTTATAGGTCACTGTCATAAAATCTGCCGCTATATGATCATTTTGATAATTCTCAAAATATTCTGCCGCTGCCTCTTCAATGATACTTGGAGCAAAGGGCATAAACTCGGTTCGGCTTAGTCTTTTATTTAGCCAATCATTAATGGAAGGATCAAAAGGAGCAGCAATTATTGAACGATTACCAAGAGATCTTGGACCATATTCCATCTTTCCATTAAATCTTCCAACTACTTTTCTATCCGCAAGCAATTTTGCAATTTCAACTTCAACATTATTATGTTTTTTATATACAATATTTCTTCTGATTAAAACTGCTTCAATCTCCTCATTACTGAATTCTCCGCCCTTGTAAATTTCTTTGATCACTGATTTTGCCTTTGACCTAACACCTGGTTGGTTGTAATAACAATAAAGCGCTGCGCCACCCGAGAGACCATCATCACCCATTGCAGGATATACAAAAATGTTTTCTACATCATTTAATTCCAAAATTCGCTGATTCAGTTTTACATTTGCAAAACATCCACCAGCCAGACAAACTTTTGAAGGATTATATCCTTTAATTTTAGCTACATTAATTGCATCCTGAACAAATTTCAAAGTTTCCCGTTCAAGTAAAACCTGAGCTGCACCAGCCAAATCTTCGTTAGAAAACTTATTCATCAAAGGGCCAAAATAATTGGATTTTTGATTTAAATCTCTGTGATGTTTAGCCACCTTCTTACTTACAAATCGGTGCTTTTTATTATCGTATTTAATCAAATCGTCTAAACCCATTTTAACCAAATCTGGTTTTCCATAAGCTGCTAATCCTGTTATTTTTCCTTCATGCCTGTGCCGTTTAAATCCTAAATCCAAAGTTATTCCGGAGTACATGGTCCCTGGAGATTGAAAGTGAGGTATCTCAAATAGCTTTATTAATTTGGTTCCCTTTCCTATAAATGCAGTGCCATCCAAACCATCACCCCCACCGTCCAAAGTAAGAACTAATGCTTCGTCGAAAGGAGAGCAATAATAAGCTCCAGCAGCATGTGCGGTATGATGTTCAACATAGTGCAATTCAAATTTTTTACCCTCGTATTCAAAATGATGCTTTTTGGGTGACTTTAGAGCATTGTAAATTGTAAAGTACGTAAAATCCAGTACTTTCTTTCCAAGAAAAATCCCAGTATCAAAAAAAGTGGTCCATGCCGCTTTCATGTATTTCGCGTTGCCTTTTTTAGGATGTAAAAAAGGAACAGCTATTACATCTATGTCACCTATATTTATTTGTTCTAACCTTAAAACTTCACGAATTGATTTATACGGAAATTTTCCGTCAAGTTTTATTCTCGACAGTCTCTCTTCTGCAATACATGATCTTAATTCACCATCTTTTACAAACGATACGCTTGATTCATTTGCCTCACGATCCGGATTCAGAAAATTAGCTTCGATTCCTAGGATATTTCTAATTGTTACATCTGACATCTAAACAAAATATTAGATTTTTTTATTTTTTTTTTGTTGGTTAATTTGAAAATACTTTCGAAATAATAATCCATTTTAATATGAATTCACCAATTACAACGCCGCCAACAACAATTCAATATTCTTAAACGGTAAGTCAAAGACTTTACCAAGAATCTCACTGGTGAGTTTTCCTTT
>Ga0268298_10003134_pt1 | contig 17196 bp, 17 predicted proteins | sample WWTPWeurt_MetaG_FD_194462 | JGI IMG/M metagenome (GOLD analysis project Ga0268298, IMG submission 194462) | Activated sludge microbial communities from WWTP in Nijmegen, Gelderland, Netherland - WWTP Weurt | ecosystem: Engineered > WWTP > Aerobic digester > Activated sludge | place...
ACCTTGGCAGGCTGCCTCTTGCAAGCTTCGACTTGACCTTTTCCAATTTTGGCGGGCTGAACTGTGTTTCAGATATCGCGCTGGTTGCAGATAGCGTTCGACCTTTGCTCAGCTCCCGCTCAAGAGTCATCTGGGCGCTGATGCCCCCATTTTGTTTGTGGGAATCTGCCATGCTTTTGCGGGGCAAGGTAAAACTCGCCACACGCCGCTTTGCCGGTCATTCCACCGTGTTCAAGGAAGGATTGAACTATCCGGTCTATTACTACACTCCGCGGCAGGTCGCTTCTGCGTGGGGAAATGATTTTCATCTTGAAACGGTCGAAGCATTGTCGGTCATCACGCCGCCCGCCACCAATAAAGATTTTGCGGTCAAACGTCCGCAAATGTTCGAGGCGTTGAGCAGTCTTGATGATGCTCTTGCATCGCGTTGGCCGTTCAAATACTGGGGCGATTTTTCGATCATCTCGCTGGCTTCAAACTCCCGATCCTGAAAAGGTCCATGCCTTCCTCTTTACGCCGTAACTCGCTTTGGCTGTTGCTCGCGCGGCTGAGCGCGCAAGCGCTGTCCATTCTTTTTATCGCAGTGACCGCCCGCAAGCTGGGGCTTGTCGAGTTTGGACATTTTGCCCTGATCGCATCTGTGCTGCTCATCGGAAATACAATTACGAACTTTGGTTCAGATACTTTCCTCATTCGAGATATCGCCCGCGCCGGGCAGGTCACCCAAATTGCGTCGCAGGCGCTTTCATTGCAGTTAATTCTTTCCGCTGTTTTTTGTGCCGCGTTGATATTTTTTCGTGACCCGCCTCTTTTACTCTACAACCTTGCGCTCTTCCCTCTGGCGTTGTTTTCGGTAAACACTGCTTTGCTGCGCGCGCTCAACCGCATGGACCTATTCTGGTTTCTCACCCTTGCAAATGGAACGCTCCAAGTTCTGGCGGCTTTTTTTTCTTCAGATGTCTTAACCTTGTGTGTGTTCATCCTCATGGGCTATATCATCCTTTCAGCTTTTTCCTACTTCATTTGCCGCGGATCACTTCCCGGCTTTGAGTTGATCCCACTTAAGGATTTTCGCCCCATCTTTAGGTTGACTCTGCCCTTTGCCGTGCTTACGATTTTCCTGGTCCTCATTCAAAGGCTTGGCATCCTGTACGTCTCTGCCATGCTCGACGACTCTGCGACCGGGTTATTCTCCTCCGCCCTCCGCGTAGTGGATGGACTCAAGTTCGGTCACTATGCCATTCTGGGAGCTTTGCTGCCTGCCTTGTCTCAAGGTGCGCCTGACTCATGGCGCAGTTTTCGAAGTTCCTTTATATTTCTGATGACCGTCTCGGCGATGTTCATCGCATTACTGATTGCGGCCTCAAAACCGATCATTGCCATACTTTATGGCGCGGAATTTGTTTCTGCAGTTCCCTTCCTCTCACAACTGGGCTGGACCCTGCTGCCATACACAGTGACCTCTTTTATCTCTTACAGCCTTGTTGCCCGCCGGCTTGAAATTCCGCTGGCGATCTCAGCCGGAGTCTCTTTGCTGTTTTACGCTGTTCTTTATCCCTGGCTGATTTATGCGGGTGGAGTTGCTGGAGCGGTGCGTGCCGCTTTGCTTGGCGAATATTTGCAGTCGGCTGTGTTTGTTGCTGTTTATCTTGCATATCAGAAAAACTCGGGTGTTTTCCTCCATGAACCAAAATGATCCTGTAATGACCGCAAAGGAGTTGCTTGAATATCGCCGTTCCACGGGCGGGCTTCAAGAATTCCCTCCGCCGCGAGTTGTGATCTTTGCGCCGCAGAAAAGTCTCGCTTCCTATGTGCTTCGAAAATACTCGGCTCGGCAGGTTAAGGGATTTCTTGGTGAGTTTTATCTGCTTAAGAAGTTCAAAGGAGAGATCGCTCTTTCCACAGGGTTTGGGATCGGCGCTCCCGTCATTGCCGGTTTGACCGATGAATTTTCCGCGTTGGGTGTAAGACAGTTTGGCTTGGTCGGTCTGGCCGGGGCTTTGCAGGAGAATCTGTCTGCGGGGAGTTTAGTCCTTTCATCGGGAGCCATTCGCGGAGAGGGAGTTTCAAGTCACTATCTTCCTGCGGCAGAGGTTGTGGATTCATCGTCGGAGTGTTTGCAAGGCATCGGTCACGCCCTGCAAACGCAGGGACATTCATTTTCTTCAGGGCTCACGTGGACGACCGATGCACCTTTTCGTGAGATCCGCAAGGATGTGTTGGCGTATCAAGAGCGGGGTGTGCTCGCCGTGGATATGGAATCCGCAGCGATGCTGGCTGTCGCGGCATCTTACGGTTTACCGGCATTTGCCGCCTTCTCGATCGCAGACACACTTGCAAATGGGGTCTGGAAAATGTCCAAGGATATGCGCTCTGCTCAAACTGGGCTGTCGGTATTATTCGAAGCAGCCCTTTATTACCTGATCTCAGCCTGAAACCTTTTTTATTTTTTCCCGTATATTCTAAAAGACTTTCCTTTTAATCAAAAAAGTACTAGACTTACTTCAAGGAGAAATGGTTATGAACAAACAAGGACGTACTCAATTAGCTTTGGGAGTCATTTTGATATTGGCTGGGGCATGGTTCCTGCTCGATAAGAGTGTGCCCGCCTTCCACGAGATATTCAGCAAGTACAGTGAATTTCCATTCAACATGTTCCTCATAGGCGCGTTCATTCTATTGATCGGGTTGGTGACCGGACAGCCCGGCATGGCTGTCCCTGCCTCGATCGTGGCCGGCATCGGCGGGATCTTCTATTATCAGGAAATGACCCGCAGTTATAACTCTTGGTCTTACATGTGGGCGCTCATTCCCGGGTTTATCGGGATTGGCTCCATATTGGCAGGCATACTTGGCGATAATACTGCCCACAACCTCAAGCGCGGATTGAACATGATGGTGGTCAGTGCAGTCTTGTTCCTTGTTTTTGCATCTTTCTTCGGCGGTCTGGATGTGCTTGGTAACTACGGTCCCGCGGTTCTATTGATCTTGCTTGGCATGTGGGTGCTTGGCAGCGGTTTGTATCGTTCCTTCCGCAAGAGAGAAGAGGAGTAGCATGAAGCGTAACCAATTATTCTGGGGCGTCATTCTCCTCTTGATCGGTGGGCTGATGCTCGCCAATGAAATGGGGATAAAACTTCCCAACAACACTCCATTCACAGAGCTTTTCTGGCCTCTGCTTTTGATCCTTGGCGGCGTTTGGGTTCTGTTCGGGGTCTTTATGCGCGGGAACCTTGAAGTACAAAATTCTTCCATCGATTTGCAGGGCGCAACCGCTGCCAATCTCAAGCTTAGCCACGGCGCGGGTGAGCTGCGGATCCATAGCGGCGCGAGCGGATCAGATTTCGCGCGCGGCTCTTTCGCTGGCGGGTTGGATCACAAAGCCCATCGAAACGGAGACAGGCTCGAGGTCCGCATGAGACCGGCGAAGGATTTTCTCGACATTCCATTTTTCGGTCCGCGTAATCAACTTGAGTGGGATGTCGCGCTCAATGCCGACATTCCGACCGAGCTGACCTTGAATCTTGGCGCGAATAAATCCACCATCGATCTTCGGGATATGAAGATCACCGACTTGAGATTGGAGACAGGCGCGAGCGAGACCCATTTGATCCTGCCTGCGCACGGGCGCTTCCGTGCCGACCTGGATTTTGGCGCTGCCTCATTGGATGTGACCATCCCTGAGGGATTATCTGCTCGAATCCGCGCCTCGCTCGGCGCGGCAGATATGAAGATCGATCAATCGCGTTTTCCGCGGAATGGAAGTTATTACCAATCTCCCGATTTCGATACAGCGGTCAACGCCGTGGATATGACCATCGATGCGGGCGCCGCTTCCATCAGGGTCAAGTAATAAAAGGAGACGATGATGAAAAGGTTTGATCCTGCAATTGTGTTTGGCTTTTTATTGATCGTTGGAGGCGTGCTCGCCCTCGCGCAGACGATGGGCATTCTTGAAAACGCTTCCGGTCTCTTTTGGGGAGGCATGTTCCTTGCTGCCGGGTTGACCTTCTTGACCCTGCTCATGGGTGGGCATTGGTGGGCAGCTATCCCTGGTTTTACACTTGCCTCGCTGGGTGTGTTGATCTTGCTTCCGGAATCGTTGGATGAATACGGCGGCGCGATCTTCCTTGGAGGCATTGGTCTTTCGTTTTGGTATGTCTACTTCAACAGCCGAGTGGAGCGTTGGTGGGCAATGATCCCGGCGGGGGTGCTGACCGCGCTGGCAGTGATGATCGTGGTGGCTGCCCGCTTTGAAGATCTTGGCGGGGCGGTCGTGCTTGGCGGTATCGGACTTTCGTTTTTTGGTGTGTACTTTACCAATCGTTCGGAGCGCTGGTGGGCGCTCATTCCTGCCGGTGTGCTGTCCACACTTGCTGGAGTGACGATCGCCGCTGAAAGATTCGGTGAGTTTCAAACTGCCGGCTTCTTTTTCTTTGGACTGGCATTCACGTTTTTATTGGTGGCTTTATTGGCAAACATGAGTTGGGCTTATTGGCCGGCAGCGGTACTTGGTATCATGGGATTTCTTGGCATCGCTTCCTTGTTGGATATTGCCAATTATCTTTGGGCGGTGGCTTTGATCGCTGTGGGCGGCTTTCTGTTATTTCGGTATTTTTCAAATCGATAGAATGTGATCCTAATAAAAACAAACATCCCCGGATAAAACCGGGGATGTTTGTTACCTGCCCTCAGCAAGTATTATCTTTCTTCCATAACTTCCACGTCTGGGAAGAACTGATGAACAGTCCCCGCCACCCAGCCGTGAAGTGTTGATGGTAACAACGGACATTCCAGACATGCTCCGCCCAACCGAACCCTTAATTGCTTTCCATCAAAAGAAACGAATTCCACTGTTCCGCCGTGGAACTGTTCAACATATGCGCTCAATTTCTCGAGCAGACCGCGCATCTGAACTTCTCTTTCGTCGATAATTGATGTCGCCATGCGAAACCTCCTTGTTAACTATGAACCGGCGTGATGCAAAAGCGATTGAACCTGTGTGTAAGCGTTCTTCCAACGAGAAGATACCATTTGTGCCAGACGATCGACAATGACTTCCCCGGTTTGTGGATAGTTCTCAACCAATGACACAAGGTCTCTGCCATGAATTCGGATGGTGCGCACTTCAGTTTCACTGACGATGCTCGATGTGTATTGTTTGCTCCCAACCACTGCCGACCAGCCAAAGACATCGCCAGCGCGCAGCCGAGTGAGCGTGATCGCGGGACCGTCGTACGGCTTGTAGCGAATCGCGATCTCGCCGCTTATAAGAAGATACATATAAGAAGCGGGATCACCCTGCTCAAAGATCACTGTGTTGGCCGGGCAGGTAAAGTCTTCAAAAAGCGGCTTGAGGACAGCGACTTGATCGAGGGGGAGATTCTGAAAAAGCGGTATATACGGGATAGTGTCAAGCATTTAAAAGCATATTAATCAACGCAAAGATATCTTTCCAGTACCAAATATCCTAAAGTAGGTGACATCTTTCCTTCATTTACTTTGCACGGCTTTTGTTCGGTTATACTTTGCGAACATCAGGTTTTGCAGTATTTTTAAAATATGACTTCACCGCAAGAATTATCTTCTCTCGAAAAACTTTTGCTTGGAATAGACCAGCCGGTGTTCATTCAGCCTGTCACGCCGTTGCGCAAAGGCGAACCTTGTCCGTTATGCGGAACCGGAAACCTGGACTATAACGGCTTGCTGCAATTGGAGTGCCCATCCTGTGGGTATGTGAACGGTGAGGGCGGGGGCTGCACCTGATGAACCATTTCTTGCCCCGTGCGGGTAATTCAAAATTGAAAGGGATTTTTATCCTTGAGTAAAAAACATGCCTCCGGACAGTTGATGTCCATGACCCTGATTGGAACAGGGTTGATCGCCATCGGGATCATGGTCTATTTATTGTTACAGAACAACCCGGCTACAACCACCCAGGATTTTTCGGTTGTTCCCGCTGAAGTGGATTTTGCTGCTCCCGATCTTCCGCTTGAAGATCTTGAGGGTAACCCGGTGTCGCTGGATGATTACCTCGGTCAGGTTGTTCTCGTGAATCTGTGGGCAACCTGGTGCCCTCCATGCCGGGAGGAGATGCCAACCCTGCAGGCTTTCTATGAAAAATATAAAGATGACGGATTTGTCCTCGTTGCCATTAATCAGGAGGAGCCGCGCGATGTGGTTGCGCCTTTTGTACAGGAATTTGGATTAACATTTCCTGTATGGCTGGATCTAGAATATCTGGCAGAGCGCGAGTTCGATACCATGAATTTGCCAAGCTCATATGTTGTTGACCGCAATGGGCAGGTGCGCTTAATGTGGATCGGCGGCATCTCAAAAAAGAATCTTGAAAAATTTGTACCAGACCTGATCAGGGAGTAAAAATGGAAGTTGCATTGAATTGGAAAGGCAAAATGGTATTTGAAGGTGCTGGAGATTCTGGTTTCACTCAGCGGATGGATAGTGAAGAGTCTGTGGGCGGAGAGAATAGCGGCGCGCGCCCAATGGAATTGATCGCACTTGGTCTTGCCGGCTGCACGGCAATGGATGTTATTTCCATTCTGCAGAAGAAGCAGCAGCACATAAAAGATTTTCAAGTTTTTGTACATGCTGAGCGGGCGGAGACCCACCCCAAGGTGTTCACGAGCGCGGTGATCAAGTACCTCGTTACTGGAAGGGATGTCGATGAGGCTGCGCTTTTGCGTGCAATTCAACTTTCAGCCGATAAATACTGCCCTGCCCAATCCATGCTGAGCAAAGCTTTTCCCATAAGGCTCGTATATAAGATCGTTGATGAAGGTGGTGGGGGGACGATCAAAGAAGGTGAATATCTGAAAAAAGAGGCGGACTAAACGTCCGCCTCTTTTTTTATTGACTACCGCTGATCGATGTGAATGCATCGCCGCATTCGCATGCGGTAACCGAAGAGCCGCCTTTGGTGAGAGTGCCGAGATATTCCCTGCTGCCGTTATGTGTAACCCAGCCATTCATAACCAGAGGCAATGGGCTGTCGGCTGCGATCCACTCGCCATTAAATTTGCGGGCAATGTGAACATGAGACCCGGTCGCGCGCCCGCCTTCACAGGATGGGTAACCGATCTTGTCGCCTGTTAAAAGTTCTGTCCCGAGGGGAGCTCGATCTTTACTGGAAAGGTGCAGGTAAAAAATAACCCATCCGGTGCGTTCGTCTCCGTCGTGGTCGAGGTCAAGTGCGACTCCCTCTACACCTGAGCGGACCACCAATCCATCTGCCATTGCTGTGGAGAAGTTTTTTTCGTCTGCAATGAAGCAGCCGGAAGTTTTTGATGGAGGAGCAAAGTCCACGCCAGCCAGGGGTTCGCCGGTGCCCCAGCCGGTGTGAGGTCCGCCAGTGTAGGACCATACCTGATCGGCAGGGAAGGGGAATCGAAATTCGGGTTGTCGAAGACTTCCCGGCATCAGCACGAACGGATCCTGCCAGGGGTCGCCGAACAGGTTTGAGTATGTCTGGAACAGCCCTTCGGGTCCGGTTGCGACCGCATATTTTTCGCCGGTGAACAATCTTGAATAATAGTATTGGATCGCAACCGAGGCGGAATTTTGCCAGGGGTCGGGTCGAATCAGAACCTTGTCATTTTCTTCGAACTCAACCAGGTTTCCAAGCCGCCAGCCATAGTATCCATTGTTCAGGGTGTTGGCGGCGATCACAAGTTGAAGGTAATGATTTTCCCAATATCTGCGCGTAAAGCCAAGCAGATTTTTCTTGACGGGCTGTTCGGGCTGCGTGAGCGCTCCGCCTTGATATTCAAGGATGGCGAGCAGTAAGCGGGGGCTGATGCTGTAGTTCATGGCGACATAGTCCACCATTTCTGCGCCCGAGCGCCATTCACCGGCAGCGTACACTCGATAATCCTTGAGCCAGCCGGGCTGCGCGGCTACAAATGCAGATGTGCTGAAACCAATGCCGGTCGGTCCATTGACGAAGGCATGGTCGGGAAGGATCTGAAAGGGGCTTGCCCACAGCGCAAGATAATAGATCGGAATTTTCATCGGCATGCCGGGAGGCATGGTGGTGGCATCACGTGGAATGTTGGGATTTGCTTCAAAGATCTGATCGACCGTGGTATTGAAGCGGGCTGCTAAAGCGGGAAGGGTATCGCCGGTCTGGGCAATATAATCCACCAATTCACCGGGTCTGTAGGTTGGGCGTGTTGGCAGGGGCGTTTGCGCTGCCATGGGAGTTTCACTTTTTGATTCAAGCGGAACAGAATCAGGAGCGCTGCTTGATGGAGAATTCATATTGCATGAGGTTAGCACGAGAGTGGCGATCATCGCCGCTCTCGCCAACCATTGAGTTGTTCTTGAAAGCCTAATCATTTTCTTCGCGAAAGATATTCGACCACTTCTGACCGACAGGGTCGGCCTTGATAACCTTGTCATCTTTGACAAGAGTTCCTTCATAAGCATTCTGTCCGGCAACGACCCGCCAGCCGCTCAAGATGAACGGAATGGGTCCGTCTGCTGTGACCCACTCGCCATTATATTTTCTGGCAAAGTGTAAATGCGTGCCAGTGGAAACTCCGCCTTCGCACGAGGCGTGACCGATGCGGTCATTCACTTCAAGCCACGTGCCAACCGGAACACGGTTCTTTTCTGCGATGTGCATGTACAGGAGATTCCAGCCTGTCTGTTCGTATCCGTCACCGTCCAGATCGACCATGACCGCGCCATTGGCCGAGCGGACAACAAGCCCGGGCGCGGATGCTGTGACCCATGTGTTGGTTGCCTGACAGCCACCGGTGGCTGTGGACGGGGCAAAATCAATGGCCGCAGACACGCTGTGCTTGTTGCCGTAGATCGAGGGATTAAGTTGTCCCCATGCGTTGTGCGGTCCACCGGTCAAATTCCACTCAACGTTTGGTTCAAATGGCAGAACAAGCGAGGGTTGATTAAGCGCCGCAGGGAAGATCGGGTTAACCGCATCTGCGCGAGCCCAGGGATCGCCAAACATTTCAGCATACATGGCAGGGAATCCAGTGTTGGGGTCGATGATCTGGTCCCATTGTGATCTGCTGTGTGCGCGAGAAAATAAATATTGGATGGCAACCGTCCCTGCGTTCAGGCGGGGGTCAATGCGGAGTTTGCTTCCATCGGAAAATTCCAGATGAGTAAGTGTGCCGGCGCGCCAACTGTAATAGGCGATGGCAATATTGTTGATAGCCCATACCAGCTGAATTGACATCCCTTTGTAGTGATAGTCGTTAAATCCCATTGGGTAATCAACATGTGATGTATCAATGGGCTGTCCGCGCACCCAGCGGCTTTCAAATTCCAGCATCCCCAGTATCAGGCGGGGGTTGATCGAGTTTTCGTAGGCGAGCCTTTCTATGGCATCGTCTCCATCGATCCAGCCGGTGGAGCCAAGATAGTCTTTAAAGTCACTGAGATACCCATCCGCGTTTTGCACATATTCCTGCACGTTGAAATCTGCAGATGTGAGCGAGAAAATGATCTCTGCATCCGGCATGATCAGGTTGGATGGTGTCATGGGTTCGTTAATACGGTTGGGAATGACGAGCAATGTTCCGGGGTCGATAAGCGTGGTCCGGGTCAGGTCGGCATCGGAGGTGATCTCGGATTCCTTTACGCCGAATCGATTTGCGACCGCAGAGAGCATATCGCCGCTTTGGGCGTAATACAGGAATGGCGCGGCGTCGTAGGATGGGGTCAGTGTGGGTAGTATGGCGGGGGCGGCACCGTCAGGAGTGGGCGTGGATGTATAAGAGGCTTCGGTTGCGATCTGTGGCGGCGTGGTGGAAGTAGGGAAAATGATCGGATCGTCTTGAACCGCAAAAGGATCGGTGTGAGGCGCTTCCGATCCATTCTGATTCGGGGTTGGGGTTTGCTGTACTCCCCAGATCGAAAGCGATGAAGTTGGCGCGGTTCCGCAGGCAGAAACAGCCAGGGATAGAACGATGAGAAGAATAACGGCGCGATGCATATAACTTGATTATATCTGTCTTGATTAAGTTTTGATGAATCACCGTGAAATTTGATTGAACTCGTTCGCGCCGTCCCAGGCTTCAATAGAAACTCCATCCCGTGCAAGGAATCCGTCATACTCAAAACCATTTCCGCTTGAAACCCAACCGTCAAGGATGAAGGGCATCGGTCCGTCTGCGGCGATCCATTCTCCGTTGTATTTCCTGGCAATGTGCAGGTGTGTGGCGTTGGAAACTCCGCCTTCACAAGATGCATGCCCCACCCGCTCGCCGCCAAATAGATATTCACCGGGCTGTACCCGGTCTTCTATTGCCACATGCATGTAAAGCACAACCCAGCCGGTTTGCTCGTAACCATCATTGTCGAGATCCTGGATCACCGCTCCATTTGCGGCGCGGACAATGCGCCCGTCTGCGACCGCTGTGATCCAATACGGACTCGTTGCGCAGCCCATGCTGTCACCAGGCGGAGCAAAGTCCAGTGCGGCCCATGCCGAGCCAGAGTCCCAGCCTCCGTGTGGACCACCCGTGTAGTACCAAGCTTCGTTTTTTCCGTAAGGCAGGTTCATCTCAGGCTGTGTGACCGATGCCGCCATTAAGGGTTCAATGGCGATATCGAAGGGATTCCCAAAGAATACATAGTAGGTGAGGAGCAGACCGGTGCCGCTGACATCCTGTTCCCATACCAGTCGGTCATCCAGCTCGGAAAAAAAGTATTGAACCGCCGCTGTGCCGGCATTGATGGTCGGGTCGGCCGGGACGACCGTCCCGTCGTTCATCACGAAGGTCGAGATGGCATTCGCTTTCCAAAGGTAATATCCCCGGTTAAGAGTGTCCGCTGCCCATGTCAGTTGCCGATACAGTTCGAAGTGATTGTCATCAGCCAGCCCCATGGGGTACGCGGTGTTGAAGGGTGCGGGGTTAGTGACCCATCCGCTTTGATATTCGAGCAGCGCCAGCAGTAAACGCGGATTGACGGAATAGTTCTGTGATACGAGTTGTACGATCTCTGCGCCTGTGAGCAGTTCTCCATTAACATCCTGAGTGTAATCTGCGAGGTATCCGTTCTGGCTTTGGATGAATTCGCCGATCTCAAAATATGCGCTTGCAGGACCGTACACCAATTCAGAATCAGGGATCACCTTGAACGCCGCGCCAAAACCTTCCGGGTTGGGCGCAGGGACATTCAACTCCATTCCTGCATGGATCAGGTTGGGGTCTGTGATGCTGTTTGCATCCATCAAGGTTTGCAGGCTAATTCCATAGCGTTGGGCGATCTCGCTCAAGATATCTCCGGGCTGAATAATATATTGGTCTGTATCCTGCCTGGGCGTAGGGAGAACGCGCTGTGCATCCGGCGTGGGAGTGCTGTCGGAATTTCCATTTGGCTGAGGTAGTTCAACGCTTAAAGGAGCGCGGGTCGGGGTGGCTTCGCGTGTTGCTGCAGGGATTTCTTCGGTCTGAGTTTCGGGTGAAAGTCCTCCCACTGGAGTGTCTTGCGGTATCGGAAGGAATGGATCGTAAGTTGGAAAGACCGTTACCTCAGGCGTGACCGGAGCGCAGGATGTGAGCAGGAGAATCGTTAATAGAAGAAGACCCCCGAGTTTTCGGGAATTGATGGACACTGATTTTTGAACATGCATGGGGGCGATTTTACCAGTGGTCGATGAAAAAGAAGGTAGCGAGTACAAATAAAAAAGACGCGAGTGAAAAACTCGCGTCTTTTTAGCAGGTGTGTTTTTACGATTGGAACCCGGAGCCCATGATGTAATTTTCAAGCCCGCGGATCTCATTCTCGCGATTGGCAAGGGCGGCGAACATCACGTCGCGAATGGATACCAACCCCACGAAGTGTTCGTCTTCCACGACCGGCAGGTGGCGGATGTTGTATTGCTTCATCAACCCCATGCATTGCTCAACGGTCGTATCAGAATTGACCGAGACCATGTTCGGAACCATCACATCTTTGATGAGCGTGTTCTTGGCGGTTCGCCCCTGGATCTCTCCTTTGTAGAGGTAATCACGTTCGGTGTAAATGCCAACGATCCGTCCGCCTTCAATGACCAGTATTGCTCCGATGTGTGCCTCAGCCATGATCTTAAGTGCGTCCAGAACGGTGTCGGTGGATGAGATCGAGTAATTCTTTTCTGAAGATTTGTCTTCCAAGAGCTTGCGAACAGTGGTCATGCTGGTCATCTCCTTTGATGGGTGGGATACCGAACTGCTGTGGATTATACCAACTCAACCTTCACGGCTGTGATCTTGTATTCAGGGATCTTCGCCACCGGGTCGAGCGTGGCGTGGGTCAGCTCATTCGCTGAAGCCTCGGGGAAGTGGAAGTTAGCATACACCATGCCGGGGGGCACACGGTCGGTCACCCAGGCTTTGGCTTCAATGCTTCCGCGCCGCGAGGTGATGCGCAAAATGTTTCTGCCGTTCAAGCCGATCTTCACGGCATCGTCCGGGTTCACTTCTACCAGTGCCTCACCATATACCTGCATGATGCCTGCCGCGCGGCGAGTCATCTGCCCGCCATGCCAGTGATACAGCACGCGTCCCGTGCTCATGATCATCGGGTAATCATCATCGGGTTTTTCCGCGGGCGGCACATGGTCAATGGGCATGAACTTGCCCTTGCCGCGCGTGAATTGCTTGGTGTGCAAGATCGGCGTGCCGGGATGGTCAGCCGTCGGGCAGGGCCACTGCAAACGCTCACCGGCTTCCAAACGTGCATGAGTGATGCCGCCGTAGGATGGAGTGACCGCGTTAATCTCGGTCATGATCTCGACTGTGTCTTGATATTCCCAACCGGCATACGGCGCATCTTTCTGGAACCGGTCGCTGATTCTAACCTTCAGCTTTTTCGCCAGTTCAGAGAGGATCCACCAATCCGGCTTCGAGTCGCCCAGTGGCTCAATGGCTTTGTGGACCATCTGCACACGACGTTCGGTGTTCGTGAAGGTTCCGGTCTTCTCGGCAAAGGTTGCGCCGGGCAGAAGGACATCGGCATAGGCAGCTGTTTCAGAGGGGAAGATCTCCTGCAAGAGCAGGAAGTCCAATTCCTCCAAGCAATGGCGGATGTGTTTCGTATCCGGGTCAGACATGACCGGGTCTTCGCCTAGGATATACAACGACTTGACCTTGCCCTCTAAAATTCCCGGCATCATCTCGGTGACGGTAAGTCCGATCTTCGCTTCTGTTGTAGCGCCCCATGCCTTCTGGAATTTCTCGCGGATTTCTTCGCTTGTCACAGGCTGGTACGCCGGGTACACGTTCGGCAGACCGCCCATGTCGCAGGCGCCTTGCACGTTATTCTGTCCGCGCAAGGGATTTACGCCGCCGCCGGGTTTGCCCATGTTGCCGAGCAGCATTTGCAGGTTGGCGAGGTCCATCACATTCCGAACGCCGACGATGTGCTGGGTAATGCCCATCGCCCACAGAACAGCCATCGGCTTGGAAGAGGCGAGGATCTCCGCTGCTTCATAAAGCTGTTCGACCGGGATTCGGGTGATCTCCGCTGCTTTTTCGGGCGGGTATTGCATCACAGTCGCTTTGAACTCATCAAAGTTTTCGGTGCGTTCTTCAATAAAGGATTTGTCTTCCCAGCCTTTTTCAAGCATGATATTCATCAAGCCGTTGATGAGGGCAATATCTGTGCCGGGTTTGTGGCGCAGATGCAGGGTGGCAAATTCGGTAATATCGATTTTGCGCGGGTCAGCCACAACAAGTTTTGCGCCGCGCTGTCTCACCGCCTGGCGCAGCATTGCGCCGAAGACGGGGTGTTGTTCGGTGGTGTTCGAACCGATGATAAAGAAGGCTTGCGCCTGTTTGGCGACATCGTCCATACTGTTGGACATGGCACCCGAGCCGAAGGAGGCAGCCAGACCGGCTACCGTGCTAGAGTGTCAGAGACGGGCGCAGTGGTCAATGTTGTTCGTCCCTATGACCTGCCGCGCCAGTTTGTTCATCAAATAATTTTCTTCGTTCAGGCATTTCGCCGAAGTCAGGAAGCCCATGCTGTCCGCGCCAAATTTCGAGCGGGTGTCTGTGAATTTATCCGCGACGATGTCGAGCGCTTTATCCCATTCGGTCTCCACCCAGTCCCAGGGAGACCCTTTCAATTCTTTCTTCCCGCTTTCAAGCAGGTACCGCCTCACTTTCGGTTTTACCAACCGTTCCGGGTGATGGATAAAGTCGTAGCCATAGCGTCCCTTCACGCACAAGTGATTGCCGTTGACCGGGGCTTTCTCTGTCGAGGTCACACGGATCACTTTGCCATTTTTGACATTCAGCTCGAACTGGCATCCCACGCCGCAGTAGGTACAGGTGGTCATCACTTTCTTGATCTGGTGGTTACGTCCCAGCCCATAGGACATCTTATCGGTCAGTGCGCCGGTGGGGCAGTAGGCAGCGCACGCGCCGCAGGATTCGCAGCGGGCGTCCAGCATGTCGGTATCTGCGCCTGCGACGGGATGTGTATCGAATCCGCGCTCTGCCATCGTCCAGACATAACGACCTTGAATTTCGGCGCAGGCGCGTACGCAGCGCGTGCATTGAATGCACTTGTTCATATCCACACGGATGAACGGGTTCGGATCCGCATTGATCGGATACCGCCCGTTCTTGACGCCCCATTCCGGCACTTCCACTTCGTACTCATACGCCAGATCGGGCAGTTCGCATGTTCCAAGCGCATCGCACGCCAGACATTCCTTTGGGTGATTCGCGAGGATCAATTCCAAAATGGTCTTGCGTGATTTTATGATGGCGGGGCTGTGGGTTTCCACTTCCATGCCTTCGTTGACGGGCATCGTGCAGGAAGCCATCGGTGTGCGCCACCCCTTGACATCCACCACGCAAAGACGGCATCCCCCCGTGGGGTGCAGGTCCGGGTGATTGCACAGAGTCGGGATGGTGATGCCTGCTTCCTTCGCGGCTTGCAGGATGGTCAACCCTTCCTTGACTTGAATGTCTTTTCCATTAATTTTGATGTTAACCATAAGGTTCTCCTTGTGGATATTTTTCATATTCAGGCAGGTTACTCTTCAACCTGTACTTTGCTCGAAACCATTGAACAGACATGGGTGGGGCAGATGCGATCGTTGATGTGCGCTTCCACTTCAGCGCGGAAATGCTTCAGCATGTCGCGGACCGGAACCGCGGCGGTTTGACCTAATCCGCAGTTCGAGGCGCGCTCCATTTCCGATGCAAGGTCAAGCAGGTAATCCAATTCTTCGAGTTTGCCTTCTCCCTCAGAGATGTTTTTGACGATCTCATACGCGCGTTGTGTGCCAATGCGGCAGGGTGTGCATTTGCCGCACGATTCAAAGCGGAAGAATTGCAAAAGAACCTTGACAAGGTCAACGACGCAGGTATTCTGATCGCAGATGAGCAGCGCGCCAGAGCCGAGCGAGACCCCCGCCTTGCGGAAGGACTCGAAGTCCATCGGCACATCCTGCAAGTCCGCGGGGATGATCGAGCCGCTGCTGCCGCCGGTCTGTGCCAGTTTGAGCGTGCTGCCGGGCTTCATACCTTTGGCATAGATGTTGATGACCTCGCGCAGGGTGATGCCCATCGGCACTTCGATCACGCCGCTGAAATTGACGTTGCCCATGATGGTGTAGACCTTGGTACCGGGACTGGCAGGCGTGCCGAAGGAGCGATACCAATCTCCGCCATTGCGTACAATGGCAGGAATGTTCGCCAAAGTCTCCACATTATTGACCGTGGTGGGTCTGTTCCATAAACCGTTTGTCACGGGGTAGGGCGGGCGTGAGCGCGGGATGCCCGGTTTGCCTTCTATGGATTCGATCAGCGCGGTCTCTTCCCCGCAGACGTATGCGCCTGCTCCCGCGTGCATGTGGATATGAAAGTTGAAGTTGCTATTGAAAATATTTTTCCCAAGGAAGCCGAACTCTTCGGCTTGTTCGATGGCATGCTTTAATCGTTTGTACGCCAATCCGTATTCCCCGCGGATATAGATGTATCCTTCATCCGCGCCTACGGCATACCCAGCCAATGCCATTGATTCAAGCACCACATGCGGATCGCCTTCGAGGACGATGCGGTCTTTGAATGTGCCGGGTTCGCTTTCGTCCGCGTTGCAGACCACATATTTTTTATCGCCTACCGCGCCGCGCACGAACTTCCACTTGCGCCACACAGGAAAGCCCGCCCCGCCGCGTCCCTGTAAACCCGACTTTTCAACAACATCGATCACTTGCTCGGGTGTCATTTCAGTGAGGGCTTTGCCAAGGGCTTCGTAACCATTGTATGTGATGTACTCTTCGATATTCTCCGGGTCAATGCGCCCGGCGCGTTCGAGCACTATGCGCTGCTCGGCTGGGTTGTAGCCTTTGTGAGCGCGCAGCGAGCCGATCTGTCCGGTCAATTCCTTGGGCGGGGCAAGCAGGTCTTCGGCAATGCGTCCCTTGTAAAGATGTTCTTCGATCAGATAATTCGCGTCGCTCGCTTTTACCGGTCCATACACAGCGGCTTCGGGATACACGATCACAAAGGGCAGAATGGTTGAGCGTTCCACATCTGTGATGGGAGCGATGTCCACTTCGTCGGTGAGTTGAAAGGCTTCAAGCGTATCTTTGAGACTTTTGAGCAGGTCACTCGACCCAAGTCTTTCACTCTCCGGGTCAGTGGAAACCAGGATCATGGCACGTTTTGTTTTCATGTCCGGCTCCTATTCATACCGCGCCAAAATATCGGAGATCTGCTCAACAGTGACATTGCCGTACATGTCGTCATCCACTAACAGTACAGGCCCCACACTGCACAAGCCGATGCACGATGTAGTGACCAGGGTCCATTGGTTGTCCGGTGTGGTCCCGCCATTATCGAGATTGAGGTGCTTGCGCAGCGCATCCCAGATCGCTTTGCCGCCAACCACATGACAGGGCGCGTTCTCGCAAAACTTGATGACGTGCTTCCCGCGCGGTTTTGTGGAAAGCATGTCATAAAAACTTGCAAGGCTGTAGAGTTGACTTTCTGCCAGGTAATTTTGTTTGGCAGGATTATGAAATTGCTGCTGCAATTCGCGCATGGCTTCGGCGGGAATATAGCCCAGCACATGATTGATCTCGCTGAGGATCGGGATCAAAGCATCGAAAGTCTTCCCATGCTTTTCAATGGCTTGCCGGACGATCTCTTTGATATCACTTACAACGGGCGGAGCATGCATTCAACCTCCAAATGGGTTTACGAC
>Ga0268298_10003135_pt1 | contig 17194 bp, 8 predicted proteins | sample WWTPWeurt_MetaG_FD_194462 | JGI IMG/M metagenome (GOLD analysis project Ga0268298, IMG submission 194462) | Activated sludge microbial communities from WWTP in Nijmegen, Gelderland, Netherland - WWTP Weurt | ecosystem: Engineered > WWTP > Aerobic digester > Activated sludge | place: Netherlands...
CGGGCGGCCGTGGCCGAGCGCGGCCTCGAGGCCGACCCGGCGCTGGAGCTGCCGGGCGACTTCAGCGAGGCGGCGGGGCACGCGGCGGCGCGGCGGCTGCTCACCCTGTCCCGGCGGCCGACGGCGCTCTTCGCGGCCAATGACGGCATGGCGATCGGCGCCCTGGCGGCGCTGCGCGACGCCGGGGTCCGGGTCCCGGGCGAGGTGGCGGTCGCCGGTTTCGATGACATCCCGATGGCGCGCTATGTGGACCCGGCGCTGACCTCGGTGCACGTGGACATCAGCGCGCTCGGCGGGCGCGCGACCGACTGGCTCCTGGCGGGACTGCAGGGCCGGCCCGGGCAGGATCCCCGCCGTGAGATGTTGCCCACGACCCTGGTCGTGCGGCGCTCATGTGGCGCGCGGGCGGGCTAGGCTCCCCCTGAGGCCCCCGCCCGCGTGACGCAGCGTGATTCACCACCCCGGAGGAAAGGCTGCATGACCCCGAGAACCGTAGGACGATGGCTGGGAGGGATGCTCGCGCTGCTCGGGCTCCTCATCCTGGCGGCGGACGGTGCCTCCGCCCAGAACACGACCGGCACGATCCGCGGCTACGTGAAGGCCGCCAGCGGCGGCCCCCTGGCCGCGGCCGAGATCACCGCGCGGAACCCCGAGACCGGGGTGAGCCGCTCAGCCACCAGCCGCGCGGACGGCTTCTACGTGCTGCCGGGCCTGCCGCCGGCGCTGTACGAGGTGGCGGTGCGTCACATCGGCAACGCGCCGCAGGTGCGGCGGGTGCGGGTGCAGATCGGCGCGGTGGCGCTGGAGGACTTCACGCTGTCCGACCAGGCGGTGGAGCTCGAGGAGATCGCGGTCATCGCCGCCCCGGCGGCGGAAACCCGCACCTCGGAAGTGGCCACCAACGTCACGGCGGAGCAGATCGAGAAGCTGCCGACGCCGAGCCGCAACTTCCTGGACCTGGCGGCGCTGTCGCCGGGCGTCACCACGTCCGAGGACCGCATCAACGGCCAGACACGCACCTTCCAGGGTGGCGGCCAGTCCCCGAACGCGGTGAACGTGTTCATCGACGGCACCAGCCTCAAGAACGACCTGACCGGCGGCGGCGTGAGCGGCCAGGATGCCAGCCGCGGCAATCCGTTCCCGCGCAACGCGATCCAGGAGTACCGGGTCATCAGCCAGAACTTCAAGGCCGAGTACCAGAACTCCAGCAGCTCGATCATCACCGCGCAGACCAAGTCGGGCGGCAACATCTGGTCCGGCAACGCCTTCTTCAGCTACCAGGACAAGGGGCTGGTGGCGCTCGACAGCTTCCAGCGGGCCGACAAGACCAACAACCCGGCCTTCAAGGAGCCCGAGTACGCCCGCTACCTGGTGGGCCTGAGTGCGGGCGGTCCGCTCATCAAGGACAAGCTGCACATCTTCGGCAGCTACGAGGGGAACTACCAGAACCGGCAGAACCGGGTGGCCATGACGCCGACCCCGACCGGCTTCGCCGCGCTCGACTCGGTGGACCTGGCGGGCTACAACGGCGCCTTCACCTCGCCGTTCCGGGAGTCGCTGTTCTTCGGCAAGGCCACCTACGCGGTGAGCGCGCACTCCTCGGCCGAGCTCAGCTTCAGCACCCGGCGCGAGACCGACGAGCGGGACTTCGGCGGCACCCGGTCGTTCCAGTCGGCGGTCAACTTCCGCCAGAACGTGTCGATCGGCCAGCTGCGGTACAACTGGTTCAGCGGCGCCTGGCTCAACGAGGCCAAGGTGGACTACAGCCACTTCCGCCGGAACCCGGAGCCCGCCACCGGGGGCCTGGCGTCGCGGATCTACCAGTACAACAACACCGACAACCGCATCGGCAGCGACCTGAGCACGCAGGACTTCCTCCAGAAGCGGATCGGCTTCCGGGACGACCTGACCTACTCGGGCTTCCAGGCCGGCGGGCAGCATGTGATCAAGACCGGCGTGAACGTCGATTTCGTGACCTACGATATCGTGAAGGACAACGACGGCACGCCCCGCTTCATGTACCGGGACAGCCTGAACGGGCTCTCCTACGCCTTCCGCAATCCGTACCAGCTCGTTTACGGCACCGGCAACCCGAACCTGGACACCAAGAACACCAAGATCGGGCTGTACCTGCAGGACGACTGGAGCCCGACCTCGCGCCTGACGTTCAACCTGGGCGTGCGCTGGGACTATGAAACGAACATGTTCAACACCGATTACAAGACCCCGCAGAACGTGATCGACACGCTGACGCGGTACAACGACTCGCTGCCGAGCCCGCTGGACCTCAACCGCTACACCACCAACGGCTCCGATCGCTCGCCGTTCGGGGGCGCGCTCCAGCCGCGGGTCGGGTTCTCCTACGCGCTCGACGACGCGAACACGACCACGATCTTCGGCGGCTTCGGCATCTACTACGACCGGACGATCTTCGACGTGTCGGTGGACGAGACCCTCAAGCTCTCGCACCCCACCTTCACGGTGAACTTCGCCCACCCGGATTCCGCCCCGGGCACCGGCGAGGTGGCGTGGAACGATTCCTACCTGGACGCCGACCGGGCCACCCTGGACCAGCTGGTGCACACCACCGGGACGCCCGAGGCCTGGCTGATCGACAACAAGGTCAAGGCCCCGAAGTCGCGGCAGTGGAACCTGGGCATCCGGCGGGTGTTCGGCAGCGTGACGGCCAGCGCCACCTACGTCGGCGTCCGCGGCGTGGACCAGCTGACCATGAACTGGGCCAACTTCGGCCTCAACCCGGACGGCTCCTGCTGCACCAGCTTCCCGATCAGCAACCACGGCTTCAGCAACTTCATCTACTCCACCAGCGACGGGAAGACGTGGTATGACGCGCTGCAGGTGCAGGTGGACCGGCCCTACCGCCGCACCAGCGAGAGGTTCGGCTGGGGCGCCGGGCTGGCGCTCACCTACGCCGAGCGCTCGGTGCAGGGCGTCGACGCCCTGGGCGACCTGTTCGCCTTTCCCAACACCAAGAACATTCCCAAGCACCCGGCCAACGACGAGAAGGTCCGCATCGTGGCCAACTGGATCATGGACGTACCGTTCCTGTATGGCATCCAGTTCGGCGGTCTCGTCACCCTGGGCAGCGGCAACCGCTCGGACGTGGGCTGCCCGGCCCGCTTCTGCGGCACCGGCTATGAGCGCGGGGGCTTTACACCGAAGCGCTACAACTTCATTGTCCCGGGGGCGTTTGCGTACCGGATGGTGGATCTCCGCGTCCGGAAGGACTTCCCGAACTTCGGGGGCAACACCCTCGGCGTGACGGTGGACCTGTTCAACGCCTTCAACTACCAGAACTTCGGGTGCTACAACACCGGCTCCAAGACCGACCCGAACTTCGGCAAGGCGGGGTGCGTGGTCAGCGACGCCCGCCGGTTCCAGCTCGGCATGGAGTACGCCTTCTAAGTCACCTCACCACAAGCCGCGGGGGGCCTTCCGGCCCTCCGCGGTGCTTCACCCCCTGCGCGGGGCTCCCCCATGTCCTTCCGTCGCGGCACCCCCGTGCTGGCCCTGTGCCTTCCGCTGCTCGCCGCCGCGTGCGGCGACGCCCCCGGCCCCGCGGCCGCCGCCCCACCGACCGCCCGGGAGCTGGCGTTTCTCGACACCCTCGAGCAGCGCACCTTCAACTTCTTCTGGGAACGCACCGACCCCACGACCGGCCTGACGCCGGATCGCTGGCCCACGCCGAGCTTCTCGAGTATCGCCGCGGTGGGGTATGCCCTCACCGCCTACCCGATCGGCGTCGAGCGGGGCTACATCACCCGGGCCGAGGCCGCCGAGCGCACCAAGACCACCCTCGCGTGGTTCTGGCAAGCGCCCCAGGGACCGGACGCGACCGGGATGAGCGGCCACCAGGGGTTCTTTTACCATTTCCTCGACATGCCCTCGGGCGCCCGCTTCCGCGACGTGGAGCTGTCGACGATCGACACCGCGCTCCTGCTGGCGGGGGTGCTGTTCTGCCGCGAGTACTACGATGGCCCAGACGCCACCGAGACCGGCATCCGCGCCCTGGCCGACTCGCTCTACCGTCGGGCCGACTGGCAGTGGGCGCAGCGGACCCCGCCCCTGGTGAACATGGGCTGGAAGCCGGAGGACGGCTGGCAGCCGCTCGACTGGCGGGGCTACGACGAGGCCATGATCGTCTACCTGCTGGCGCTGGGCTCCCCCACCCACCCGGTGGACAGCACCGCCTGGGCGGCGTGGAGCGCCACGTACAAGTGGGGCACGTACCACGGCCAGGCCCACGTCGGCTTCGCGCCGCTCTTCGGGCACCAGTTCTCCCACGTGTGGGTGGACTTCCGCGGCGTCCAGGACCCCTACATGCGGTCGCGGGGCCTCGACTACTTCGAGAACAGCCGCCGGGCCACGCTGGCGCAGCGGGCCTACGCCATCGCCAACCCCGACGGGTGGCGCGGCTACGGGAAGGACGCGTGGGGGATCTCGGCGTCCGACGGCCCGGCCGACGTCACGCTGCCCTACAATGGCCGGGACCGGCGGTTCTTCACCTACGCGGCGCGGGGGGCCTCCTTCACCGAGGTCCGGGACGACGGCACGATCTCCCCGATGGCCTCCGCCTCGTCCCTGCCCTTCGCGCCGGAGGTGGTGCTCCCCACCCTGGTGGCCATGCGTGAGACCTACGGCGACGCGCTCTTCGGCCAGTACGGCTTCGTCGATGCCTTCAACCCCACCTTCCAATTTCCCGGCGTGACGCCGAGCCAGGGGCGCATCGTGCCCGGTGTGGGGTGGTTCGATACCGACTACCTCGGCCTGGATCAGGGGCCCATCGTCGCCATGACCGCGAACTACCGCCGCGACTTTGTCTGGAAGTACATGCGGAAGAGCCCGTACCTCATCCAGGGGCTGCGCCGCGCGGGGTTCACCGGAGGGTGGCTGGGCTCGTGAACCGCGCCGGCGCGGCAGCCCTCCTGGCGGCGCTGCTGCTGGGCTGCGGGGGTGAGCGCGGCGCACCTGCGACCACGCTCCGCTTCTGGGCCTTCGGGCGCGAGGGCGAGGTGGTGCAGGCGCTGGTGCGCGACTGGGAGCGCGGGCACCCGGGGGTGCGGGTCGAGGTGCAGCAGATTCCCTGGAGCGCGGCGCACGAGAAGCTCCTCACCGCGCACGTGGGCCACGCCACCCCGGACCTGGCACAGCTGGGCAACACCTGGGTCCCGGAGCTCGTGACCCTGGACGCCCTGCTCCCGCTCGACAGCCTGCAGCGCGCCGCGGCGGACATGGACACCAGCGGGCATTTCCCCGGGATCTGGGCCACCAACGTGGTGGACGGCCGGCTGTGGGGGATCCCGTGGTACGTGGATACGCGGGTGCTCTTCTACCGCCGGGACCTCCTGGCCCGCGCGGGCTACGCCCGCATGCCGGAGGACTGGGCCGGCTGGCTCGAGGCCATGCGCGCGCTCAAGCGGCTGGGGGGCGAGCGGCGGTACGCCATCTTCCTCCCGCTCAACGAGTGGCCGCCGCAGGCCATCCTCGGGCTGCAGCAGGGCTCCCCGCTGCTCACCGCGGACGGGCGCGGCGCCTTCGGCGACAGCGCCTTTGCGCGGGCGTTCGACTTCATGCTCAACCTGTACCGCGAGGGGCTGGCGCCGCCGGTGTCCAACACCGAGATCGCCAACCTCTACCAGGAGTTCGCCCGGGGGACGTTCAGCATGTACATCAGCGGCCCCTGGAACCTGGGCGAGTTCCGGCGCCGCATTCCCGCCGACCAGCAGGACGCCTGGGCCACCGCGCCGCTCCCCGGCCCCACCGGCGCGGCCTCCGGCGTATCGCTCGCCGGCGGGGCGAGCCTGGTGATCTTCCGCGCCTCGCGGCAGCAGGCGCTGGCGTGGGACCTGGTCCGCTACCTCTCCCAGCCGGCCCAGCAGGCGCGGTTCTACCACCTGACCGGTGACCTCCCCGCCCGCCGGGAGGCCTGGGCCGACAGCGCGCTGGCTGCCGACAGCGCGGCGGCCGCCTTCCGGGTGCAGCTCACCCGCGCCGTCCCGACGCCGATGGTCCCGGAGTGGGAGCAGGTGACCACCAAGATCATGGACCAGACGGAGGCGGCGGTGCGCGGCGGAGTGACGCCGGCCGAGGCGCTCGCCGCGCTCGACCGCGAGGTGGACCGGCTGCTCGAGCGGCGGCGCTACCTGCTGGCCCGGCGGCCGGGGCCGGAGCGGTGAGCCGCCCCGAGGCGCGGGCGGAATCGCGGGCGGGGTGGCTCTTCATCACGCCCGCCCTGGCCCTCATCACGGTGTTCTTCGTCCTGCCGGTGCTGGCGGCCTTCGGGCTCTCGTTCACCGACTTCGACATCTACTCCATCGGCGATCCGGGGAGCACGCGGTTCATCGGCCTCGGGAACTACCGCACCCTGTGGGACAGCCCGCTCTTCTGGACGGCGCTCCGCAATACCACCTGGTTCGTGGTGCTGGGCGGGCCGCTCTCGGTGCTGGCCTCGCTGGTGGCGGCGGTGCTGGTGCACTCGAAGCTGGTGCGGTTCCGCCCGCTCTTCCGGAGCGCCTTCTTTGCCCCGTGGGTCACCACGCTGGTGGCGGTGGCGCTGGTGTGGCGCTACGTCTACCACCCGCAGTACGGCCCGCTCAATGCGCTGCTGCAGGCCGTGGGGCTGCCGGCCATCGACTGGCTGGGCCACCCGGCGTGGGCCATGCCGGCGATCGTGCTGGTCTCGGTGTGGAAGAACTTCGGCTACAACATGCTGGTGTTCCTGGCCGGCCTGTCGAACATCCCCGAGGAGCTGTACGAAGCGGCGGAGCTCGATGGCGCGGGGGCCTGGCACCGCTTCCGGCACGTGACCGTGCCGATGCTCGGGCCGACCTTCGTCTTCGTGGGCGTGGTCACGATGATCGCGAGCTTCCAGGTCTTCAGCGAGCCGTACGTGATGACGCAGGGCGGGCCGCTCAAGAGCACCCTCACCCTGATGCTGCTCATGTACGAGGAGGGCTTCCGCTGGTGGCGGCTGGGCTTCGCCACCGCGATCGCGGTGGTCCTCTTCCTTTTGACCCTGGCCGGGACGCTGATCCAGCTGCGGCTGCGGCGGGAGCCCGTGGCATGAGCCGCCGCCTGCTCCGCACGGTGCTGCTGCACGCCCTGCTGCTCGTGGGCGCGGGCTTCGCCGCGGGGCCGCTCCTGTGGATGGTGTCGGCCAGCCTCATGGCGCCCGGCGAGGCCAACCACGCGCCGCCCCCGCTCGTCCCCTCCGACCCGACGCTGGAGCACTACCGCGCGCTGTTCGAGAGCCAGCACCTCGGCCGCTACTTCCTCAACAGCCTGATCATCGCGGTGGGCGGCACCCTCCTCGGGGTGCTGCTCACCGGGATGGCGGGGTACGCCTTTGCCAAGCTGCGCTTCCGGGGGCGGCAGCCGCTCTTCCGGGCCCTGCTCTACGGGATGGTGGTCCCGGGCCAGGTGGCGATGCTGCCGATGTTCCTCCTGCTCCGCGAGATGGGGCTCATCAACACGCTGTTCGGCGCGATGATCCCGGTGCTCGCCCCGATCTACGGCATCTTCCTGGTGCGGCAGTACGCCCTCTCCATCCCGGACGACCTGCTCGACGCGGCGCGCCTCGATGGCGCCGGGGAGTGGCGGCTGTTCCGCTCGGTGGTGCTGCCGGCGATCGCCCCGGTGCTCGCCACCCTCGGCGTGTTCACCTTCCTGTCCGCGTGGAACGACTTCATGTGGCCGCTGATCGTCCTCAGCGACGACCGGCGCTACACCCTGCCGGTGGCGCTGGCCAACCTGGCCGGCGAGCACGTGCAGGACGTGGAGCTGATCATGGGGGGCGCGGTGGTGACGGTCTTGCCGGTGTTCGTCGCCTTCCTCTTCCTGCAGCGCTACTACATCCAGGGCATCATGGCCGGGAGCGTGAAGGGATGATCGCCGCACTGCTGCTGGTGGCCGGGCTGGGCGGCCAGGCCGACACCCTCGCGCCACGGCTGCTCGACAGCTTCGAGCGGCCGGAGGCGTGGAGCGCCCACCCCGCGGATGGCGTGCGGGCGACGCTGCGGGGCGAGCTGGGGCACCGCGGCCACGCGCTGCGGATGGACTTCGACTTCCAGGGCGGCGGCGGCTACGCGATCGCCCGCCGCACGCTGCCGATCGACCTCCCCGCCAACTACGCCTTCACCTTCTGGCTCCGCGCCACCGGGCCCGCGAACACCCTCGAGTTCAAGCTGGTCGACGCCTCGGGAGAGAACGTCTGGTGGTACACCGAGCGGGACCGGTCCTTCGACGGCGTCTGGCGACGGGTGACGATCCGCAAGCGCCAGATCACCTATGCCTGGGGCCCGCAAGGGGGCGGGGAGCTGGGCCACGTCGCGGCGCTGGAGCTGGTGATCACCGCCGGCCGGGGGGGCCGCGGCACCGTCTGGTTCGATGAACTGGAACTCACCCCCCTCCCCGTGGCCGGTCCCTACACCGGCGCCCCGCTGGCCCGGGCCTGGAGCAGCCTCCGGGGCGCTCCCGCCGCCCTGGCCGTCGATGGCGATACCTCGACCGCCTGGCGCAACGCGGCGGGCGGAGCCCGCGACACGGCGACCGGCGGCCCGCCGCGCGCCCTGACGATCGACTTCGGGCGGCCGCGCGAATTCGGCGGGCTCTCCCTCTTCTGGCGCCCGGGCGGGGCCTCCGCCACCTACGACGTGGAGCTCTCCGACGACGGGCGCGCCTGGCGCACGGTGCGCCGGGTGACCGAGGGCAACGGCGGCCGCGATGACCTCCAGCTCCCGGACACCGAGGCCCGGTGGCTCCGCCTGCTGCTGCGCGACGCGCTGGCCGGCCGCCGCTTCGCGCTGGGCGAGGTCGTGGTGCAGCCGCTGGCGTGGGGCGCCACCCGCAACGCCTTCTTCGGGGCGCTTGCGGCGTTGGCCCCCGCGGGCAGCTTCCCCCGGTACTGGAGCGGCCGACGCGCGTACTGGACTGTCGTGGGCCTCGATGCCGCGCGCGAGGAGGCGCTCTTCGGCGAGGATGGCGCGGCCGAGGTGGGCAAGGGCGACTTCTCGGTGGAGCCGTTCCTGCGGGACGGGGGCCGGACCCTCAGCTGGCACGACGTCACCCCCGAGCCCACGCTCGAGGACGGCGTGCTGCCCATCCCCTCCACCACCTGGCGCACGCCGGGGCTCTCGCTCACCGTCACCGCCTTCGCCGTCGGGGAGCCGAGCCACCCGAACCTGGTGCTGCGCTACCGGGTACGGAACGAGGGCCAGGCGCCACGCACCCCGACGCTCTATGCGGCGGTCCGGCCCTTCCAGGTGAACCCGCCCAGCCAGTTCCTGAATACCAGCGGTGGCGCCGCCCGCATCGACAGCGTGCGGTGGACCGGCCGGGCCCTCAAGGTGAACGCGGACCGCCTGGTGATCCCGCTGACCCGGCCCGGGGCGGTGGGGGCCACCAGCTTCGATGCCGGCGAGATCGCGTCCCACCTGCTGCGGGGCACGCTCCCCGTGGCGACCCGTGCCCGCGACCCCTTCGCTGCCGCCTCGGCGGCGCTGGCGTGGCCGCTGACCCTCGGGCCGGGCGATTCGGCGTCCGTCTATCTCGAGGTGCCGCTCACTCCCGGTGGCCGCCAGGCCCTCCCGGCCAACGATCCCGCGGTCGTGGAGCAGGCACTCGCCGAGACCCGCGGCTGGTGGCACGAGCGGCTGGAGCGGACCCGGATCCTGCTGCCGCCCTCGGGCGGGCACCTGGCCCGGACCATCGAGAGCACGCTCGCGTGGATCCTGGTCAATCGCGATGGCCCGAGCATCCAGCCCGGGTCGCGCAGCTACGAGCGCTCCTGGATCCGGGACGGCTCGCTCACCTCGGCGGCGCTGCTCCGGTTCGGGCACCCGGAGGTGGTGCGGGACTTCGTCCGCTGGTTCGCCGGCTTCCAGTATCCCAGCGGCAAGGTGCCCTGCTGCGTCGACGCGCGCGGGGCCGATCCCGTGCCCGAGCACGACAGTCATGGCCAGCTGGTGTACCTGGTGGCCGAGTACTGGCGGCACACCGGCGACACCGCGCTGGTGCGAGAGCTGTGGCCGCACGTGACCGCCGCGGTCAGTTACCTCGACTCGCTGCGCCAGACCCGCCGGACCGGGGAGTATCGCTCGGGGCCCGGGGAGGTATTCTTCGGCCTGCTCCCGCCCTCGATCAGCCACGAGGGGTACTCCGCCAAGCCCATGCACTCGTACTGGGACGACATCTTCGCGCTGCGGGGGTTCACCGACGCGGCCCGGATGGCCGAGGTCCTGGGTGATGCCGCGGCGGCCAGCCGCTACGGCGCGCTGCGCGACGCGTTCCGCGCCGACCTGCTCGCCTCGTGGGCGCGGGTGATGGCGCGCGACGGCATCGACTACCTCCCCGGGGCCGCCGACCTCGGCGACTTCGACGCCACCTCCACCACGGTGGCGGTGTCGCCGGGCGGGCTGCAGGGGATCGTGCCCGACGCGGCCCTCCGCGCCACCTTCGCGCGCTACTGGCGGCAGGCGCGTGCCCGGGCCGACAGCGGCAGCACCTGGGAGAACTACACGCCGTACGAGCTGCGGACGGTGGGGACCCTGCTCCGGCTGGGGTGGCCCGACCGCGCCCGGGCGCTGCTGGAGCAGTTCCTGGCCGACCAGGAACCGACGGGCTGGAACCAGTGGCCGGAGGTGGTCTGGCACGACCGCCGCGTGCTCAAGTTCATCGGGGACAGCCCGCACACCTGGGTGGGATCGGATTTCCTCCGCTCCGCCGCAGACCTCTTTGCCTACGAGGATGAGGCGGACGGGTCGCTGGTGCTCGGCGCCGGGCTCGATCCCCGCTGGCTCGAGGGCGAGGGGGTCCGCGTGGAGCGCCTCGGCACCTGGTGGGGCCCGCTGAGCTACACGGCGCGGCGGGAGGAAACGTCGGTGCGGGTGCGCCTCGGCGCCGGGCTCCGGCCGCCGCCCGGCGGGATCCGCGTGATGGTGCCGGGCGGACCCCCGCCCCGTCAGGTCCTGGTGGATGGCGTGGCGCAGCCGGCGCCATCCGATGGCGTCGTCCTGCTCCGCCGCGTGCCGGCGGAGGTCGTCGTTGTTTACTGATCGCAAGGGAGGGTGTCCGTGACACCCCGCGCAGCGCTGCTGTCGAATGGCCGGTACCGGGTGATCCTGTCAGGCGCCGGCACCGGCGCTTCGCTCTTCGACGACCTGGCGCTCACCCGCTGGAGCCGCGACCGGACCCGCGACGCCGAAGGGGTGCTGCTCTACATCCAGGACCTCGACCGGGGCCTGGCGTGGAGCGCCGGGACCTCGCCGATGCGTGGCGCTCCGGACGGCGGCGGCGGCGAGGCCGGACGCGGCCGGGCCCGGGTGTGGCGGCACGATGGGGACGTGAGCACCCGGCTCGACGTGTGCGTGGACCCCGGGGCCGACCGGGAGCTGCGCGTGCTCACCCTCTACAACCACGCGGTCACGCCGCGACGGGTGGCGGTGACCAGCTACGTGGAGGTGGCGCTCAATCACCCCGCGGCCGACGCCGGGCATCCCGCCTTCTCCAAGCTGTTCGTCCAGACGGAGCAGGTGCCCGGCGCCGAGGCCCTGCTGGCGCGCCGCCGCCCCCGCAGCCCCTCGGAGCGCCCGGTGTACCTGGGCCACGGGTTGCAGCTGGCGGGCGCCACGCGCCCGCCCCGCGCCGAATGGGAGACAGACCGGGCGCGGTTCATCGGCCGGGGCCGGGGCGTGCAGCATCCCGCGGCGCTGGAGCCCGGCGCCCGGCTCTCCGGCACCACCGGCAACGTGCTCGACCCGGTGCTGGCCCTGCGGCGCCACGTCACCATCCCGGCCGGTGGATCGGTGCGCCTGGCGGCGCTGCTCGCCGCCGGCCACGACCGCGAGGCCGTGCTCGGCGGCCTCGTGCTGGGACCGGAGGGCGTTGACCTGGTATTCGCGGCGGCCGCCGCGCGGGCGGCAGAAGCGCTGCACGCCGCCGGCCTCACCGAGGCCTGGCGCCAGCAGCTCCCGCACCTCACGGGTGAGCTCTGCTATGGCGGGGTGGTGCCGGAGCCCGGCGCTGCGCTGCCCGCGCCCAGCCCCCTCCTGGTGGCCGACCTCAGGGCGCTGGGGCTCTCGGGGCGGCATCCGCTGGTGCTGGCGCGGGTCTCCACCGATGCCGACCGCCTGGGAGCGATCGGGCTCGCCCGCGTGGTGAACTACTGGCGGGCCATCGGGGTGCCGGTGGACTACCTGGTGCTTCTGGATGAGGTGCGCGAGCTCAACCTCCCCACCGCGCGGGGCCAGGGCTCGGTCACCCTGCTGCGCCACGCGGTGGAGGTGCCGGCCGACCTGCACCGCCTGGCGGCGCGCACCGCCTGCCACACCATGGGCCAGGCCCGGGCCGCCACCCCGGCCGCCCCGCCCGCTCCCGCCCCCCGGCCCCACGTGGCGCCCACCCCGCGCGAGCAGAGCCGGCCGGAGCCGCTCCAGTTCTTCAACGGTTTCGGCGGCTTCTCCGCCGATGGGCGGGAGTACGTCATCCGCCTGCCCTGGGCCAAGGGCACGCACCAGCGTCCGCCCCTCAGCTGGACCAACGTGATCGCCAACGAGGAACTCGGCTTCCTCGTCACCGAGGGCGGCGCCGGGTACACCTGGAGCGGCAACAGCCGGGAGAACCGCCTCACGCCGTGGAGCAACGATCCCGTCGGCGACCCGCACGGCGAGGCGCTCTACCTGCGCGACCCGGCGAGCGGCCGGGTCTGGTCCCCGACGCCGGGGCCCGTCCCCGGGCCGGGTGACTACGAGGTGCGCCACGGCTTCGGCTACACGGTGCACCAGCACCGGAGCGACGGGCTGGAGCAGACCGTCACCAGCTTCGTCCCGCGCCACGACGGCGTGAAGCTGGTGCGGGTGCGGGTGGCCAACCTGGGCCGCACCGCGCGACAGCTGGAGCTCACCCACTACGCGGAGTGGGTGCTCGGCGGGCTGCGCCAGGACACCGCGCGGTATGTCGTCACCGAGCGCGACCCGGCCACCGGCGCCCTCTTCGCGATGAACCCATGGAACGGGGAGTTCTCGGCGCGCATCGCGTTCGCGGCCGTGCTGCCGCTGGCCGGCGCCGCGCTCCTCGACACCACCGCCGACCGCGCCGAGTTCCTCGGCCAGGGCGGCGATCCCTCCCGCCCGGCCGCGGTGCTGGCGGGCGTCCCGCTCGAGGGCCGGGCCGGCGCCGGCCTCGATCCCTGCGCGGCCTCCCGGGTGGCGCTCACCATCGCCCCGGGCGCAAGCGCCGAGTGCGTCTTCCTGCTGGGCCAGGCGCCGGGGCGTGACGCCGCGCGCGCGCTGCTGCGCCGCTACCAGGGCGAGGCCGCGGTCACCGGCGCCTTCGACGGCATCGTGGCCTTCTGGCGCGACCTGCTCGGCCGGGTCCAGGTCCGGACCCCCTCACAGCCCCTCGACCTGATGGTCAATGGCTGGCTGGCCTACCAGAACCTCGCCTGCCGGGTGTGGGGCCGCTCCGCATTCTACCAGAGCGGTGGCGCGTTTGGCTTCCGCGACCAGCTGCAGGACACCGCCGCGCTGGTCTACCTCGATCCGGCCCTGACCCGGCGCCAGATCGTGCTCCACGCCTCGCACCAGTTCGTCGAGGGCGACGTGCTGCACTGGTGGCACCCCCCGCTCAGCAAGGGGATCCGCACCCGCTTCTCCGACGACCTCCTCTGGCTGCCGTCCATCACGGCGGGTTACGTGCAGCAGACCGGCGACACCTCCGTGCTCGACGAGGATGCCCGGTTCCTCACCGCCCCCGCCCTGCACCCGGGCGAGGACGAGACCTTCTTCCTCCCCACCGAGGCGGGCGAGTCGGGAACCGTGTACGAGCACTGCTGCCGCGCCCTGGACCGCTCGCTCACCCGCGGGGTGCACGGCCTCCCGCTCATGGGCACCGGCGACTGGAACGACGGGATGAACCGGGTGGGCCGCGAGGGGAAGGGCGAGAGCGTATGGCTGGGGTTCTTTCTCTACCACATCCTCGACGCCTTCCTGCCGCTGGCGGCCGCCCGCGACGACGCCACGCGCGTGGCCCGGTATCGCGACTACCAGGGGCGGCTCCGGGCGGCGCTCAATGCCGATGGCTGGGATGGCGCCTGGTACCGCCGCGCATGGTACGACAACGGCGCCCCGCTCGGCTCCGCCAAGAGCGACGAGTGCCAGATCGACGCGATCGCGCAGGCGTGGGCGGTGCTGTCCGGCGCCGCGCCCGCCGACCGGGCCGCGCAGGCGCTCAACTCGCTGGAGGACCACCTGGTCTCCGAGCGTGACGGCATCATCCGCCTCCTGACCCCGGCCTTCGACCGCACCCCTCACGACCCCGGCTACATCAAGGGGTACCTCCCGGGCGTGCGCGAGAACGGCGGGCAGTACACCCACGGCGCCCTCTGGGCGGTCCGGGCCCTGGCCGAGGCGGGCCGCACCGACCGGGCGGCCCGGCTCCTCGAGATGCTCTCGCCGGTGACCCACGCCCGCACCCCGGGCGACGTGCGCATCTACCAGGTGGAACCCTACGTCATCGCCGCCGACGTCTACGGCGTGGCGCCGCACCTCGGCCGCGGCGGATGGACCTGGTACACCGGTTCGGCGGGCTGGATGTTCCGGGTGGCGCTCGAGTCGGTGCTCGGCCTCACCCTGGTGCGGGGCGAGGAGATCGCGCTGCGCCCCTGCATCCCCGCCGAGTGGCCGGGCTACAGCATCCACTACCGGCTGCCTGGCGGCGCGACCAGCTACGAGATCAGCGTGGAGCAGTCACCCCGGCGACCCGAGCGCACCGTGGCCACCGTGGATGACGCGGCGGCCGAGGTACGCGACGGCGCGGTCTGGCTCCCGCTGCTCAAGGACGGCCGGAGCCATACGGTGCGGGTGGTGCTGGGAGAGGATGTGGGGCCGGCCTACCGGGAGCGGTGAGCCGGGAGGGGCGTCAGCCGGCCAGGGACGCCCCATGGGTGCGGATGACCTCGGCGTAGTACCGCGCGCTCGCCTTCGGGGTGCGCTGCTGGGTGGCGAAGTTCACGTGGTACAGCCCGAAGCGGCGGGCGTAGCCGCAGCTCCACTCGAAGTTGTCGAGCAGCGACCAGGCAAAGTACCCGCGCAGGTCCGCGCCCTGCCGGATGGCCTGGTGCGCCGCGCGCAGGTGCCCGCGGTGGTAGTCCACCCGGAGCGGATCGTCCACCACGGGACCGGTGGCGGCGGGCGCGTCCGCGAAGGCCGCACCGTTCTCCGTGATGTAGAGCGGGATGCGTCCGTACCGCGCGGTGACCCAGCCGAGCACGTCGGTGAGCGCCTGGGGATACACCTCCCAGTCCATCTCGGTGTAGGGATGCTGGGGCTGGCGCACCCGGCCGAAACGCATCGGCCACACCGACGGGTCGTGGCAGGTGACCGACCGGGTGTAGTAGTTGATGCCGAGGTAGTCGAGCGGCTGCCGGATCAGGTCGAAGTCCGCGGCGGGGAACGCCGGCCAGGCCTCACCGAAGACCTCGCGCAGCTCGTCGGGATAGGCGCCGTGGAAGACCGGGTCGAGGTAGTACCGGTTCATGTACACCTCGGCCCGCCGGGTGGCGGCAACGTCTTCGGGCCGGTCCGAGGCCGGGTACTTGGGCTCGAGGTTGACCACGAGTCCCGCCTGCCGGCCACCCGCGGCGCGGATCGCCTGCATCCCCGCGCCGTGGGCGCGGAGCAGGTTGTGGCTGGCGAGCGGCGCCTCGAAGAGCGACTTGTGCCCCGGGGCGTGCACGCCGTAGAGGTAGCCGCCGTCGGCGGATACCCAGGGCTCGTTGAGGGTGGTCCAGAGGGCCACCCGGTCGGCCAGGGTGCGGACCACCACGTCGGCGTACTCGGCGAACCAGCCGGCGATGTCGCGGTTGAGCCAGCCACCTTGATCATCGAGGGCGGCGGGCAGGTCCCAGTGGTACAGTGTCACCGCGGGCCGGATCCCCGCGGCGAGAAGCTGGTCCACCAGGCGGTCATAGAAGGAAAGCCCCGCCGGGTTGACCCGGCCCCGCCCCTCGGGGAGGACCCGGGCCCAGGCCACGCTGAAGCGATAGGCCGTGAGGCCGAGGGCCCGCATCAGCTCCACGTCGGCGGCGGTGCGGTGGTAGTGATCACAGGCCATGTCGCCGGTGTCGCCGCCGGTGATCATGCCGGGAGTCCGGGAGAAACGGTGCCAGATGTTGAGCCCCGCCCCGTCGGCCAGGGGGGAGCCCTCGATCTGGTAGGCCGAGGTGGCGGCCCCCCAGAGAAAGCCGTCGGGGAAGCGATAGGTGTCGGACATTCTCGCAGGGGTGGTCAGATGGCCCGAGTGCTGCTGGAGGCGGTCCGCAAAATATACGTTGAATCGGGCCGGGAGCAGGTGGCCGTGCACGACGTCTCCCTCGAGGTGGCCGACGGGGAGTTCGTGGTGCTGGTGGGGCCCTCGGGCTGCGGCAAGAGCACCACGCTCCGCATGATCGCGGGCCTCGAGGAGATCTCCGGCGGCACCATCCGCATCGGCGACCGGGTGGTCAACGACGTGGCCGCCCGCGACCGCGACATCGCCATGGTGTTCCAGAACTACGCCCTCTACCCCCACATGTCGGTGCGGGAGAACCTCGCCTTTGCCCTCACGCTGCGGAAGCTGCCAGCGGGGGAGATCACCCGGCGCGTGGCGGAGGCCTCCCGGCTCCTGGGCCTCGACGAGCTGCTCGAGCGCAAGCCGCGGCAGCTCTCCGGGGGCCAGCGGCAGCGGGTGGCGGTGGGTCGCGCCATCGTGCGCCAGCCGCAGGTCTTCCTGTTCGACGAGCCGCTCTCCAACCTCGACGCCAAGCTGCGGGTGCAGATGCGCCGCGACATCGCGGCGCTCCGCCGCCGGCTCAACGCCACCACCATTTACGTGACCCACGACCAGGTCGAGGCCATGACCCTGGGTGACCGGATCGTGGTGATGAAGGATGGGCGGGTGCAGCAGGTCGACGCGCCGCTCGCGATCTACCAGCGGCCGGTGAACACCTTCGTGGCCACCTTCATCGGCAGCCCGCCGATGAACCTGGTGCGGGGGCGGCTGGAGGGCGAGGCCTTCGTCGGTGAGTCGCACGGGTTCCGGCTGCCCCTCGCGGCGGCCGGGCACCGCCCCGATCGCCCCGCGGGCCACCCCATGGTGCTGGGGGTGCGGCCGGAGTCCTTTGCGCTCCGCCCGGCGGGCC
>Ga0268298_10003136_pt1 | contig 17194 bp, 12 predicted proteins | sample WWTPWeurt_MetaG_FD_194462 | JGI IMG/M metagenome (GOLD analysis project Ga0268298, IMG submission 194462) | Activated sludge microbial communities from WWTP in Nijmegen, Gelderland, Netherland - WWTP Weurt | ecosystem: Engineered > WWTP > Aerobic digester > Activated sludge | place...
CGGCTCGTGCTCGCGGGCCGCGGCGTCGGCGCGCGTCTCCATGCGCTGCAAGAGCCGTTGTCCGAGCAAGGCCACCGCGAGGCCCGCGGCAGGAAACAGCCATGTCGCCTGATCGAGAGTGACAATCCCGAGGGGCACGGCCGCGATCCCGACGGCCGGCGCCATCGACGTCGCGACCCGGCCGATGAGCACCGCCCTCGGCTCGGAGAGGTGCGCGAGCTCGTGCGCGCAGATGCCAGCGATGTCCTCCTCGTCGAGGACGTCGAGCGCGCGCTCGGTGAAGAGGACCCTGCCGAGCGTCGGGAAAGCCATCGCGTTGGCCATCGACATTCGGAGCACTTCAATGCTCCGAACAGGGATGCGCATGGCCTCGGACATCCGAGTGACCGTCTCGCGGAGGTGCTCCGGCGCCGGGCGCACCATGCCAAGGGCGCGAGAGAGAGGCAGGTTCCAGCGCGACGCGGCGACGGCTGCGAGGAGGGTCACGACGCTGCCCGCGAGCCCGGCCCGCAGCGACTCTGGCGGAGAGAGGGCCAGCGCGATGATGGAGACGACCATGGCGGCGGCCGCGTGAGGCACGAAGATCAACACGATCGCGATCGCGTTCTTCAGGCTTGGGAAAAGGCGATAGTGCGGATCGATCCGACGGAGGATCCCCCGCTGCGCAGCGCTCACGCCGGCCACGGAGGCCGAAAGCAACACCGCTGCGAGCGCTCCTTTGGATCCGATGAGCTCTCCCGAAAAGAGGGGCAGCGCGGCTCCGCACACCCCGGAGGCGATCATGAGCATGAGGATGGCCGTGAGCCGCACAGGCCAGGCAGCGCGCGCTCGCTCCGCCCAGGGTGCGGCGAGGTCCAGGGCTCGTCTTTCGAGGGCGATGCGCTGCGCGAGCCGCGTGGCGAGGGCGCTCGAAACGAAGGCGATCACAAGCCCCACGACGAGCGGACACCACGCTGTCGCCCCCGGGAGCGCGGCCCGAGCTGCGTCGATGTTCGCTTCGTCGGCGAGGAGAGCGTTCGCGTCCACGGACGGTACACATACCACCCTCCTCGTCGAGGTCACACAGGACGAGCAGTCGGCGGACGGCGCTGAGTCGATTTGTCGCGGGCGCCTCGCTCTCAGGTGAACAGCGTCAAGTGAACAGCTCGTCGAAGGTCCCGTTCACCTCACCAAGGGCCTTGTCCACACCAACAGCCTTCATGGCCGTGTTCACCACCTCGACAGGGTGACGATTGCCACCCTGGATGTGCCGGCCCGGCGACGTGTGCAGCCCGCCCGCCTTGCCGCCCACCAGCACCACCATGTTCTCCGACGAGTGGGCCTCTCCCATCTTGCCCTGCTCCGGATCTTCGCCCCAGCCGCCCTCCAGCGTGAGCACCAGAGACGTGCTGTCCAGGATGGGCGATCCGTCGCTGTCGTTCGTGTCGCGGAGGCGCTGAATGAGCCGCGCCCAGTGCTTGACGTGCCACGCCACCCCCTTGGCGAGCGCGTCGTGTCCGGCCTGGCCGCCGCCCATGCTGTAATGGCTGATCTCGTGCAGATCGCTCGGGTCCCCGGTGACAGGCTTCATGTTCAAGAAGCACTGCGCGTACGTGAACATCCAGGAAGCGACCCGGGAGAGGTCGCACGCGAAGGCCATGTAGATGAGATCGCCCATGAGCAGCGCGCGTGCCTCCTCGTCGCTGTAGGCCCCGCCCGCGGCGTAAGCGTCTGTATACGACCCGCTCGCCGGCGGCTCCACGGCGTCGCCGATGGGGGGATCGTCGCCGGGATCCGGGAGCTGTTGGCACGTCGCCGTCATCGGAGGCTGGATCTGATCAAGCTTGTTTTCAAGGGCGCGCAGCTCGTCGAAGTGGCGCTGCATGCGGACCTGGTCGGCCTTGCCCAGCCGGGGAATCAGGCCCTTCGCGTCGTTCGAGACGAGGTCGATCACGCTCTTTCGGCGCTCCAGGAGGAGCTTGGCCTTCGCCGCCTCCCCCGGATCCGGCGGGATGAACCCTGTGAACAGCGCCTCGTAGGCGACTCGGGGGCTGGAGATGGGCGGGACGTCCTCCACTTGCCCATTGACGACGCGGGCCGAGAGGGTGCCGCGCGCGCCGCCTGTGCCGTTCTCTCCGCGGTAATACGCCGCCTGCACGCGGTAGGCGAGGACGTCCTTGTCCGTGCCGGCGTGAAGCGTCTCGGCCACGATCTGGTCGGTCGTGGCGCCCTGGAGGATCTCGTGGTTACCGCCCAGCGCCGACCGCAGCCCGGAGGCGAGGATGGCCGGTGTGCTGGAGTGCCACGGAATGACGCGCTCCCCGGGACCGGGGTTGTCCGACCACGGGATATAGAGGCCGGAGACGATGGACACCACGTCTTCCACAGCGAGATCCGCGAGCGGCTGGAGCCCCACGGACAGGTTGCCCTTGAGCGGGCCGACGTTGGCCGGGACGACGCTGTCACCCCCGTTGAATCCAATGGAAGTTCCGCCAAAGGCATAGACATAGCGCTTTGGTGGGGGCGCGGCGAGGGCTGGCTTCGCCGCGAAATACTCGAGGAAGGGGAGGGCGAGGAGGATGCCCCCAGCCCCTCGCAGGAAGGCCCTCCTTGACGAGCGCGAGCGGGCAGGGGTCGTGTCGGGGCGCTTGGATGTCCGGGTGCTCACGGGGTCACCTCTTCGTCTCGGCGATAACGGAAGGCTTCGGACGTCGCGTAATCGAGCATGAACCTGTCCAGCTTGAGGCCGCCCCCCTCGGAGGCGCCGGCGACCAGGCTCTGGACGATGCTCTCGTCCCGATTGTCCAGCTCGACGCGGCCGCTCGCATACCTGTAGAGCTCGGTGGCGACGCACGCCTCCACGCCGCCTGCCTCGAGCAATCGATCCGCGAGCTCCGCGGGTCCGTTGAACGATCCGACGCCCTCGAAGGTGCCCTGTCCATCGATGGGGCAGTCCGGCCTGTCGGGCTGCGTCGTGCGGAATCGCCCGGCGGCGTCGTACGCCTCCAGCCCGAAGCCGATGGGGTCCATCAGCTTGTGGCACATGCTGCATCCTTCGGTCTTCCACATGGCGTACCGATCGATCTTGCAGGCGTTCGGGTCCGACCCTTGGGGCGGCATGTCGGTGTTGACCTTCAGCTCCGGAGGAGGCCGCGAGATCGTCTGGCAGAAGAGCCGCGTGCGAATGAGGAGGCCGCGCTGCGTGGGGCTCGTGTCCCCGAACTTGGACACCGCGGAGAGGAACGTCGCGTGCGACAGGAGGCCTTTTCGCCCGCTGGATCCATAAGGCACCCAGCCCGGCCCCGCGCCTGGCGAAGGGAGGCCATAGTGCTCGGCGAGCTGGGGAGTCAAGAACGTCTCTTTCGAGGTGAGCACGTCTGTCCAGGGGCGCTTGTCCTCGAAGATCACGCGTGAGAGGAGAGCCGCAGTCTCCCCGCGCATGTCGGCTGTCAGCCCCTCGTCCGTGAGGGTCGAGTAGCCGAGCCACAGCGCGTGAAAATGCGCCACGCGGTCCCTGGCCCGATCCTCTGCGAACAGCTTGTCTGCCGCGGCGCGGAGCCCCTCGTCGCTCGCGAGCGCGCCCGCCTCCGCCTCGTCAAGGAGCCAGTCCTCCGGCGTGCTGCCGACGAGAAAATAGGACAGCCTCGTGGCCAGCTCGAAGTCACCGAGCTTCTTCACGCCCGGTTTGTCGGGGACGGGCGCGCCGATCTCCACGCGGTAGAGGAATTCAGGGTGCTGGAAGAAGGCGCGAAGGGCCGAGTCGACGGCCACGTAGAAATCGCCGGCTTGCGTGCCGTGAGCCAGGAACACGGCGAAATGGTCCAGATCGGCAGGGAGCAGCGGCCGGCGCAGCGCGCGGCGCCCGAACGTCGCGACGAAGGTGCCAAAGCACGCCGCGTCCGAAGGCCCTGTGGGCGTGCAGCCGACCACCTTGTCCCGAATCGCCGCGTCGGCCACCACGGCTGTCGCGATGTCGCCGGCCAGGAGATCTGCGCCCTGGATGAGGGCCTCCGAGGCCTTCTGTCCCTGGAAGTCGTTGTCGAACGGCACGAGCGGATCGATCGGAAGCGTCTCGCGGACGCCGGCGGGGACGAACCCCACGAGATCGCGGACGGTGGCGACGTATTCACCGGCCGTGAGGCGACGAAGCCCGCTGACGGCCACCTCGTTCTTGCCTTGCTCCCCGGACGACTCTGTGCCGTTGTCTCCGATGAGCCCGACGCACCCGGCCGATGCGAGCGCGAGGGCCCCGAAAAAAACAGGCCAGCGAGGGGAGGCCTTTGGACGAGCTCTGGAGCCCGAAACGAAGAGGAGCGGCGCCGTGGCGTTTCGACGTCTCTTCACGAGTCACCTCCGGAAGTAAGCGTGCCCTCCCACCCCTATCGGTTCGCGGGGCAGATTTCCACGAAAAAGGCAGTTCCCGTCGCCGCGGAAAGTTCCCACTCCGCCTGAACCCCCCCTTTTCCAGGCGGCGATGCCCGCCCCCGCCGGACGCGCCGCCTGAGTCCCGATGGCAACCGGCGCGCCGCGCTGATCAGCAGCCGCAGCCCAGAAACACCTCCTTGTATTCAATATAGGATCTGTACTTGCACGCCTTGGTCCGGTACTGCTCCTGGAACATGCCTACTCTATGTTTGAAGATGCACCGCGGCTTGTCGTAGCAGTAGGGCGCGCCCAGAAGGGTCCAGTCGGACCAGGGGCCGCAGCCGAGGCCGAGGAAGCGCTGGAGCTGCGGTTGTCCGTCGAGCGGCTGGTCGGACGGGATCGCGCCCCGCGTCGCCCGCTCGACGAAGTAGACGAAGGGCGGCTCGCCGGGGAGCTCTTGATAGACCACCTCTGCCGTCGCGCCGGGCTCCCCCGTCGCCGCGTCGATGACCGGGAAGACAGCCTCCCACGCGCCTCTGGGGGCCTCCGGGGTCACCCACACGCCGGCCTCGATCTGGGCCTCCTCCCCGCTGCTCGCGAGCGCCGCGATCGCGGCCGTGAAGGCCTCCGACCGCATCACCAACTCGAGCTGCGCCGCTGGAATCGGCTCCTCTTGCGGGAGGTCGGAGGAGCCGTCTTCGTCGGCGGGCCAGGGAGACGGGTCGTCGTCCACTCCACCCGGAGCAGCAACACAGGCCGTGATCAACAGGATGGCCGACGTCGCACCGATCCGGGCGAGTGTCCGCAGAACCAACGAGAATGTGCGCGAAGCAACACGGGTCAGCATGGCAGTCTCCTTCGTGGGTCGGGTCACGGCGGCGGGTCGCCGCGGATGCGGGGCTCTCCGCCGTGCCCTCTGGGCGAGCGCCCCCTCCCAGGAAGGCGCTCGGTGCATTCGAGGAGATCGTGGCGTGACCGGTCGGATGTGAGGATGATTTTGCGGGGCGCCTCCTTTCACGACTTCCTCCTGCGGGGGGGGGCGCGCCTACTTCGTACGGCGCGCCGCGCGCCTACTTCGTACGGCGCGCCGCGCGCCTACTTCGTACGGCGCGCCCAGCGTCACTGGGGCGGTCGGTCGTGCGCTCCACGGCCTGGAACGACGATCGGGACGCGTCGGTCTCAATGGATTCGCAGCGCCGGCCCGCCGTCGAGCCACGTCTCTTCCATCGTCACGGGCTCCCCGAGAGCCACGCGCGATTGGATATGCTCTCGCACGGCGCCCGCAGAGCTTGGTTGCCAGTTGCCATCCAGGAGCGGCCTCGTCGAGTGCGCAGCGAGCCACTCATCGAGACGAGCTTCCAGAGCCCGGGCGTCGAGCCGCGGATCAGGCTCAGGCGGCAGCACAAGCAGCTCGTGAAGCCAGACCTCGGGGACCATCAGCGGGAGGCTGCGATGGGCGCTCAAGGTCGCGGCCACAGCGTCGCCGATGCGCACCGTGAGGCGTTCGAGATGAGCCGGCTCGCCTTCGGAGCACCGAACATCGAGCTGGGTTGGCACACGCCACTGTCCCGTGCGATCGCCACACCACGCAAAGCCGATCACCTCGATGTGGCGACCTTCCACGAGCTTCACCGCCTCGATCACCACGTCGTCAATCCAGTACGAGCGAGTGGATTCTTGACCCTGGAAGATCTCGCACAGGAGAAATGCCACGAAGACACCCATCGATCCGCTCAGCGCGCCAGTGTCCATCGGTTCAAGAGCCCGCAGGGAGGCGAGCAGCAGCCGGCTTTGGCGCTCGAGCTGCGCAGAACGCCCTCGTTCGAGCTTCCAGGTCATTCCCGTCTCCATTTCCACCTCGCGACGTGCTGTCTGCACCGATGAGCCTTCCTCGCTCGTCCTCGACGGCGATCGCCTGATCAGCCCGACTGGCCCCCTTTTTTGCCCTCTTCCTCTTCGGCTTCGGACAAGGCCTCTTCGATCGCCGCCTCGTCCGGCTTCGCCTGCACGGCCTCGCGCAAGGCGATCCGCAGCTTGGGGGACACCACGCTCCGCGCCGACACGCGCACGGCCGTCCGTCCGTCAGGGTCCTTCGCCACACCGAGCGCCAGCGCCGCCCCCAGCCGCTGCTCGGCCGACGCCGACGGACTGGCCGCCAGCGCCCGCAGAGCCTCCACGCTCACCGCCGCGCTCCGATAGCCCTCACCTGCCTTCAGGAGCCGCGAGAGCTCTATGCGCCACTCCGCGAAGCTCCGGCCGCCGCGCTCCAGGCGCTTGCCCAGGTGGGCGTCCTCCGGCCGTTCCCGCAGCGACTGGGCCTCGATCAACCGGTCGTACAACGCACGTCCGGCCGCAGCGTCATTGCCTGTGTCGAGCCAGATCGTCTCCGTCTTCTCCCCGAGCACCCCGCCCGCCGGGTGGAGCGCGATCCCCAGGTTCGTGGGCCTCTCTTCGATCCGCGCGATCCGGCTCCACGGGATGACGTGCGTCCGAAAAGGCATGCGCACCACCACCCTGTCCAGGCCGATCGTCACCTCGGCGCGGCGCGTGAGGCGAATGACCAGGTAGCTCACGAGCGCCTGGAGCGCCACCATCCCGAGCAACAAGGGGGAGGAGTGGAAGACTGGCCAGCTCAAAGCGCCTGTATACAAGAGGAGAGCCAGGAGGACGACGAAGTGCCCGAGGGCCCCCCAGGCCGCCCGTTTGTAGCGACCCTCGGTGCCGACTCCGATCGTCGCCGCGCGGTGGGCCGTGTCTCGGCCGAGGGCCCGCACCATCGCGACGGCGTGTGTCTCCTCGGGGACGTGGAGCCGCAACACCGAGCGATCCGTGAGCCGCAGCTCCACCTCGGTGCCGGGGAGCGCCGGGCGAAAGCACGCCGACGCGAGCTCCTTTCGTGGAATGAGCTTCTGCCAGTTCCGCCCGGAGAGCTGGAGTCCCTCGGGGCCGACGCTGGCCAGCACGGCGCTGTGCCGTCGGAACACGGAGAGTCGGCCCACGAGCGCCGCGAGGCCGAGCGGAGCCCACGGCACCATGTCCGGGAGCGCCCGCATGAACGGGGGATTGTAGGCCTGGTAGGTGAAGATCGCGATGAAGAACCAGAAGAGCCCGAACGAGAGCCACCCGAGCGGCAGGTCGATCGATCCGCGCACGACCTCGACCCGCGCGACGCGAAAGGGTTGCTCCGCGTCGCCCGGGGTCCCTCGTTCGGGCGAGAGATCGCTGGAGCTCGCGTCGCGCGTCGTTCGCTGTCGCTCGGTCTCTTCGGGGTCCACGTGGCAGGGAGACTACGCCGCTCGGCCCGTGCCCCGCCAGCCCCTCGCGAAACCTCAAAGACGCTTGGACCGTGCCCCCGGAGTCCGCTATGGTGCGCGGGTGTTGCGACTGGTGGATGGGCAGGTGATCCAGGACGAAGCCGAGGCGCTCGCTGCCTCACTTCGGCGGCAGGAACGCGTCGCGCTGCGCTGCGCTGCCGCGATGGATCAGGACCAGATCGTCGCCGCGACCGTTCGTGCGCTGGGTGACGCGGCTGTGGCGACGGTGCCCGCCGCTCTCGATCAGTTCGCCCGGACGATCCTCGAGCTCGCGAGCTCGCTCACTCCGGCGGACGTCTCCAACATCGACGATGCCTTGCGGGACCAGAGCTCCAACGCGAGCAAAGAGGTGCTCGTGCGCCTCGACAGGGCGCTCGCAGGGCGCCCCGTGATCGTCGAGCGCGTCGAGCGCCTTGACCTGTCCGGGCGGGACGAAGTGGCGGCTGCGCTCCGCGAGCCGCGCAGGGACCTCACTCGGTGGATTCTGGAGCGGGCGGACCTGGTGACGGCGCCACAGCCGCTCGTGGGGTGGTCGGGCGCCGTGCAATCGCTGGATGTGTCCCCGAAGCCGCCGATTCATCTGCAGAACGGCGCAGCGCAGCCCTCCTCGGTGCGCTGGGAGGAGTGCGCGGACGTCCGCACCCTCGAGCTGGCGCTGGCCCTCGAGGCCCTCGGCGTCGAGCCCGTCGAGGGCGCCGAGATCATCGGCGGGTTAAACGCTGTGTCATTGCGTGAGAGGCTCTGGGACGCGCTTCCTGAGAGGGCGCTCGCGCTCCTGAAGGCGCTCGCGCTCCACGGCCGCCCGATGCCGCTCGATGTGCTGTCCCGGGCGCCGGCCTATCAGGAAGAGGCCTTCGATCTCGGGCTCTCGCTCGCGCTGTGGCGCACGCGCGCGGGTCGTGTGGTGGTGGATCCCGGGTGGACGGACTGGTGCGCTCTGACGCTCGCGCGGTCAGAGCAGCAGGAGATTCATCGTACGCTGGCTGAGGTCTTCGTCTGCGAGGTCTCTCCGGACGACTCCTCGTCGCGGCTCGCCGGCCTCTCGGTGATCGAGGCCCACCGTCACCTTCTTTTGATCGGAGACTTCGAACGCGCGTTTCAGCACGCCCGGTACGGCATGGAGATGGTCATTGGGATCGCGCGCGATCTCTCGAAAAACCAGGAGCTGGCGACGGCCGCCAGGCTGTATGAGCGGGTCCTCACCAAGCCTGAGCTGCTCCCCGCGCACTTGCGCGGCTACGCCCGGCACTACCTGCACTATAACCGGGCGCACGAACGACCCGAGCTCGAGCCGGTCATGGCGACCGCGCGCGGGTACGAGGAGTCGCTGCGCGACTGGCCGGAGAACGCGATCTTCTGGTCCCGAGCGGTGCGCGCCTGGTACGTCGCCGGGGAGGCCGTCAAGGCGCGCGAGTGCCTGCAACGCGCGAGGGGACAGGTCCCCGAGCACCGTGACAGGGACACGAGGTTGATCGCCAGGACGGCGCGGCGGCTCGCGGAGCTGGGCTTCTTGCTCGACGCGATCGACATCTGGGGAGACTACCTCCCCGACACCATGCGGGCCGCCGAGGACGAAAAGCGACTCCTTGCGTTGCTGGAGGAGGGCTGGGAGGCCAGCACGATCGAGGTGCCCGGCGTCATGCCGCTCGTGCTCCTGCGCCGCGAACGTTTCAAGATCATCCAGCAGCAGGACGGCTTTCGCTTCGTGGCAGAGCACCTCGGGCGCTCGGCTCGCTGTGGGACGCCGATCGAGAGCGCCCGCGCCTTCGTGAAGACGGTGTCCGACGAGGTGAGAGCGCTTTTGTCCGCGCTCGATCGTGATCTCGATGACGACCAGCGCGAGCGCAAGCGCATTCTCCTGTCGAGGGTGGACGTGATCGCCTCTCGCCTCGACGCCCCTTCCTCGGCGACGACCTGGGTCTATGGCAAGCTGGAGCGCGGCGAGCATGGAGCGCTGTGGCTCGTTACGGTCGATAACCTCGCGGCTCGCTATGAAATTCCGGTTGAGCTCGCCGCGTCGCTCGTGGTGGGCGACCACACCTGGCTGGCCGAGGTCGAAGCGGGGCTGTCGGGCATGCCCCGCGGTCCCGTGCGCGCCCTCGACAAACTCCCCCGCTCCGATCCTGAAACCGTGCGACGCCGGTGGCGTGAGCGGCTCGCCTCATGAGCGCCGACCCCGGCCGTCTGGAGGTCTACTGCCACGACGTGGGGCAGGGAGATTGCACGATCATCGTGCCTCCGCACGGGGAGGGCGATCCTATCCTGTTCGACTGCGCCGATCCCTATGTCGCCGAGCGTTTCTTCGCGAACCATCGCATGAAGCGCCTGGAGGCGGTGGTGGGGTCCCACCTCGACGTCGACCACGTGGGAGGCCTGCTCCCCTTCCTTCGGCAGCACTTCGCGAAGGGTCATGAGGTCGGGAAGCTGGTCCTCGGGATCGATCGCGACGACCTGTCGAGGACGGCCACGGACCTCGTGGAGGCGGCGCTCGCCTGGGACAAGGACCCACCCCACGCGGGATTTCAGCTCTTGCCGCCGTTTCGGAGCGGCGCTGCACCTCTGCGGCTCTCGTCGGGCAACGGATGGAGCATCGACCTCGTGCTGCCTTTTTGGGGTACGAAGCTCGAAAGTCAGTACGACGGGGATGCGGCCAATCTCGCCTCCGCCGTGCTGCGCGTGGAGCGCGCTGGCGCGGTGGTGCTCATCGGCGGCGACGCGCCCCTCGGGTCCTGGGAGCGCCTCGATGAGGGGCGGCGACGTGCCAATACGATCCGTGCTCCGCACCACGGCGGGGAGATTCGCGAAGGCGGTAGATCGTGGAAGCGCTTCGAGGATCTCTACGATGCCGTGAAGGCCGACCGGGCAATTCTCTCCGTGGGCAGCAACAACCCGTACGGACACCCTTTTCAGGAGCATGTCGTCGCCATGCGCCGGGGCAAGCAGTGCCGTGTGGCCTGCACGCAGATGACGACGCAGTGTCATGGTAGGCTGCTCAAGGTGCGAGGAGACGCGCTCACGATGGCGTCCGAGATCGAGTATCCGTACCGGCATCGAGCTGAGAAGGGCATTCCGTCCGCTTCCCCTCGGCCGCCGGCTGAGGCCCCTTGTGCAGGCACCGTCCTCGTATCGATCGACAGTAGGGGGACAGTGTTCATGCGACCAAGGCCGAAGGAACATGATGAGCTCCTCGACATGCTCGATCATCCGATGTGCCGAGACTGACGGGGGTCACCTCCCGGCCCCGATGGTCTCAAGCGCCGGGACGACTGCGACGCGCTCTTCGCTGTGCGGGACAGGGCTCCCACGCAGGTGTGCGCGGGGCGGGAGGAGCTCCAGGGGTGGGCGAAGGCGATCCCGCCCACCACCCTCAAGGGACGGTCTCGGTCAGTTGGTGACCTGCACGGACAGGCTGTATGCGTCGCTGGGGCTGTAGTCGCCGTTGCCGCCCCACAGCTCGACATAATAGGTGCCGCCGTTCGGGGTGGTCTTCTGGATGTGATCGAAGGACGAGACGATCTCGTAGAGGCTGCCGTCGTCCAGGATCTTGTAGAGCGTCATCACGTATTCGTGAGGCGTGTCGAGCTTGAGGTCGTACGTCTGGCCCGGGGCCACCTGGAAGGTGTAATAGTCGTGATCCGCGGACCACTCGATGGTCCCCGTCATCGTGCCCGCCGCGCAGAGGGCGTTGGCAGAGTCGGTGTCGTCGTTGGGCTCGCTCTCGCCGCAGCCGCCCGGGTCCGGGGACTTGCACTGGCCCTCGGCGGTGCACGTCTGCCCCGCGCCGCACGTGCCGCAGACACCGCCGCAGCCGTCGTCGCCGCAGGCCTTTCCGTCGCACTTGGGGGTGCAGGTGCCCGGGTCGCTCCCGCCTGTGTCGCCGCCGCCTGCGCCGCCGGTGCCGCCTGTGTCGCCGCCGCCTGTGTCGCCGCCGGCGCCGCCGTCCGGGTTGTCGGGGCCGCCGCCGTTGGCCTGGATATAGGGGTCGATCCACGAGGCCGAGAGGTCGACGCGCGTCGAGCTGCCGTAGTTGACGCAGCCGTATTCTCCATAGGAGGTGATCCCGACGACGACGTCGACTCCATCGATGTTCATGAACGAGGGACCCCCGGAGTCGCCCTGGCAGGTCGTCTGTCCAGGCTTGCCCACGTTCATCACGCCCTGCTCCAGGCTGTGCAGCGTGGTGTGGATCTCGCGCTTGGTGCCGGAGCCGGTGCCCGCCTGGCCGTTGTCGTTGCCGAAGCCGACGACGTGGACGGGAGAGCCGACCATCGATTTGGTCATGGCCTTTCGATTGATGGGGAGCGCCGGGGCGAGCGCGTCGGAGGCGAGGATCAGCACGGCGGCGTCGTGGCCCGCGGCGATGTTGTTGGTGGCCATGTATTGCGGGTCGTGGTGCCACTCGGACACCTTCACATAGTCGGTGGGCTTGCCCTGGGCCTCGCTCCAGCCGAACATCACGCGGATCTTCGTGCTGGGGCTCGCGTCTTCCACGCAGTGGGCCGCCGTCAAGATAAGGCGCTTGGCGATCACGGTGCCTGTGCACCACCAGCCTGTGCCGTTGTCTTCGGCCTTCATGAGCACGACAGAGGGGTCGTTCTTGTCGACGGTGCCGCCGATGATGGGCTGAGTGCGTCCGTCATCGCCTTCGCCGGAGGCTCCGGGGCTCCCGAGGGGGCTACAGGCGCCGAGAGACAGGCTGGCAGCGACGAGGGCGAACGAAGCGAACGAGGGGCGTCGTACGGACATGGCAAAGCTCCGGCTGGGGCTCGCGGAGGTGCGAGCGCTCGCCCGGCGCCATTGGCAAGCTCCGGGCCGTCGCCTGCTTTTTCTCGTTTTCGCCCTGGATCGCAGCGTTTTTGGAGGGATTGGTCGTCTCGCGCAAGCCGGGGGCCTGCGCGAGTTGTGCAAGCGGACAGCGCACCGCCAAGTTGCGCAACCCGGAGCCCCCTGGACTACCGGGTCAGGTCCACGGCGTAGGTGCCAAAGTCGGAGTCGGCCGTGCCCGTGATGTGGGTTGTCCCGGGCTTGCGCTCGACGCCCGTGCTGTCCGCGGTGGGCTGGAGATCCCCGGCGAACGTGAGGCTCAATGTCACGGCGCCCTCGAGCTCGCCGGTGAGCGCGAACTTGCCGTTCAGCGACCCGTCGAGCGTGCCAGTCGGGATCTTGGAGAGCTTCATGCTGAGCGTCGGGAGCGCCGCGGCGTCGGTGTCGTACGTGTGCTCGCCGTCGTCGCAGTAGTCCACGAGCTCCTCGGTGAGGTTCATCGTCTTGTTGTTGGAGGCGCCCTGATCGACCTGTCCGCGGATCGTCATGGTGCCAGTCACGTCCCCGATCCCGTTCTGATCAGGGATGTTGGCGCTGCTCGCCGCGTTGAAGCCCGAAAAGCCGAGGTTGATGGCCTTGTCGATCGAGGCGTCGAGCCCCTCGTAGGCGATCCGGGCCTTCTCTTCCGAGCTGATGCCGTCGCCGCAGCCGGGGGCGCCGAGGAGCGCGACCAAGGCGAGGGGGATGGAAAGGGCAGAGAGATTGGAGTGGCGCATTCGCCGACGATACCAGCCAAACGCGCGGGGCGCAGCGTCGTGACGCTGCCTCGATCAACAACCAGGGCTACTGGGGTTGTTGTTGCAGAACGTGATGAAGCAGTTGACGAAGTCGTTGGACTCGTTGCTGCAGAAGCTGCTCGCGTTGCAGATGTCGGACTGACTCGAGTAGCAGGAGAGCAGGGTGTTGTACTCGCTCGTGCAGCCGGATGTCTGCGCGAGCTGGTTCGACTGATCGCAGCTCGTGCCGCAGTCCTGTCCGCTCTGTCCGCACTCTTTGGCCGCGCGCTCGCAGAGGGAGACGCAGCTCGATCCGTAGATCACGCCGATGTCGCCCGCGCAAGCGGTGAGCGCGTCCGCCTCGGCCTCGCAGCCGTCGTCGTCGATGGCCCCCTCGACGCACTTCGTCTGCGCGTCCAGGCACGAGAAGAACGCGTCGAACTTGTCGCCGCACTCCTTCGCGCTCGCGCGGTGCTGCGCGTCGCCGAAGTTGTCCACGCACGTGGCCTCGGCCGCGTCGTCGCAGCCCGTGCACTCGCAGATCTTCTTGCAATGACTGCCCGCGGAGGGCACGCACCCGGGCGCCGCGCCCCACGCGAGCACGACCGCCGCGGCGGCAAAGACGCTCTTCCAGCCCATCTTTCGGAGCGACCTCTCTCGCCGCTCCGCCCCAAAGATCCGCTTATTCCAAGGATTCATTTCGACCTCCGCCTTCCGGCTCTTCGAACACTTTCCGTCTCATCGGACTTTTCGCCCGGAAATGGAAGATGAAATCGCCTCGATTTGGTGCGGAACCTTTCGTGCGCCCGGGCCTCCATGGGTCCTATGCGCAAGCGTCCTTCCGCGCTGATGGGCACCGTCCTGCTCGCCGCCCTCGCGGCGACCCTCGGTGGTTGCGAGACAGAGAGCTCCGAAGAAAAGGCCGCTGCGCCTCTCCCCGTGTTCGCTTCGGCGGCCCGCGGGAGCAGCGTCGTGCTCGACGCCGAGAGGCTCGTGGCGTGGGTCGCGGACGCGGACAATCGGGCCATTCACCGCGTCGATCTGCGCTCGCGCGAGGTGCGATCGACGAGCCTCCCGGGGCGCCCCGAGCAGCTCGCGCGCGTGGGGGAGACGGGCCTCGCTGTGACGCTGCGCGAGACGAACCAGGTCGCGCTGTTCGAGATCGCCGATCAAGACGACCCCGAGAGCGAGCGCCTGGAGCTCACGGCCACGGCCGATGTGGCGCCGGATCCGTATGGCCTCGCTGTTTCGCCGCGCGGCGAGATCCTCGTGACGAGCGCGTGGGGCCACACGGTGACGTCGCTCGCGGCCGACACCCTGGAGCTGCGGTTCGAGCGCAACGTGGCGCGCGAGCCGCGATCGATCGTCGTGAGCCCCGATGGATCCAGGGCTTTCGTGACGCACCTCGTCGGCTCCGCGATCACCGTCGTGACCCTCGACGGCGAGCCCACGACCTACCCGCTCGGGGGGCTCGGCGGCCAGTTCAAGAACAGGCTCGACGCGGCCACGGGCGCAGGGACGCTCCACCCCACGGCTTCGCTCGCGTATTCCGTCGCACTTTCGCCGAGCGGATCGAGGCTCTTCGTCCCTCACACCATCGAGCAGAACGGGGCCGACACGACGCGATCGGTGCCGAGCGCGTACGGCGGTGTCCCTGTCGAGGAAGAGACGACCTTCGCCTCGGTGGCCGTCTTCTCGACGGATCGCAACGAGGTGCTCGGCGCGGCGCCATCGGACGCGCACCCTGTCCAGGGGCTCTTGCCGATCGCTGTCGATCCGGAGCTTGGCTTCGCCGTGGCGCCGGAGCCCGCGGGCTGCCGACAAGCCAAGGGCGCGGTGATCGCGGGGGACGCGCTGCTCGTCGCGTCGCAGGGCACCAATCAGATCATCGAGCTCGACGCCCGCGCGATCGATCCCGCCACCGCCGTGAGGCGCGTGTTCGCCGCGGGCGAAGGGCCGAGCGGCATCGACGCGGACGAGGCGACGGGCATCGCCGTCACGTGGAATCAGCTCTCGCACGACGTGACCGTCGCGCACCTCGCGAGCGGCGCGACAGAGCGCATCGAGGTCGCGACGGATCCTCTCCCGCCGGAGGTCGCCGCGGGCCGCAGGCTCTTCTTGACCGAGCGCGATCGCAGGATCACAAGGGATGGCCGCGCTTGCGCGGGCTGCCACCCGGAGGGCCGCGACGACGGCGTCGTGTGGAAGCTCGGCGCCGGGCCGAGGCAGACCCCCATGCTCGTCGGGCGCCTCGCGAGCGGGCCTTTTGGCTGGCTCGGCAAGCACGACAAGCTCGAGGACAACATGGCAGAGACGATGTCGCGCCTCGGCGGCACCGGCCTGTCGCCCGAGGATCTCCGCCGACTGGCCACCTACGTGCGCGAGGGCCTCGTCGCCCCGAGCACGGCCCCTCGCAAGGGCGCCCCCGCAGATGCCGAGAAACAGAGGCTCGTCGCGCGCGGAAAGGAGCTCTTCCACTCCGGCGAGGTGGGCTGTTCGAGCTGCCACACGCCCGAGCACGAGATGAGCGATCGCACCGTCCACATCGTCGGGACGCGCTCGAAGAACGACACGACCGATGGATACAGGACCCCCCCTCTCCTCTTCGTGGGCGGGACAGGTCCCTATTACCACGACGGCCGGTATTCGACCCTGGAGTCGCTCCTCGCCGACAACTTCGATCGCATGGGCCAGACATCGCAGCTCGCCCCCGAAGATCTGACGGCGATCGCCGCCTACCTGAGGACCCTATGAGCACCCCGCGCCTCGCCGTCGCCCTCGCCGCCGCGTTCTTCGCCTCCACAGCGAGCGTCTGGCCGACTCCCCACCTCACCGGCGGTCACACGCCTGGTGCTCAGTCTCTCCCCACGGCGCAAAAGGCCACCTCGCCGGCCGCTCCGGAGGCGTGGCCCCCGACGGGCGTCGTCGTCGTCGACGAGCCCGCGGACATCGCTGTTCGACTCGAATACACATCCACCGGATCGCGCCGCCTGGTGGTCGAGAAGACAGGCACCTTCATGCACCTGCAATACCGCGAGGTCGCCTCGGCCGGCCCGGACTGGGCCTCGATCGAGCTTCGCCCCGGGGATCGCGCCCCCAAGGCCGACTCGGCCGTGTGGGAGTCCACCGATCCTCGCACGCTCGCGACGACCCGCGGCGTCGTGCGCTTCTCTCTGGCCTCCTCGGACAAGCCCGAAGCCAAGCGCGCCGAGCCCCCGCGCCCCGGCCCGCAGGACAGGTCCGCTGTTCGAGCGTGCCAGTCCATCGAGGACGGGGCCCATGGCTTCGCGGTCCTTTGCAGCGTCACGATGAAGACCTCCGGCGTCCGCGCGATCAAGCCCACGAGCGCTCACCCCCTCGCCGCGGCGTGGGTGTGGGATCTCCCGAAGGCCGGCACGATCGCTGGATCCCGCTTCGTCCGGGTCGATCTCCCCCTCTCGCCGGGGGGCGCCGACGCGGGCGCGATCGCCTATGTGCACGGCGGGAAAGGGGTCGTCTTCCGCGCCGACGCGACGTGGCCCTCGAGGGCCGAATCCCCGGCCCTCGTCTTCACCGAAGCGAGCCGCAGCCAGCCTGTTTCCCCGACGTTCTCCTGGAGATGACCCATGTCTGCACCGCCCGCTCTGCAAGCCCTCGTCACCGTCAAATGGGGTGACTCCGTGGTGGCGACTCGGCACCTCGCCGAGGGCGCGTCGGCCATCGTCGGGGCCGATCCGGACACGATGATCCCGCTGCCTTGCGAGGCCCTCGGCGTCCCCGCCGTGACGGTCGCGGTGGTCCGCGAAGGGGCCCCGATCGCCTTCATTCCAAAGGGTTCTCTCGCCTTCCGCGAGCGCGCGAACGACCTGCCCGCCCCCCTCGCCGGCCCGACAGAGGTGACGCTCGGCGCCGGCGACTCGCTCGCCTTCTCCATCGGTCGATTCCAGATCACGATCGCCGCGGAGGCGCGCGCGAAGGCCCCCTGGGGAGCCCTCGCCCCGCTCCGAACCTCCCTGT
>Ga0268298_10003137_pt1 | contig 17191 bp, 12 predicted proteins | sample WWTPWeurt_MetaG_FD_194462 | JGI IMG/M metagenome (GOLD analysis project Ga0268298, IMG submission 194462) | Activated sludge microbial communities from WWTP in Nijmegen, Gelderland, Netherland - WWTP Weurt | ecosystem: Engineered > WWTP > Aerobic digester > Activated sludge | place...
CAGGCCGCGTGAAGTTCTTGTGCGCGCGCGACGGAGGGGGGGTGCTCGGCTTCGTGACGGCGCTCGCGGACGGGCCGTCTTGGGAGGCGTGGAAGTGTGGAGTCGACCGTGCGGCGGCCCGCGGCGCGCCGGTGTATCTGGATCTCGTGTTCGGCCGTCTACCGGATCTGGCGGCCCGCGGCGGGGCGACGACGCTCGGCCTCGGCACGGGCAGCCTCGGAGTGAAGCGCCGTTACGGGGCCCGCGTGGAGCCGGTCGATGTGCACGTGGCGCCGCCGTCGTTGCTCGGAAGGGGCGCTCTCCTCGCGTACGTGAGGGCGGTGGGAGAAGGCATCGCCCGCGCGGAGCCGGCGACCGCGCAGGCTCCGACTCGATTGCTCACGCGCGGCAAGGCTTGTCCGCTTTCGGCAGGATTCGACTCCGCCCCTTCGCATATTTCAACCTGGATGGGTCGATTCTGGTGATAATGAGGTGATCGTTCGCTGCTCGAAATCGGACCCCGACTGCGAACCTCGGAACCGAGCATCTTCGGAGACGCCGAGGGCCGCAGTCCGGTCAAGGCCCCTTTGCGCACGGCGTCCAATCAGGAGATCTGTTCATGATCACCGCGAAGAAGACACCACCTCTCCACCCCGCCGACAGCGATCCTCCGGGCGATCGGCTGTCCACGCGACGTCTCCTGGCCCCGACTTTCGCCCTCGGCCTCGCCGTGCTCGGGCTCGGGCTCGCAGGCTGCGTTGAGCCACGCGCCGACACGGTCAACGCCGATGAAGAAGAGAACGTGGGCTCGGCCCAACAGGCCATCACCCAGACGTGCGTCACGCTCAACCGGCTGAGCTACAAGGACGCGGTCCGGGACACGTACGTGAGCTCCGGCAAGCCCGCCAACAGCTTCGGTTCGCAAGGATCGATGTTGGTGAGCCAGAGTCGCGTGTCTCTGATCCGCTTCGATTTGCAGCAGATCCCCATGGGATCGTACATCGACAGCGCCACGATCTCGCTCCGCACGAACAACGTCCTGCCGGGACACGGCGCCTTCCAGAGCCCGGTCCGGCTCCACCCCATCACGGACTCGTCGTGGAACGAGAACACGGTCACGTGGAACACCTTCGGAGGGAACTACGACCCCAATGTGACTGCCACGTTCGACTCCGTCGTCGAGGCCCAGTCGGCCATCGTCGACGTCAAGAGCATGATTCAGAGTCTGGTGTCGAGGTATGACGAGTTCAACCATGGATTCGCCATCGAGGCCTCGTCGGCCGGCGCGAACGAGATGGTCGACTTCGGCACCAGCGAGGTCGCTACCATCGGCGCCAGGCCGAAGCTCACCGTCTGCTACCTCCCGAACCTCTGCGACTCCTCCGCGTGCCAGAACGACGGCAAGTGCACCCAGACCGGCGCCGCGACGAGCTGCACGTGTCCCGCCGGCACATCGGGCCAGCACTGCGAGATCGTCGCCGATCCCTGCTCGCCGAACCCGTGTCAATGGGGCAGCACCTGCACCGCCAACGGGCCGAGCTTCACGTGCGCCTGCCCGAGCGGCTTCTCCGGTGATCGCTGCCAGAACTACGATGTTTGTGGCAACTACGGCAGCTTGGTCTGCAAGCACGGGAGCACGTGCACGAACCAGTTCGGCAGCTCCCCGGCCTATAGCTGCGCCTGCCCCCCGGGCTACTACGGCCGGCGCTGCGAGTTCTCGTCCTGCAAGTGCGCCAACGAGAGCTACTTCTGGAATCAGGCGGTCAGCTCCGCCGGCATCGAGACGAAGCCGTCCGCGGCCACGGTCGCGTGGGGCGCCAAGTGCGGTGGAGGGATCTTCACCACGACCTCGCGGACCTGGCTCCCGACGTGGACGTTCCCGACCCTCATCGCCTCTTACGGGTATATCCAGTATTTGAACAGCTTCTATCAAGGCTCTCCCTATTACTGCAACTGGGTGAACCCCTTCTACCAGTCGCTCTACGGCGGCACGGCGCCCGGCGTGCTCACGGTGCTCGATCAGCCGAACTCCACCGCCTCCTTGTGCACAGACGCCTACGCGCACGTCAACCTGGACGTGAACAGCACGGACGCGGCCGCCTGCAAGAGCGATATCGCGTCAGCGCCGCACGTGATCGCGCAGCCCCTCCCGGACGTGCCCGTGACGATCGGGCTGGGCGCGCCGGCGCTCCTCGCGATCGCGGAGCTCCTCCGCCGCCGCTTCGGGAAGAAGGTGGCCAAGTGAGCCCCGAGAATCGCCCCGTGGGCCGCTCGCTCGCAGGCGAGCATGACAATCACTCCAGCGCTCAGAAGGTCCGTTTCGCCATGAGAAAGACCCTGTCTCTCACTGCCAGTCTCGCGGGCCTCTGCGCTGTCGCGCTCGTCGGGGCGTGCGCGGAGCCCGAAGTGGAGAGCGACGAGCCCTCCGTCGGGGAAGCGGCCGCCGCGATCACCCTGCCTCCGCCCCCCCCAGGAGCGGTGTGCGTCACCATCGAGCGGGGCGTGGCCGGCAACATGGCCGACGCGGACCTGTCTCCGGGCAACGGCTCCTGGGCCGCGGGCGCCTATCCGGGCCTGTGGACGGGCGGCACGACCTCTCCCCACTGGATGGTGGTGAAGCCGAACCTGTCGCCGATCCCGCCCTTCTCCACGATCGCGTCGGCGACGTTCAGCGTGTATGCCGGATGGAGCGCCACGTCGAGCACGGTGCGCGCTCACCGCGTGAAGGCCGACTGGTCCGAGGCCACGGTGAGCTGGCCCAACTTCGGCGGAAACGCGAGCTGGGACACGGCGGTGCTGGGGAGCTTCAATCCTGTCGGCGTGGGCTACCGCTCCGTCGACGTCACGGGCCTGGTGACGGACTGGGTCGCAGGCGCCGTCCCGAATCAAGGGCTCCTCCTGGAGGAGGACTCGGGCCCCGCACACTGGTACAACTCGAGCGAGTCGAGCAGCGCGGCGTTCCGACCGAGACTCGATGTTTGCTATATCCCCGGCCCGTGCTCCGGCAAGCCGAACGGCACCGCCTGCGACGACGGCGACGCCTGCACGACGAACGACGCCTGCCTCGGCAGCCTGTGCGTCGGGGGCGACCAGCTCGACTGCGGCACCGGCTCCTGCAACCCCACGACAGGCGCCTGCGAGGCCACGTGTCCTTGCCGCCAGTATCCGAGCTGGCATCCCGATGCGCGAGAGGCCTCGTGCGATGTGCCGACCGACGTTCGCCCGATCTTCACCCTGGTCAACCAAGGCGCGACCCTCGAGGTGGCGGAGATCGGCTTCCCCGACGCGAACTGCACCTCGCCGGAGGGCTACGTCCTCGGCCTGACGCCGGAGGAGACGCAGCGTTGCGTGGACGACCTCATCGCGTTCGACGCGATGGCGGACAGCGGAGAGCCTCCTCTGAAGTGCGCTTGCCAGCTCGGCGGCGACGGCACGCCTTGCAGCGACGGCGATCCGTGCACGCACGGCGATACGTGCCAGTCCGGCGTCTGCCGCCCGGGGACGAGCGTCGTCTGCGGAGCCGGCGAGATGTGCAGCGCCAAGACAGGCCAGTGCGGCGCGCCGGGTTGTGAGGCCAGCACCTGCAAGAACGGCGGCGTTTGCACCATGCAATACGGTATGCCCACCTGCGATTGCCCCGCGGGCTACGCCGGGCCTGCGTGCGAGGTCCCCGCGGATCCGTGCGCCGGCGCTCCGTGCGGTCCGAACGGCTTCTGCTCGCCGACGGATCCGTTCAACTACACCTGCGCGTGCAACCCGGGCTACACGGGGACCAACTGCGAGACGGTCGGTTGCCCGTGCGACGCGTCGGATCCGGCGTGGACCTTCTTCGTGACGAGCATGCCCGGCGTCGAGGTCGTTCCGACGAGCCTCAAGCCGCTGTTCGAGGCTTGCGACGCGAGCGATGACACCATCGATTTCAGCGAGTACCGCGCGCTCCTCCCCGGCGTCGATTCGACGGCGATCACGGACTTCCAGGCGAACCTCGCGGCCCTCGATCCGAACGATCCGAGCTGGTGCGAGATGGCCCATGACATGTATACAGGCCTCATCTCCACGTACGGCGTCTACTCCGCGGGCTCCGTCACCTCGACGAGCAACGGCGTGACCACGACGACGACGCTGTGCATGAGCACGAACCTGATGCTCCTGTCCGGCTCGTTCGTCGTGACGACGCCGGATCAGCACGCGGCCTGCATGGCCGAGATGGATATGGCGAGCGGCGGCAGCGTCACGCCGCTGTGAAATAAGGCACCACGAGGAGCGCGGAAAATGAGCTCGAAGGCCCCCTTGACGCCTGCAAAACGCTGGATCCGAAACGACGTCATCTTCGCAGGACTGACCCTCCTCTTGGTGGCGCTCACCTACACCCCTGTCGCGGCCCCCTTGAATGACCCGCTCTGCGCGCTGTCCTTTTCAGGCACGGACTGGCTCCTCTCTCACCTGGGCGTCGCGCACACGGTGGATCCATCGGCCCGGTTGATCACAGGAGAGGCCTTCTCCATCGAGATCAGCGGCCTTTGCAGCGGCCTTCGGGCTCTGGCGCTGTTCTTCGCGGTGATCGCCCTGCTCCGCCTCCCGCGGAGAAAGAAGGCGATTCACCTCGCGGTCGGCGCCGCGCTCCTCGTGACCGTCAACGTCGCGCGCATCGCGCACCTGTATACGCTCGGAGAGGCGCGCTCGCCGAGCTTCAACCTCTACCACGAGTGGATCTGGCCCACGGCGATCGTGGCTGTGATCCTCCTTTATCGACTGGTCATGTTGATCGCGACCCGGACCCGCGCCGCCGCGGAGAGGGCTCGCGAGGCGGAGGTCGCCCATGGTTGACTCGAAGGAGCTCAAGCACGTCCACTGCCTCCTTCAAGGGGAGATCCTCGCGGAGATGGCCGCGAAGGCGCTGGCCGACAAGATGTCCACCGCGAGGCTCCGAGACGCGTACAGACGCCAAGCCGCGGATGAGGCGCGCCACGCGGACCAGTTCCGAGAGTACCTGTTCGCGATCGGCGCCGATCCCTTGGAGGACCCTTGTCTGCCCGAGGCGGGGCCGTACGAGCGGTTCCTGAGTCGAGCGGCGGACAAGGGCGATCTGGTGACTCTGGTGCTCGGCGTCAACGTCGCGCTGGAGGGGCTCGCGAGCTGTGGACTGGCCCTCTCCGCGCAGTGGGTGGAGGCGAAGGGGGAGGATCCTGCGTGGGTGGCTCTCACGCGATCCATCGAAGAGGACGAGCGGCGTCACGTCCGGCTCGCAGGGCCGGCCCTCCGCGTGCTCGGTCACGGCATGATCCCGAGCTCCGCGGCCGACTCGATGGTGGCTGTTCGAGAGGCCGCCATCGAGACGCTCTCGGGCATCGGCGACGATCTGGCAGGCTGGGGCATCGACCCGGTGAAGCTGTTCGACGCGTCCATGTTCGAGGCGCACCCCACCCTCGCCGGGCTCTTGCTCGGGCCGCGCATCGAAGAGTAACCCCCGCCGGGGCGGACACCGGACCACGATGAGACTCCACGTCTCAGGGCACGTGAAGCGCGGCGACGACGCCGAAGTGGTCGCTCGGGAACACGCCGTCGACGGGTGAGTCGAACGCGACGCGCGCGGACAGGGGCGCTCCGCGAAACCGCTCGTCCTGGCCGCGGACGAAGATGTAGTCGATGCGGCGATCCGGCTCGTGCACCTGCGCCGCGAACGGGTTTCGCCGCGAGAACGTGACGCCCGGCCCCTCCCCCGCGGCGCCGAACGCGTCGGTGAAATAGACCCGCTGCGGCGCGCCGAGCGAGGTGAGGCCCCGCAGATACCGCACCTCGTCCGAGTCCGGCTCCGCGTTGAAATCGCCCGCGCAGACCGGCGGAAACATCGACTCGTCGCGGCACTGGTCCCGCACGAGATCGGCGAGGAAGCGCACCTGCTGCTCGCGCACGTGCCCCTCGTCCAGCCGCCAGTTGAGGTGCGTGACGAAGACTGGCAGTCTGCCGAAGGGCGCGTCGAGCAGCGCGAAGAGCACGGAGCGCCGCTCGATGGTGCCGCCGGTGGGCAGATCGAAGACCTCTCGTTGCAGGATCGGATACCGCGACAAGAGGGCGTTTCCGATCGGCAGCCGCGCCTCCGAGTGCCGCCCGTGCGCGACGTGGTAGTCGAACCCCTCCGCGACGAGGGCGGCTTGATCGAAGCCGTCGAGCGAGACGACCTCTTGCAGACAGAGCACGTCCAGATCTTCGGCGAGGACCCCGGCGCGGATCGCGGACAGCCGCTCCTCCCAGGGGCCGAGGCGATTCCAGATGTTCAATGTCCCGACGCGCAGCACGGCCGGACTAGCCACTGACCATCACCGACGTCACCCGAGGATCTTCGTCACCACGCCCACGCCGACCGCCTTGCCGCCGTCGCGGAGGGCGAAGCGCGTTCCTATCTCGAGCGCGACGGGTGAGACGATCTCGATCGTCATGGTGCTGTCATGGCCGGGCGAAAGGGAACTGTCGTCGGGCAGGCTCACCGTGCCTTGCACGTCGGTGGTGCGGTGAAAAAGGATGCTCAGCCGGACGTTGCTGGCGATCGGCCGGCCGTTGCCGCCCTCCCCCCTCAATGGCGCGTAGACCACGCCCTCGAGCTTGCGGTGCGATTGGATCGAGCCGGGGACCGCCAGCACCTGACCGACCCGAATGTCCTCCGTACCGCTCCCGCGCAGGAGGCACTGCACCTCCTCGTCAGGCCGCCCCTCCGGGATGACCAGGGGGGTACGGTAGGCCCCTGCCCTGGCCAAGACCGCGACAGTGGCGCGCTTCGTCTCCTGCAGGCCGACGATCTCGACCTCCTGGTTGGGCTTGATCACGCCGCGCTCGATGCGTCCAATGGCCACCCTGCCGCCGTCCCTGGTCTCCTGGACGTCATAGATCGGCATCAGGAACGACTGATCGGCTTCGGGGGGCGGCTCCGGGATCTCGCTGTCGAGCGCGTCGAGCAGCTCGATGATGGACGCCTCCCACTTGGCGTCGCCGTGCCGCGCCGGCTGCGCCGCGCCTCGGATCACGCGGGTCTTCGCGCCGGAGTAGTGGTGCCGCTCGAGCTCGTCGCGCACCTTCGCCTCGGCGATGCGACTGAGCTCCTCGCCGAAGTCGGACTTGTTGAGGAAGACCACCAGACCGGGGATCCGGAGCTGAGCGGCCAATTCGAGCTCCGCCCTCGAGCGCGGCAAGAGGGGATCGACGACATTGACCACGAGGATGGCGCCCTGGAGCCGCAGGCTACCGTCGAGCAGGCTCCGGACGCAGTCGACGTGCGTCGAAAACTTGGTTTGGCCGTACATGCGCTTCTTCGACTCGTAGCTGACGTTCACCACACCCTTCGGCGGTCGGAGCAGTTGCTCAAAGTCGATCGGCCTCGCCTTCTTTTCCTTCGACAGCACCTTCAGGATGGCGGCCGTGAGCGTGGTCTTGCCGGCGTCGTCGTCGCCGAGGGTTGCGATCTCCACGAACGGCTTCTTGCTGCTGGATCCTGTCCCGACCATGATCACCTCGTCGTCCGGGACCCATGTCGTCTGGCATGGGGCCGGGAGGGTAAGGACAGCCAAACGGGGTCCGCAAGTCAAGCGGCTTCTCGAACGACGCCTGTCCTTGAACGTCGGCCGCGCGTCGAGTGACTCGACAGGCTGTCAGAGCCAGCCGCCCGTTGCCTTGCCCAGCGTCTCGCTCGCGAAGGCCGCCAGTTTGAGGGCGGAGAACGGCACGGTGAACCGCTGGTACGGTGTGTTCACACACTTCCTGCTTCAGGAGCTCTAGATCGGGTCACGCCGCTTCAGCAGCGCAACAAGCGTCAAGAGCATCACGACCGTCATCGCGCCGAGCACGGTGAGGGGCGTCGAAGAGGCGACCTCCGCGAGGCCCATCATGCCTTGTGCGGGTGTGTCGCTCGTCACCGCCCGGCGCGCACAGTCTCCGATCGCGCCCCGCTCGAGCTCGAGCACGCCCTGGAATCCCCACCTCGCGGGCATCGCGTTCATGAGCGACGCGAGCGAGGACGACTCGCTCATCTTCACGACGAAGCCGCCCAGGAGCACCTGCGGGATGAGCGCGATCGGCGTGAGCGCCATCGCGGCCTCGGACGACGTGACGACGGTCGAGATCAACAGGCCGAGCGCGACGGCGCTCATCGCGGTGCCGACGAGGATCCCGAGCTCCGCGACGAAGACGTCCGGGCCGCCGTGAAAGCCCAGGATCGAGCGCACGGCGAAGAGCAGCACGGCGCACTGGACCACGCAGAAGAGCGAGAGGATGACGTACTTCGACGCGACATAGGTCCAGAGCTTGAGGTTCACCATGCGCTCGCGCAGGTAGATCGCGCGCTCGCTCACGATCTCGCGAGCGGCGTTGGAGGTGCCGAACCACACAGCGGCCACGACGAGGAAGAAGATGGCCGCGGCGTGATCCGGGGCGCTCTCGGTGACTCGGGAGCGTGCCTGTCCACCCTGGGGGGACGCGCACCACTCGAGCTCCGGGCGGTTCGCGAGGCGAAACACCATGCCGAGCAGGCCGCCGATGATCGGGGCCTGAAGGAGCATGATCGCCGTCCCGACCTTGTCGCGCACCTTGACCTTGAAATAGCGAGAGAGGAGCAGGCGGAGCTGTCCGCGCGTCGACGGCGGGCGGGGGCGCTCGCCCCGGGTCGAGGGCGCCTGTCCGATCGCGCGATCGCCTGTATACATCCGCGCCTGGACGGGGTGGCCGCTCTCGTAGAAGTCCCGGCGCCAGAGGCCCGCGGCGCGTTGCTTGACGGCCGCGCGGGTGACTCCGGGGTCGGAGGCGCGGAGCTCTCTCTCGACGTGCCCCTCGCGCTCGGAGATCACCTCGAAGAGGTCGCGCGGGTTCTCGATCGGCCCTCGGCCGTATCGCCGGGCGTAGGCCCCGAAGAAATCGTAGGCGTCGGGGCTGGTGGGGCCGTAGAACATTGGAATGCCGCCTGTGCCCATCAGGAGCACGAGGTTGAACATCTCGAACTCGTCCTTGGCCGGCTGGTGGATGGTCATGATGACCGTCTTTCCGGTGCGCCGGGTGAGCTCGGCGAGGGAGCGGATGAGGGCGGTCGTGTCGTCGGCGGCGAGGCCCGATGTCGGCTCGTCGAGGAAGAGGATCACAGGGTCGGTGACGAGCTCCAGGGCGATGTTGACGCGCTTGCGCTGACCGCCGGAGAGGACCTTCTTCTCGGGCTTGCCGATCTCTGTGTTTCGCTGGGCGGTGAGGCCCAGCTCGGCGAGCGTGGCCTCGACGCGGCGATCGATCTCGTCGTCCGACGTGTCCGGCGGGAGCCGGAAGCGCGCCGAGTAGCGGACGGCCTCGAAGACGGTGAGCTCGGGATGCACGATGTCGTCCTGCGGGACATAGCCGATCACGCCGCGGAGGTTGTCGTAGATGGAATACAGATCTTCGCCGTTGATCCGAACCTGCCCGGCGCTCGGGGGCATGTATCCGTTGAGGACCATGAGGAGCGTCGTCTTGCCGGCGCCGGAGGGGCCCATGAGGGCGATCATGTCGCCGGGGAGGGCCTTGAAAGACACGTTGTCGAGGATCGTCTTGTCCACGCCGGGGTTGTCGCGATCGGGGACCTTCTGCGTGAGCCCCCAGGCTTCGATCTCGAAGAGGGGCTGTCCGGACCAGCGATCGGGGGTGCCCGGTGACGCGGCGGGCTGCGCCCCGGCGGCGGCGAGGACAACAGGCCAAGGGCCAATGTACACGCGCTCGCCAGGCGCGACGGGCACACGGACGCGGGCGGGGATGCGACTGCCGCGGACGAACGTGCCATTCGAGCTGCCGAGATCTTCGATGGTGAGGCCGCCAGGGCCTCCGGAGAGCACGGCGTGGCGACTCGACACCTGCGGGTGCGCGAGGACCACGTCATTGTCGGGAGTCCGGCCGAACGTCTGCTGAAACGAGGCGGCGCCGACGGGGAGGACGATCGTCTTCCAGCGACCGCCGTGCCCGGCAGGCGGCTGCGGTTTGACGAGGGGAGTCGCCGACGGGCTCGCGGATGCTGGCTGTGCATGCGCCGCGACAGCGGGCTTCACCAGGGGAGTCGCAGCAGGGCTCGGAGTGGCGGCCTGCACGGACGGCGCGGCTGCGGGCTTCGAGAGCGGGATGGCGCCTGCGCGCGCGTCGGCCGCTGGGGGACCGAGCCCCGACGCTGCGGCCGCCGCTGAGGGACCGAGCCCCGACGCTGCGGCCGCCGCTGAGGGACCGAGTCCCGACGCTGCGCGCGGGAGGGGCTCGCCGCATCGCTGGCAGCGCGTCGCGAGGGGGGAGCCTTCGAATCCACACGAGGGGCAAGGGGGGTGTTTGCCGGGGAGAGGCATTGTCAACGCTCCGTTAGAAGGACGGTCTCCGCCGCTTCACGACCTGCGTGCGGAGGAGGAGATCGCCTGTGCGACGGCCGTCGTCCCGCACGAGGACAAGGATGGAGTCGATGAGGCCGAGCCCGGGGACCACCTGGAGCGACACGATCTGCCTCGCCAGCGCCTCGCCGAGCCCCACCGACTGGCCTGTGCGGACATCGATGATGTCCAGATCGAACACCCGCTTTCCGACGCTCTTGCCGCCCCCGATCACGTCGCGAGCGAGGTAGAGCAAGAAGAACAAAAGGACGACCCCGGAGTCGGCCGAGCCCTTGTCGACCTGGGCCCAGAGGATCCCCAGAAAAAACGAGACGAAGAGGATGAGCAGCACGTCGAAGAACGCTGCCCCGAACCGGACCCCCTTCCCCGCCGGCGGCGACCACACCAAGAGAGGTTGAGGCGACGGCGGATAAGGCGTATTCCAAACGACAGCCCCCGGAGGTGTCGGCGTGTGCACGAGCGGCGCGGAGGGCGCGTGAACCGGCGCCGCAGAGGGCGTGTGCACGAGCGCCGCAGAGGGCGTGTGCACGAGCGCCGCAGCGGGGGTGAGCGAGGCCCGCGCCGCCGCGTCGGCCGGGACAGGCGTCCCTCCCTTGACGAGGCGGATCTTCGCGCGAGGCCGCCCGGGATCTTGCGAAGGGACCGAGTCGCGGGCGTCGTTCACCGCGGCCAGCGCGCCGGGCATGCGTCCCTCGATCTCGGCGATCGCCCGCTCGACGAGGGCATCCTCGTCCTCCAATGTCGCGATCGGTGACTGTGCGAGGCTCACCATCGACCCTGTGGCGCTCCCGAGGATCCCCCGGAGAGCCGCCCAGCAGGAGGCGGCGTCCTGAAACCTTTGCCGCGGATCGATGGCTGTGCACGCCGCGAACCACTCGTCGAGCGCCCCCGCGGGGAACCGCCCTTCGAGGCCGTATTCTGCCGCCCGCGCCGACGCGGGGGGGCGGTTCTTGGGGTTCAGGACCTCGACGATGATCGCGCCGTACGACGGAGACTGGGAGCTCGCCGAGGGCCAGTACGAGCGACCGGTGAGCGCGTAGAAGGCGAGGAGGCCAATCGCCCACACGTCCGTCGCGGGGCCGATCACCTGCCCCTGATCGAGCTGCTCCGGCGCCATCCACGAGGGCGTCCCGATCACCATGGAGCTCTGCGCTCCTCGCCCGGCGAGCACCTTCGCGATCCCGAAATCGAGGACCTTGAGCACTTCGCCCGAATAAGTGGCGGCGAGGAAGAGGTTCTCCGGCTTGAGGTCCCTGTGTACGATCCCGCAGCCGTGCGCGGCGACGAGCGCGTCGCAGAGCTGCGACAGGAGATAACCGACCTCGTTCATCGTGAGCGCGCCGCGCCAGGACAGCCTGGACGCGAGGTCTTCGCCGCTCAAGAGCTCCATCGCGAGATATGGCAACTTTGTGTATTCATCCACGCCTACGTCCCACACTTGCCGGACGTTGGGGTGCTGGAGGCGCATGCCGATCTGGGCCTCCTGGGCGAACCTGCGCTGGATGTCGGGATCGGCCAGGTGCTCGGGGCGCATCACCTTGAGCGCGCACCCGACGCCGCGCCAGTCGGTCACGCGGTAGACAGCCCCCATCCCGCCTTCGCCGAGGAGCGCGTCGACGCGGTAGCGCTGCGCCAGGATGGTGCCGGGGAGGAGGTTCACTTGTGCTGCTTGGTCTGGAGGGGAATCTTCGCAGTCGACGGCGCGGCGGGCGCGCCCGAGGCGGAGGGCGAAGCCGAAGGAGAAGGCTCGTTCGTCACGACGGCGGTGACCACCGGAGCGGCCGTGGGCGCAGAGGAGCCCGTCGACGTGCTTGTCGTGGCGGGCCGAGGCTCGGGCGTCGGGGCGACGATCCCGATCACCGCGGCCGAAAGGCCCGTAGCAAAAAGGACCACCCCGGCGATCACGACAGCGGTCCACAGCCCGCGGCCCCTGTCTCTCGCTGTGGGACAGGCCACGAACACGGCCCCGAGGGTGCCGGGGCGTTGCAAGAATACGTGCAGCTCATTGACGGTCTGGGCTGTCACCGGCGGCGCGTTGCGGCTGATGTAGAGCAGCGCGAACACCCTCTCTCGCGCGAGGCCGACCCGCTCCGGCACGCGGGTGCGCAAGAGCTCCTTGTTCGCGACCTCCATCCAGCCGCGCGCCTCCGACTCGGTGATCACCTCGGGGCCGGTGACATGGGAGATCACGTGGGAGCCGGCGCCGTCCCAGACCCGGAGGATCTCCCCCGGGGTGGTGAGCTCGGCGGCGATCTCCCCGACGCGCTCGGCCTGACTGGCCGTGATCCCGACGAGCCACGCCCCGACCCAGAGGCCGTGCGCTCCGATTCGAGAGCCGACCTCGGCCGTGAGCGTCTGCTCCTGTTTTTGGCGGATGGACAGGAGCAAGAGGAGCACGCCGATGATGCCCGCCAGGCAAAGGACAGCGATCGACAATGCCACGCCGGCGATCATGAGAGGCGCGCCCCGGGGGGGAGGGGTGGTTTTGAATTCGGTCTGTTCATGAGGGCACCCCGAGAGGCGAGAGCGGCCGAACGGCCAGCGCGAGGCTCATGTTGTCCCTGTCCGCGGAGGGGTCCATCGCGAGCGCGCCGAGGAAGCGGCGACACCCGTCCGACCCCTGAAAGAGGGCGCGATCGAGCACGGGGGTCGCGCCGGGGACGACCTCGATGGCCGCCTGTTCCAGGGCCCGTGAAAGGGCCGCCTCCGGGGACTTCGAGACGCCGTCCGTGGAGAGCAGCACGCCTAGGTGCGAGGCGCCCTTGGGGGCGAGGCGGGCGATCCCGCGGCGGACCTGCGCCTCTGTCATTCCGAGCGAGATCATGACCGTCGGGTCGAGGCTCGCGCTGATCTCCGGCGGCCTGTCGGGATACCGTCGCTCGACCCTGGCATATCCATCGCCGAGGAAGAGCGCGAAGCCGCCCTCCGGCCCGAGCGCGGCGGCGAGGAGGGTCGTCTGGAACCACGATTTCGCCGTCGAAGCGAAGGCGTCGTGCTCTGTCAAGAACGCCTCTCGATAGGCCTGCGGCGTCCACGTCGGATCCAGATAGCGGCCTTCGAAGAGGAAGCGGCGGTCCTCCTCCAGGCGGGCCCGGAGGCGCTGGTAAAAGGTCTGCGCGAGCGCGTCGGGCCAGTCGTCGCGCCCGAGCTTGGCCGCTGTCGCGGGGAAGAAAGGGGCGGAGAACGAGGCGGACACTGCCTCCACGAAAGCGGCGGATGCATGCTGTGCGGCCCGGCTCGACCAGGTGGCCTGACTGACGCCGTCGGCCACGCCCACGAGGAGCCATGTCGCCCCGTCCGGGGCCTGGATTTCCAGGTGAAAAGCGAAGTCCTGATTGCCTTTGTCCGCCTCGACCTCGGGGGGGCCGGCGTGCGACGCGCTGCCGAGGGCGAAGGGCGACCCGGCGCCGGGCTCGGAGCAAAAGGACTCTCGGCCGAGGGGGGGCAAAATGGCCGGAGGGAGCCTGCCCGTCGCCGGCCCGGAGGCGGCCTTGGACCGGAGCGCCACGGCGCGATCCGGGGGCGATCCTGTGCGATCCGATGCGCGGGAGGCAGGGCGCTCGGAGCGCGTCCGCTGCGGAGGTGCCATGTCGGCCGGCAGCACCGGATCCATCAAGGTCGAAGACACACCCTCGTCCGCGGTGTCCTCGACGGCGATCTCGCCGCGAACCGTCCGTGGTCGGGCCTTCGCGGGAGAGGCAAAAGGACCTGGCGCAGCGCGGTTGTCCACGACTCCTCGGTTGTCCGGGATCGCGCGGATCAGCCGATGAGCGAGATAGTCCCGGACAGGGGCGGTCGACGGCGGCCCCGGGGGAAAGAACCGTTGGCACTGCGTGTCGCGCTGCTCCGGTTGAAGAGCGGCGCCCGCGCCGGCATCCCCGGGGGGGCCCGCGCCTGGAAACCGCAGATCGTCGATCTCAGAAGCCACGTGTCACCCTCCGGGCGAGCGTTGCGTCAGCCAAGGTAGATGTCGCAGTCTCCCCAGTGGACGACGTCGCCGAAGCGGGCGCTCACCGCGATGTGCCTGCCGTCATAGCGCGTGTAATCCGAGTGGGGCCCTCCGTGCCGGACGAGGAGCGGCTCGGCGCGCAGGGCGCCGGAGGACGAGCCTCGAACGAGCGGGAGATGGCCCGAGAGCTGCACGACGTCCCCTTCGAGAGAATAAGAGAGCCAGTCGAGATCCTGGCTCACAGCGCGGAACGTCCCCCCCGAGCGGCTCAGTCGATAGTGCCTGTCTTCCTGGCCAAAGCGCCGGACGAAGACGACGAAGGGCGCCGCCGACGTCGCCATCGACCGGAGGCTCACGGGCGCGTGCGAGAGGCGATCGAGCCTGTCGAGGGCGCGCCGCCACACCTTGGGGCCGGGCGCCTGGCCCGCGCTCGGCGCCGCGATGGCCTCCTGGACGAGGGACCACCCGTCAGGCCATCGCTCCGCGATCGCTTCTGGAATACTTGGTGTCCTTGCGTCGATGTCCTTCTGCTCGAGCAGGGTGTCGGAGGTCAGGTCGTCGGCGTCCGCCGGCCTCAGGGCGACGATCTCCAGCGCCAGGATGGCCATCGCGACGCGGTCGGAGTCGACGAGCGCGTCGCTGCCCTTCTTGAAGCCCGGAGCGCGGTACCCCGGAGTCCCCCAGCTCCGGCCGCCCTTCTCCTTGGAGATGGGCACCGGGGGGACGTCCGGGTGATAAAAGCCATCGTAGTCGATGAGGCACAGGCGCGGGTGCGCGCCCTCGGCGTCGACGATCATGACGTTCGCGGACGAGAGATCGCCGTGGACGAGGCGGGATCCCTCGAGGATCTCCACGGCCAAGCAGAGCTGCCGCGCGACCCTCGTGCGCACCTCCAGCGGCGGATCCCAGCCTTTCATGAGGAGATCCTCGAAGCTCCGCCCGTGGATGAACCTCGCGAGGTGACCGCTCACGCCGAGCTCCCCCTCGTCCGGAACATGGAGCATTCCATGGATCGCCCAGATCGGCGAGGCCGCGAAGAAAGGCACGGTGAGCGAACGGAGCGACGCGAGCGAGAGCATGGAGAGGAACCTCGCCCTGCGCACCCGCTCCGGCGTTGGGAGCTTGAAGATCTTGAGGATGTGCCGCCCGTCCCTCCCCACGTCCACGGGCACGGCAAACCCCTCACCGCCGGCCCACGTGGCGGGCTTTCCATTCTCGCTCTCCACGAAGCGGAGCTCGGTGCCGCCGAGCGGGCGGACCTGCCCTTCGAGCTTCTGGAGGATGGTCGCGTTGAGCGTCGGCAAGAGAGCCCATGGAGAGGAGACCCAAAGGGACTGCAATCGTCAAGCGTTATCGCGAACGAAGCGCATCGTGCGGCCCTACGCGTCGCTCTTGAGAGGCTCTTCTGAATACGAAGCACGATCTCCGTGGACACGGCGCCCGGCGATGTGGTGCTCTGGGACGACTTTCAAGCGTATCTGCCCTGAAGGAGCCTTTCGATGAAGGATGTACTGAAGAAGAGGATCACCGGAAAGAGCCCCATGCACATGGTGCTCATCGCGGACGACAGCGGCTCGATGAAGGGAGATCCGGCGGCGGCGGCGACGAAGGCGATCCACGCGTGGGTGAACGAGCTCTACGTCGCCACGCGCGGGAAGAAGCCCTATTTCCGCTTCTCGCTCATCAGCTTCGGCTCGACTCCGAGCATCGTCGCCGAGGCCCTCGACGTGCGCGACATCGACGTGAAGCCCTTCGTGCTCGACGGATCGAGCGGGCGGACGAACCTCGTCGCGGCGCTCGCGACGGCCCGACAGATCGTGTCCAGGGACGGCGCGACGGCCGAGCACTGCCCGCCTGTGGTGTTCCTCTTCACGGACGGCAAGCCCACCGACGAGAACGGCCACGAGACGGTGCCGGCGACCAACGCGGCCCTCGCGGAGGCGCAGGCCCTCAAGGCGTTGCCGCTCGCTTGTGGATCGCCTTTCATCGTGACCCTGGGCTTTGGCGAGGCGAGCGACACGTTCCTGTCGCAGGTCGCGAGCACCCCCGGGCTCTATCGCAAGCTCAAGAGCGCGCAGGAGCTCATCGCCTTGCTCCCGGACATCGGCACTCCGACGGTCGGCGGCGAGGGCGACGAGGGCACGGTGGGGTACTTCCTGCAACAGGCCAGCGCCGTGAAAGAGCTCTGATGCCGCGGACCCCTGCGGCGAAGCTCGTGGCCGAGCCGGGGCCGGGCGGTCCGCGCTACAGGCGAGAGCCCAAGTCGGCCCCAAAGGCGCGCCCTGGATCGCCTGCGGCGAAGCGCGCCCCGAGGTCGGGGCCGCTCGTGCGGGACGCATCAAACGACCGGATCGTCCGCTTCTTGCCGACAGCGGCGCTCGCTCGGGCGGAGGACGCGATCGACGCGGCCCTCCACGCGCGCCCGCCTCTGGGGGACGGAGCCCCGGCGCTTCGCACGCGGCCCCCGCTGGGGGACGCAGTCCCGACGCTGCGCCCACCGACAGATGACAGATCGTATCCTGTTGTCCCTCCGACCCACGAGGAGCCACACAGAGACCCTGTCACGGACAAGCAGTCTCCCGAAGGTCCAGCCGCAGACAAGCAGTCTCGCACAGATGCTGTCGCAGACAAGCAGCCTCCTGGTGTTCCGGACACAGAGAGACAGGCTCTCGAAGCTCCTCCCACAGACAGGCAGCCTCCGGAAGGTCCCGCCACAGACAAGCCGTCTCCCGAGCCTCCTCGGAAGGGACGAGAGATCGTGGGGGTGGAGCTCGACGTGGCGGTGCCGCTCGGGCGAGCCGCGTGGTGCTCGGAGCCTGTCGCGCCGGAGGTTCGACGCTTCGGCAGTCACTCCGATCCAGGGCCGGCGACGGCCGAGTCCGACAAGGGCAAT
>Ga0268298_10003138_pt1 | contig 17186 bp, 14 predicted proteins | sample WWTPWeurt_MetaG_FD_194462 | JGI IMG/M metagenome (GOLD analysis project Ga0268298, IMG submission 194462) | Activated sludge microbial communities from WWTP in Nijmegen, Gelderland, Netherland - WWTP Weurt | ecosystem: Engineered > WWTP > Aerobic digester > Activated sludge | place...
CTAAATACGGCGGGCAAAGAGATCTGACTCTGGGCACAGGCGGTATAGTTGCCGACTATGTGAAAGTGAAAGTAGACGGTAATCTGCAGGCAGTAACCGATGCAAGCGGCAACTACCTGGTGAAAACGCGCCTCATGAACCCGCTGGGCGGTCAAAAGGACAAGCTCAATCTCAATCTGCGCTTCGACCAGCAAGGAAGGCTCAATATGTTGCCCTCGGAGCTTCTCGACATTGTCTCGGCGGCATCGGCCCAAGGAGCGGATTTGAGCCTGAGCGGCGCCGGCAAAGTGCTCCTTTCCGGCGGCACCAAACTAGCAGCCACAGCCGGCTGGCTTTTCGGCTACTAGCAAAAGTTATGGCCGCCCTCAGGTCGCTACCCTTTAATTGGAGACCAACAAAAAAGCAGGTCGCCCTGCTTTTTTGCCTTTAGACTACGCTTGCCAAAGACAACCTTAGAGATTGCCTCTTTGAGCTTGCTCCCTTTCGATTGATTCAAACAGGGCCATGAAGTTGCCTTTACCGAAACCGGTGGCACCTTTGCGCTGGATGATTTCGAAGAAGAGAGTCGGTCTATCCTGCACCGGCTTGGTGAAGATCTGCAGCAAGTAGCCTTCCGACTCCCGGTCAACCAGAATACCGAGCTTGGCCAGGGCATTGATGTCTTCATCAATTTTGCCCACCCGTTCAGTCAAGGTATCGTAATAGGTTTGCGGCACTGACAGAAATTCTATGCCGCGTTTGCGCAACTCACCGACCGTGGCGATGATATCGCGGGTGGTGATAGCAATATGCTGCACGCCCGGGGCATTGTAATAGTCGATGTATTCTTGAATTTGCGACTTGCGCAGACCGGCTTCGTAAGGCTCGTTGATGGGCATCTTAATGGTGCCGCTCTTATTTGCCATAACTTTGGACACCAGAGCCGAATACTTGGTGCTGATATCTTCGGCATCAAAGTACTGGAAGATATGGAAGCCGAAGATCTGGCTGTAAAAATCAACCCATTTCTGCAAATTGTCGGCTTCGACGTTGCCTACGATATGGTCGATATGCACCAGACCAACGCTGTTGCCTGGCTTACCAAGAATGGTCTTGAAGCCGGGAGCAAAGCCCTTGTAATTGCTGCGATCTATAAAGGTATGAATAGTGTCGCCATAGGTTGCTACGGCAGCAGAGATGTAGGTACCGTGTTCGTCCTCAACCGTCTTAGGCTCATAGACGCTCTTGGCACCACGGGCGATAGCAGTATCGTAACAAGCTTTCACATCGCGCACGCGCATGCCGATGCTCTTCACTCCGTCGCCGTGCTGCTTCACATGCTCGGCCACTTCGTGCTTGGCCTGCATGGCACCGGTCAATACGATTTTGACATGGTCTTGTTCCATAACGTAAGAAACGCAATCGCGACTGCCGGTCTCCAGCCCGCGATACCCGACCAGATCAAAGCCAAAGCCGCGATTGTAGTAGTAACATGCTTGCAGAGCGTTGCCCACATAGAACTCTACATAGTCGAAACCATCAATATTGATCTCTTCCACGGGATTAGCTTCTTTGAGTTTGGTAGCTTCTTTTACCATCGGAATCTCCTCGCATTGACTCCTTTCCAGAAGAGAATTTCTTCTGAATATAGGATAGCGATATTGTACTTCAGCATTGCTTAAGAATTAGCCTGGCAGGCAGATCTTAGTCAAAACTAAGGAGCTGAGCCAGGCTTTAAGTATGGGCAGAAGCCGGCCTCGACGCCATTTAACAGCAAGCGTCCGAAAACTAACGCAGTAGAAAGCGCCTTACCGCCTGAATACCGGGCACAAAAAGGTAACCGGTTTTTCCTCACTCAGTGCTTGCCGGCTAGCTCCGCTTTCAAAGCCAAGGCATCTTTATGATCGGGACGAGCTTTGAGACAGTCGTCCAGAAGCTTCAAACCTTCCTGCGAATGCGGGTCTTTACGCAACAGGCAGTAGGCAAGACCAAAATCAAAGGGCTCACGCAAGGACACATCATAGTTGGTCGCCCCCTTGATCAAACGGCGATAATGGGGAATCGCTTCGTCGTGGCGACCGGTTTCACGCAACGCTTCCGCCAGCTTATAAGAAGCCATGGTGCTGAATTGATTGCCTCTCGCCGCCCGGCGAAAGTGTTCCAGGGCCTCTTCCTTCTTACCAAAATGATCTTTCACCTGACCGAGCATCATTTGAATGGTCAGCACTTGCGGAAAGCGCTTTTCAAGCGCTTCTAATTGTGCGACGGCACCCTTCTCGTCTCCGGCCAGAGCCTTGCGCCAGGCCGCCACCGACTGAGTAGCCACCTGTTCTTCCGCCGCCATATCAAACTTGAAACTGCCACTGGCGTCCACCTGGCTGGTAGACACTTCCTTGCCTCCGGCCACTTGCAGCCCCTCGCCCTTTTCCACCCGGGCAAGATTCATACCGCCGGTATCAACCCGTCCCGAACAGGCGCTCAAACTGCCCGCCAGAAGCAGCGCCACAGACCCCGCAAGAAGAAAACGAACAGACTTGATTGAACTTGCCAGAGCGGCACTAGGGAAGTAATGTGGCATGACCGAATCCTTGCATAACTCTTGGTTCCTTCACCTTGGAAATGGACAGGTCACGACCGAGGGTCGCTTCCGGCAAGGGCGGCGGCGCATTTTCCATCTGCTCGTCACCGACATAGGTCTTGTCGAGGGAGTGAGAATCCTTGGCTTTAGCCTGCATCAAGCGGATGCGATTGTTGACTTTCTGGGCATACTTCTCGGGCACTTCATTGAGATAAACAAGATCGATCAAGACCTTGGAAGCATTGAAGTAATCCCCTTTCTTCTCATAAATTTCAGAGAGCGCCACACGCAGGAGCAAGTCTTTCGGTCTTTCGTCTTTGAGGAAGTTGAGGCGCCCGAGGGCTTCATCGAGTATGTGTTTGTCGCTGGAGATGACCGAAATCTGGTGATAGGCGTGATAGAAAGTCGGCTCGGTTTCCGTCACTTGCAGATATTCCCGGGCTGCTTCTTTGTTTTGTCCGGCTTTGCGCAGAGCTTCCGCCAGGCTGTAGCGCAACTTTGCGTCACCGGGCTCGGCTTCTACCTTCATCTTCAAGGCACCGATGTCTTCAACATGCTCACTGAGACCCTGATGATGACTGACCGGCTTATGGCCGCTGCCGGCGCCCTGGGCAAAAGCGACACTATGGGTGGAAGCCAGACAGGCTAGAAGCAGTGCCGCTGCATAAGGGGCTCTGGCGGGACAGCGGCGATACTCTCGTTTTTGCTCTTTCATCTTGGAACGACTCATCTGTTTCTCAACTTCTTCTTCCGGCCCGAAATTTGCCGATTAAAACCAGGCTAATGCAGAACCCTGCCCATTGTAGCCCGTCTGAAGCGACAAAGCCTGACAACAATTTCTAATCACACAGGACAATGACGCCAAATGGAAACCAAAGTGCCCGCGCCTGAAACCACTCAGCGTCGGCAATCCCCCCAGGTATGCGCGCTCAGCCGGGCCGCCCGCCGCCGCCGGCAGGCTAATTACGCCTTATTACAACTCTGTAATAGCTTTCCTGGCGAGCCGAGCTTTCAACGGCATGACCTTCCGCTTGCACCGATGCACAAACGCTTTCCACCGGCTCCCCTTCATCCAGTAGAACACTCAGTTGCTGGCCGGCGGTCATCTTATCCAGCTTGAGGCGAGTTTTGACGAAATTCATCGGGCATTTGACACCGCGCAGATCAAGCTCTTCCATTTTCTCCCTCTGTTTAGCCGTGGTCACGGCAACTCTTTCTCAAAACACACGTTCGGCAGGCAAGTATCGGGGCTCGGACAGTCCTTAAGACCGGTATAACGACGCCATTCCTTCAAGAAACAATCCCGTCCCCGCACATAAGCGGCAAGCCTGGTGAGAAGTTCCTCGGCACCGGTATCGTTGTCGGCCGCCAGACAGGACAGGCATAGTAAGTGTTTCTCCTCGCCCAGAGCCAGATTCAAGACCTGCTGCCGCAAACACAACTGCTTCTGACAGAGCGCACAACGCTCCGCCATTCCATCCATCAATTGAACTGCACAACCGGTCAAAGGCCACATCCCCAAGTGCTTCTATGCAAACCAAGTTTAACCCCTCCCGCCCCGAGGCAAGACACTGGCTTCAAGCCAGGAACGGAAAGAGCGGGAAAAGATAAGACGCGCTTAAGCTGGTCGACTTTAGTGGGAAGGCTACGCAGCTCCCGGGATCTTCCACCCTTACCAAAATGAATATATAGAGTTAATCTTGCAGCAAGCGTTGCCAAGAGGACACAAGAGGAAATAAGGTTGGCCTTCACCCCCGAAGTAGCAATCCGGACATCACAAACTCCCACTTCTGACGCGCTCGATAGAGCGCTTTTAGACCCATCTAAAGTCGGCTTCAAGGCAGGAAAGACTTCAGATCAAGGTCGAGAGCCGCAGAAGACCGAGAATGAGAGCGCCTCCGTGCGCCTCATTCAAGAGTTGCAAGAGCCGGGCAAAGCGCAAAAGAGCGGCGTCGCCACTAATGTGGAAGGCAAGACTGCGGCAGCATCCGAGCCCGGGCCGTCCACTGAAACCAAAGACCAGTTGCGCCTCTCAGGACTGGGCTCCCTCACCGCCGAACAGAAATTCAGCGGCATGAAATTGGTAGAACCTGGTTTTTCAACCACCGGTGCCGACAAATCTAAGTCCGGCGGTTTCGCTCATACGGCCATCGAAGTGGGGTCCAGCCTCACGGCCGGTATCGGCGGCACGGTAGCCTTCTCCCTGGCCCGCACAGCGCCCCTGCCGCCCATGGCCAAAGCCCTGACACTACCGGTGGCCATGCTGGCCGGCGGTGTCCTGAAATACGGCTCCAAAACAGCTCTTGAACATGCCGCCCTGGCCCCGGAAGAACGCACCGCCTCCAGTGCCGACCTGGCCTGGGGAGCCGTGGATGCCGTTTCCGGCATCGGTGCTTCCACCGTGGAAAAGATGGTAGCCACTCGTTATTTCACCAGCCTGGGACGGGCAGAGTTAGGGGCCACGGTAGCGGCGCCGGTAGCCCAACATGCCGGCTACATGCTGGCGAAAGAATCTCTTTCAAACGGTATCAAATCGAACATGGTGCGCGGCATCACCGGTGGTGCCACGGGCGCCGCCATCTGGAGTCTGCCCCACCGGACCAGCGAAAACTGGCAGGAGATCAAGCAAGCTCCTTATCAGGGGCTGTCCAAGACCGCCACTCAACTGGTGGGCGACGCCGGGCTGGGAGCCTTCATGGGCGGTGGCTTAGGCTTTGCCGGCACCACCATCGTGCGCTACAAAGATGTGGCCGGCAAGCTGAAAGCAGCGGTCATGCCGGAGAAAAATCTGCTGCGCCTGGACAACTATCACATCAACGACTTCCACTCCAACACCGAAATCATGCCGCGACTGACGACCCTGGTGGGCAAATTGCAGCAGGATTCGGCAAGACGAGGTGTTGATGCCCGTTTCATCGTACCGGGCGATGTCGAGTCGGGGCGCGTGAATTTCGCCTTCACCAAAGGCGGCCAGATTGAAAATGAAGTATTGATGCGGGCCGGCGCCAAGGAATTTGTACCGGGTAACCACGCCTACGACGCCCCCGGCGGCAAAGGCGACGTGGCTCGTTATCCGGCCGTGATGGAGCCCCTTCTGCAAAAACATCCCGATGTATCACTTCTGGCCGCCAACCTGGATGTCAGTGCATACCCCCAGTACCAGCGCATCCTCAAACCCTACACCGTGCGTACCGTTGTGCAGGACGGCGTCGAGCACAAAGTGGGCACTATCGGCTTGACCACCGAAGAAGGAGCCATCGAAGGTCTCAAATATATCGATGCCCAGCAGGCGGCAGAGAAAGCCATTCGCGAATTGAACGCCCAGGGTGTAAAAATCATCAACATCCACTCCCACCTCGGTCTGGGAGAAGACATCAAACTGGCTCAATCTCTCATTGCCAAAGATCTGAAGGTAGCCGGCATATTCAGTGCCCATTCCCACGATACCTTGTTGAGACCGCTCTGGGTCGGCACACGCCAGGCTTCAGCCAATCAGCCAGAGAGCAGTTTCAAAGCCTTGATTCCTTTCCTGCGCTCCAGAAATTCCGGCTCTTTCGAAATACCCATCGTGCAAGCCGGCGACAGCGGCAAATGGGTGGGAGAATTGCGTCAGGCCATTCGCCCGGACGGCACGGCACACCGCTACCAGACAACAGGCCGCCTGCACCAGGTCTCCTCCGACATACCGGAAGATATGGGAGTACGCCGCTTCCTCGACGAGAACCTGGCCGACATCAATGCACTCAAAGCTGAAAAATACGAAGCTACGGCCGTAAGCCCCTATGAAGTGGCCAACAGCCGCAACCGCGAGACAGCCATCGGCAACTTGATGGCCGACGCCATTCATTCCGGACTGCAAAAGCGACTGGGCGACTCCGCACCACAAGCGGTGATGGTTCACTCGGGCGGCATTCGAGCCGACATACCGGCGGGACAACCGCTGACGCGACTGGATATCGCCAATATCGTCATGAATGCCGGTAAACGAGAAGGCGAACAAAAAGAACTGGTGATGGTGACACTAAAGGGCAGCCAACTGAAAGACGCCATCGAGTACGGACTGAGAGAGCGAGCGACACCGGCAACACCAAGTTGGACGCAGAAGCTAAAGTCTCTCTTCCAAGAATCACACTCCGAACTAGTGGATGAGCCCGGAAACTTTGTTCAAACAAGCGGCATTCGCTACGCCTTCGACACCACCAAGCCTGGTCTGACACCCCAGAGTTCCGGTCAAAGAATAGTAGATCTGCAAATACGCAACGCCAAGGGCCAATTCGAACCGTACAACCCGGACAGCAACTACACCATCGCTACCAGATTCCACCCCCTAGAAAAATGGTTTAAGCACAACATCTTCGGCCAGGGCAAGACCCTTGAGCAAGTGCATAAGGAAGTAAATGCACAAGCCATTCAAGTCTCCCAGGTAGATTTGATTGGCGAATACATCGCCGGCAAGACCATTGATCCTGTAAAATTCAGTGCCGTGGAAGGTCGTATCATAGACCGCTCTCCCGGCGCCGCCGGTGAGATAATGCAGCCTGGTAAGTCACTCTTCACCCAACCGATCGTAGCCGGTACGGATAATTCCAACAAGAAAGAAAGATAGATAATGCCCCCCAGGTCTGACGACTTGCATCTGGCCCGCTTAGTGGCCTGTCCGGTTGTAGTACTTACGGCCGCCCCGCCTGACGGTGAGGGCTACCTGGCCATGGTCAGTTCCCTCAGCTACGCCGACCTGTCACCGGTTTTGTTCGCCACCAATCTCGCAAAGAGCAGTCGCACCGGCGCGGCCATCCTGGCAAGCGGCAACCTGACCGTCTCGATTATGGCCGACCACCATCAAGAGGCCCTCAGGCACCTCAGCAACAATTCTCAGCCTTGCCCATTGTCGGCCGCCGGCTTTACCCTCAGAAAAACAGCCTTTGCACCCGGTATAGATGACGCAATATCAGTCTTTACAGCCTCTGTAAAAGAAAGAATGCCCTTGCCCTCAAGCACTTTGATTGTCCTGGCGCCCTTGGAAAGAGCCCTGGAGGGCAACTTCGAGCAGCAAAGTCCTTTGATCCGCTACAATCGCAGCTATAGAATTTTGGCGGGCGAATTTGCAGAGGCTGAGGATGCTTACCCGGTCTGAAAATATAAGAAACCGGCAGACGGCTAAATTCAGTTCCCGGTCCGGAAACGGCGGTACTTGCAGCCTGCTTCCGGCGCTTTTCCTCAGTGTCTTAATTGCCACACCAGGTTCGGCCCAGAATCAAATCATGAATCAGCCGCCGCCCAATCTCTATGCTCCGGCACCACCGCCGACATCGCCCCAAACAACATCGCAAGCCCAGCCGGGGCTGCCTGCTCTGAAAGGAAACCAGGGCGCAAGGGATAATCTGGACATTCTGTATCTGGGTCGCGGTCACTATGCCGGCGGCAGGCTGCCGGAAGCCCTGGCCGCCTTTCAAGAATTTGCCCGGCTCAAGCCCAACAACCTGGCCGCGCACTTCTGGTTAGGCACCGTATATGATGAATTGGGCCGCCCTCGCGAAGCCCTCGATGAATACTCCCAGGCGCTCCGTCTGGCCGGTTCGGTAGGCATGGATTCCCCGGAACTGCGCATCAATCTGGGCAACCGCCTGGCCCGGGAAGGTTATCTGAAAGAATCACTCTTCGACTACCAGCGCAGTCTGGTTATCGACAAGCGCTATGCCCTGGCTTATCTGGGTGTGGCTAAATGTCTTCTGGCTCAAGGCGACAATCAAGGCGCGCTCAAAGCCCTCGATCAATACCAACAAGCCGGCGGCAACGACGTCAACGCCATCCTTCTGCGAGGGCTGACCCTGGCCAGCCTGGGTAGAGGGCTGGAAGCACAATATCACTTGCGGCTCTTTCTCAAGCAAGCCATTCCCGGTTTGGAAAACACGCCGGGCAGACCAGGCACTGCCGGCGGTGCCAATACCAGCAATGAAGCAGTGGAACTGGCACGCAAAACCCTGAGCACAATTTCCGACTTGTAACGTTTCTTCGGCCAGTGAGGTTAATTGACGGCAAGGGCCAGGCACCCTTCCTTAATTGAGCTTGAAGTAATTTCCCGGGCAATGTGCATAAAATAGCCCCTCACAGCAATTTCAACCAAGGGCCCGAGCCCCTCAAGAAGAAAAGCCTTGAAAAAACCAGAACTGCGTATTGAAGCAGACGAATTAGGCGAAATGGAAGTACCGATGCATTCCCTCTGGGGAGTGCGCACGGCGCGCTGGCTGAGTCGCTCCCGGGCCGGCGCCATGCAATATCAAGAGACCAGGCTGCACCCCCTCATGGTGGAAGCCCTGGCCACCATATATAAAGCACAGCTGGCCGTGGCCCGCACCGTCCATAGCGGATTAGACGGCTCAGACGCCGCCGCGATTCAAGCGGCAACAACCCTGAAAGGGCAAGTACTGGATGAAATCTTAAATGGTCAGCTCAAAGATCAACTGCTAGTAGACCTGCGCCTCTCGCCCCTGGGAGAAGCTGTTTTCGACAACTTCAATGAAGTCGTTGAGGGGAGGGCCCGAGAGTTACTTGGACTCAGAGCCCACGAAGGCCGGCAAGGGGCGCAAATTAAAAGCAAGCCGTTGGCAACAGCCAGCGGCATAGCAGCGGCGCGCTTGCCCCTCACCGGCGCTTCCTATTTCCTGGCGGCAGTAAGATTGGCAGCCAATCTGGCCCTGCGCGATCTGGAGGCCACCTTGCTCGATCTAGAGCGGTTGGTGCGCAGACAGTCTCTCACCCTGGAAAAGAGCCTGCGCCAGATGGGGCGCCAGAGCCGAGAAGAATTAGCACCAGCGACTGTCTTCAGCCTTTTCGGTAATGCCGCCGAGCGAAATCTTAAAAGACTGAAAGAAACCCGCAACAAACTCCTGGAGCTGGCCCTGGATGCTCCCCAGAACTATCAGTACGCCTTCGCTCTGGAACTGGCGGCTCTGACCGGCATGCCTTTCCGGGAGGCCGAGCAGACAAACTCGCCGGTAGAGAAAGAGAAAAGCGGCGACACCCTCTCGCGCCAGGCGGTGATGGATTTGCAGCAAGTGGCGGCCATGCTGAAAGAACTATCTATAGATATCTCTCACATGTGCCAGGTTTTGAGCGGACTGAGCGAAAGCTTCACCGACAGCACTGTTGAAAGCCCGGACCGGCTTACTTCCCATTCCAGCACCCTCAGCCTGGCCTGCTTGAGAGTGCAAGCAGAGGAAATGCAAGTCAGCCTGGCCCTGCAAGCCGACATAAATCGCAGCGCCTGTCCGGCCATAAGCCTGGCGGCCCACGGCATCTTAAGCAGCAGCGACGCCCTCAAAAGCGCCCTCAAGAGTTTCAATCAAGGTTATCTGAGCCGCCTCAAACTAAGAAACTAGATGAGAATTTGAACAGGCACAGTTAGTAATATGGCCGCACCACTTTACAAGCCGGTTTACATTTAAATTTGCCCGGGGCGCTGCCCGTAGTACTACCGGTAGTATCAGCCACCAAAGCCGGCAAGACCCCGAGGTTGTCGTCCAATATATTTTATCTTGGCGCCGGTCCCTGCATTTCTGCCCTTTTCCAGCGCGACGAATATCGACAAAATATCGAAACCATTACACCAGACAATAACAAGTACTACAAAAAGGCCCGAGAGCCAGGCAATTATGAAAGCGATTTGATCTGGCAAATCGTTCAAATTTGGTTACCATTAGTACCCGCATGGCATCTTGCTCACTGAAACCGGCCCATGCATCTATATAAGACGGGTGAGCAGCGCTATTTGGCGTTTTTGGCAGATTCTTCCCTGGAGACAATAGCCTTTATGTTCAGTGGTTACCGTTTCGAAATGATTGTCGGCTGTATGAGCGCCGGCAAATCCAGCGAACTGATCAGACGAATCGAAAGAGCTCGGTTGGCTTATCTACCGACCATCATCCTGAGACCGGCCACCGATACGCGTTCCAAGCCCAATCATGTGGAATCGCGCAACGGCATGACCTCCCAGGCCATAGTCGTGGAAGACGTCAAAGATGTGCTCAAGTATTCCTCCCACGCCGTGGTAATCGGTCTCGATGAATGCCAGTTCTTCGGCGACGGCGTTATAGACGTAATTCAAACCCTGCTGCGCCAGAAGAAGAAAATCATTGCCTCCGGTCTTGACCTCGACTACCGCGGCAAGCCTTTCGGCCCGGTACCAACCCTTCTAGCCATGGCCGACCGCGTCGACAAGCTCCTGGCAGTCTGCCGCAAGTGTGGTTCCGACTTCGCCTGCCGCACCCAGCGCCTGGTGCACTCAAGTGAACAAATTCTGGTCGGCGACGCCCAATACGAAGCCCGCTGCATTCACTGTTTTGAACCGCCGGGTGAGTACCAGCTGCGGCTGGATTTGCCTAAAGTAGAGCAGGCAGTGCCTACCCTGGTGCTGGCCGGTGAAACCGTAGAGATGGCCAGCTAAGAATCCGTTACAAACCATCACTCTTCTTGACAGCCCTCCTAAACCTGGAGGGCTGTTTGTTATTGCTGATACGGGCGAGCATCAAATACGAAGAAGCTCTTAACACCGCTTAATCTGAATCCGGCAGGCGTTACCGCCATAGCTCGATGGGAATACACCACAAGTCAACGCAAAATCCGGCGCTCTAATTAACTTAACAGGTCCGGCTCTACTCTAAAAACCTATCTATCGCTTGAAACTACTCAATATTGCTCCCGGAGTTTTCTTACTATGATTTCCTTCCAGAATTTTCTTCAACAAATCAAACAGATTATCAAGACCAGCAATCACGGCCAGACCGTGCAAGCCAAGGAGGCCGCCGAGGTCAACCCCTGGCAGCACAATCTGGAGCGCCTGGCTGAAAAACACGGCAGTGAACTGAAAGAAACCAACCCGCAAACGGTGGAAGAACAGTTCCAGGTTCTAATCGAACAAGCCAAGATGGAAAAGACCAAGGACGCCCTCAGAAAGCAGCAAGAAATACTGCAAAAAGGTGGCCAGCGCTCTGCCCGTATCAACGACAAAACTGTAACAGACGCCAAAGCCTGGTGGGGACAAGCCGTGGCTACCTGGGACCCGGAAGACAGCAAAAACGTGACAATGGAAGACCGCCGCATTCCCAGACAACACAAGTGGTTTAATCAGTAAAGCAAAAGTTATCCTCAGTTTGAGGTCAAGATCCTGGTGGTATGATCGGTGCAGGTATTTGCAACGGCATAGATAAAACGCCAACTTAAATCGTTGATTTGATGGCGTTAAATGGGGGTCTGATGCTAAAACATTCGGCTTTGCTACTTTCCACGGCAGCCTTGCTGGCTACATCCAGCAATCTGTTAGTACAAGATGCAGCCATGGCTAAAGGAAAAGCGGCACGCTCTCGGCAGGGGCACGCCTACCTGGTACCACCTCCACCGGCTTATGCGCCGTCCATTTTGCCGGAACTGCGCCGCCAGGCCTCCCATCCCACCGGTACCAACAGCCGGGTGATCGAAGAAGCCGATGCCAGCCAGGCGGAATCTACCGAAGCCGCCAAGAAATACATCTACAGCACTAATGGTCAGGAACCCAAAGCTGTTCGCCAGAACAAATACGTCACCATCTGGAACAGCAAAAGCTAGCCTAGCCGCTGTTGATGAACGGCGAACCACAATCGAAAAACAATCCAAATCAACGGTCATTGACGGGCGCGCTCATCGATGACCGTTTTTACGTGCAGTCGCTCTTAGGCAGCGGTGCCACCAGTTCAGTGTACCGAGCCAGAGACAAGCAAGAAGAGCGTGATGTCGCCATCAAAATACTGCACGAGCATCTCTCCCATAACGAGCTACTTCTGGCCCGCTTCAAGCAAGAAGCCCATGCCGCCTCAATTCTCAAACATCCCAATATAGTATCGATCTACAATTACGCCGTATCCTCAGGTGTGCCTTACCTGACCATGGAACTCGTAGAAGGCCAAACCCTGCAGGAAGTTCTCACTGGGGTGGGCTGGTTGCCGCTAACCCGGGCCATGCCGATCTTCCAACAGATCTGTGCGGCCCTTACCAGCGCCCACGAGCTCTCCATCATCCACCGAGATCTAAAACCAGGCAATGTAATACTGTCTAAAACCGACAGTGAACAGGAACTGGTGAAAATTCTCGACTTCGGCTCGGCCCAACTGGCACCCATGCTCAGTGACACCGTGCTAAAACTGACCCAGACCGGCGAAATGCTGGGAAGCATACTCTACATGAGCCCTGAACAGTGCCTGGAGCAAGAGGTAGAGCCAAGCTCCGACATCTACGCTCTCGGCTGCATCATGTATGAAACATTGACAGGCAAACCGGCGCTGGCAGCCAGAACCATTTTCGAAACCATGAATAAACATCTCACTACAATGCCTGAGCCCCTGGCCCAGGTGAGACCGGATCTAACTTTTCCGGATGGGCTTGAAAAAATCATCTTCAAGGCCATGGCTAAAAACCCTCGCAATCGTTTTCAAAGCGCTACCGAACTGCAAGCAGCCTTGAAAAAGCTCACCCTGAAAGTATCTTCTCGGCATGATTCGAAGAAGGCAGCCACAGAAAAAGCAGCGGTGCGAGAATCCACAACGCCGCCCTCTTCCACCGAAGCCGCCCTGGTACTAAATTTCGAGCCACAGCCGGACATTACTTCGCTGCAATCACAAGCCGGCGATCGCCTGGAAAGGCCTTACATAATCCACAACCCGAGCACAACAGCAATTCCGCTTACCTTCTTTGATCTCTTCACGATCATTGCCTCCCTCTGGTTCCTTTTTAGAATTATCTTCAGGGGCGACAGTTTCAATGACCTGGCGCCCTGCTTGTTGATGGCGGCCTGTGCACCGCGGCTAATCTACTATGCCTTCATTCTTATGATGCGCAGCTTTCACCACCGCCGACGGCTTAGAAATCTGGCTTCCTCACTGCCGATAGAGAAAATCGCCCTGCTCTCGAGAAAGACTCTGCGCGGTCAGATCTTCTGGGCCGGAACAAGCCAGCTGCCCATGTCCTCCGCCAGTGAGCCGGAGATTGGACTGCGTGTAAGAACTACGGAAGGGCCCAGAGAGAAATACGCCATGGTCATCACAGCCAGTGAACAGCACAGAGATTTCTGGCAGAGCCTGACCGGCCGGACAGGCGATACGAAACACGGCAAATCACCACTTCCTCTTGGTGCCGACATTATTCTGGACCCCCAAGGTTTCCAAATCGGCATTCAATACGGTCAATATTTCGCCAAAATCATCAAGTCGTACAAACTGCCATAACTGGCCCCTTGGCTCAGAATCAAGCAGAATGGGAATATTGTGCAGGGGACAAGAATTACGAGCAGGGCAATTCGGCTTCTGAAAATGGCAAAATCCTTCAGCTCATTCGAAAACCATGAAACGGCGTCCATTGCCGATGGTGCCTCCACTGGTCTACCCTTTAGAGAGGGCGACATTCTCGATGGCACCTATATTCTGGTGAGGCTTCTTGGTTCCGGCGGCATGGGAGCCGTCTATGAAGCTCGCCACCAGATACTAAAACGTCCCTACGCCATTAAAATTCTCATGGCCAGTCCCTTCAGTCAGGAAGCCTGGAAACGCTTTCAATCAGAAGGAAAAGCCCTGGCTCGCCTGAACCATCCCGGCATTGTCGGCGTGCACAATATGGGTGTCGACAAAGAGCAGTTCCCCTACTACGTTATGGACCTGCTGTCCGGCTCTGACCTGGCCAGATACTTGAAGCAGAGCGGACCGATGCCAGTACCGGAAGCAGCGGCACTCTTTCAACAGATCGCCGAAGCCCTGTCTTCAGCCCATAAGGCCGGAATAATTCACAGGGACATAAAACCATCGAACATCATAGTGCAACCAAACCAACGCGACGGCAAACCGGAAACCAAACTGGTCGACTTCGGCATCGCCAGACTAACGGACAATTCCAGCCGCCAATCACAAAATCAAACCGCCACCGGACTTGTCTTTGGCACGCCCTATTACATGAGCCCCGAACAGGGAGAAGGACTACACGTAGACGAAAGAGCCGATATCTACTCCCTGGGCTGCACCCTTTTTGAAGCCCTGACCGGAAGAGTGCCTTTTGCGGGTGAAAACGCCTTTGCCACCATCTGGATGCACCAGACCGCACCACCACCCAGTCTGGCGCAAGTGACGGGGCGCCAGTATCCACAGTCTATAGAAAACTGTCTCAAGCGCATGCTGGCAAAAGCACCGGCAGAACGCTATCAGAGTGCCGAGCAACTGGCTCACGATCTATCTCGCATAGCCGGGGGCAAGAGCATCGGCACCACTGCCGGGCCGGCCCTTTCTCAGGAAAGGAGCCACCTCTCGCTGGAAAAGAGCACCCTGTCTCAAATGGAAGATGAAGACAAAACGCCCTTTCCCACAAGAAGAAAAGCCCCACCGTTCAACCCCCGGCAGGAATCACAGGAGCAGCCAGAAATTCCTGGAACATTCCCCTGGCAGTCCCTGAGAATTCTATTGCTGGCCCTGGCGACCCTAGTATGCATTACGATGCCTCTACTCTATTTTCTACCATCCATTTTCAAGACCACCCCCAGCACCAAGAGCAACGCCGAGAGCCGCAAAACCAGTGAGGACCTATCGCTTTCCAGTGACCCCGACCTGGAACTGGTAAAGAACTTCACCAAGACAGAAATCCCGCCTAGTCCTTTCTTGGGAGACGCAGAGGGGCGCAAGCTACAGCTTTTGCGCTTCCCCGACCAGCACTATTTCGGCTACTTCACTCTCAACGGCGGCACACCCCAAAAAGCTCAGAGAAATCAGACTATCAGTGCCAACGACAATATTGGCCTCTACTTGCAGTGCTGCTGCACCCCCTTTCCCAAACTACTAAATCACTACAGCCAGAACACTATCTCCACCCTGGAACTGCCTACCTACAGCGTGGCTGAAGTCTGTGGTTTACTGGAAAAGGATTGGGCGCAACTGGAAAACTTGAGCTTCTATAACTCCCTCATAAGGCATGATCATTTTGATGAATCAATGATCAAACCGAGCGAGTTGAAAGACATAGACAAACTGACAAAGTTAAAGTCTCTTGGTCTCTGCTCCCAGCTAGACGGAGCCGACATCGCCAGAATGAAATTGTTGAACACACTCACCGGGCTGAAACTAAAGAAAATCCAGAATCTTCCCGCCCTTTTGCAATGCCTGAACTCGCACCCTCAGCTCACGGAACTGACCCTGGTAAAGGTACCCCTGAACAAGCAGTCTCTGGAACTACTTAAAAAATGCCGCTACATAAAGGAACTGACCATAATGGAAGGCGAGATAAGCCCCGAGGATGCAATCAGCTTCTCTAAGATAGAACCCCTCAGATCACTTCGTATCACCTCAAAATGGAACGAAGCGGAAAAAGCCAGGGTAAAAAGCGCGCTGAAGACGCTCAAACTGGAGCTAAGTAACTACGAAACAGGACAATACTATTAGCCGAAAGCGATGCACCAGACTTGGAGGTCTGATAATTGTGCAACGTTTTGGGGCTAACTGGGTAAAACTAATAGGCCCGTGCTATTCTCGCCTGACAGACATCGACAAAAGTGACAACCAAGAGCCTAGCCACAATAGTTTTCATCCTCTGCCTCACCTTCGCAACTTGCGGGCAAGAGGCGTCGGCGCGGCGCGCCTATTCCAGTTACGGTGATGTTGACGAGAAAGTTCTAGACGAGATCTTGCACGGCAAGAAACCGGCGGCAAAGAAAAAGGCAACCCGCCCCCGCAGCAAAAGCAAGCAAAATCAACCACCCAATACCACGGGCGGTGCTATTACTATCGCCCCCATTGAGGCATCAGCATCGAACGGCCGCAAGAATTCCGGCAGGACCACACCGACCGCCAGCGGACCTAGTGACGCCCAGCGCCAAAGCCTGCTATCAAAGCTTTCTCCCGTACCAGAAATGGCACCGCCGACTTCCCTGGACATGGTCAAAGCCAGACAGACCCAACACCAATGACGCCCATACACTTTCAGTTAGCAAACGAATCAGGCAAGCGTGACAGAAGAAAAATACAGACCAGACGACAATCTTGAGGCTCCGGCGAAAAATGCCGAAGAGCCTCAGCCGCGCCAAAAGACAAAACGCCAGAGCTATGCCCCCAGCCTCAACAAGTTTGAAAAACTCTTTTCCGTAACCGGTTTTCCTCCGCCCAGAGACAATCTCGATCCCAACAAGAAAAAAATCACTCAGTTGGAATGGCTAATGCCGGATTATGAGAGTGAGTCGGCCGGCGAAGCAAAAGAAATCAAAGGGCTGGCCGAAGAATTAGAATCAGCCGCCGGCGTGCAAAAACGCCAGGAAGCAGAGAAACCGGCGCCCAAACCCGTCGATCCCACCCACGGTTATCCCGCCGCCCCAAAGCCTGTGCCACCACCGGCGCCCATGCCCCCGGCCGAAATTCCGGAGTTACCGCGTTCCCTCCATGTGGAAATACAAAGGCCGGCTCCTGAAAAGCCGGCTGAGCCATTGCCCCGACAGTTAGTTGAGAGACAGGCGCAGGACCCTTCCGGTGAAGGCTACTCCCGTGAAGCCCTAGCTAAGATTCCCACTCCTAAAAATACCGGAGAGGCCCCCAAACCATCTACCCGCACCCGCAGCGAAGGGCCTAAACAACAGCCT